>RCNG010001248.1_pt1 | contig 12589 bp, 8 predicted proteins | sample 2041371 | NCBI WGS metagenome assembly RCNG01 (sample SAMN09708227, study PRJNA481090) | Marine sediment metagenome, whole genome shotgun sequencing project. | biome: marine sediment; feature: ocean; material: sediment; isolation source: Sewage treatment plant 1 marine sediment (STP1) ... | reverse complement strand
GAGGAAACCCTTCTCATCGTGATCACGGGATTCGAGCAGGACTGGTCGCCCGTGGAGGCGACAGAGGCACACATCTATTTCTACCTCAAAAAGGGAGAGTTCAGCCCTCGCGAGCTGAGGAAGGTTCTGAAGAACGGGATGGATTTGCGGAGAGAGCGGCTGGAAAAGCGACAGTATGCCCTGCAGCTCGAGCAGCTCAACGAAGCACTCGAAAGAACCGTGGAAGAGCGGACCCATGCCCTTCGTGAGTCGGAGGCCAAGTACCGGAACCTGTTTCAGCAGTCCCTGGTCGGGATCTACACACAGCTGGGGGGAAAGATCCTGTTCGTGAATGATCGGCTCTGCAAGATGCTGGACCGCACGCCGGAAGAACTCGCGGGCAAGAAGATGGCAGACTTTCTCGTGCCCATCCCACATGATGACGTCGCAAGTTCCGAGTCGTGTCGGGAGGATCTTCCACGGACGGCAGAGGAGGTCCGGTTGAGAACCCGAGACGGAAGGGACAGGACCGCCCTCCACTGCGCAGGCCCGATCCTGCTGCAGGGAACCGAGACCGTACAGGGTTGTGTATTGGACATCACGGAGAGGAAGGAACTGGAACAGCACTTCCTCCAGCACCAGAAAATGGAGTCCCTCGGCACGCTGGTCAGCGGAATCGCGCATGAATTCAACAACATCCTCGCAGCGATGATGCCCCAGGCCGAGTTGTTGACCCGTCGTGCCCGTGAGATGCCTGCCGTCGAGCGCCCGGCACAGATCATTCTCTCCATGGCGGAAAAGGCATCCCGTCTCACCCGACAACTGCTCAACATGAGCCGCAAATCAACGATGGAGAGAAGGCCCATCGACGTGAACGCCTGGATACGGGAAGCCTCGAGCTTCCTGGCCACCTCACTCGAGTCGGCCGAGAACGTACAGTTGGATCTCGATCCTCTCGCAGGCCAGATCGAGGGGGACCCTCATCAACTGGACCAGCTATTGCTCAACCTCGTCCTGAATGCCCGGGACGCCATGGCCGGGAAAGGAACGATTCGGATCGCCACATCCTTGCTCGCTCCCGGTTCCTGCGATCAACTCCCACCCGGCAAACAAGCAAGATCCTTTGTGGAGATCAGGATAGAGGACGCGGGCTGCGGCATTCCACCCGAGCATCTCACGAGGATTTTCGATCCCTTCTTTACCACCAAAGAGACAGGAAAAGGAACGGGGCTCGGACTGAGCGTGGCCTACAACCTGGTCGAGCAGCACGGCGGGGAAATCTTCGTAAAGAGCCAGGTGGGGAAGGGTTCCACCTTCTTTGTCCTCCTCCCCTACGCCTCTCGCTCCGAAGAGGAGCAGAAAGCGCGGGCGCCCGGTGGAAAGATCCTCGTGTCCGAGACGAATCCGAGGATGCTGGACCTTTTCAAGGACATCCTTTCCGGCATGAGGTATGAGATCATCCCCGTGCGGAACCAGCAGGAAGCGGTAGACATCTACGCCCGCCAAAAAGACGCAATCGAATGCGTCATCCTGGACGGTCGATTCGAGAGCTCAACCGGTGGTTCGTCTTTGGGTCGCATCTTGGACTTGAACCCTCGCATCAAGGTGATCTTGACCTGCAGCGAATCGGCGACCCCCCTGGGGAAATGGTTCGATTCCGCAAAGAAGAAAGGGGCCAGGATTCAGCAGATCTCACTACCGATGACTCCCGAGATCCTTTCCGTGTCACTCGAAAAAGCCTTGTGCGGTGGCTCTGCCTGAGTCCCTTACCTCCACTCACCGCTAAAGGATATTCGATCAACGGGCGAATAGACGGCTGTTGAGAAGCTACACCGCCGCTTGGCAGACGATAGGGGTTCCGCTTAGCAAGCGATAGTTGGGGTCAGGTCTCACTTTTTAAGTTTTAGGAACCCCGAAAACTTAAAAAGTGAGACCTGACCCCAAACACACCAAACACAGGGAACTGGGGAGAGGAGCCTATGGCAGCGAAGGGGGCTGGAACCGGGGATCTACCGAAGGAGCTGAAAGGGGATGCCTCTCTCGTGGAGGCCCTTCTAGAGGGAGCGCCGATCGGCATCTTCCTGGTTGACAGGGAATATGTGATCCAGTACGTCAACCCGGTGCTCGCGCAGTGGATCCGAACGCCGGCGAACGAGGTGGTCGGAAAGAAGTGCTACGAGATCCTGTTCGGCAACCAGCAACCCTGCGAGGCCGGAGAGAAAACCTGCCCTGCAGCGGAGGCTCTTGGCTCCGCCAAGGTCGCCGGCCCCGTCACGTTCCTGAGACAAGCCCCGGAAGGTCAGCAACAATACTTGCGGGTCCACGCGCATCCCGTGCTGGATGGGGAGGGGAACCCTTCCTGTGCGGCGGAGTTCATCCAGGATGTGACTGCAGAGAGGCTCCTGAAGGACTACAGAGAAGAGGCGGCCCTGCGGGATCCTCTCACGGGGTTCTACAATCGACAGGGGTTCAATCACCTCCTCAAGCGGGAACTCAAGCGAACGAAGCGTCAGGGTCATCCGCTCAGCCTCTGCCTGATCGACCTGGATTCCTTCAAGGACTACAACGATAAGAAGGGAGAAAAAGCAGGGGACGCGCTCCTCGAGCGACTTGCCGGGATCCTTGGGGCACAAACCCGGGTCGGGGTGGATGCCCTGTGTCGCCTCCAAGCGGACACCTTCGGCCTGATCCTGCCCGAGGCCTCACATGCGCAGGCCCTGCGGATCGGACACCGCGTACGCCGCGTCGCCGAGGAAGCCCAGTTCCCGACTTCATTCAGCATGGCCGTCTGCGAGTCCGAGGATCCGGAAGATGCGGATGCCTTCTACCACCGGACAGCCTATACCCTGTTTCAGGCGAAGAAGAGCGGGGGCAACAAGACTCTCTAAAGCGATCCTCTTTTTTTCAAGTGAATCATCAAGGCGGCGATGGCTACCGGCGTCACCCCCGAGATTCGCGAGGCCTGGCCCAGATTGATCGGTCGGACTTCTTCCAGTTTTTCCTGTACCTCCCGGGAGAGGCCGTTCAGCTCATGAAACTTGAGGTCTGCAGGAAACGAAACATTCTCGAATCGCCGGACCCGCTCGACTTCCTCGATCTCTCTCTCGATGTAATTCTCGTACTTCACCTGGATCTCCACCTCTTCCCAGAGGGCCGGGTCGAATCGATCCATCGGGATTCCGAGCGAACGCAGGTGTGTGACATTGGCCGAAGGCCTTCGTAAGAACTGCTTCAGATCGATGGGCTGCTTGAGCTGAGCCTGTCCCAAATCCTTCAGCTGAGCCTGGGTGGCAGGATCCGGCTTGAGTCTTGTCTCGGCCAGCATCCCCAGAATTTCTTGGATCTGCTGTCTTTTTTTCTCACACGCATCGTACCGCTCCCTGGAGAGCAGGCCTCGCCGGTAGCCATGCTCGAAGAGCCGGAGATCCGCATTGTCTTCGCGGAGCAGGAGCCGGTATTCGGCTCGGGACGTGAACATGCGGTACGGCTCGTTCGTCCCGTGCGTGACGAGATCGTCGATGAGCACCCCGATGTAGGCCTCGGACCGCCCCAGGACCAGCGGCTCCTCGCCTCGAAGGGAGGCCCCAGCGTTGATTCCGGCCATGATTCCCTGTGCAGCCGCCTCCTCGTAGCCTGAGGTGCCGTTCACCTGGCCAGCAAGGAACAGATTGGAAACACTCTTCGCCTCGAGGGTGGGCTTGAGCTGCGTCGGATAGGCAAAATCATACTCCACGGCGTACCCGGGCCGGATGATCTCCACCCGTTCCAGGCCGGGAATCGTGCGGAGGAATCGTATCTGGGTGTCCAGGGCGAGACTGGTGGGAACCCCGTTCGGGTAGATCTCGCGCGTCTCCAGGCCCTCGGGCTCGAGGAAGACCTGGTGACGCGCCTTTTCCGGAAACCGCATCACCTTGTCTTCGATGGAGGGGCAGTATCGGGGACCGATCCCTTTGATGACACCCGTATACAGGGGCGAACGGTCCAGGCCGGACCGGATGATTTCGTGGGTCTTCTCGTTCGTGTAGGTGAGGTAGCAGGGAACCTGGGGTTGAGTGATTTTCGGAGTGGAGAAGGAAAAAGGCCGGGGATTCTCGTCGCCGTATTGCGGCTCAAGGCCCTCGAACACGATCGTCCCGCCATCGAGTCGAGGGGGCGTTCCGGTCTTGAGCCTCCCCAGCTTCACGCCCAGGGATTCGAGGCTTGCCGAAAGCCCTTTCACGCAGACGTCGCCGGCACGTCCACCTTCCTGCTGCGTCAACCCCACGTGCATCAAGCCTCGCAGGAAGGTGCCGGTGGTCACGATCACGGTCCGGGACGGATAGCGCACGCCGTGTTCCGTCTCCACGCCACACACGCGGCCTTTTTCGACGAGGATGCGCTCCGCGATGGCTTGCTTGAGATCGAGGTTGTCCTGTTCCTCCAGGACGCGCTTCATGTAGCGTCGGTATTGGCATCGGTCTGCCTGCGCCCGGGAGGACCGAACGGCCGGTCCCTTTCTTCGATTCAGGAGACGGAACTGGATCCCGGTCTGATCGATGCACCGGGCCATCTCCCCGCCCAGGGCATCGATTTCACGCACGAGTTGCCCCTTGGCCAGCCCCCCGATGGCTGGGTTGCAGGACATCTGTGCAACCGTGTCCAGGTTCGCGGTCAGCAGCAGGGTGGTCAAGCCGGTCCGCGCCGTGGCAAGCGCCGCCTCGCACCCCGCATGCCCGGCCCCGATGACCAGGACGTCGTATGTCTTCGGGTGTGCATCCACCTCTGACCTGTCTCCTCGAGGGGTAGTAGGGCCGGGCCTGACCCCTGACCCCGGCTTATTTACCGATACAAAACGTATCAAATATACCCCTGAGGATCTCATCCGGGGTCGTCTCGCCAAGGATCTCGCCGAGGGCCTGCAAGGCGTGGCGAAGGTCCGCGGCCAGAAGGTCCCCGAGCAGGGGACGAGCGGAAATTTGTCCGGTTGCCCGTTCCAGGGCCTCGAAGCACCTCTCCAGGGCATTCCGGTGACGCACGTTCGTAATCACGGCTCGGGAGTCGAGATCGAGCTTGTCGCCCGTGAGTTGTTTCAGGAACTCTTCCTGCAAGCGCTCGATCCCGGTTCGGTACAAGGCGGAGACCGCCACACAGGGCAGAGACGGCAACGATCTCATTCCTTCCTCCAGGACTGGCTCCGGCACCAGGTCGATCTTGTTGATCACGACGAGCGTTCTCCCTGGGGGCAGAAAGTCCGGCACCCGGTCCCGCGGCTCCGATTCGAAACATGTCGCATCGACCACGTAGAGGAGCAGATCGGCCGTATCGATCTGACGCCTGGCGCGCTCAACCCCCTGGGCCTCGATTTCTTCCGCATTCTCCCGGAGCCCGGCCGTATCGATCATGCGTACCGGAACCCCCGAGAGGACGATCGACTCCTCCAGGTAATCCCGGGTGGTGCCCGGCGTCGGGCTTACGATGGCTCGTTCCTTGCCGACCAGGACGTTCAACAGGGTGGATTTGCCCACGTTGGGCCTTCCCCCGATGACCAGGTTCACGCCGTCCCGGTAGAGATGGGCCTTGGCGTAGGTCTCCGCAAGTTCGCGGACAGCCCGTATCGTCTCTTCGATCTGTCCGCCCATCCGGATAAAGTCCGGGTCAGGGAGGTCCTCTTCCGGAAAATCCAGCCACGCCTCCACCTCCATCAGCAGGCCCTTGAGGGCCTCCTCGACCGCCTGGATCTCGCCGGAGAGGTTACCGTCGAGTTGGCGCTGGGCAAACCGGAGGGCCGTCGCGCTCTTCGCCTCCACGATATCGGCAACCGCTTCGGCCTGGACCAGGTCGATCCTGCCGTTCATGAAGGCCCGCCGGGTGAACTCCCCCGGTTCGGCCAACCGAACCCCCTGGGCCACGACGAGATCCAGGACTTTTCGAACGGGCAGGGCTCCCCCGTGGCAATGGATCTCCACCACGTCCTCGCGGGTGTACGTATTCGGCGCCCGCATGACAACCATCAGGGCTTCGTCGACAACGGAGTTGTCCCGGGGATCGTAAACATGTCCGTAGGTGAACCGGTGGGATGGAAATCGTTCGGGGGGCGTCTTGGGCTGAAAGATCTGGTCCACGGTCTTCTCTGCGTCCGGCCCGGATATCCTCACGATACCGATGCCGCCGACACCGTAAGGGGTCGAGATGGCGACAATCGTGTCCCCCTCAAGAGGCAGCGCTGGAACCCTCATACCGCTTCGACCTCCCGCCGTTGACGGGGTGGATGACGAGCTTTCTCATCTCTCCCTTGCCCACACTCTTGGTCTCGAGGGCACGATCGTTCTTCAGGGTGAGGTGGATGATACGGCGGTCGTGGGCATTCATGGCCTCGATGGTAATCGGCTTCCTCTTCTTCTTCACCTTCTGCCCGAGCCGGACCGCCATATTTTGCAGGGACTGTTCTCTTCGTTTGCGATACTGCTCCATATCCACTTCGATCCGTTTGGCGGAATCTCTCGAGCGGTTCACCATCTTGTTGGCCAGGAACTGCAGGGCATCCAGGGTCTGTCCCCTCTTCCCGATCAGAAGGCCAGTCTTGTCCCCATGGATTTCCAGGAGGATTCGCTCGCTCGTTTCTTCCTTGATCTCCACGGTGGCCTGCTCCGACAACCAACCAATCAGCCCTTGCAGAGCCTCCTGGGCCTTCTGGGCCTTCTCGGTTTTCTCGGTTTTCTCGGTTCTCTCGGTTCTCTCGGTTTCCTCTTCGTCCTCGGAAGCAACTGGAGCCGGCTCTTCAGCGACGGCTTCTTGGATCTCGGGCACCTCGTCATCAAGCTCTTCCCGGCTCTCCCTCTTCGACCAGGCACGAATCTTCACCTTCTTCCCGCCTACGAAACCGAAGAACCCGCGCCCACTGTCCGACAGAACCTCTATTCCGATCTCCTCCACAGGAACCCCGAGTTCCCGGGCTGCTTTCTGCGTTGCATCGTCCTTGCTCTTGCCCTCCACTTCGACAAACCGCATAGACTTCCCTCCCCGTGGAATTATTGTTGCCGCCTTTGCGAAACAAATTGCTGGCCAATGGTGAGAACGTTGTTGACCAACCAGTACAGGACCAACCCCGAAGGAAAATTCAGGAACATGAACGTGAAGATCAGGGGCATGAACATCATCATCTTCTGCTGGTTCGGATCCCCTGCCGCCGGTGTCATCTTCTGTTGGAGAAACATGGTTGCGCCCATGATGATGGGCGTAATGTAGCAGGGGTCTTTCTCGGAAAGGTCTTGGATCCAGAACATGAAAGGGGCATGTCGAAGCTCGATCGAGTTCAACAGGGCCTTGTACAGGGCGAAAAAGACCGGAATCTGCAGAAGCATGGGCCAACACCCCCCGAGGGGGTTGATCTTGTGGGTACGGTAGAGGTCCATGACCTCCTTGTTCAGCCTCTCCTTGTCATCCTTGAATTTCTCCCGGATCGCCTTCATCTTGGGCTGAAGCTTCTGCATCTGTCCCATCGACTCCATCTGTTTTCTCGTCAGCGGATAGAAGAGGATCTTGATGAGAACCGTGAGGATGATGATGGCGATCCCGTAGTTGTGCGTGTACCGATAGAAAAATTTGAGCACTACGAGCAGGGGTTTGGCGATGAAGCCGAACCAACCCAGATCGATCGATTTCTCGAGGAAGTGGCCCGTGTCCCGCAGCACGTCGAGGTCCTTCGGACCGATGTAGATCGAATAGGCGAACCGGGCCGTATCCCCCTGCAGGTGGGGTTGGATGTTGTAGATCAGACGAGAGATAAAAAGCCCCGGGGACTGGCCATCGGCCGAATGCAGCTGCTCCAGGTTGACGCTCGAAACCGGGTTGTCCACAGGGAGCAGGGTGGTGAGGAAATACTTGTCCGAAAATCCCTGCCAGTGCACGTTGCCGTTGTAGTACTGCGGCTCCCCCGCGTCCAGCTCCTTCTCTTTTTCCAGGCCCTCGTTGATGAAGGCCATGAACCCGGAGAAGGTGTAGCGGTCACTGGCCCCTTCCGGGATCCTCTCGGTGAGACTCATGGCAAGGCCTGCCTGCTGGAGCACCGGCTCGAGCCCGGCGATCTCGATTTCGAGGCCTACCATGTAGGTGTCCGGTGCGAAGGTATAAACCCTCTCGACCTCCCTGCCCCGGGAATCCGTGCCGGAAAATGTGATCCGTGCCGGTTGTTCCCCATCGCTCAAGTCGAGGCGGAAACGATCCGGTTCCAAGGCCTCGCGAATCGGAATCCGCTTGTCTCTACCCGTGGAGATCTCTAGGGCAAGCGGATACTCTTCCGGTCCCTGGGCGTGGATTCTCTCCACCCATGCCGGACTCCCCCCGTGCAAATCGGCCGGCAGCCCTTCCTTCCGAAGTCCGGGTATCTGGACCGGGCATTCGCAGGCCTTGTTCTGCTGGTAGTTCTTCAACGTCCAGCGCATCGGCCTGCCGTTGCGAGAACAGAAAACCGCCTGATAGAGCGGCGTGTCCACAACCACTTCCTCGCAGCGCACATCCCGGGGCACGTCGCCGAGTTCCTCTTCCTGCTCCCGGTACTCTTCCGCAAGCCCCTTCGACGCAACAACGCCATTCGGGTCGGGCCCGTCCAGATCCGCCGCGGTTTCCTGCAGCCCTTCCCCTTCGATCTCCGGGTGAGCGGCCTTCCATCGCTCATTCTGCTTCTCGACGTAAGCCTGGTAGACCAGCAGGATGAGAAGGCAAAGAACCATCGAGAGCAGTAATCGTTTCTCCATCGAATCCCCTCAATCGGGTAAGAGACTCGGTTCGCCAAAAACGAGTCCCGTGCCTTCGGCTTCGGACCGGGCAGGTAGCTGTGCGTTGCCTCTGATCAGGCTACGGGATCAACCCCGCCGGGATGGTACGGGTGACATCGTAGGACCCGTTTCCCTGCAAGCCACAATCCCTTGAGCGGTCCGTACATCTCCAAGGCCTGAATAGCATACGTGGAACAGGAGGGATAGAACCGGCATGCAGGGGGCAGAAGCGGAGACAGCAGAAGCTTATACAGTCTTATCACCGCGACCAGGATCTGTTTTAGCATGCTTTGCCCTTCCGTGGTGTCGGACGCTCGAATGGGAGGGATCCTGCAAAAAGCGATCAAGGTCTTTGCAGATGCCTCGATACGTCACGTTCGGTATGCCCTTCTTGGCAATAACGACGATGTCGGTAGAGGGAGGGAGCCAGGGTTTGTGAAGACGGAAGAACTCTCGGAGCCTTCTCTTCAAGTAGTTCCGCCTTATCGCCTTTCCCACTTTCTTGCTGACAACGATTCCCAGACGAGGCCTACCCTTTCGGTTGGAGCGCAGGAATACCAAGAAATACCGGGTGGTATGCCGCTTCCCCCTTCGCGTGGTCGCAAGGAATTCCCGTCGAATGAGGAGTCGGTCTTGTTTGGAAAAGGATTGGTCCGGGCGTTGGCATCCCTGTGTCTTCAAAGGGTGGCGCATCGGGTCATAGGAGCCTTTTCGGGCAGGCATCAAGTCGGAGATCTATACGCAGAGCCGCTTTCGGCCCTTGGCTCTCCGACGGCTCACGACCTTTCTTCCACCTCGCGTCTTCATACGAGCCCGAAATCCGTGCGTTCTTTTTCTTCGAATCGTGCTGGGCTGATAGGTACGTTTCATGGCGTTTTCTTGTTACTTTCCGATCGCGCGCGAATGGGCCTTCACACGGATTCGCAGTTTCTTGTTCTTCTCCAGCTAAACGCTTCTGAATCTGAATATGTTGTCGGAGAGAGCGCCGTTTACGGGAGGCAGGCTCGATTCCGCTAAAGGTCACGTCTTCACTTCATTCCTTATCGAGTACAGAGGAACACAAATCCCCTGTATTGTCAACTTGGCCGGCCCCATCTCCTCCTGACTCCTATTCTTTTCATGCCGGCCTCCTATCAGCCCGTTGAAAAAGTGGCTGTAGGAGGCTGTTCAAAAAGTTCCAGATGCAAGGCAGGCAAAATCCCGAGGAATGAGGCGTACTTCCAGTACGTTGAATGACGAGGGATGAAGCCGAACGCCGCAGATGGGACTTTTTCAACAGCCTCCTATTGTCTCGCCAACAGGTCTGCATGACCGCGCTGTCGAAGATAGTCCGTGATCCCACGCGCAACGCCCTCGGCAACGGCCTTCTGGTAGTCACGGGTCGCGAGCCTCTTCTCCTCGGTGGGGTTCGTCAGGAAGGCCACTTCGACGAGAATGCTCGGCATGTGCGCACCGATCAACACGTAGAAGAGACTCCCTTTTGCACCCAGGTCTCGCGTACCCTTGTAGCCCTTCTGTCGAACCTTCTCGACTACGGCCTTCTGCATCGTTCGTGCGAGTTCATTCGACTCCCAGGCATTCGCGTTGCATCGGAGGTCGATCAATATCCGACTCAGATCGTCTCCCTTCTTCTCCGGGGCAGCGTTCTCCAGAGCCGCCACGCGCATGGCCGCCCGGTCGGTCGTGTTGTCCAGGTAGTAGGTCTCCACGCCTTTGACGCTCCGATTCGGGTGTGCGTTCGCGTGGATCGAGACAAACAGGTCCGCATCCTTCGAGTTGGCGATCCACGCCCTCCTCTCCAGAGGAAGAAACTGGTCCCGATCTCGCGTGAGGATTACCTTTGCCTTCTTCTGGCCCTCGAGGATGGTCTTGACGTACCCCGCGATCCCGAGGGCCACGTCCTTTTCCTTCAACCCGCCCCTTCCAACCGCCCCCGGATCGCGCCCTCCATGCCCGGGGTCGATGACGATAAGGGGCAGGCGCGGCGTTTTGGCCTTTGACGCATCCTTCGAGCCCTGCCCCGCACGCGACCCTTCCTGCCCCCGACCGTCCTTCTTCCACCAAAGGTCCAACACGATCCGAAAGGGCTCCTCCAGTCGGAAAACGTTGTAATCTTCGGCATGTCGGAGGTCCAGGACCAGTCGGGTCGTACTCCTGTCGAATCGCCCGGACCGGATCGTTCGCACCGGCCCCTCCGCCAGTTCCATCTTGGCGGCCAGGTCCTTCGAACCGAGCGTGTCCTGCAGGTCGACATATATCCGGGCAGGCCGCTTGGCCGAGTCGTCTTTCTTGAGCCGTCCCACCTGATAGTCCACTTCCCGGTCGAGATCGAAGACGACCCTCGTGTATTTCGCACTGCACCAGTAGCGTACCTGCTGGAGCGAGGCCTCCGACTTGCCGGCCGCCGCAGTCACCCGGAATGCGCCCGTCCAGGCACTGAAGAACCCCAGGCAAACGAACAGCACCCCCCAGATTCTAATACGCATTTCAGAGCCCCGATTTAGATCTCTCAGTTGTCGGGTTTCTGCCGCTGACCCCTGACGACGAACGAGTGGTTCGAGGCCACCATTTCGGAGACCGGAACAAGGCGAACCCCCTTCTCTGCAAAGGCAGCGCTCACCTTTGGCAGGGCAGCAAGGGTTTCCACAGAGGGGTGGGCAATCCCGATGGCGCCCCCCTCCTGAACTGCCTTGTCCAACAGACAGCAGAGCTGTCGAACGATGGAGTCCTCCGTCTTCTCCACATCCAGAAAATGGGTCCTCTGGGCAAAAGGAACGCCCAGCTCCCGGGCAACGCACCGGCACGACGAAATCGGTGTCGTGAGGCTGTCGACGAAGAAGAGGTCCCGTTCTGCGACAACGGAAAGCACCCACCGCATCGGCGCCTCCTTCTCCGTGAAAAGGGAGCCCATGTGGTTGCTCACCCCCACGCAACCGGGCAGAGTATCGAGCTGCTGGGCGACCTCGGCCTGGATCTGCTCACGATCCATGGTCAGCAGCAAGGCTCCCGTACCCGGGTTCACTTCAGGGTAGTCTCTCGGTTGCAGGGGAAGATGGAGAATCACCTCCTTGCCGTGCCGAATCGCCTCACGCGCGACCCTTTGGCTGTGTCTCTGGTAGGGCAGAATCGCCAGCGTAACTGGAATCTCCAACTCCCAGAACTTCCTAGCCATTTTCAGGTCCAGGCCCAGATCATCGATGACGATCGCGACCATCTTTTCCTGCTTCGTCGGTCCCTCCTCCTGAGGTTGGTAAGGCGCAGCGGCCAGGTCACTGCGCCCACCAACGCTCTCGGCTCGGTCGGCTCGATAGAGCCCCTGAGAGACCACCCCCATGGCCCCCCCCATCAGAAGGGTCGTACACCAGGTCAGGAACATGACCCAACTCACCGCACGCCGTCCAGGTCGACTCGGTCGTGCAATCTTTCTGCGTCCGGGCATTACCTTAAGAGCCTTCTACCAGGGCAAGGAGAACTGAACTGGCTCCACAAGATCTAATAGTTTACTTTAGCTTTTAAACGAAATGTTCTCAGAAAACAAGTGTTTTTTAGAAAAAAATATGAACCATGGGACAGGGTGGATGGCGAGGCAGAACCTCTGTGACGTCTTGGCAGTTAGGCATTAGCTATTGGCTGTTAGCCCACCCCTCTCCAACCAGGTGTATTCTGTCCGAGGGGGTAATGGCGGGGAGCTAAGAGCTAAAAGCTTACTGCTAAGGGTTCGCGCAGAAATAACTTCACAGGGGAAGGGCCAATCATCTCATCATGGGGATGGCTTTTCGCGCCCAGATTTGGGTCAGATTCGGCCGAGACGATCGAGCAAGACCGCAGGCATAGCACCGCTATGTCGAGGATCTTGC
>RCNG010001246.1_pt1 | contig 12594 bp, 7 predicted proteins | sample 2041371 | NCBI WGS metagenome assembly RCNG01 (sample SAMN09708227, study PRJNA481090) | Marine sediment metagenome, whole genome shotgun sequencing project. | biome: marine sediment; feature: ocean; material: sediment; isolation source: Sewage treatment plant 1 marine sediment (STP1) ... | reverse complement strand
GAACAGCGCATCGCCCGTTTCGCCTACAGCCGCGGCCAGTACGGGCAGGCGGTCATCCTCTACGACCGCGCCTTGGCAACGGCCTATACGATGGATGACATCGAGGCGATTGCCGAGATTGGCTATGAATCCGCCTTGGCTTTGCACCGGGACGGCAGATCGAAGCAGGCTGCGGACCAGGCGCGTCGCATTCGCGAGGAATTGGTTCGACGCGATAAAGTCCCGCCACCGGAGTTGCTTCTCGTCGAAGCGGTGGCTTCATATGCCTCGGGCGACTCCGCTTCCGCGGCGCGCATCGCCGAGGAAGTCGTGGCGCGCGGGGACGGGACCGGTGGTGTGATCACGGCCCGGGCCGTCTACCTGCAAGGGATGATCGCCGCCGACCGAAATGACGCAGCCGGGGTTACCAGAGCCCTCGAGACTCTTGGCACGCCCATATCGGCGGAACTCCGGGCCGACCGCTTGGAGCTTCTTGGCAGGTTGCAGTTCATCGAGGGCGCTCCCAAGGATGCAATCCCGTCGTTCTCGGAAACCGCCGAACTCCGTCGAGAAGTAGAAGACTACACCGGCATGGCGAGGGCGCTGGCCTTCGCCGGCGAAGCCTCGATCGCGTCGGACCGCCCCACCGACGCGGCTGATTTCTTTCTTCGCGCTGGCCGTGGCGTCGCCCATCGGAAGGACAAGGCCGATGCGGAGCGCTGGCTGCGCAAGGCCGTGGAGCTTGCCGAGCGCCATGATCGGCCGGACATCTCCGAGGCGGCACGCGAACAACTGTCGCGACTGAGCGAATAGCTCACGAGTTGGCCCGGTACCGACAAGTCTGGCCCATTTGCGGGTGATTCTGATCACGACACAGTGCTGTTTTGAATTTGTAGTGATGCTCGAGAATGGAGAATAATGCCCCCGTTCTCTTGATAAGGCCCCGTCATGCAACCGGCTCAGGATGGATTTTTGCATTTGCCCGGGTTTTTCTCCGAACCCGAACAGACCGTCCTGTTGGAAGCGGTGATGTCGGTTGTTGCGCAAGCTCCGTTTTGCACACCCGTCATGAAGCGTTTCGGCCAACCCTTTCGCGTCGAGATGACCTCGGCCGGCGCGGTCGGCTGGTGGAGCGACCGCAGCGGCTATCGCTATGTCGAGCGCCATCCGCAGACGGATCAGCCATGGCCGCCGATCCCGCAGGCCATCCGTCGCGACATCGAACGTATCCTAGCCGCGGCAAGGGAGCGCTATCCGCTTCCGACGTTTTACCCCGACAGCTGCCTGATCAACCGTTACCGGGCCGAGGGCCGGCTCGGCCTTCATGTCGACGAGGATGAACAGGACCGAAACGCTCCGATCCTGTCGATCTCGCTCGGCGACGACGCGGGGTTCGTCTTCGGCGGACATGACCGAAAGGACCCCGTCGCGCGGATCGTTCTCGGCAGTGGCGACGCGGTCGTCATGGCCGGTCCCGCGCGGCAGTGTTTTCATGGCATCGAAAAGATCGTTCCGGATACGTCTCGTCTGATCCCCGGCGGCGGAAGGATCAACCTGACGATCCGTCAGGTATGGCCACGATGAAACCGCGCGTGCGGGAATAGGAAGCAACGCCGAGCGCAGGCGATGTTGAACATGGCGGATGGGGTGGGATTCGAACCCACGAGACCCTCACGGGCCTGCCGGTTTTCAAGACCGGTGCCTTCAACCGCTCGGCCACCCATCCAACGCCACGGGAATTGGATCTCTTTGCCAAATTTTCATGGCGTTGCCAAGCAGGCCTTCGAGGCACGACCGTCGATATACAAGCCATCCCGCACCCCGCACTTCGCCATGGGGCCTATATGAGGGGGCGGTTGGAAGGGCCGCCTGTCAGCGCGAGGCCAGTTTCGCTACCTGTGCCTTGGCTTGGCGAAGACAACCGCTGTCCGCCATCCAAGCGATGCCGTGCGCTTCGGTTGGCAGATCCTTGGGAATGGTTTTCAACACCAGCTTGCGTTCCCACATGTTGCCTCCGTCGCGAAGGGAATACTCTCGCCCGTCGAGAAGGGGCACCTGCTTGGGCCATGACGTATCTTGCACACTGGCGGGGAACCCAACGCTGTCCTCTGTGCCGGTCGAAAGGTGCAGGACGATGAGGGAAAGAACCCTTCCTGGATCAGGTCGCCACAGCATCGGGGTGATGCCCTCTGGGATGCAAAGGCTTTCGGAACGGTAGACGTTGACCGCCCAGACATCCGGGGGGTTGAGGCCTGCACCGCCAGTCGTCGACCCGTAGCCGCGGAACGCCCCCAGGCTCGACGTGCCCGGGGCGCTGCTCGCGAACAGGCGCGAGAGCGCGGCGACGACCTTCTTGTCGCCCTCGGCGGCTTTTCCTCCAGCCGGTGCGCCCGAAAACGGTCCCTTGAGCTTGGTCAGTGTTCCGTCTTCGCCGACAAGGGTGACCTGAACACCGGCGGCCAGCGACAGGGACTCCGATCCATCGATGACCTGCCCTGGATTAAGCTGGGTCGTCGTCGATTCAATGACAACGAGTTGAGACGTCTCGCCAACCTGCGGCCAAAGCACGAAAAGCAGGGCGACGAGTAGGGCCAAACGCGAAGGCATAGTCATTTCCCTTCGAACTTGATGACGATCCCTGTCTCTCCATCGGCCAACCGGCCCAGGTGAAACGCCGCGATCGGATCATCTGGATTCGCTGCGGCGAGTGCTTCGAAAGCGCCGCGCGCGGAAGCATCATGTTCTCGCATTAGAGCATATGCTTCAAGATATTTAGGTAGATCGATCGGCGATGACGAGTTTTCTTTCAACGGCTGGTAAACTTCCACCGGTTCCGTTTTGCCATACAGGAGCAGAAAGCCGATCGGCCGAAAGGTCACGCCAGAACAGCCGCGAGCGGTATTTCCGCTGGCACACAAGGTGGAACCCAGAAATTTGTTGACGCCTTCCAGGCGCGCCGCGGTGTTGACGGTATCGCCATGCGCCGTGTAGTCGAAGAATCGCTCACCCCCGAAATTTCCCACCACCGCGGGCCCGGTGTGGACCCCGATCCGGGTGCCGCCGAACGGCACGCCTTCGGCCCTTTGTTTGGCGGCGAACGAAGATCCGAACGAGTCGAGGTCGAGGGCGCAACGGATGGCGCGTTCGGGATGGTCGCCCTGGTGCAGCGGCACGCTGAAGAAAACGTGCAAGGCGTCGCCGACGATCTTGTCGATGGTCCCGCCGTGGTCGAAGACGATCCGGCACATTCCATCAAGGTAGTCGTTGAGTTTGAGCACCGCCGTCTCCGGATCGGATTGCTCAATCCATGTCGTGAACCCTGCGATATCGGTGAACAGACAGGTGATCTCTCTTTTCTCGCCTCCGGGGCGCAACGAGCTCGGATCGTCGACCAGGAGGTCGACCACCGAAGGCGAGGTGAAATGCGAAAACGCACCACGAATGAAGTCCCGTTGCTTCCTCATCCGTCCCCGCCAAAAGGCGTTTCCAAACGCGAACGTCAGGACGAAGGTGATACTGGTCGAAACCAGCGGAATCAAAGGCCCCCCGATCGAGTAGAGCGAGAACCCCAGCAACCAAACGCTGGCAAAAGCGATCACGCCGATCGTGGTATGTATGCCGACAGGCAGATTGAGCGAGGCGACGAGCATCGCCACCACGGCGCAGACGAGCACCGCCAAGATCTCCAGCCTGATATCGATCTCCGCCGCCTTCCTCCCGTCCAGGAGTTGAGCCAACGCGTGCGCGTGGATGACGACCCCCGGCGTGTTGGTGCTCATCCCCATACTCTCGCCCAGCCGAGGCGTTCTGTGGCGGTCGATCTGGGGCAGGTCGGGACCGATAAGAACGATCTTTCCCGCGAACCAAATCTTCGGCAGTAGCTTCAACGCATGGGCGGGGAATGTACGGAAGGATGACGCGCCGGGCTCCGGCGGCGGCCGATAGGCGAGGGTGGTCGGCTGGTTGGGAGGCGCGATGCCGATGGCCGACAGCAGTGCACCAACCAATCCCAGGGTCATTTTCCCGTCCCGTTCGCGGCCGGGGTAGATCCAGCGCACGGCTCCCTGATGCTGATCGGTCATCAGATTTGCGAACCCGCGATCGACGCCCTCCATGTAAGCGCTGAGAAATGCCGTCTGGCTCTCGGTGAGTTGATCCCCGGCATCTGCCCAGGCAACGACGACGGGCGCCTTCGCCGCGAGCAGAACCTCTCGCAACCGAACATCTTTCGCGGACTCGGTCGGCTGATCGAACAACATATCGACGCCAATGGCGCGGACCCCGGCCGAGTCCAGCCATTCCACAAGATCGGCGATGAAGCCGCGATCGAGGGGAGAACGGTAGGGCAGGCTGGCGAGGGTGTCCTCGGTGATGGCGGCGACGATGATGTCGGGATGTTGCGGCTCTGCGGGCGCCAACAGGCTGACGCGAAGATCCTCGAGCCAGAGTTCGGCCGATCCGACCAGAGGAATGAAGCGGGGCACAAGAACACTGACGATGACGGCGCAAGCAAGCATTGCCGCCAGCGACAACAGATCCTTCGGCTGCCATCGTCGTAATTTCACTGCGGGGTCTTCGCTACCTAACCGATATTAAGGACAGGAACCGTGGCGCGATTCCGAAAATGATGCAACACAACAAGCGCTCAGGCACGAACCCTCCCGATACGACGACTGCTGCGTCGAGGTCGCGGAAGCGGTACGGAGGGGCGCGCCGGGTCTTTACCCTCCATCTCCGATAACACTGAAGGCGGCCCAATTCAGGGGATGGGAGAAGCGTTGTTCTTCGATCATCGCGATCTGGCCTCGCCTCATCGCCTCCGCCGCCGAAAGGTTCCCTGCCGCCAGGCCATCGAACACCTTGGTCATCAGTGCCACTGTCGGTGCATCGGGAATTTGCCAATGGGTGACCATCAGCGACCGCGCGCCCGCATAGAAAAAGGCGCGGGCAAGGCCTGAAAGACTCTCTCCGCTTGTCTCCCCCCCCGGTCCACCGGTGTTGCAGGCCGATAGAACAACAAGGTCCGCGTCCAGGTTCAGCTCGAGGATTTCGCTGGAAACGAGGAGGCCATCATCCTCCGAGTCGGAATCGGCGGAGCTGGAGGTCACGAGCATGGGCTCGGGCCAGCACCTGAAATTGAACGGCAGCAAGGCATGGGTGGCAAAATAGATGATCTTGTAGCTGGCCAGATCGGCTTCCTTGACGGCCTTCTCGGAAAAGTCGTTTCCAAGCACGACCTCGCTTTCGGCGAGGCCAAGAGATGCGGCGACGGATTGCAACTCGGTCGCCGTGTTCGGCAACGGCGGCATATTGGCAACGGCAATGATTTCCTCGCGGCAGGCTTCCGGGAGTCCTCGGCGTGCCAGGATCGCCTCGGCATCGCGTTTCGGCAGAAAATCCCCGAAACCGATCATCTTCTTCGGCGCCCGAGACGGCTGAACGGTGGTGCGCAGATTGATGAACGATTGCACGGAAGGGGCGAGGGTCATCGCCTGCCGGCGCGCCAGCCACGCGACCTGGGAATAGTCGTCGGAGAGAACCACCTCCTGCGGTTCGACGACCAGGACACCGAAAGGAAGACTAATCAAGGGGCCGCTTGGTACCGTGATCAAGTGTTTCGCGTTCGCCAACCGTTCGCTCACCGGCCCAAGCAGCTGAACGAACAGATCATGCGACCTTGGGATGTCGAATGGAGCCCCGATGATCGTGTCGAACGGTGAGCGCAGCTGAGCGACAAATTCCCGAACCTCCAACTCGCCGAGGTCGATCAGATAGGCTTCGACGCCGTCACCATCGATGAAGAATCCGACCGAGGCGTCCTCGCCAACAAGGATTTGCCATAGAGCCTCGTCGGAGCCGAGCGCATCCGCGACCTGATCGAGTGTTACCGGGGCATCGACAAGCTGATTGTAGCGCGGCGCCGCAGACTGAACCTGTGTCTCCAGATCGGCGACTTCCTCGATCGCTGCGTCCGCCTGCACTTCCAGCGCTTCCAACTGTGGCGCGAGAATGGCTGGATCGGTCCTTGCCCGGACAAGCGATAGCTTGAGGGTATCGCGTCGGCGCCGGGCGTCCTGGAGATCGCGGATCACCGAGCCGATCTCTTTGTCACTGGCCGACAATCTTGCCGCGGCAAGCGCGATCGTTTGGGCCGTTGCACTTTCGCGGACAAGTTGGCCGACCGAGAACATCTCGGTGAAAAGTCGCTGACGATCATCGGCTTTGCGCTCGGCCTCGGCGAGGGCGAGCCGGAAGTACGGTAAAGCCTCACGGAAGCCGAGGCCGCCTCGTTGCTCCCTGATAAATTCGAAACCCTGGTGAAAAGCATCGAACGCCTCGGTGGTGCGCTTTTGCGATGCGTAAACACGCCCAAGCGCGATCAGGGTGAGGCCCTGGTTCCGCGAGCCCGCTGACTGTGAACTCTGGGCGGCGATCGATTGTAAGAGCAGCAGCTCCGCGGCGCCGAGTTCTCCTCGCCGCTCTGCGCTCATCGCCTGGAGCCATTGAATCTGCGGAAGCCAGCGCCGGGGGACTCGTGGATCAACTTCGAGGATCGACAACGCTTCGGCAAGGGCACTGTCGGCATCGTCGAGGTTGCCCTGCTTGATAAGCATCGCTCCTTCCACAAACTTGCTTTGAACGACGTCTCCCAATGCCGTTTCCGCACGTCCAACCAGAACGAGCCCGGACGGCAGCGGTTGCGCCCCGCCGGAGACCGACATGAAACCGGCCCGTTGGGCGGCGTCACTGGTCGATCCAAACAGGTCGGGTCGGAAATCCCGTGCAAGTTCGATCCGTAACTCGGTCGCCTGCCGAGCGAATTCGAGCGCGCGCCCGAAGCGTCTCTGATTGGCATAGTGGATGGCCCGATAGCTCAACAGACGGGCCTCGTCGGTAGGGTCGAAAGAGTACGGCACCACCGCCTCGGCCCGGGAGAACAGCGAGTCCGCCTCTGCAAACCGCTCCTGATTGCTCAACTCCAGCGCCAAGTGCATCAGCACGAAGGCGAGGCCACCGTTATTGGTCGACAGGACCTGCTGCTGAAGCTCCAGCGCTTGTCGGTATCTTTTCTCCGCCTCCGGAAACAGTCCGCTATAATTGTAGTACTGCGCCAAACGCAGCAGATCCCGATAACCGCTGATATCTCCGGCGCTGTAAAGGTTGGCGTCGACCCGGGCTTCGAGACCGGCGATCTCCGCCGAAACATCTCCATCGGCATCCTCCGCGCTCTCGCTGCGACCTGACAGGACGGCGATGGCGCGTTCGACCACGGGCGCCGCGGCGGGGATCATCTCGCTGAGGTAGGTACGGTTTTCAAGGCGGGCCACCAACGCCTGGTAGGGCCATCCACCGCGGCGCATCGTGCATTCGAGGGAAAGGGCAGGGACGTCACCGAGGACAACGGTCGAGGTGGGGGCTTCGCAAACCGCGAGCGTATTCAGGCTCTTGCGCCATATACCCCGGGTCGCCATTTGATCGATCGGCGCGGTGTTTGCGGAGAGGACGATGCGCGCGCTCGGCTCTTCCCACCGGCCACAAAACAGCTCGAACACGCCTTCGATCTCGGGAATTTCCGCATCTATCGATGCGCTCGCCACCCGACACGGCTCGCCCAGGAGGTTCTCTCCCGCACCAAACGCCGCGACAGTGGTCGAGGCCTTTTCGCGATTGGCGGTCGTCTGGCAGCCGGCGAGGAAGGCAAGGACAAGCAGTATCCGGATCGGTTTCGCCGGCAGACGCCCTATTGTGTGCCGGAGAGTCCCCATAGCTCGTAGTTACCATCGTTCGAGAACAAGAGGTCTTGCGAGCCTGCCGGATCCAATGCCGGCGGAACTGCAAAGACAGTCGGCGACGGTGCAGCGAGCGTTACCGCCTCGGATTGGCTGAGTTCATTGGAGGATATCACAACCGGTTCGGTAATGACGTTCGCTTCCTTACTCGTAACCTCCGGAAGCTCGGGCGCTTCATACTTGGGCGCTTCGTAGAAGACCACGTTGCCGCTTTCGGGAGCCGCCTCCGGCGGCGCGGTTTCGATGTTTTGCTTGTACACGATCGTTGCCGGGATACCGTTTAAAACGTCCTCCCTCGGATTTACCGAATAGATAAGGGCGCGCCCATTCGGTGTCTCAACGGCGTCCGGGCCAACCTTGTTGATCAACCTGGCGGTGACAAGCAGGATGGCATCACCTTCCAAATCGGTGATGATAGGCTTCTCCAAGGTCAAAGTACCTTCGACCTCAAGATCGACGCTGCCGGCGGCTATGCCGGTGGCGTCGTCACCATCGACGATGAGATTGCCTTTGTTCTCGATGACGACTTCGGCGTAACGCTTGTTGCCGGCTTTGGTCAGACCGACCGTTAGATTGCCAACCTCGGTTTTGATATTGATGTCTCCACCGGTCGGGTGCCCCGCTCCGGACACACTGTCAATAACGAGCCGCGCTGCGGAAATGACGGCGCCCTCGTCGGCTTTTATGTGCTTCGCGTTGATCGTCAGAGTCCCGGTCGTTTCGATGGACGCGTTGATACTGACCGTCTTTGCCTGCAGCACGACGTCGCTCTCGGTCGAGAAGGGGACGTCGACGATGATGTTCTTCGTCGCTTCGATAATGACGGTGCCGGTCGCTTCGGCGATCGACTGGGCGGACACGGTCGCCTTTCCAACCGCCGGCGGATCATCCTCGAACACCGGGAGGTCGTCGGTTCCGGCTCCGTCGATGATTCTGACGGTCTCCGGATCGAGAAGCCATTGGCCGTCCTCGCCGGCAACGGCGCCGGTGTCGACGGTTCCGGTGGACACCAGGGATCCCGGGGAGGATGTTTCAACGGTGCCGCCGTTACCGCCGCCGGGTCCGCCCCTAGCCGAGATCGATCCGGCGTAGACGAGCCGGTCGTCGGCCCACACGACGACCTCGCCGCCATCGCCGACGGATGTCGCATCGGCGGTAATGGCCGCGCCGGGAGCGACGATGGTTTGGCTGGCGGTATCGCCTTCGCCCTTCGGACCGCCGCCGACAAGGACGCGTCCGCCGCCCGAATGGCCGGAGGCGTCGACGCGCGCGCCGCCGGCGATCAACACCTTCTCGCCGCGAACATCGATCTCGCCGCCAACGGTGCCCACGTCGTTTCCGGTGGCGTCCAGCCGTCCCGAAACGGTGACGATGCCTTCGTCGCCGCCATGCAGGACGATCTCGCCACGGTTCTGCGAGACGCTGCGCGCTTCGATCACGCCGCTGGTATTGATTACGTGGTTGACGACTCCGGCGGCGGCGGCGGCCGTCAACAGGACATGGCCACCGTCGGCGCTAATCGTGCCGGTGTTCTCGACCAGCGCACCGTCGGGATCGATGGCGTCCATGACTTCCGACGTCGCCGCGAATTGGATCAGGCCGTCGCCTTGGAAATCGAGGGTGAACGTCGGCGCACCGGCAAGGACGACCTGTCCGAGGGTGCCGACGATCGTGCCTTCGTTTCTCACGTGCGGCGCGACCAGGCCGGCAAGCCCCAATTCGCCTACCGAGATGCTGCCCTGATTGATCACCGCGGCATTGGGATCGGGGGAGGGGATCGAAAAATTGTAGTTGCCGCTCATGAAGTTGCTGTCGAGGATGTCCGACGTGGTCGCGACGATCCCATGGACATCGACTTGGGCGGTGGGACCAAACACCACACCGCTCGGGTTGATGATCCAGACGCGGCCGTTGGCTTGAAGCCGGCCGTCGATCTGCGAAGGCTTGTTGCTATTGATGCGGTTGAGGGCGATCGAGTTCGATCCCGGTTGAATGAACTTGGTGGTTTGGCCGACACCGATGTCGAAGCCTTGCCAGTTGATGATCGCCTTGTTCGACTGCTGGTGAATCGTGGTCTGTCCTGGTGCCTGGCTGATCGTCGCCTGACCACCGACAACCGTTCCGCCTTTCGGATTGGCCTCGGCGCCCCGGAGAACCAGGACGCAGGCCACCGTCAACGCCAACGTCCCGATCAGCGGGCCCTGCCGATATCGCACTGCCGACACGTCCTTCATCCTCAAATGCGCCCCACCGCTCTAAACAACAGTTGGGGATTGCGACCGCCATTTGCGCGCTGGCTGTCACGAGTCAATGGCCATGCGACCTGGAGATCCAGGTTCAACCCATCCAACGGCCACAACCGGACGCCGACACCCGTCGACGACAGCGAATCGTTGAAGTCGCTGTCGCCCCGGTTCCAGACTTGGCCGTAATCGTAGAACCCGAAAACCTGAAAAGACTCCAGAAAGATGAGCTGGGGCTGACGGGTATATTGGATCTCGAAAGTCGTCCCCACGCCGTTGTCGCCGCTCAACTCCTTCTGATCGTATCCTCTGCCGAAACGGGCGCCTCCGACGTTGAACTCCTGGTCGGATAACAAATCGTCGAACGCGTATTGCCCGGCGAAGGTGCCGAACAACGTGAAGTCGCCGTAGAGCCCCTGCAGGCGGGAAACGGTTCCCCTGACCAGCGTGGCCGAACCGGTCCCGTCCGGTCGTCTGGACTTGAGCTCATCGCGGCGCCGGGTCGCATCGAGGACCGGCAGTCCTTGACGCAACGAGGCGCTGGCGGCGTTGGACCCCCGCCACGCGTCGCGAAAGTCGAAGGCCCCGGATGCGTGGACGACGCGTAATTTGTCGCGCGAGAACTTTCCGTTTTCAAAGAAGTCGCTGTCCGTATTGCTGTCGACATAGTCGAAGCCGGCTAGCGCGGTGAAATTCAGATTGCGGCTGCGGATGACGGGATAGCCCGTGGTTGCGCTCAGGAGCAACGTCTTGCTCTCGAAACCGAGAGATTGCAGCGTCGCACCGGGATTGGAGTTGCCGTAGGACGCAATCGTATCGACAAAAAGACCACTGGAGCCGAAACGCCACGAGGTGCTGAGTTGTCCGACTTTCTGGCTCCATCCGTTGAGAGGGTTCGTCGCAAACCCGACGGCGGTCACCCGTTCGCCGAACGACGTGAACGAATTCGAGGAAAGACCGAGCGCCGTTTCCCATCGGCCGGTGAAATCATCGCCATAGTTGTCTATCACCAGGAGCCCATCGAACTTCTTCCGGTCGGTGCTGGCGACGAGCTCCGCCGCGCCGAGCTCGGTCGCCGACGGTTGCAGGAGACCGCTGACGCTGACACCGGGGATGTCATTGGCCAGTAACAGCGCGCGCTCCAGCGTCGCCAGGCGGATCGGGCGCTCCTCGGTAACGATTTTCAGATAAGAGGTGACCAGTTCTTCGACCGCTCCCAGGTCGCCCTCGACGGTCACGTTGCTGATGAAGCCCTCGAGGACGCGGATCCGCACCCGACCTTCGTTGATCGTCTGCGCCGGAACGATCACCCTGGTCAGGAAGTAACCGTCTCCGCGGTAGGTTTTCTGTATCTCCCGGGCAATCTTGTAGATCTCCGTGAGATTGACCTTGGTGCCGATGAGATCCCCGTATGGATCGGTGAGTTCCGAAGCCGGATAGGCGGTGGCGCCCTCGATTTCCAGGCCGGCCAGAACGAATTGAACGCCGGTGGCTCCGAGCGGGGGCCGGGTCGGCGCCTCTTTGGGGATTTCAACGCCTGGGGGCGGCTTTGGGGGCTCGGTCGAAGGAAGCTGCTCGAGGCGGACGTCGGGAAGAAGCACCGCCGGCGGCAGGGATTGCGCCCAAACGGGTTCGCGAACCGCCAGCATCACGGCACCGGTGACCAAGACGATGCACATCCCGATCGAGGGGTGTGCTCCCAATGCTGCGGCCTCCTCCCGTGAAGGTCTGTCGCACTCATTTCGCACCCGTCTGGTTCAACGACCGTCCGGCCCTGCTATGTTCCGGAACTTAGCAGAAGCCCGTTCCTTAAATATTTCCTAATTTTTGCGATTATAAGTCATTCGCAAACCTTTTAATAGGGGTTTGGCAAGAGCGATCGCATTGATGCGAAAGGTACAAAACTAAGAAACCGACTTCACCGCAAACGTGGATTTCAGTCCAAATGGGATCCTGAAATCCGAATATTGGACAGTGGCTTGAGCGACTGACTCATTGGTATAGCCCCATACACCGTTAGGCTTTGGCGATGGCGGGGATTCGCATGCTCTATGCAATGGCGACTGGACACGCGTGGCGAACCCTATGAATACTGCGAGTGAACCAATGGAACTTGATCATGAGCGGTAAGCGTTTGCTCGTCGTGGACGATGAGCCAAGATTTGCGGCTTTCGTCCGCAGGGTTGCCAAGGGGCTTGGCTACAATGTGGAAGTCACCACCCGCGGACGCGATTTCCAAAGCGCTTATGAGCGTGAAATGCCTGACGTGGTCATTGTCGACATGGTGATACCGGATATAGACGGGAACGAGCTTGTCCTGTGGTTGGTGGAGAAAGGATGTGAGGCGGACATCCTTATCATTACGGGATACAGCCCCGACTATGCCAATAACGCCAGAATTCTCGGAGAATTCAAAGGGTTGAAATCGGTGACGACGATGAGCAAGCCGATCAGCGTCACAGAGCTCCGCAAGGCTCTCGCTTTTGAGGGCACTTGATGAAACCGGGACGATTGGTGGCGCTCTAGTGGTCCAAGTCTGACATATGGTACCCATACGACGGCTTACCGAGTTCACTCGGATA
>RCNG010001245.1_pt1 | contig 12595 bp, 6 predicted proteins | sample 2041371 | NCBI WGS metagenome assembly RCNG01 (sample SAMN09708227, study PRJNA481090) | Marine sediment metagenome, whole genome shotgun sequencing project. | biome: marine sediment; feature: ocean; material: sediment; isolation source: Sewage treatment plant 1 marine sediment (STP1) ... | reverse complement strand
TACGCAGCCGGGATCGAGATGCCGGCCTTGAAAACGAAACCAACATACATATTGAGGAGAATTGATAATGAAAAATCATCAAAATGGATGGCACAAATGGCGAGCAGGCGCAGTGTTCGCCATGGCGGCTCTGCTGGTGGCCCTGGCCATACCGGGCCAGGCGGCGGAACGGGTGGAAGAGATCGTCCTGGAGCGGGGAACGGCCCCGCTGCAGCTGGAAGTGAGAAACCTCGCCGGCAACATGCAGGTGCGGGGGTGGGACGGCAACACCAGGATCCTGGTCACCTTCCACGCCGAGGACAGCGGCGGCCTGACCGCCGAGGAGATCCTGCAGCTGGTGGGCGCCAAAGCACAGATGGTGGGCAACCGCCTGGTGGTCTCCACCACCCTGCCCCTGGAATCGTTCCAGCGGTTCGCCTACCCGGTGGAGAGCGCGGAGAGCGATGCCGGACCGGGCTACTTCAACCTGGCCCGGACCAAGGGCTTCAGCGAAGCCCGCTTCGATGGTGAGAAGGTGCAGATCTACGGCACGCCGCAGTTCGACGCGCTCACCGTCTGGGCCGACTACCAGATCATCGTTCCCGAGGGATCACAGGTCTCGCTGAAGAACATGGCCGGGACCCTGCGGGCGGAGAACATGCAGGGCAACATCCTCCTCGACGGTTCCCGCGGTCTGGGACAACCGGGCGAGGCCTTTGCCAAGGTGCTGCACGTCACCCCCTGAACAGGTGACTGAACGACGTATACCATCAGAAGAATAGTGGGAAATTGACAGCCCCGGACATTGTCCGGGGCTTTTTTTGTGTGGTAACCTCGGGAATTCGATGCACTTCATCACTCCGGGGGGTTCAACAATGATGATCATCAGGGTCCTGCTCATTCTGCTGCTCGCTCTTTCAACCACTCCACTCACCGCCGAGGTGAAGGTGACCACCGTGGACCTGCTGGCCGGCCAGGGCCTGACGGTGAACGGCGCCGGACCGCTGCTGGTGATGACCGATGTGGACCGCAACCGGGTGATCGCCCCCTGCACCCTCAGTTCCTCCATCTCGATCATCGACGGCGCCACCCACGAAGTGACCAACATCCCCCTGGAGACCCGGGCGATCCAGCACCTCAAGGCCGAAGCCATGACCCTGCGCCGCTCCACCGGCGAGATCTACCTGCTGGGCACCGGGCGCTTCCACATCGTCTCCCCCGATGAGGCGAGCGCCGTCTCGGTGGAGACCGGTTCACAGTTCGAATCCATCGCGGTGGACGAGGCCACCGGCAACGTTTTTTTGGCCGGCCGGGAATGCAAATCGCTGGGCTTCTACGAGGCCGTCAGCAAAACTTTCCGTCTGGTGGACTGGACCGACCACGAAGAGCCGCTGGTCAATCTCAACCAGACCCCGCCGCCGCCGATCCGCAAGGTGGTGGCCGACGCCGGGCTGGGCCAGATCGTGGCGGTGGACGGGTTCACCGCCACCCTGCACCAGTTCGATGCGGCCAGCGGCGAGAAACTGCAGTCGCGGGAGCTGCCGCTGACGGCCGGTGGCCGCTGGCACCTGGCCGGATACAACGGCGAGACCCACCATATCTACCTGGTCACCGAGACGGCCAAGCGCGAAGTGATCGAGGTGGCGGCCCTGGAGCTCGACGGCAACGACCAGCTGCTGAAGCTGCCGGAGTTCACCGAAGGGGTGGGGATCACCTACAACCCGCTGCGCGACGAGGTCTACATCGCTTACGACAACGAGCCGTCGGTGCACGTGGCGGTCTTCGGGGAGGAACCCGAGCTGCACGAGATCAAGCTCCCGGCCTTTGGCAACGACGCGGCGGTGGTGGACCGGGAGAAGAATCTGCTCTTCGTGGGCAGCTGGGCCCGGGGGGAAATCGACGTGGTGGACCTTGAAACCCGCCGGCTGAAAAAACGGATAACCGGCCTGGGAATCATTCCCCACATGTTCAGCATGACCTTCAACCCGAAGAACGGGCTGATCTACTTCCCCCGGGGTGCCACCGCGGTGAACGGAACATTCGGCGCGGCGCTGGCCACCCTGGAGCCGGAGAAGGAGACCCTGGGCAAGGTCTACACCGGCCGGGCGCCGGTGGACCTGATCCAGCGGCCGGGCCGGGACAGCGTACTGGTCTTCGACTCCGAGGACAGTTTTGCCGACATCAGGGCCGACGGCTCCTTTGACCAGCACAGGCTGCCCTTCGACTACCCGGTGCGGGCGATCCGCAGCCCGGAGGACGACGTCTACCTCTCCTACGGGCCGCACCAGTCCTACTGGCCGACGGTCTACATCTGGGGAGCGAAGAACGGGGTGCTGACCATCGACGCCGAAACCCTCGAGTTCTACGACCGGCGTATCCCCCGCCAGGCCCACGAGATGGCTCTCGACGGCACGGGAACCCTCTACTTCACCCAGAACAACTGGGGCGGTGAGGAACAGTTCGTGGGCACCCTGCGCGACCAGGTGCGACTGATCGAGATCAATCGCCGCCTGGGGCTGGGCGACACGGTGGAACGGGAGATCACCCAGCGGATCCTGCAGTACGACCCGCAAACTGCACGGCTCTACCTGGTGCGCACCGGGGAGAAGGACGAGGATCCCAGTGTCCTGCAGGTGATCGATCCCGCGGCCCCGAAGCCGGAAGCGGTGGAGGGAGAGGAAACACCCGAAGGATATTCACCCTACGTGGAGCACCGTCTCGAACTGGGGATCACCGCGGCCAGCCTGGTTCATGACCAGGACCGCATCTACGTGGCCAACTTCGATTCGGACACGGTGTCGGTGATCGCCAAGGAAGGATTTACCCGGCTGCCCGATCTGCCTGCCGGAGACGGGCCGCTGAAACTGGCGCTCTGCGACGGCCGCACCTGGGTACTCAATCATCTGGGCCGCAGCCTGCAGGAAGTGAAACAGGACGGCAGGAGCTGGGCCTGGCCCTTCGAAGGAACCCCGGACGGCCTCTTCGCCTGGAACGAAAAACTGGTGATCACCGCCCACGGGGAAAAAGCGATGAGCGTCGCCCTCTTTGACCCGGCGGACGGGACATATACCGAACTGCAGCGGCTGGAGTATCCCTTCGGCGAGACAAGATTCGACTCGGCCAATGTCTCCTTCTACCTTAGGGGACAGTTCGGCGATGCCGTCTTCGACCTCTGCCGCTCGGTTACGGGTAGGCAGGGCCGGCTGTGGATCAGCGATTTTCTTTCGGGCCGGGTTTTCATCCTCGAGGAGTAAGTCCCGGTGAGCACCATCTTCAAATGGTTCTGGAAACGAAAGTGGCTCTGGCTCACCGTCGGAGCCGTGCTGATCCTTGTGCTGTGGCTGCTGTCCGGGAACGTCTGGCAGGAGGAACAGAAGGAACTGCGACAACAGGTTCGGGAATCGGTCAAGGAAGCCTTCCCCGAAGAGGCGGTGGATTTTGCCCGGACAATGGGTCTCTTCTTTTTCACCGCAGAGGGGGAGGAGCCGGGCGAACCGGATGGGACACTCAGATCCGTGATCCTGATTCACGGCATGGATGACCCGGGTAAGGTCTGGCGGTCCCTGGCGCCGGAGCTGGCAGGCAACAACTGTAATGTCTGGCTGATGCAGTATCCCAATGACCAGCCGATCGTGGAGTCGAGCCGGCTGTTCCACCAGGAACTGAAAGAACTCCGGCTGCTCGGCATCGACCGGATCTCCATCGTAACTCACAGCATGGGCGGTCTGGTCTCCCGTGACCTGCTCACCAGCCCTGAGTTCGACTACGGCCGTGCGGCGGAAGCCGGTCACGTTCCGCAGGTGGACCAGCTGATAATGGTGGCCCCACCCAACCAGGGGTCACAGCTGGCACGGTTCCGGGAATTCGGCGAACTGCGCGACCAGTATGTCCGGCTGACCAGGGGCCAGACAAACTGGTTGGGGTCTATTCTCGATGGCCTGGGTGAAGCCAAAATCGACCTGCTGCCCGATAGCCGGTTTCTCACCGAACTGAACAGCCGGCCCCACCCGAAGGGGGTGGAGATGTTGATCATCGCCGGGGTGACCAGCCCCTGGACCGAGGAGGAGATCGACCAGTGGGTCGACACCCTGCGCCCTCACACCTCGGGGGAACAGGAACAGGAAATCGACCGGCTGAGGGATTACATGCTCCGGATGACCCGCGGATTGGGGGACGGCCTGGTCACGGTGGATTCCACACGTCTCGAGGGAGTTCCCCACCTCACGGTCCAGGGCACCCATCTGTCGATGATCCGCAACATCACCGCCGACAACCCGCGTGTCCCCCCGTCTGTGCCGATCATCGTGGAGCGTCTCACTCCGCCGCCACCGGATCACCGGTGACGGTCAGTTCCTCGGGCTCGGGCAGGTCCAGGTCCTTGATCTGCTCGAGGATGGCGGCCTTGTCGCCCACCAGCACCAGCAGTGCCTGGTCCAGCGGGAGGGCCGACGGGGCCAGACCGTTGAGGTCCGCTTCGGTGGCGGCGGCGATGGTGCTCAGGTCATCACCCAGCGAGCGGAAGGGCAGCCCGTTGGACTCCAGGGTCTGGGCGATGGCGATCAGGCCTCCCAGCCCCTGGAAGGACTGGATCATGCCCATGCGATTGGTCTCCCTGGTCTTGCGCGCCTCCTCCTCCGTGACGTCACCGGAACGCAGGGCGTTGAACTCGTTGTAAAACTCCCGGAGGGCGGCACCGGTGACCTCGGACCCCACGTCGCTGCCGGCGTAAAAATAACCGGTGGTAGGGGTCATGACAAAGGAGGACCGCGCACCGTAAGTGAAACCGTTCCGTTCGCGGAGGTTCTGGTTCAGACGGCTGGTGAAGCTGCCGCCGAGGATGGTGTTCAGCAGGTCGTAGTCCACACGGTTGGGATCGGAATACTTCGGCCCCGGCATGTAGAAGCGGATCACGGTCTGCACCGCCCCCGGCTTGTCCACCAGCACCAGACGCATTTTGTCATTGGCCGGCGCGCCCAGTTCGGTTCTTTCCGCGGCCACGAAACCGGCGGGGTTCTTCCACTTGCCAAAGGCGGATTCCAGCGCTGTTTTCGCTTCGTCAGCGGTGAGATCACCGGCGATGAAGAAGGTGGCGTTGCCCGGTGCGGCCAGTTCGCCCCAGGCGGACTGCACGTCATCCAGGGTCAGTTTTTCAACCGTCTCCACCGTTCCCTCTGACGGCCGGCCGTAGGGGTGAGTGTCGCCATAGAAGGCGCGCATACCCACCAGGGAGGCCACCGAGCCGGCACGGTCCTGGGCCTGCTTCAGGCCTTCCAGGTGCAGCGACCTGACCCGGTCCCATTCGGCAGCATCGAACCGCGGATAGAGAACGGCGTCGGCGTAAAGCCCCAGGGCCTTGTCGAAATTGCTCTTCAACACCGAGAGATCAACACCGGAGGTGTTCCGTCCGGAATGCGCCTGGAAGTTGGCTCCCAGCAGGTCCAGGGCGTCGGAGAAGGCCAGGGCGTCCAGGTCCCCCGCCCCCTCGTCCAGCATGTCGGCAGCCAGCCGGCAGCGGCCGGCCTGTTCGTTGTCCAGCAGCACCGATCCACTGCGCAGGAAGAGCGACAATTCCACCAGCGGCAGTTCGCTGCGCTGCCAGTGCCGTACCTCGATCCCGTTGGAGAGGGTGAAAACCTCGGGGGCCACCGGCACGAAGGGCTTGATTTCACTCTCCGCCGGCGCCTGGTCACGGCCGGCCAGCGCAGCGCCATCGTCCTCGGGAAGAACCTGCATGATCAGCCTGGCGTCCGGGTCCATGACCTGGACGGCCATCCGGCGGATACCCTCCACCGAAGCGCCGCGGTAGCGGTCCAGGTCGGCGTCAAAGGAGTCGGGTTCGCCAAAATAGTAGTTGTAGCGGTTCAACTGGTCCGCCTTGCGCAGCACCGACTGCAGACCGTTGAGCATCTGGTATTCGTACGCCGCCTGGTGCCGGGCCAGCTCGTCCGCCGTGGGCCCCTCGGCAACGAACTCGGCCAGCACCTCGTCCACCGCCTTTTCGATGTCATCGAGGGAAACACCCTGGCGGGCCATCACCTGGACCTGGAACAGCGAGCCCAGCGAGCTTGAGCGCTGGAAGGCCCGGGCGCTGGTGGCCAGCTGGTCCTCGTAGACCAGCCTCTTGTAGAGCCGGCTGGTCTTGCCCGAGCTGAGCACCGCGGCCGCCAGGTCCATCTCGGCGTCGCCGGGAGCGAAGAGTGCCGGGCTGTGCCAGACCATGGTCAACCGCCCGAACTGCACCTTGTCGGTATAGGTGACCCGCTTCACACTCTCCAGCTTCAGCGGCTGCGCCGCGGCATGCACCGGGTCGGCGTCCCGGGGAATGGTGCCGAAGAGTTTGGCCACCAGCGGCTTGATCTCGGCGGGGTCGAAGTCGCCGGCAATGACCAGCGAGGCGTTGTTCGGCAGGTAGAAGGTGGCGAAAAAGTCCTTCACATCCTGAGCGGTGGCGGCCTTGATATCAGCCACCGTCCCGATCACCGAGAGATGGTAGGGGTGGCGGGGGGGGTACATCAGTTCACTGATTTTCAGGTCGGCCACGCCATAGGGCCGGTTCTCGCTGGTCTGGCGCCGCTCGTTGAGCACCACCTCCCGCTGTTTCCCCAGCTTCTCCTCGTTCATGTTGGCGCCCAGGGCTTCCAGGCGGTCAGCGTCGAGCCACATCAGAGTGGGCAGCAGGTTGCTCGGCCCGAAGGAGAAGTAATTTGTCCGGTCCCAGCCGGTGGAGGCATTGTTCCAGCCGCCGCCAGCCTCCATGATATTGTCGAAATCGCTGCCCGGGACCCGCTCGGTGCCCATGAACATCAGGTGCTCGAAGAGGTGGGCAAACCCGGAGCGGCCTTCCGACTCGTCCTTGCCACCGACAAAATACCAGGTATTGATACAGGCCACGGGCAGGCTGTGGTCCTCGTGCAGGATCACGGTCAGGCCGTTGTCCAGCTGGTATTTCTCATAGGCGATCTCCTGGGCCGCCAATGGTGCGGACAGGAACAGAAGCAGCAGAAGCAGGGTCAGGGATCGGCGCAGCATCGTTCAACCTCCTGGGGGTGCAAACGGGTCTTCCGGTATCGGGAACCGAAGGATTGTAACACGCCGCCAACCGCGGCGGCAGAAATTGCCGAGGCCTGGGCCGCGGCTTGACTTGACGGACTGCAAATTCTAGAATAATAACGTTTTACAAGATGCATGGTTCAATTATTCAGAAAACTTTTTCATCCTTTTTCCGTTACCGGGACGAGTAACGGAGGCGGGGTATCGTTCGTTTTACCAGGGAGGTCACCGATGAGCAAAAAGGCCGCGAAGAATGAGCAGGAAAACCGGGTATCCCGCCGCCAGTTCCTCGAGTTGGGCGGGGCTGCGCTGGCCGCCGGGTCATTGACCATGTGCGCGGGCAAATCACCGGTGGCCGAGCCGGCTGCAGAAGCGCCGGTATCAGGCTCGCTGGTCAAAAAGCACCACCGCCTGGGTCGCACCGGATTCGAGGTTTCCGACGTGAGCATGGGCTGCGGCCAGATCAGCGAAAGCAACGTGGTGCGCTACGCCTACGACAAGGGGATCAATTACTTCGACACCGCCGAATCGTACGGCAACGGTGCCTCGGAGACGAAGATCGGCGAGGCCATGCAGCACATGGACCGCAAGAAGATCTTCATCACCACCAAGCTGCAGATCAAGGAGGAGGATACGGAAACCAGCATCCTCGACCGCTTTGGCAAATGCCGCGAGCGGCTGCAGACTGACTACGTCGACGCCCTGTATATTCACTCCTGTGCCGCGGCCGATCTGATCGGCAACCCCCACTTCCACGCCGCGGCAGATCGTCTCATCGCCGACGGCCAGCTCCGTTATCGCGGGATCAGCAACCACGGCCCCCGGGGGGACGAGGGGGACAGTATGGAGAAGGTGCTCAGCGCCGCGGCCGAGGACGGCCGGTTCGACCTGATGCTGCTCTCCTACAACTTCCTCAACAAGGAAGAGGCGGAAAACGTTCTTGCCGCCTGCAAACGGAACGACGTGGGCACCACGGCGATGAAGACCCAGCCGGGGATGCTGGAGGTACCACACTTCGACCCGGACAACCCCAGCGAAGATTTTGCCTCTTTTATCGACGGTTTCGTCGAGGGGGGCGGCACCCGGGAAGAGGCCATCGAGCGGATTCAAGGCTGGCTCGCGCGCCAGGCGGAGGGGATCGAGAAGGTCAAGCCCTTTGCGGAAAAATACGGTATCACCACCGAGGACCAGTTGACCGCCACCGCGGTCCAGTGGGTGTTGCAGAACCCGGACATGCAAACGGTGACCGTTTCCGCCCCGGACTACGAAAAGATCGACCTGGCGCTCTCCGTCTCGGGAAAACCACTCACCGCGGAGAACGTGGCCTTTCTCCGGGACTGCGAAAAGGTCCTCGGGGACCAGTACTGCCGCCACGGCTGCAACGCCTGCGTCGCTTCCTGTGTCCACCGACTGCCGGTGAATACCATCATGCGCTACGCCTACTATGCCAAGTGCCAGGGCCGGGAAAAGCACGGCATGGTCAAGTATGCCGGCCTCAAGGAGAGCAACGCCGCGCTCTGCCAGACCTGCAGTGCACCTTGCCGGGGGGCCTGCCCCCACGGTCTGGATGTGCAAGGCCAGCTGCTGCGGGCCCACTCGCTGCTCACCCTGGTCTGAGAAGCGAAATGGCACCATTGTCATTGCGAGGAGCCGAAGGCGACGAAGCAATCTCCCAAACGACTGCACCGCTGATCAGGAGATCGCCACGTCGTCGGCTGCGCCGACTCCTCGCGATGACAGAAATCACCAGTGGATATACAGGAATTACGAAAATGAAGAGAACCTGCTTCAGAACTCTCATGGCCCTCACCCTGATCCTGGCCGCCGCTCCGGCAGCCGCGGCAGACTTCCCCGCCATCGAGGGCTGGTCACTGGCCGGCAAGGTCACCGCCAAGTCCCCGGACAACCTCTGGGAGTACAACAACGGAGCGGCCGAAGCCTTTCTGGCCTACGGCTTCCAGGGCCTGCGCTACGCCGACATCAAATCCGGCGACCTGGTGGTGACGGTGGAAATCTATGACATGGGCACGCCGATCAACGGCTTTGGCATCTACACCACCGAACGCTCCACCGACGCCGAGCGGATCGACATCGGCGCTGAAGGGGCGCTGGCCCTGCCCTACCAGTGCCTGCTGCTCAAGGACCGCCACTACCTGAAGCTGAACCTCTACCAGGGGGAACTGAACCGGTCGAAGGCCGCACCGCTGCTGGAGGCCCTGACCGCGGCCCTGCCGGGCAAGGACGGCTGGCCGGCGGAACTTGGGCTGCTCCCTGAAAAAGGGCAGGTGGCCGGTTCGCTGGGCTACACCCGGAAGGCCTATCTCGGGATGTCGGTGCTCACCGACTGTGTCCACGCGGAGTACACGGGGGATGAAAAGCCGTTCCAGCGGTTCACCATCATCGCCGGGTCAGCTGATGAGCGGCAGGCGGCCTGGGCCAAACTGACCGCCAAATGGACTGCCACGGAGCTGAAGGGCAAACCGGTGCTCTGGAAGGAGATCCCCTACCAGGGGATCACCGGCACCATCCTCACCGACAAGGGGATCTTTGGTGTCAGCAGCTGCGCCGATGAAAAAGAAATGATGACGCGGCTCAAGGTGTTCCTCGGCTGAGTTTCCCGCGAGAACGATGGGGACAGCTACCTCATCAGATAAACCGCTATATATCAATTTGTTAGGTGATGCCGGGACAGTTACCTCTAGATTGATCCAGGGAGCGGACAGGGACGCCACGAAATGTCAGCCACCGTAGAATGGGGAGAGTCAAATCTTTCCACAAATGGTTTGCCGGGAGCAGAGAACAAGAGGTAACTGTCCCCGCCCCAACCAAATGATTGACGATTAATGAGATAGAGTGTGAGGTAGCTGTCCCCATCCTAGTGGCAGAGAGCCTCCGGGGGCACCTGCTGTCGCTCGATGCCCGGGCCGGACCACCAGAGTTCCAGCACCGCGTCCACGCCGTCCTGGAAGTACTCGATCTCCAGCAAGTGGAGGCCGGCTTTCAGGGCCAGCTCGGCCTTGATCTCACGGCTGCCGTGCAGCCCGTCGTTTCCGATCACTTCCTCGCCATTGAGCAGCATCCGGCTGCCGTCATCGGAGTTGAGCCCGATGGTGTAGACCCCTTCCACTGGAATCCGCAGGAACCCGTTGAGGGTCAGGCCCATGTTCACTTCCCGGGCATAGGCCGGCAGAGCCACGGTGGACAGGACCGAGGCCTGGTCAGGCTCCAGTGTTTTGAAGTCGGGCAGTTTTTCCCAATCACCGTCGAAATACCGGCATTCCAGACCGCCACCGGTGGGCTCGGCATCCACACCGGGACGGGGCTCCAGTTTGCGGAACTCGGCCCGGGCCACAAAGGAGTTGTCCAGGCCGGGGGCAAAGGCCCGGGCCCGCAACCGGGCCGCCTGGTCGATGACGATGGGGCCCTCGTAGAGAGTGGAGTCGCCGATAGGGTCACTGCCGTCCAGGGTGTAGCGGATCTCCGCACCGGCGTTGGGTGTGGAAAGAACGGCCTCCAGCTGGTCAGTGAATGCGCGGGCCGAGGATTCAACCACCACTCCGCTCCGTTCGGTCCGGTCGTAGAGCGGCATGGCCGGTTCCACGCCGGCGTTGGGATTGGCCGCCACGGTCACCGCCAGCACCTTCACCGCCGGGTCGTCGGGCAGGGTCAGGGTGTTGGCCCCCGGGGTCAGTTCGAACTCGTAGCGGAAGAGGTTAGTGAAAGTGTAGGACTGGTTCCCGCCGTCCGCCCCGTGGCGGTGGGTGCCGACCCAGGCCACCGGCGTCTGGTTGATACAGGCCGGCAGGATCTGATCCGGGTCGTGCACCAGCCGGTCACCGTGGAGACGGCTGTCCCACTGCCCCACCGGCTCGGACCAGTCACTGACCCAGCGCACCTCGGTCCGGCCGTCGATGTCGAATTCAGCCCATCGTCCGCCGTCCACCGCCGCGGCCAGGAGGTAGAGGCGATTCCAATCGCCGGCCGGCAGCAGAATCTTCTGTCCCTGGCACGCCACCACGTTCTTTGCTCCGGCAGCGTCCCGGCCCATGGCAAAGGTGATCCCCTCGCGGACCACCTCTTCGGGCAGCAGGTCGCCGGAAATACTGTTGCCCCGCCCGTCGAAATCTCCGTCGGTACGCCCACTGTCCAGACTGATCCCGTCACGGTTGAAGGGCAGGTCCAGGGGCCGGCTCTCCGGTGGCTCCAGGGTCACCGGGGCCGGGCCCGGCTCGACGGCGAAGGTGCGCAGCTGGAAGGGGTTCAACCGGCCGGCACGCAGCACTCCGTTCCCATCGCGCTCCTCCCCAATCACCTCCTCCGCTCCGTTCAGTTCGCCGAAGGAGAGGATCGGGGCCGACGGCATGGTCACGTTTACCTGGTCCACACCCTGCCCGGTCTTGTCCAGCAGACGGACCACCACCCGGTCGTCCTCCTCGGCCAGTTTTACCGCCTGAATCGCCGCGTGCCGGGTGGAGATACGGAACAGGGAGAACTCCCGGCTCAGGGCCCCGGGATGCTTCGGGACCCGGAAGGCCAACAGCGGCTGGTTGAACCGCGCCGCCTCACAGGAGGGAACCACTCCCGTAAAGAACCAGCTGTCCGGGTGGCCCGCCACGGCATAGCCGACACGGTGCGACCCCAGGTCCTGGGATTTCTGGTCGTCGATCCAGCCCCAGCGGTCGTTGACCCGCGGCGTGTGCAGCAGGGTCAACCGCAGCGTGTTCTCCGCCGGACGGTCCCAGCCGTAGCGGCAGTCCGTGAGCAGGGCCACGCCCCCGTTGTTGTTCGGTGCACCGAGATCCACCCACTGCTGGGCCGGCACTTCATACAACTGCGGTGTATTAACACCGCGCTCGATGGTCCCCACACCCAGGTCGTAGGTGGCGGTGGCCTGTTCCACGGCCAGGGGGAAAACCGCCTTGAGCAGAGTGCCCGGCGATTTCCAGTGGATCAGGTTGTCCACTTCAACACGGCTGCCGGCGCCGCCGGCGGCCAGGCTGACCCGCTGGATGAACTGGGAACCGCCGGCCCGGCGGACGATCTCCAGGGCCACTCGGGCCGGTCCGCGCTCCGCCAGCCGCACTTCCGCCGGCCCGGCCACCACTTCACGGGGCTCAGCCATCAGGTCGGCATAGTCGATCTCCCAGGCAGCCCACTCCTCGGGCTCGTTGTCCAGCAATTGGAGGGTCAGCGGGCCGTCCAGCAGCTCCCGGCCCAGATCCTTGTCGAAGATCGAGGCGATATCACCGTTGGTGTTGATGGACACCCGGTAGCGGTTGTTCTCCAGCCCCTCGTCACTCACCTGCAGCCCGGTGCCCACGGCGAAATGGGCCTCGGCGGGTTGAATGTCATAAACCGTAAAGCTGATCGGAAGGACCGAGGCAAGAAAGGCCAGTCGAACGGTGTCACCCTCCACCGACAGAATCTGTGACGGCACTTCGTACTCGTGGGTGCCACCGTCGTCCGAGCCAGTTACCCGGACAAAGGGCGGCACACCACCCGGGAAGATTACATCGGCCTCCACCACGTCCTCACGGGACATGGCCAGCGGGTTGTAGACCACCAG
>RCNG010001244.1_pt1 | contig 12596 bp, 10 predicted proteins | sample 2041371 | NCBI WGS metagenome assembly RCNG01 (sample SAMN09708227, study PRJNA481090) | Marine sediment metagenome, whole genome shotgun sequencing project. | biome: marine sediment; feature: ocean; material: sediment; isolation source: Sewage treatment plant 1 marine sediment (STP1) ... | reverse complement strand
TTGAACAGCGAGGGCGCCGCCAGGAAGCCCGTCGTCATGACCACGATGGCCAGCAGAACGCTCAGGATCAGTCCCTGGCTGGCGGTCAGGGCCGCTTCTTCACGGTCTTGGCGGCCCAGGGCGTTGCCGATCAGGGCCGTCGTCCCCGTCGAAAATCCCATGCCCATGGCCAGCAGGGTGAAGTAGATGGGAAACGTCAGCGACATGGCGGCCAAGGCCTCGGTCGACAGACGGCCCGCGAAATAGGTGTCCACCACGTTGTACATGGTGTTGAAGAACATGCCCACCGAGGCGGGGATGGCCAGTTGGCGAATCAGGGCCGGGATGGGATCGGCCGTCAGGTTTCTAGCGGCTTGGGACAAAGAAGGCTTCCTGACACGTTGGGATGGATGACGGATGAGGTTAAGGGGCAGAATATACCCTCAATCAGGGAATGTGGCCGGTGGACGCCCAAAAAAGTCCGGCAGGCGCCTGTCACTCCGGTCCCGGCGAGGGAAATCCCAGGCGATACACCTTGCGGTAATCGCTGTTCAGGCAGACGTAGGCCTTCAACTGTTCCAGGTCGAAAATGGTCGACCACTGGGTGCTGACCCGGAGGTTCTCACCGTCGATGTTGTAGTGGCGGTTGCGCTGGATGGTCCCGGCCAGGGAGTCCATCCCCTGACGCCAATCCATGGCTCCCTCCTGGCGGTTCAGTGAGCGGGCCAATTTGCGGTATCGTGGGCAGCTTTGGCGACGGTTCCCCTCCGGCACCAGGTACATGTCCGAATTGGTCACCACTTGCCGATTTTTTTCCTCGCGCACCACTTCCATTTCCCCATCGCGCCATTCCAACACCACCGATCCGGTGGGATCGGCGACGAAGATGTGATGGGAAATGATTTCCCGGCCGTTGTCGAACACGTTGAAACCCTCAGCGATGGCGATCGCTTCGTTCAGATTGCCCGCGTGATCGAGGATATCCCGGACCACGTGGATCAGAAAACGCGGCTTCCTGTCCGGGTCCTGCCGGACTTTCCGACGATCCAGGCTGGCCAGGGCCACCGTCACACCCTTTTCATTCATGCCTTCGATGGCAAGGACCGGACCGGTCAGCAGGGACCGCCGGTTGGAAATGTCGCCGGGGTCGAAGGGATTTTCCTGGCTGTAGCCGAGTTCCATGAGCGGCACGAACGAAATCGAAGGGTATCCCTCAGCCGGATAGTGGTAGCCGACCAGAAGTTCGGAAAATCGATTGTCGAAGTTCCGGCCGACCAGGCCGCCGGGACCGTTCCCGTACCGAAACATGCTGCAGCCGCGCTTGCGGGGAAGCCCTTCCGGATAGGCCTGCATCAGGATGAGAATCTGACGGTGCTGGCCTTCGAGGACCTTGTCGAAATCCCCGTGAAACGTCATGGTGTGCAGGTCGCCGACTTTCCGGTAGGTATCCAGGATGGCGTCGTAGTCGGGGTCACCGTCGGCGGCAACCAGGTCGAAATCCACCGCCGGAACCACCTCGACGACCTCTAGATACCGTTCATCCGAACAGCCCCCCAGGACCAGACAGACGGCACACGCCGTCAGCAAAATGGTCCCGAGTCGACGTCTATACATGATCGCCATCCTGCCCGTGGTGATTGGTGCCCGGCTTCAGGGTACCATACCCAGGGATCGGGCGGTTTGTTGCCTCAAAGAAACCGGGGTTCCGCAGGATTCAATTTCCTGTGGCCATTCCACCTGCGGTATCCTTATCATGGATGGGTACCCACCAGATGCAAACGGGGGACCCTTGCCTTTGGAGAAAAAGAATTCCGCGGTGGAGATCGAGGTTTTGCGCCAGAAGGTGCGGGACCTCCAGGACAAGTTCGCCCGGTCCGGAAACGGCAATGCCAACGGCAATGCCAACGGCAATGGCCTGCCCAACTACCGTGAACTGTTCGAGCGGTCCGCCGACGCCAATCTGATCATCGACGGCGACACCTTCGTCGACTGCAACGAGGCCACCGTCAGGATGCTGCGGTACGCCACCCGGGACGAGCTGCTTCAGACCCATCCTTCCGAACTGTCTCCCGAATTCCAACCCGACGGCCGCGTTTCCTTCGAAAAAGCCAACGAAATGATGGGGATCGCCTTCGCCAGGGGCAGCCACCGTTTCGAGTGGAACCACCAGCGCGCCGACGGCGAGGTGTTTCCGGTCGAGGTCCTGCTGACCTCGGTCCCCCTGGGGGGACGCGACGTCCTGCACGTGGCCTGGCGGGAAATCACCGAAAGAAAACGCCTGGAAGAGGAGCTGCGGCACGCCCAGAAAATGGAGGCCGTGGGCAAGCTGGCCGGCGGCATCGCCCACGACTTCAACAACATTCTGGTGGCGATCATGGGCTACGCCGACCTCATCAAGGCAGGCGCCGCCCACGATCCCGAAATGGTGAAGGACGCCGAGGAAATCACCCGCGCCAGCGAGAAGGCGGCCACCCTGACCTCGCAACTGCTGGCCTTCAGCCGCAAACAGGACCTGCGGCCCGAGGTCGTCGACCTCGATGCGGTGGTCAGCAACCTGACCAGCATGATCCGGCGGGTGATCGGCGAGGACATCACCATGGATCTCCAAAGCGCCGGCGTGCCCCTTCCGGTCAAGGTGGACCCGGTCCAGCTGGAGCAAGTCATCCTGAACGTGGTGGCCAACGCCCGCGACGCCATGGCCGACGGCGGCACCCTGACCATCAAGACGACGCGGGGCGTCCGTGAGGGATCCCCGGGGGTGGACCTGCCCGCAGGCCGGTATGTCTCCCTCAAGTTCAGGGACACCGGCACGGGCATGAACAGCGAGGTCATCGCCCGCGCCTTCGAGCCCTTCTTCACGACCAAGGAAAGAGGCCGCGGCACCGGGCTGGGGCTGGCCAGCGTCTACGGCATCATCAAGCAGAGTGGCGGCGACGTGCGGATTGTCAGTCACGAGGGCCACGGCACCACACTGGAAATTCTGCTGCCGGAATCCGATGAACCGCTTTCCGATTCCGGAACACCCGAGGCCGATGTCGAATCGACGGGGCCCGGAGGCCAGCGCATTCTCGTGGTGGAAGACGATGCCGCCGCCGGCCGGCTCATCTCCAAGGCCCTGGAGCGCGAGGGCTTCAAGGTCCAGATTGCCCACAACGGCCAGGAAGCGCTCACCCTTTCCGAGCAGAGCGACTGGGCCTTCGACATGGTCCTGACCGATGTGATCATGCCGGTCATGAACGGGCCGGAGCTCGTGGCCAAAATGAAGAAGAACATTCCCGACCTGTCCGCCCTCTTCATGTCCGGTTACACGGACGAGGTTCTGGCCCGGCAGGGATTCTCCCTCGAGGATGTGGACCTGATCCGCAAGCCCTTTTCTCCCCAGCGCCTGATCGCCAGGATCCACACCTTCCTGCGCCGCCGAAGTCCGGAGCAGTGAGTTTCGGCCGCCGAATTGTCGTTTCCTTTTTCCTGATGATTCCCCTTTTATCCCAGCCCGCCACGGCGCAATCGGATTGGCCCTATCCCGACAAGCTCCGTTCCCGGCTGGTATTCGTGCATCCGTTGGTCAACTACGCGGTCAATCCCGTCTGGCAAAGACAGTGGGAGCGGAATCTGGTCCGGGCCAACGGCGTCCAGGCTACAGTGGGCAGCGTCTCCACCGACGACCTGTTCACCGACCTGACGGTCAACATCACCGAACCTTTGGGCGGACGTTTCCGCTTCTTGTACCGAATGATCTGGCAGGACGGCCTGCACATCGACACCTCACGCCAGGAACACTGGCTGGGGTTCGAGATGGGTCTGACCGGACCGGTGTCCGCGTATCTGCAGGTTCATCCCGCCCCCGACAAGGAGGAGTTCGATCTGCTGGCCGGATTGATGGTCACCGACGCCGCCCGGGAGCGGTTCCTGAAGGCCGGCCTGCGCCTGGATGATTTCCTCTACGAAAAGAAGAACGACCGGGGCGGGGTTTCGCAGCAGGAATCCGTGTCGATCCAATGGGAGGGGCGATATCAGACCGGAAACTGGGAAGTTTTTTCCACGGGCCGCTACGGATCGGGTTGGCGGCGGGCCTTCCCCGACAGTGTGCTATCCCCCGAGGTGGCGGGGTCATGTCTGGACGACGATACGGCCACCCTGCGCCTGCGGTACCTTCTGGCTGAACCGGGTTTCGTGGGGGCTGAAGTTTCCCATTACCGCTTCAAAGCGGGTGAAAATCGGCGGGATGGTTTGCCTGGCTTCCAGTACACCAACGAATTTGTCCATCTGCGCGGATTGGGCGTGGTCAACCTGGGCGGCCCCTGGGGCCTGCGCCCGGAGATCCACTGGTTGAGACAATGGACGGCGGCGAACGGGCGGCGCACCTTTGATCACCGCCGCGAGGACTTTTTTCCCGCGGTGTTCTGCGAGCTTCATGCCCCGGGCAAATCGACCTGGGAGCTGGGCTACATGGGGATCCATTATCAGTGGGATCATCTCGTCGGCGACTGGTCGGACAACCGCTCGGGGTACACCGACAAGATCAAATTCGGCTGGACCTACGCCTTCCTGCCCACGGCCAGGCTGCAGTTCTCGGTGAGCCACGAACTCGACCTCGACCGGTTCGGGGGCGGCAACGTCCAGTTCCAGACCGTATTCTAGGATTCCTGGAAAACGGCCACCTTTCCGGGTGGCCGGCCCTGCAGGAAGGGATATCGTGGATCCGATTTGCCCTTTTCCCAAAAAACATCAACGATTTGATCACCATTCTCATTCTTTGATATTTCCATCTTTCTCAAGCGGTTCGGATTTCCCATTCTCCAATCATTGAAGCTCGCCGGCCAATTCGGGACCCTTCGGTCCATTTTGCCATTGAGATCTGGAGCCTTGGTGGAATACCCTGTAGCTGGATAGGATTTTGCCCCTGATTCGTCGCCCGATTGAATCCCGGAAGAGGAGGACTGGTCATGTTGCACATCGCCCCCATCCGTTCGACGTTCATCTTCGCCATGATCTGCATATTCGCCGTTATGGTTCCCGTCACGGTTTCGGCCTATAACCAATACACCGTGAACGACGACGCCACAAACTGCGGCGCGTGCCACGGGGACTTTCGTGCGAATTCCTATACCTCACTTTCTGACGGCGAACTCTGGGGCAACCTCCACAACATTCACCGCAGCACCATGCTCAGCGGTGATTGTGATGCCTGCCACATCGCCTCCGACCGTTTCCCGGTACCCCTCGACGAATCCGCCGGCGGGGACGGACTGGCCGCCATCGGGTGCATGGGTTGCCATGGACGGGACGAGGACAACGTTGCTTCCAATCCTTCCTTTCCCTTCGGCCGGGGTGCGGGGCTGCGGCAGCACCACACCAACGCCGGGGTCAACAACTGCACGGGCTGTCATGATGACGCCGACCCCGCCAACTACACGCCCGTTGGTGAAGAAATCCTTCCCCCCTACTACGCCTCACCCGGCAACGGTCATGACATGATGCCCACGGGGCCCTGCAATGACGACGGCAGTGAGAACTTCGCGGGAGCGGCCATCGGCCAGGACAACGACGGCGACGGGATCTATGACACCGACGATCCCGGCTGCGGCATTTCCGCCGTACCTGGAGCGGACTCCGTGGTCAGATTGCAGCAGAATCATCCCAACCCCTTCAACCCCGTCACCAACATCAAGTACGCGGTGGACAAACCCGGGCATGTGCTCCTGCAGGTGTATTCCGTTTCGGGTGAGCTGGTCCGTACCCTGGTGAACGCCCATCATGGCCAGGCCTCGACCTACGAGGTTTCCTGGAACGGCAAGAACGATGAGGGCCGCCCCCAGGCCAGCGGAATTTTCTTCTACCGGCTGGATGCGGGCGGCGGCGTGGAGATGAAGAAGATGGTCCTGCTAAAATAGGGACCGGTTGGGCCGATCCATTCGCGGGGAGGACCTATTCCGGCTCCCAGTCGAAATGGGTGGCGGCCAGGGCCACGTGGGCCACTTCGTCGTCGGCGATTTCCTGGAAGGCGGCGGCGGTTTCCGGGTCCGAATTTTTCAGATGCTGGGCCAGCTTGAGGCCCGCGCGGCGGCCGCGTTCTTCGGCCGCCGCGATTTTTATGCAGAACTCGCGTCCGGTGGCGCATTCCTGGAGCGCCTCCCAGAGTCCGAGCGAAACCGGCCGGTCCGTCACTCCGATCCCCAGTTTGTCCATGCGCCGGATGATCATCCCGTAATGGCGGGACTCATCGGCGACCTGGGCCGACCAGCTTGCCCGAAGTTCCTGGGGCACGTCCTGGAAATGCCCCGCCGCCCATTCAAACGCCGCGATGGCCTGCAGTTCGGCAAACGCACCGGAACGCATGCGGTCGCCGATGCCCTCGAGGGTGGTCATCGGGCGGGGTTTGGGCGGCCGTTGTCCAGACGCGCAGATCTTGAATGGGCTGAAATCCATGGGTCGTGGTCACTTCTCAGGAAAAGATGTCCTCGTCGATGGCAGATCATAACCCAGCCGGCGCCACATGGACACCCCCGGCCGCCCCCAGCCTGTTCCAATTCCCTATAGACCCATCCGGGCTGACCGAAGAATAGAGTCGGGGGACTCTTGAGTGTTGCCCCACCCCGACAAAATTCAGGGACGGTTTGTTCACGGCCACTTGGGCCATTGGAAAGGCGAGGGCATGAAACTGCGCAACATTATTTTCATCGTGCTGATGATCATTCTCACCGCCGGCCCCGCGGCCGCCGGAAAGTGGCCCCATGAACGTGACGGCTTCATGCTCGGCTTCAACCTCGGCGGAGGTAGCGCCTCGGTCAAGTCGGACGATAGCGAAAGCGAAAGCGACGGTGGCGTCGCGGGCTCCTTCCGCCTGGGCTGGGCCTTCAGCAACCAGTTTCTGGTGGGCCTGGAGTCCACAGCCTGGATCGGCAGCTATGAGTCAGGCGATTTGACCCTCTCGTCCTACAAACTCAACTTCACCTGGTACCCCGGGGCCACGGGTTGGTTCGCGCGCGCCGGGTTTGGTGGCGGCACGGCCGAACTCTCGACCGATCTGTTAGGCCCGAATGTCTCCGTCAGCGAGAGCGGCGGGTCGTTCGGCGTGGGCGGCGGCCACGAGTGGCGGTTGACCCGGACCTTTGCCCTGGGTGCGGCGATCGACTACAGCATGATCGACCTGGATCACTTAGATTACGATTTTGTGAATTTCACGGCACAGTTGAACTGGTACTTCTAGCGCCTTCAGGATCGGCGGCCTGATTCATATTTGGCATTGGGCAGGGACTCAGAATACCTGCTCGAATACCTGGATCAGGCGGTCGATTTCTTCACTGGTGTTGTAGTGGACCAAGCTTACCCGAACAACGCCGTCTTCCAGGTCGAGATCCAGGGCGTCGCACAAATGCCAGGCGTACATGTGGCCGTGCCGGATGGCCACGCCCGTCCGATCGACCGCATCGCAAATCTCCCGCGATGATTTCGTATCATGCAGAAAGCTGATGGTTCCGACCCGGTCGACACCGCCTACGACCGGACCAATCACGCGCACGTCTTCTCTGTTGTTCAGGTAATCCAGAAGCCGGGCGATCAGCGGATCCTCCCAGGCCCGCATCCTGTCCATGGCTTCTTCCACCACCTGGCGGTCGCAGGGCGCCGTCTCATCCGTCCCGGTCAGAAACTTCAAGTAGTCCCCCAGCCCCAGCAGGCCCGCACAGCTTTCGTGGTTGGCGCCACCGGGCTCGAACTTGTAGGGCAGATCGTCACCGGCGATGAAGAAGTGGTTCGGCCCGGTGAGTTCGGCCAGGGCGTCCTTCTTTCCATACATGACCGCCATGTGCGGCCCGTAGACCTTGTAGGTGGAGTAGACGTACCAGTCGACGTCCCAGGCCTGAACGTCGATGGCCCGGTGCGGCGCGTAGGCCACCCCGTCGGCCACCACACGGGCGCCGGCGGCGTGGGCCAGTTTCGTCACCGCGGCCAGATCAACGATTTCCCCCAGCAGGTTGGACACGTGGGGCAGCGCGACCAGCGCAGTGCTGCCGTCCAGCAGCTCCCTGAGGTTATCCAGGGGACAGGTGAAACTGTCGGTGTCCATCCGCCAAAACACCGTTTCCACCCCCAGTCGCTCCAGCCGTTTCCAGCAGCCGAGGTTCGCCTCGTGCCCCGTCTCGGCCAGGATGATCTTTTGGCCCGGCTTCAACACCTGCCCGTAGCTTTCGGCCAGAATGTTCAACAGGGCCGTGGACGAAGGGCCCAGGATGGCCTGGCCATCCCCCGCGTTGACGAAGGTTCTTGCGAAAGCGTGGGCCTCGTCGACGGTGGCGGTGCATTGCTGGGAAAGAGGGTATCCCGCACCCAGCTGAACGTAGGTTCGGGTCAAGTAGCGGTGCATGCGGTCGGCCACGAATCCGGGGACCTGCGAGCCGCCGGCGTTTTCCAGGAAAACCGTATCGCCGGCCAGGGCCGGAAATTGGGCTCGGATCTGATCCAGTGTGGGAAGTTTGGCGGTCGGGGACATGCGACATCCTCTCTGCGTGGAAGGCCTGATGTGCGGACTCTAGCACCAGGTCGGGTTTTTCGTTCGGGTATTCTACCAGGCGGTCCCCAGGCCGGCGAACAGGCCCTGCTCGCCAAGACCCGCCCACTCAAGAAACAGTCCCACCGGACCAAACTGGGCGGCGGCCCCCACCGCAAGGTTGTAATGGTGGACGTCACTCCCGGTGACCTCCTCGCCATCCAGCTCCCAGTTCACTGGCCCGCCAAAGACCCGGGCGGCGACATACGGGTAAAGGCCACGGGCAATCTGCCAGGCCGCGCGGGCCCCGAAGCGAAGGTCGGCGGCGGAATAGCTGGTCAGGGATTCGGTCACGGGGTCCTTGGTCTTGGCCCAGGTCACGCCCAGCAGGATCGACAGGTCGACCGAGGGTGCATAGCCACTGTTTTCCCGGACCCGGCGATCGGCACCCACCGAAATCAAGCCTCCGGGCTCAAAGGAATGTGCCGCTCCGCCCTGCGGCTTCACGCTGCCGTCGAGCAGGGCGCCGATGCTGGCACGGGCCGTCCAGCCCTTGCCGACAGGCAGGGCTCCGGAAAGGGATATCGCCTTGATTTCAAGGTCGGCCCGGAGGTCGCCGCCGAAACGGAGAGTCGTGTCCATCTTGCCCGCCCCCAGACTCAACTGGAGTCGAGGAGAGCTGCTTTCGGTGGAATAACACTGGGAGGGCAGACCGCCCGGGATGGAGACGCCTCACGCCAAGGCCATCGGGGCGGACACCTGCCAGAGCGCATAGACCAGAACCAACGAATACAGGAATCTTTGGGCTTGGGTCCGCATGGACGGTCTCCTTGGGTGTCGAATTCGGAGTGGCTCGTTGGTCAAAATCCGCGCTCGTACTGTTTCGGCAAGGCAGGCGACGCGCCGAGCTCCACCGCCGCATGGAGCGGCCACTGGGGATGCCGCAGGAATTCCCGGGCCATCAGGACAAGGTCCGCCTGTCCGTCGGCGATGATTTGTTCAGCTTGTTCGGCCTCGGTAATCATCCCCACGGCTCCGGTGGCCAGACCGGACTCATGTTTGATCCGCTCCGCGAAAGGAACCTGGAATCCCGGCCCCACGGGGATGACCGCATCGGGAACCGCTCCCCCTGAGGAACAATCGATAAGATCAACTCCGTGGACCTTGACCTCACGAGCCAAGGCCACCGACTGTTCGAGGTCCCAGCCCCCGTCGACCCAGTCGGTGGCCGAGATCCGCAGATACAGAGGAAGCCTTTCCGGCCAGACTTCGCGGACCGCCGACACAACCTCTTTGACCAGCCGAATGCGGTTTTCAAAACTCCCGCCATACCCGTCATCCCGCCGGTTGCTCAGCGGGGACAGGAATTGATGCAGCAGATACCCGTGGGCGGCATGGATCTCGACGATCTCGGCGCCCGCGTCCAGCATTCGTTTGGTCGCGGCGGAAAAAGCGGAAATAACCCGGTCGATGCCGGCCTGATCCAGGGCCTTCGGCACGGTGTAACCCTCGGCGAAAGCCAGGGGGCTGGGCGCAGTGATTTCGGTCCAGCCCTCCTGCTCAGGCCCGATCGGCCCTCCCCCGATCCAGGGTGCGGCGGTCGAAGCCTTGCGCCCCGCGTGAGCCAGCTGGATGGCCGGCACGGCCCCCTGTTCCTTGATGAAGCGGAATACCCGGGAGAGCGGCTCGATATGGCTGTCCTGCCAGACGCCCAGGTCGGCCGGACTGATTCGGCCCTCAGGCAGGATCGCGGCCGCTTCGGCCATGACCGCGCCGGCGCCGCCGACCGCCCGGCTCCCCAGGTGGACGAGGTGCCAGTCCGTGGCGTGACCCTCGGTACAGGAATACTGGCACATGGGCGACACGGCGATACGATTTCGCATTTCGATGTCGCGCTGGCGGAACGGCGTAAACAGTCCGGTGGGCATGGGTTTCCTTTCGGAAAATGGTGGCGGGATTATGGTACGGGACCCCGTCGGCAGGTTCCAGCGGTGGTTAGCGGGGCGGGGTTGAGGCATCCGGGGCCGGAATTAAGATCTCAAGGGCCCGGGGATCCCGGGCCCTTGGATTTTCCGGCAAGTGGTTCGGACTACTTCACCAAAGTGACCCGCTGGGTCTTCACTCCCTTCGGGGTTTCCAGGCGACAGATGTAGGCACCACTGGAAAGGCCGTCCCCGCGGAAGGTGAATACATGGTGGCCGGGCGTCATGACATTGTCTTGCAAGGTCTGCACCAGACGGCCGCGCAGGTCATACACCGCCAACCGGACGTGGGATTCCTCCGCCAGGAACACCGGGACGGTCGTCGTCGGATTGAACGGATTGGGGAAGCAAAGACCGAGATCCGTCGCGGCGGCCGGCACCTGGTCAGGCACGGGAGTGATATACCTTGAGGAGCCCCAGGCCCAGAACCCATCGTAGAAATGTTCCAGCAGGATTTCGGACTGATCAAGGTTCACCATCTGAAAGCGCATCTGACTGGCGATATGCTCTCCACTACCGAACCTGAGGTAATAGGTTCCGCTCCCGTCCGGTGGCGGGTAAAACGCGGAACCCGAGCTTGTGATCCCGAACATCGGGTCGAAATCATACGCAGGCCTGACGAATACCAGGACATCCTCCACCTGACTGGTCACGTAGTCGAAGGTCATGTTCAAATTTTCGTCATTGGATAGGATGGCCGGGGAGGCGGGTGAAAAGACTGGGTCCTGAACCGCGTGGGGAGCCCAGTGGTAGTCCACCGGCACGGTGTACATCAAAAGGACATTGTTTTCGGAATCCATCACCCAGAACCGCATCCCATCCACATCTGTCTCACCTTGATAGACCCGCGAAGTTCGTCCGACCGAAACACCCCCGGGGGCGAGGAACCCGCTCCCCTGGTAGGCGTAGTTGGGTGAGGGGGAACCGCCGGTCATGCAGACCATTTCGACCGTCAAACCGTCGGCGTCTTCGTGATCGAAGATGAAAGACGAGGCGACAAGCTGAGAGTTGTGCAGGGAACTGCCGTCGGGCCAATTGAAGTGGAGATCGTAGATACCGATCTCAGCCCAGTGGATGTCATAGGGGACGAAAATTTCGTAAAGCAACGTGGTGTTGTCCAAGGAGAATATCTGAAAGCGGATGTCCGTGACGTCAGCTTCGGCCGAGAAGGAAAAATTCTGGCTGTAGCTTCCGCTGGGAGCCAGGCTACCCGAACCGCTGGCTGAATAGCCCGGGGTCAGGGTACCGTTGGTGAACGGTCGTGCGAAGATCTTGCACCCGTCCGGCACGTCGGCGGCGTAGTCGAAGTTGATGACCAGACTTTCACCGAATGGCAGCCGGTCATGCTGGTTGTGGTTCATTTGCAGGTTGAACACGCCGTGGGGTGCGAAAACAAATCGGACCGGCACGAACATCTCGAGTTCGATCTCGTCGGTGACCGTATCCCTCACGTAGATACGAACATGGGTGACCACGTTTTCAAAGTTGTTGATCGTGAAATTCCGCGTCGTGGTTCCCGTTCCCATGGCCAGGAATCCCCCCGAGGCCCCATAGCCCGGCGTGGGGTTGTCGAGTGTAAAAGGTCTGGCGTAAATATACCCACCGGCGGGATCGTCGATCTTGAAATCGATCTCGACCGAGACCGTTTCACCATGCGGAAGGTAACTGGGTGAAGGGTGAGAGAAGGTGACGCCACCGAGATAATCGGCGGCGGCATCTTGAGGTGAGATCAGCCAGGCAAGTCCGATAAGTAGAAAAACGAAATTTACAGTACGATAGTTCATTGCGACCTCCAACGGCGGTTGATGAAACAGCCCCACACACGGCTCCCCCTAAGCCGAACGGCGCGCGCTGAATCGAGGCGAGATGTTGGCGGGATGGTAACACAATTTTGAGATATTTTTTTAAAAAATGGTGTATTTTTAGTCCCCAGGTTCAAATCTAAGACCTGGACCAGGAATGATAATCTATTGGATCTCCTCCACCTCTCGTTTTCCACCGACCTTTTCGTACAAATTATCAAAGAATAGATTGATCCCGGCCAGCGGCAGGTTGGCCCTCTAGACAAAATGGAACGGCTGGGCCCGACGGTATATGGTGGGTTGGTCCCCTATAGACCAAGGGCCACATGAGAGTTGCCGCTCTCG
>RCNG010001243.1_pt1 | contig 12601 bp, 14 predicted proteins | sample 2041371 | NCBI WGS metagenome assembly RCNG01 (sample SAMN09708227, study PRJNA481090) | Marine sediment metagenome, whole genome shotgun sequencing project. | biome: marine sediment; feature: ocean; material: sediment; isolation source: Sewage treatment plant 1 marine sediment (STP1) ... | reverse complement strand
GTGCTAGGCGGGGAGCTAGCGGTGCCCTGTACCCGCAATCCGCTATAGCGGGGCGGAACTCCCCCTCGAGGTCTTGAACCTTTTGGGACTGCCTCTACTAAGTGGCGTTGAAGATTGGGTCCTGCGCGGCGGAAGGCTATGAATCCCGTCAGGTCCGGAAGGAAGCAGCGGTAAATAGTGATTTCCGGGTGCCGCAGGGTTGCCTGGTCAGAGCTGGCTGGTAGTAGTAAGCCGGGAGGCGAGGTCGACAGTGGGTGCACGGCCTTCTTTCATTCCCCCATTTAGTTAAGGATTGCGGATTGCTCACCGGTCAAACCAAGAGTGAACTTCGACGTCTCAACCTTCGTGCAAGGAAAGGTCTAGGACAGCATTTCCTGGTCGATGAGCAGGTACTGAGTAGGCTGATCTCGGCAGTAGCACTAACCCCTGGCGATACCGTGATTGAGGTGGGACCCGGCTTGGGTATATTAACCAGGGAGCTGGCAAAGAGCGAGACGGGTCATTCGCCGGAGTTATGGAAAAAGATGGCGGAACTGTTCTGGACGGGCATTATTATTCCAGAGGAATACGGCGGAGCAGGACATGAATATTTTAAACGCTACTTTTTCCCACAAGCTAATAAAAAGGCTATAATTGTTGATGAACGACATAATGGCGGCGGACAATTAGCAGATTACTATATAGATATACTAAAAAAACCATATCAGGCATCCTGGAATTTCAGATATGGAAATGACCTTAAATCTCCCAGTGCTTCAATACAAGGTCCTAAGGTGATGATTATTGATGAAACCGCAGGTTCCGGTGGAGATTATCTCCCCTGGATGTTTAGAAAATTTAAACTGGGAACCATAATTGGAAAAACTACATGGGGCGGGTTAGTAGGCGTTTTAGGTTATCCCGAATTTATAGATGGCGGATCGGTTACTGCACCTAATTTAGCCTTTTGGAATGAAGATGGCTACCGGGTGGAAAATGAAGGAGTTCCTCCGGACATTAAGGTTGAACAATGGCCCAAAGCAGTAATTTCAGGCGGTGATCCCCAATTAGAAAAAGCTATTGAAGTTATACTGGAGCAGCTCAAGAGTAACCCGCCTGTAACCCCGAAGCGGCCGGAGTATCCTGTTCGTGTTAGAAAATCTAACTGATAAATTTATTAATGTGCGATGTACTTAAGTGACCATCGCACATTTTTTTTGACTCAGATTTATTGTTCAGTATTTAACTACTATATTTAGTAAATCTATCAGCTAAGTGTTAACCAAAACTACTGATTGGTAAATAATATGATTTCAGCACTGGGTAAAATTTTCACAGACTTTTTTATAAAATATATGCCTAGCGCTTATGTTTTTGCATTACTCTTAACATTGTTAACGGGTTGCCTGGCACTTATTTGGACAGATGCTTCATTTATAAACGTTCTTGGTGGCTGGTATGATGGTTTTTGGTCCTTATTGGCCTTTGGAATGCAGATTATCCTTGTTATTGTTACGGCGTATAGCATAGCTCAATCAGAACCTGTTGAAAGAGGAATAAATTGGATAGCGCGTTATATAAAATCTCCGGGGAAGGTATATTTATTTGTCCTGATTGCCAGCGCAATATTTTCCCTGATCAGTTTCGGAATGATCGTGATAGTGGCCATTTTAGCCAGAGAATTGGCCACAAGAGTAAAGGGTTTAAACTATCCTTTTCTAATCGCTTGTGTTTATTTTGGTATGGGCAGCTGGGTTGCCGGGGCTTCCAGTTCAATAGCGCTATTATTGAATACCGAAAATAATTTTTTAATAGAAGCGGGAATTCTTTCAGAATTGATTCCAACTGCCTATACTTTGGGATCTTCTCTCAATATGGCTATGATTGTACTCTTTGTTGTGGTAGGTCCTCTTATATTTCTCATATTAACACCTAAAAACAACAAACAAAAGGAATTATCCGATCTGCTGGTTCTGGTTAATCTGCAAAAAGAGCCTTCCGTAAAAGATGAAGCACAATCCTATAAATTACCTTTTCAGGCTGTCTCAGATATACTCAACAATAGTGCCCTTTTACAAATGACCATTGCAACTTTTGGATTCATTTATATCGGTCACTATTTTTATCTGAATGGGTTTGATCTGAATTTTAATATTATCATATTTATGTTCCTGATCCTGGGCCTATTTCTGCATAAAACCCCGCTGCGCTACAGTATCTCTATGAAACGGTCTAGCAGCAATATCTCCGGAATTCTTTTTCAATATCCATTTTATGCCGGTATAATGGGAATTATGTTTTCAACCGGTCTGGGTGACCGAATTGGAGAAATTCAGGCATCAGTTGCGACCCTAACTAATTATCCTTTTTTGGCCTATGTTTCCGGTGGTTTGGTGAATTTTGCCATCCCTTCTGCTGGTGGAGAGTTTGCCATAATAGGACCCAGTATCATTAATGTTGTTAAAGAACTGGGAGCAGGGTTAAGTGAATCTGAAGTTACAGCTATGATCGCAAGAGCATCAATGTCCATTGCTTATGGAGAAAGCCTTAGTAATGCCCTACAACCTTTCTATTTACTCATAATTTTTCCTGTAATGGCAAGTGGAACCAAATTACAGGCAAGGGATATTATGGGGTTTTTTGTAATACCTTTTATTTTATTTTTTATCATTCAGTCGGCACTACTAGTTTGGATGCCACTATAATATTGAAGTCCCAACCACCGGGTTGTCATTACTAATTTTGGTTAATTCAAAAAATATCTTAAAGCCAACATCATTCAATTATTAAACAAAATTTCTTAAATTTAATTCTTCCTCATGATATAAAAATTAAGATATGTGTTACGATATCAAGGCAAGTCTGGAAGCACAGTTAAAACGGGCCAGGCATTACGGGAATGAGCAGGCCATTGAGGAGATCATTGAAAAATTGGCTCCATTATCAGACCTGCCACTTTATCACGTATCGGGTTTTAAGCATCCAAAATTATTTATTTATCCGGATCGTTCTCCATATGAACCAACTCTTGCAACCTGGGGCCTGGTACCTTTTTGGGTAAAGGATAAGACACAATTAAAAAAACTGTGGAACAATACGCTTAACGCAAGAGGAGAAACTATTTTTGAGAAGCCCTCCTTTCGTAATTCAGCCAAAAATAAACGATGTATTATTTATGTAGACGGCTTTTATGAACATCATCATTATGCCGGCAAAACCTATCCATTTTATGTGAGAAGGAAGGATAAAGAACCTTTGCCGCTGGCCGGGCTCTGGAGCGAATGGGTAGATACTGAAACGGGGGAATTGATCAATACCTTTTCTATAGTGACAACCGTGGGCAATTCTATGATGTCCAGGATCCATAATAACCCAAAAGCAGCAGGACCCCGAATGCCTTTAATTTTGCCAGATGAACTGGCAGACAAATGGCTGGAGCATATAGAAGACGATTTGGATAAAAAAACTATACAGGAATTAATACAATCATATCCGGAAGATCAACTAAAAGCTCACACCGTAAGCCGGTTAAGGGGAAAAGAATATCCGGGTAATGTAAAGGATATCAATAAAGAAGTAGCCTATGCCGAATTGGAATTTTAAAGTCCTTCCATGTAATAAATTAAAGATTGAAAAAAAATTAGTTTTTAACGTAATAGGAATTATTTTAATAACTCTTGTTTATGCCTGTAATGGCGCAAATAATGAACCTGCTAAAATTACAATTGCGGCTGCGGCTAATACGCAATACACATTACAGCCAATTATAGAAAAATTCACTGAGAAGACTGGTATTAGTTGTGAATTGATCATAGGTTCTTCGGGAAAGCATACCGCTCAAATTATAGAAGGCGCCCCCTTTGATGTTTTTGTCTCGGCCGATATGAAATACCCTTCGGAGCTTTATAAAAAAGGTTTTACCACCACTCCACCAGAAATCTATGCCTATGGAAAATTAGTCCTCTGGACAATGGTTGACGGACTGCCGATATCAATAGAAAACTTAAATGATTCTGCCATTAAACATATAGCACTCGCGAATCCTAAAACGGCCCCCTATGGACAGGCTGCCGTGGAAGTACTAAAAAAGTACAGGCTTTTATATAGTCTTGAGAATAAATTGGTATATGGTGAAAGTGTTGCCCAAACCAATCAATTTATATATTCGAAATCGGCCGAAATCGGATTTACTGCGCAATCAGTGGTCCTTTCACCCGAAATGAAGGGCAAGGGTAATTGGGTTTTAATAGATGATTCCAGTTATACTCCAATTTCACAGGGTGTAGTTGTAATAAATCAACCCGAAAGAAATAATTCACAAGCATATAAATTTTATAAATTTCTTTTCTCCAAAGAGGCGAAGATTGTATTAAAAGATTTCGGATATTCGGTAGATGAATAGTTTAGAAGGTCATATTAAGGAAGTGCAGGTAAACGGTAGTTTGTCGCTTGTAACAGTTGAGCTTTCTGATCAAATACTGTTTAAGGCTATCATCATAGAAACTCCGGAAACGGCTACCTATTTAACAGTAGGTCATTTAGTTAAGGTTTTATTTAAGGAAACAGAAGTTATTATCGGCAAGGACATAAAGCATTTAATAAGCCTTCAAAACCGGGTTAGAGGGGTAGTTAGCCGTATTGAACGCGGTTTATTATTAAGCAATATCCTGATCAATACCCCGGCGGGCGTCATTAGTTCCATTATTACCACCAATGCCGCGGATCAACTTGGTTTAGAAGAAGAATTAACCGTATGTGCTATGGTTAAAACTAATGAAATTATGCTCTCTGAATGATGAATTGGGACCCACTCTTTATTACCTTAAAACTCGCTGTTGTTACTACGGTAATTTTATTAGTTATTTCAATACCAATGGCATATTGGTTGGTAAACACGAAATCCAGATCCAAACCTTTTATAGAAACTCTTATTAGCATGCCTTTGGTTTTGCCTCCTACTGTACTGGGGTTTTATTTCCTCGTAGCTTTCAGCCCGGGAAACGCATTTGGGAATTGGATAAATGAATGGCTGGGCCTTAAACTGGTATTCTCATTTGGCGGACTTGTCCTTGCCTCCATAATCTATAGTCTGCCCTTTATGGTTCACCCCATTCAATCGGGCCTTAGCATTCTGCCTCATTCACTTACAGAAGCTTCCCAGGTAATGGGAAAATCGAAATGGACCACCTTGTTCAAAGTACTCCTTCCCAATTGTAAAACTTCCTTATTAACCGGCATTGTGCTTGCTTTTGCACATACCGTAGGTGAATTTGGGGTTGTATTAATGATTGGTGGTAGTATTCCCGGAAAAACCAAAGTCGCATCAATTGCAATTTATGATGAAGTTGAAGCGATGAATTATGGTGCCGCTAACTTCTATGCTACTGTATTATTTATCATTACATTTTGTATCCTGCTTATGGTTTATTTAATAAACGGCGGGTATCTAAAGCGCTTTTGGAAATGATAAAAATTGATATTCATAAAAGTTTAAGTGCCTCTGACGGACAAATGAACCTTCGCATAAAATGTGAAATTGAAAAAGGGGAATTGGTTACTCTTTACGGTGAATCCGGTGCCGGAAAAACCTCTACTTTAAGAATCCTTGCCGGCTTATTGAAGCCAGATAAGGGTGAAATAACAATAAACAACACCAGTTGGGTTAACACCAAAACCAAAATCTTTCTCTCTCCCCAAAATAGGAATATAGGATATGTTTTTCAGGATTATGCCTTATTTCCAAATATGACTGTATTACAAAATCTGGAGTTTGCATCTACTAAAGGTCAGAATAAAAAAGTGATTGTAGATCTTATAGAGATGATGGAACTTGGCGATCTGCAAAATAGAAAACCACAAACACTTTCAGGAGGGCAACAACAACGGGTGGCCCTGGCGAGAGCTCTGGTTCGTAAACCTGATATTCTTCTATTGGACGAGCCACTTGCCGCCCTGGATTATAAAATTCGTTTGAAACTCCAGGATTACATCATAAGAATTCATAATGAATATGGTCTGACCACTTTATTGGTAAGTCATGATATAGGCGAGATTATAAAACTATCTGATCGGGTTTTTGTGCTTGAACAGGGAAAAATTACCAGAAAAGGTATTCCAAATGAGATCTTTTCTAACAAAAATATCAGCGGTAAATTTAAATTTATAGGGGAAGTATTGAAGATAGAACACCAGGATGTTGTCGCTATTGTATCGGTTCTTATTCAAAACAATGTGGTTAAAGTAATTGCTGATAAATCTGAAGTACAATCCCTGAACCTTGGAGATAAAGTAATGGTTGCCTCTAAAGCCTTTAATCCAATTCTCTATAAAATTGAATAATATGAATCATAATAGTAAACCGGCATTACTTCTTATCGATATTCAGAAAGGGTTAGATGATATTGATTATTACGGCGGTCATAGAAATAATCTTCAAGCTGAATCAAATGCAAGAAAAATCCTGGACTTCTGGAGAAATCATAAACTTCCCATTTTTCATATTAAACATAACTCAACCAATCCGATTTCCCCACTTGTTAAGGGCCAGCCAGGTAACGAATTCAAGGATATTGTAAGGCCATTGGCCAATGAATCAATTATAGAAAAAGAGGTGAACAGTGCCTTTATTGGTACAGATTTAAAACAACAATTAGATAAACTGGAAATCAAAAAAGTTGTTATAGTTGGACTTACTACAGATCATTGCGTATCGAGTAGCACAAGAATGGCAGGAAATTTGGGATATGATACATTTTTGGTTGGAGATGCAACGGCGACCTTTGATAAAGTAGCAGCGGACGGAACAAAATACAAGGCTGAAATGATTCATGAAGTTGAATTGGCAAGTTTGCACAATGAATTTGGTACGGTAGTTGAAACCGATGCTTTATTGAATTTCATTACAGAAGCAAATGAGATTTAGTGTTTTTTTATTTTCATCAAATAAATAACTTTATCCATTACTCTATAATTTTAATAAGAAAAACTTAAATTTTTTGAAAACGAATACGAACTATTCAAAACTGACGTTAACGTTGCATATGAAAATGAAAACAGTATTATTATTTATCTTCTTTGCCTCCGGAACAATTTTTGCCCAGGATTGGCAAACCGATTTTGATCAAGCCAAAGAAATAGCTAAAGCTGGAAATAAACCGATAATTTTAGTTTTTCAGGGCTCAGATTGGTGTGCCCCTTGCATAAAACTTGATCAGCAAATATGGCGTAGTGAAGAATTCATAAATTATTCTGCAGATCACTTTGTCATGCTATTGGCAGATTTCCCACGTAAAAAACAAAATATGCTCCCGGCTGAGCAGCAGAAAAAAAATCAGCAATTGGCCGAAACCTATAATCGCAATGGATACTTTCCATTGGTAATAGTCCTGGATAAAGATGGCAAGATTTTGGGACAAACTGGTTATAAAAAAATATCGGTTAAAGAATATATCGGTCTTTTAGAATCTTTTAAAGGGTAAATGGTAAAACTTAGTAGCTCCCTTATTATTCTCTTGTTCGCTATTGTTCCCTTATCGGCACAACAATCATTTCAGCGAAGCCTAAAACTAATGGGCAGTGGTTTTCAAATTACTGTAGTCGTTAAAGATTCAATGGAGGCCAATAGAGTAATTGACCTTGCCATTAATGAGATTTCAAGAATTGAAAAACTCATTTCTTCCTGGGATCCCAATTCCGAGACTTCTGAAATTAACAGAAATGCCGGATTAAAGCCGGTTAAAGTCGACGAAGAATTATATGGCTTAATAGACAGGGCAATAGGCCTATCCGGATTAACCGATGGCGCTTTTGATATCAGTTATGCGTCTATGGACAAAATCTGGAAATTTGATGGTAGTATGAAGAAAATGCCTTCAAACGAAGAAATAGAGTCATCCGTTTCTAAAGTGGGATTCCAAAAAATAATTATGGATTCCAAGAATAAATCGGTTTTCCTTAAAGATAAAGGAATGAAAATTGGATTCGGAGCCATAGGGAAGGGATATGCAGCAGACCAGGCGAAAGCCTTATTACTCAAAAACAACGTACAGGCAGGTATTATTAATGCTTCAGGGGACATGAATACATGGGGCAGACAACCCAATGGTAATGAATGGACCGTAGCTATTACGAATCCACTAAATAAAACCAAAGCAGCTGCCATTTTGCCGATTTCGAATGGTGCAGTGGTAACTTCGGGTAATTATGAAAAATTTGTGCAATTTAATGATATTCGATACGCGCATATTATTGACCCGCGAACAGGTTATCCCGCTACCGGTATTTTGAGTGTAACCGTATTTGCTCCAAAAGCAGAATTGGCAGATGCCCTTGCAACATCTGTATTTGTAATGGGTATTGAAACAGGATTAAACAGAATTAATCAATTACCGAAAGTTGAGTGCGTAATTATCGACAAAGAAGGGAAAGTGTTTACTTCCGATAATATAGAAATAGACAGAATATGATTAAAAAAATTGTTTTAGTAGCATGTATCCCTATAGTTTTAAGTAGCTGTGTTGCAGTAAAGGGATATGAAAAAGTGAATATTAATGATCCTGATATGGTACTATCGGAAAAGTTATCAGATAGAAACATAACCATATTTCATTCCTATCGCGAAGCTGCAGTTGGTGCAAATGGAGGTAAAACTGGTGGCGGTTGTGGATGCAATTAACCTGACGATGAGAAGAATTAAACTCCCACTTATTTTTAGAAAAACTACGTCAATACATAAGCTCCTACTTTTTATTGGTCTCTTCATGGTCTTTGGTATTTGCCACGCCCAGAATCCTGGACAAAATGACGGAGATTATAAAAAAAGGGTTTTGGAAACCGCCGAAATAGACATTTTAGCTAGTTACTATTCCCAGGAAGGCAATAATGCAGCAGTAACAGGTGGACTTGGCACCGAAGAATTAACCGATATTACCGGGGCATTGGTAATTGCAATTCCCTTAAGTGATGATGACGTACTAACAGTGGATGCCGGTATATCGGCATATACCTCTGCCTCTTCTAGTAACGTTAACCCCTTTGATAATGGTTTTGCAGACCCCTTTATTGCTTCCTCTGGCGCTTCACAGAGTGATACCTGGTTTAATCTTACAGGAAATTACAGCCATAGTTCGGATGATAGAAATTCTATATGGAGCGGAAGACTTTCATTTTCAACAGAGTACGATTACACTTCACTAGGTTTTGGAGGCAGTTATACCAGGTTGTTCAATGAGAAAAATACAGAACTTGGATTTAGTGCAAATGTATTTTTAGATAAATGGAAAATTATTTACCCTTTTGAACTTCGTCCTTTCGCTCCTGGTGGAAGTGGATTAAATGATGTTTTATTTGTAGAAAATACCATCATAGGAAATCCTGATTACAACCCTTCTTTTACAGTTTTAACAGATGAGAATCGTAACTCCTATTCTTTTGGTGTTGGTTTATCGCAAATACTTACCAAAAATATACAGGGATCTTTTTTAGCTGATTTGGTGCTGCAGCAAGGCTTGCTTTCCACGCCTTTTCAAAGGGTATACTTTAGTGATGTGGCAGATTCCTTCATTGATATCTTTCATCTCGCGGATGATATTGAACGCCTGCCTGATTCCAGATTTAAAGTTGCTCTGGGAGGTCGACTCAACTTTTTTATCAATGAATATCTGGTTGTGAGATCATCTTATAGATATTATTTTGATGATTGGGGAATTAATTCCAATACACTAAGTATTGAATTGCCTGTGAAAATTGCGGAAAAATTCACTTTATATCCTTCCTATCGCTTTTACAACCAAAAGGCCGCGGATTATTTTGCTCCATATAACGAAAATCTTTCCACCTCTCAATTCTATACTTCAGATTATGATTTGTCCGAATACAATGCAAATCAATATGGTATCGGTATTAATTATACCAACATAATTATGAAACAACACAAATTGAAAGTAGGTTTGAAGAGCATTGATTTAAAGTATGATTATTACAAAAGAAGTACTGGTCTAAAGGCAGGAATTATTACGGCGGGATTTAAATTTGTAGTTGATTAAAACAATTACGGTTTAAACGAATGTCCTTTGTCAGGGCACCCAAATATATATGAAACAAAAAAACGAGCTAAAAGCTCGTTTTTAAATTTGTATAAGACGGCTCTTTATTTGGCCACATTAACCGAACGTGTTTCACGTATTACTGTAACTTTTACCTGACCCGGGTAGGTCATATCGGTCTGAACTTTCTGAGAGATTTCAAATGAAAGCTGTGCAGCTTTCTCATCACTTACTTTTTCACTTTCAACAATAACCCTCAATTCCCTTCCTGCCTGAATGGCATAGGCTTTTTGTACACCTCCAAAAGCAAAGGCGATATCTTCCAGATCTTTTAGTCTTTGAATATAGGAATCCAGCACTTGTCTTCTTGCTCCAGGGCGGGCACCACTAATAGCATCACATACCTGTACGATTGGTGATATTAAGGTCTTCATTTCTATTTCATCATGGTGGGCTCCAATAGCATTACAAACATCCGGTTTTTCCCCAAATTTCTCGGCCCATTGCATCCCTAAAATTGCATGAGGTGTTTCCACTTCTACCTCGGTATTTGGCACTTTACCTATATCATGTAATAAACCTGCTCGCTTGGCTATTTTTGGATTCAAACCTAATTCTGCCGACATTACGCCACAAAGTTTTGCTACTTCTCTTGAGTGTTGTAATAAGTTCTGTCCGTAAGAAGATCTATATTTCATCCTACCTACGGCTTTAATCAATTCCGGATGCAATCCATGAATACCCAAATCAATAACCGTACGTTTTCCAACCTCAACAATTTCTTGTTCTATTTGCTTTTCAGTTTTTCGTACAATCTCCTCAATCCTGGCCGGATGAATTCTGCCATCCGTAACAAGTTTATGTAAAGACAATCGGGCCACTTCTCTTCGAACAGAATCAAAGCAGGATAGTATAATGGCCTCAGGGGTATCATCAACAATAATTTCTACTCCTGTAGCAGCTTCCAGTGCCCTGATATTCCGTCCTTCTCTACCAATAATACGACCTTTAACATCGTCAGATTCAAGGTTGAATACAGATACACAATTTTCAACAGCTTCTTCAGTACCAATGCGCTGAATTGTATTTATGACAATTTTCCTGGCTTCCTGCTGAGCAGTAAGTTTAGCATCCTCCATTGTGGTCTGCAAATAAGCCATAGCATCTATTTTGGCAGTTTCCTTTAAAGATTCAAGGAGCTGGCTTTTTGCATCTTCCGCCGCTAAGCCGGAAATGACCTCTAACTGTTGAACTTGACTTTTATGAAGTTTTTCAAGTTCAGATTGCTTTTTATCGTAAAGTTCAGATTTGTGCTCGAGATCTTTTAGTTTAATTTCAAGTTGTTCATTTAACTTTCTATTTTTAGCCAATTCTCCGCTAATCTGTGATTCTTTATCCCGTGTTCGTTTTTCAGATTCAGCAATCTTTTTGTCTTTGTTTATGATTACTTTCTCGTGTTCTGCTTTTAATTCTAAAAACTTCTCCTTTGCTTGAAAAATTTTATCTTTTTTAATATTCTCGCCTTCAGTATTGGCGGCTTTTAAGATAGTATTCGCTTCTTTTTTTGCATTTGCAACAGTCTTTGATGCCTTACCCTTCTCTAAGACTTTTGCAACAACTAATCCTATTACCAAACCAACTAAAGCTGCTATTGCAATTGTTGTAATATCCATAACCTATTTTAATAATTAATACTTACCTGCCGCTAGTTAAAGTATGAATGCAGTGCTTAAAAATGATGCGAGCAATCACTAAGAAATATGACTTTAAAACTATTATTGCTAATCCCCAGCGGGGAAAAAACAAATCGAGATCAGGCCTTCAGGGTATTGCCGTCTTTCCGCATCAACGTCATACTGGCAAAGTCGGTGAGGGCAGCTTCGTGGATGCTCACGTAGAGACCATTCTCTGTTTTCATGGTCAGCGGTGTATGAACCGTATCGATTTTGCTGATGGGCGATTGTTGATAGAGATACTCGTACCGGTTCCACCAATACGCGCCGATCCACCAGGCATGGTGATCTCCAGTCAAAGCAAATTCGGTCAATTCGTCCAGAATCTCGAAGTCTACGAGGTGAGGTTGCTCTGGGATCTCATACCGAAACCCGATACCATTATCGAAGACACGAAAGACGATGGTCATGCTCCGTTTTGGAGCAGGGATCTCGGCAAGGTTGACGCGCAATTCATTGTAGTTGTTGCGGATATCTTTCTTCTCACCCCATGGTTGAATCCATGTCTCGTCGAAATGGCTCATATCACAGGATGCCACGTCGAAGCCCTCCGCAAGAGGTGGCGCATTCTCCAGGACAAAGCCAAGCCCCGATGAGTCGATTACCTTTCTTCCGAATCGAGTGACCTGATAGTGCGGGGCGCCGCCCACCAGCATGAATGACGCCTTCACATTGCCACTGGGTGAAGACACGGCATACTCCTGGCCGGGTGAAGTCTGAATGAGGGCTCCGCACAGGAGCGTAAGCAATATGATTCTCATGGACTCACTCCCTGTTCGTGTCGCGTGTCGCGTGTCGCGTGTCGCGTGTCGCGTGTCGCGTGTCGGATTACTCAATCATGAACAG
>RCNG010002145.1_pt1 | contig 12608 bp, 30 predicted proteins | sample 2041371 | NCBI WGS metagenome assembly RCNG01 (sample SAMN09708227, study PRJNA481090) | Marine sediment metagenome, whole genome shotgun sequencing project. | biome: marine sediment; feature: ocean; material: sediment; isolation source: Sewage treatment plant 1 marine sediment (STP1) ... | reverse complement strand
CCAACACTTGTTTTACCTGATCCGGATAAGCCGATTATGAATAGGCGACCGCCTGCTTCAAACTTATCAAAGTCTATTGCGATGGTTTGGTCAGATAGGAGGAAGGCTTCCAGGATGTTTTCTGTGGATGGATGCATGATATATGTCCTTTATTTTTTTGTTCCAAAGACTAACAGAGACGGTGAGATATGGTCAAACTTTTACCATATAAAAATTTTTTTGCTATATATATTAATAACTGTAAAATAGAAAATTGGTTCTGTTTTACATTCATTAACACTATATCGGGAGGTTTCATTATGAAGGCAACAAAAGAGAATGTGACTGATGCTGAGTATTCATTTCTTAAGAAGGTCGGAGTGGCGGTAATCCTGGTAGTGAGTATCGGATGTTATGCTGCAGGTTACGTGGTCGGGAAAACCAATTAAAATAACTTTAAGTGTGGGATGCTATCCTTAGATGGATGGTATCCCACATCTCTTTACGGTATAATCTTTTTAACTATAAGGAGGAAAGTATTATGAAAGATGTTGCTATTACTGTCAAGGAAGTAGAGAAAGATGAAAAAAGGGATAGTGTTCGACATAATATTTATCGAGAAGAAAAATCGCTATGGAAGAATGGAATCCGGCATAAATATTGTCCTTGTAAATAAAAGATGGTAAAGAATAAGGGATTGGAACTCCCTTATTTTTTGCTTATATTTTTTGCTTATATTTTTTTGATATATAATATGAATTACCAAAAGGTTTTTCAGATAACTTTTTCAGACACTTCGTAATAGGATCCTTAATCCACAGATCGCGGTTCCGGAACCGGATGTCATTTTCATATCCGAGCGCTATCCATCTAATTATATTACCAAAGATTTTTTCCAAGAAGTGAGATCTCAGAAACAAAAAAAGTTCCAGAAAGCGCTCAGAGGGCGCTCAGGGCACCCTCTGAGTTATATGTCTATTTGGTCGAAAGCATCAGCTAAGTCGCTTTTTGGTTCCTTTACCTGCTTGTCGTCTGATTAGTATCCTTAATAGGTGGGGTAATAGGTGGGGAGTCGCCATTGCTAGCATAGGCGGATAGCGCCTGGCGTATGTAATCTGACTTACTTGTGCATTTGCCAGTGGTAAAGTGCTTCATGTATGCTTCCATTATTTGCTTATATACTTTTTCGGTTACCCAAGCTGTCAATACTTTATCCTTCATATTATAATCCTTCGCTATTCATTTATATTATGTTCTAGCGCTATACTGTAGCGTCTAATCACTGTAGCGCTATAGCGCTGATTAAGTATAGCACTGTAGCGCTTAATCACCGCTATACTGTAGCGCTTAATCACCGCTATACTGTAGCGCTTAATCACCTAACTCCATTTGCCCATACCTCCTGCTCGTTTAATATGATTCCATCCATATGCTATCTTGGATCTCACCCAATATAGCATAGCACATATCCCATACCCCGAAATAGACACTATCCATACGGCGAGCAGGATAAAAAGCATTAAATAAACGGCCATATCTCTTATTATATTCATCATTCCCTCCCTTATGTATAGCGATAGGGATCCTTTATGCGAGTTAAGGAGGACCCATCGCCAATAGTCTCAGTTACCATCTACGCTCATAATCTCACACCACAATACTCGTATTCTCACATGTTATATCAGTTCGTATCTAACCAATAATATGAACGGGTTATACAAACATCCAGGAATACAACTCACACGCAAATTCCTATATAAGTCATATACAAACCGCTCTATATCCACTATATAATCCCTCTCACAACCCCACATACCACCCTTTATATACGGTTTACAACTGCCTAGCGATATTAGGATACTGTCTTATTTCGACTATATATAGGTGATCTACTACTGAATTTCCATACATGACTTTGATACTCTATTACATATGATTTATATTGTTTACACTCTATTAAACACATCATTTTAACTAAACATTGAATACAGGGACATTTATATACATGTGATTCTTGTTTGAATTGATATGGTAATACACATTCGCTTATAATAATACATCCATTACACCCTTTTGATTTATTCATTTATTACCTCTTTATTCATTGAGTACATCATCCAATGTTCCTTTATATAGATAGCATATATTTCATTGTATTTGAAACTTGCTTTACATTCACTGTTACATATTGGTTTGACTATACATGATACACATGGACACTTATAGGTTATATTATTATATTTAAGTGAAATTGGTAATACACATCCCATAGCTGTTTCATCAATAAATGGATTAAAATGTCCTTTACAGCTTATGCACTCTTTTGTCTTTTCCATTATTATCAAATTCCTTATATATACCTTTAGATAGTTGTTCATATCTGGTTAAATCATGATGTTTCCAATTCATAAAGGAGAATAATTCTAATATTCTTTTTGAGAATGGTTGATTAAAATACATTCTATCTTTCATTGGGATAATGTTTAGTGGAGATTTTAATCCCATGTCCTCTAGATTTAAATAGTCCTGTATCATATAACATTTTGATGCTAACTTTGTTAATGCTTCCCCAATGTGCTTTTTCCCCAATGAATTTTGACATATAGATAATACTATACAATCCTTACATGGTATATTCATATGACGTTTCCTTTTAAATATGAAAATGTGAAGAGTATTTATCAATGTATTGTCTAACTGATTGACAAGTAGTATTACATATTGCTTTAACTATACATGATACGCATGGACATTCACATATATGATTACCGTATTTAAACTTGGGTGGTATCTTCACATATCAAAGATGGTTCAGGGTTTACAATTGTATCATAGTAATCATCTGGAGCATTGCTTTTACATCCATAACACTCTTTTGGTTTGTGTTTTACATATTCTTCAGTATTAGGCATGAGTATTGATCCTTCTTTTTTTTAAATCTTATTGTGCCGCTTTCACATAATATACTTGCTAACTCTTTATCCCACCACTTTTCAAGATAAATCATCCTCTCTCCATTTTTACTAGATACTATCCAATAAACAAGATCTTTACATTCAAACTCTTGTTTGTGTTTGCATATAGGGAACTTTAAACACTCTTTACATGGAGGTTTAACTGCCATTGAAATTGTAACCTTGTTTTGTGAAATGCGCTTCTACAACATTAAGCATTTGTTTCATATTTTCTCGAGTCTTGCCAGCATCTGCTTTTTTACTCCATTCGATTCCATTCATTTTACAGACCAGATATTCTCGGATATCATACATATCATCAATAGATCGACCTTCATCAATCTTATCAAATAGGGCTTGAAACTGATAGTCTGTAATGATGTCCCTATGGGATAGTGCTGCTATGAATGTTTCAACAATATCGAAAGAAGATTCACCGAAACTCCACGCCCATACTGTGCTATCTAACTGTAGATGACCAAATTTTTCATTACATCCTAGATACCAAATGTTACAATCACCAGGTATAACATTATCAGATTCATCAAAGCATTGTCCGGCATCTTTCATTAGGAAGTCATATATTTCATCACCTGTGGCCATCTGATTAGCCATACCCTCACTAAAATTATCTGTATAAATCTTACAATAAATATTGACTAATACCTTTTTATTAACCATATTGATTATCCTTTATATTTTTAGTTTTAATCCTCTATTTGCATTGGCCCACATTACAAATAATTTCCTTGTATCAATTGCTTTTAATCCCTGACATTCATAATAACCTTCATCATCATTCAGTCTAATATACAAAGCAAGTTTATTAAATTCCTCCAATGCTTTTAACTCTTTTTCTAATTGTTTCATTGTTTGATCTCCTATATCCTTTATATATGTTTTTCATGTTTAATTCAAACCATACTGTTCACACCAATACTCTTTTCGCATATAGTTATAATAGTCGCCGTGGTATGTAGAATATGATTGACATTTATCTGCACATACCATCTTTACTATGCAGTTTGTACATGGACATATATAAGTATGATTGCCTATCTTGAATTTAGACATTATGGCACACACATTTACCTCCCCATATAGATCATCAAAATGGCCATCACATCCTATACATTCATTTGTTTTATCCATTTTACTTTCTTTACATTGTCTCCATGTATTAATATTGTTTGAATTTTATCAGAGAATTGAATATAGGCCTCACATGTTTCTAAGCACATTGGTTTTACTATACATTGATTACATGGGCAATTGGGTAATTGTTCCCATACTTTCATTGCATGTTTTGCACTTATTTTAATGTTGAGTATAGGACATCTAAGTTGTGTTGAACATCCTTTACATAATTTTTTACTCATTATATGTCATTCTCCATCAATAGATAATACTTCATCCATTCACCACATGTTGCATCACATATCATTTTAACCATGCAACTTGCACATGGGCATATTTGGGAAGCAATTTGATACTCTATACCACAAGTACATTCCCCTGCATATGATATGCATCCTTTACACAGTTCGTTGCTCATATCTCATCCTTACTTAGGTTTAGATGTCCCAATCCTTTATTTACAAAAAATTCATAATCGCTCCAATCATCACACGTTACGTTACATGTTACTTTAACAAGGCAGCTTATACAAGGACATAAGCTGCCTTCATTTTTTGGTTTCACGCCACATCCACATCTTCCAGCATCATTTTGAAATCTACATCCATTACACATCGGATTTCTTTTCATAATCTACCCTTTAGCAATATATGATATTTTTGTGAAAATACAGAAAACACTTCACATGCTTCTTGACATACGCCCTTTATTAAACATGTACCGCATGGACATATATGAGTATTTAAATACTCTTTAAATTTACGCTCTGAAACACAATGCTCAACATATAGTCCACACCCATAGCAATATTCTTGTGTTTTTACTGCATCTGTATTAACCATGATGTGATTCCTATACCCATCGTTACAGTTGTCCATATACCCATTAGGATTAAATATTTGACTAGGTATTCATAAAACTTTGAATACGCCCCCTTTGATACAAAGTGAGTCAACCTAGTATTTATTCCGCTGAATATTCTTTTAATCATAGTCAAATTCCTTTTATTTTATTGTTGTGATATTATTCATCCAACTCCAATGTTTCTATGGTGTATTCAAGTTCATCATTGTTTTTTGCAAATGCTGGATAATGGAAATGATATTTGTGTCCAAAAGATAAGTCTTCGAGTCTTTTTCTTATTGCAAGGTATCTTACATTCTCTGGCATTTTAGAATCGAAGGTCTTCTTGATCGTAGCTTCTTTCACTGTAGTTACTAACTCATCAATTTCGTCTTTCGTTTCATCATGATAAGCAACATATCTTTCATATTGTTTAACTGATTCAGCAACACATTCAATTAGAAACTTGCCTGCTTTATCCTCGTCTTTAAATGCTTTTAGATTGAAAAATATACTGCTGTTGCCATTATCGTTATACCCATAATAATCATACTTTACAACGTATATCTGTGACATTTCATATCTCCTTATTATTCGGTTACATATACACCAGGATATACCATGGTATTTGATATTGATTCTACTAACCATCCAGGATTTTCTGAATTTTCATAATATTGCCTCAATCCTTTTGCACTAGCATCGTCTGCAATATTTTCAATTGTTTTACCTCGGCCTATTGGCAATACTTTTATAATCTTCAGTTTTATTCTTTCACTAAACCCATCACTTTCTATTCCCCATGCTTCCACCCATTGCTCTGCTTCCGCTTTAGTATTGAATACAAATATACCAAGGGTTCCCTCTTTAGCCACAACATTTTGAAGCGGTTCATATCTGAGTGCATATGGATTATTCCAACTTAGCATAGCACTGGTACGACTTTTCAATTTGACAACTTTATATTTATATTTTCTCATTTTTTCTCCTTGTTTCTTTGATTGTACACATCTTTTTATATTCCATAAACTTATCACATACTACACTACATACCATTTTTAACTATACATGATGAACACGGGCATACTATATCATTACATATATGGTGATTTACACATGTTATATAGGCACCTGTCATTGCAATATCTTCATCACTGAACTTGTTATACATTAAGCAACCTTTACATATATCTTTCACATCCATATTATAGATCCTTTATAAGTTACTAGCGGCCTCATGCCTAAACAGTCTAAATTCTTCACATGTTGCTTCACACATCATTTTAATTACACATAATGAACATGGGCATATTTCACCATTAAATGAAGATGGAGTTACGCATGTGCTATTATAGGCCAAACATCCTTTACACACATCTTCTCTGACCATATATCCTCCTCCAATGAAAAAAATAATGATCGGGCGTGTGACTAAGACACCCGATCATTATTCAAAACAACTCATATCAATATCCATAATGTAATCTGAGTCGCCGATTTTTTCTATATTATCAACTGATTTCAAAAACTGTTCAGCTTGTGTGCGTGTTATTTTAATAGTTGACTTAAGACATAAACATGTCTTTTCATTAATATAATTTATGTAATCCTCACACACACAACTACAAGTAGCTTGAACTATACATGTACTACATTTTTCAAACAACATATCATTTACTTTCATTTAAGTATGTGTATTAAATATATATGCCTGTGCCTTTACAGCTTGGACATAATTCATATCCATCGTCTACTATAGGAACACTTCCGATCATACTCTTAATTCCCTCATAACTAAATGGTGGGTCAAACTTAGTGATGTGTTTTCCATTTCTTCTAAAGGTTTTGAATAATGTTCCATGTTTAGGCATCACGTTTATTACATTTTTAACCCAGTCCACTTTTCCAATTCCATGGCATTTATCACATGATAACAAGTGGAACCCATATTTAAATGGTCTTGATATAATATCCATGTTTGTATTCACAGCAAATAATTCTTCAATGGTAAGATTCTCAACTTCAAATGTTTTGAAATTACCAACTGTCACAAAAATGGTATCGTTTGTCTCATGTTCACATAAAATTCTCCAATTTGTTATGTGCATGAAATACAAGGGTCTTGTTAACCCCCAGCTACGTTCAGGGATTGTTTCTGATGGTTCAAATTTGATAACTCCCAATGACGGACTCCTCTCAATTGAATTAAAAAATTACTGGTTTGGGTTTGTGTTACACGAAATAATTCCTTTGCCTAATTTCATCCTGGGCAGGATTGAATTTGACAAGTGGGAATGCACCTATCTTTGGTGTTCCTGATTTGACTCCACACCAAGGGCAGATACCATTCATTTCTGAGGATGGTTTGCCTTTCTGTAAATCGAACTGAAAAATAACTCCGCAGTTTGTACATCTATACCACGCCCTATACTCTCTTTCTGCAATTGCTCCATCGGCCTTAATTACTTTTTCATTCATAACTTCTCCTTCCAAGAATTATTCTTGATTCATAAATTAATATATATAGTACTAGGATATAAAACCATCATCTATTGCCATACCATAAGCAATAGCGAGTGGGGTAAATGCTCCCATGTAGTACTCTGCTTCCGCTGTTTTTGATCCTGTATATACGCTATCTTCACCATGTCCATATCTAGCAATAAATTCACAAGACATTGTAGGACTCCACGAACCTGTCATGTAGTAATCAAACAACATTGATCCTACATCTCCGGTACCCAAGAATACAAGGCTGGGATCATGATTTAAATAAACTTGTACATTTACTTCAAGCATATTATCATCTTCAGGCATTCTAATTCTGCATTTAGGATAATACTTTGAAGGTAGTTCAGGATATTCAACAGCAATCTCTTTTTCTAATATATCATTGATCTCTTTTATTATTATAAACTTCATCAAAGGATCCCATATTCCACTCATAAACATTTCAATTTTTTCTCTTGATGCACTTACAAGAAAATCCCTTGCTTCACAATACAATTTAATGTTATCATCCATTTTTATTTACACTCACCTTATTAGATTTTTGGATTCATTGCTTTTATCTGTTAGTTTTTTATCTTTGTTTTGTTTATCAAGTGCAATTATTATTGTTGACATATCTTTAATGAGTTGATCATATTTATTTCGTTGATCTTCATAATCTTTTTGAAGTCCTATTGCTCTGCTAGAATATTCCATCAAAAGGATTGTGTTTCTTCTTGGTGCACAGTCTTCTAAAGTCTTTGCTTCACTTCCCTTTTCTGGTCTCCATAGAGTTTGTAAAAAGAAAGGACATTTGTCTCCCTCCTTTTTCCATATATAACACTTCTCTTTTAAACAAGTTCCCTCTATCATTCTATTCTCCTTAGTCCTTGCTTGCTATTATTCCAACTCTTGCATCTGGTCTGAACGAGGAATCGCTAATATAGTGATCATGCGCATCTGCAGATCCAGCTAAATCTCTATGACGGGCTGTATAACCATCTAAATTAAAAGATTCGTCGCCTGTAGCGTCTGCTACCAGACCACCATCTTCTTGATGATTTGCACCTATGCTAATCATTGTCGTTCCATCTGCTGCATATGTCTTTCCAGAACCACTAAACTCATACCATTTATGATTATGATTTGGAACTTCATCTATACTAAGACTTTTTCCATCGGTAGTAACTGAAAGTGACCATGATCCTGCTTGAGCTCCACCTGTTGTATATGTAGATCCGCCCTTAACTGCTAATAATTCATCGCCAATAGCAGCAACTATAGTCCATCCAGATGGAGCTGAATCTTCATAAAACCACATGTTGGTTCCAGTTGGTATAGATATAGAACTAATTGGTATTGACCCGGCAGTATCGAACCTCTTTAATGTATCATTCCAATAAGGAACATAATTATTAGTGGGAGCATCTTCTCTTGTAGCAACTGCTTGCAGTGAACCCATTTCACCAACCTTAAATGAATCGTCTGATTCAACAAATAAGAATTGATAATCTGTCAACGAACCACGGTCAACTTGAATACCAGCTTGTCCTCCAGTTACGCCTGCTCCAACTTCACCATAATTGATATAAATAATAGTATCTGATGTAGAGACTTCTCCAGAATGGACAATGAATGTTGTACCATCAATATATAAATCTCCGGCAATAGATAAATTATTAATTCCTGCCATATTATCTGAATCATCTAAACTGACTCCAGAGCTTTGAATAGATTTATCACTATCATAGCGGGCAAGTCTTGTATCGTCTCCGCCATCAACATTTAATAGTTCATCCCCAGTTTCGGCGAATTCTATACCCCCAACGCTTTCTATATTATAATATTTCATTATAATGTCTCTCCTTGTATTGCATTATAAATAACAATTTATGGTTTTATTGATTTTTATTCTTCTGTATCTGTGATTAAATTAGCAACTAGAAGACTTTCTAAAACAGCGGGCTCTATTTCGTCAGGAACATCTTTAATATCAATTTTAAGTCCGGTATATTCAATATCGTCTTCTAGTAATTCTTTATAATCATCAAAGTTCTTTTGTTGTTTTTTAATTATAGCAGAATACTCTTTCTTTAATGCATCAAGGTCTGTTTTAAATTGCTCTATGTTTTCAACAATAACAAAGCTATTGTTTTCAACATTTGGTTGACCTTTTTCATCTTTATCTGCCATATCAAATGCTAATTTTGCTCTTTTTGTATCATATTCTATAAACTTTACATCTGGTTTTCTAGCTTCTTCAAGAATAGAAAAATCATCTTTCATGCTCAGTTTATTTTTAGCTACAAAGAAACTAAACTTTACAGAATATTTTCTATCTTCAATTAATGTTAATGATTGATATAAATTTACTAAGTCTTTATTTTTCATGTTGTGCAGTTCCCCTTTCACATAGGTTTAATTTATATTTTGTTCTAAGAATATATAAGAACCAACTTCATTATTAAACAACTTCTTCTACAGTTAAATTCGGTGTAAAGTAGAGTATATCAGCACTTTTAGCCACTCCGACATTTTGAACTTGTTCACCTGACACACTTGGAGCTGTTTGTGTTAATTCGCCTGTTGTAGTTGAAAGATAAACAGACTGTCCTATATTAGTCCAATTCCATGCATCATTTCTTATAAATCCATGAAGTATTACTTCTTTTTCTCCTGCACCTGCTTCAAGTGCTAATGCTATACATGGAACACTAGTTGAATCGCTTGCATCTGCTTCTTCTAAGTTTCCACTTGATGATATATATAAAGCACTTGCAAATGCACTTGCAGCAGAATCTACTGTCATAGTAGTAACATCACCTGATCCTGTTTGATTGTCTGGGCTTGAATCCCAACCTGCACCATTTAACTCGTGAATTGCGGCAGCTGTCAATAATGAAGTTGCAATAATTGTTGTAGAATCATTGGAAATTTCATTGACCCTCACACCAGTTTCAAGAGCAAGCCCATCCTCAGTTATTGTCATGCTAAGCACACTATCTGCATCAACTACAATAGTGTCAGAAGTTTGATCAATTTGAATATAGGTGTCGCCTTCTGTATCAAATCTAGTTTGAGGTTCATTCCACCAAGGAACTCTCATATCTATTGGAACATCTTCTCTTGTAGCTACTTGTTGCCCACCAACGGATAGTGACCCATCAACTGATAAATCATTGACTCCTGTAATGTTGTCGTTATCATCAAGAAGGACTCCTGAATCTTGAATGGTTGTAGCATCATCATATCTAGCAACAGCATGATCGGCACCAGCTGCTGTTATAGATGAAGTGCCAGATGTTCCTGAACTACCAGATGTTCCGGATCCACCAACACCGCTTGTCCCAGAACTACCTGATGTTCCTGCAATGCCGCTAGTACCTGATGTACCTGCAATGCCACTTGTACCAGATGATCCTGATGTACCTGCACCACTTGTACCTGAACTACCTGATGTGCCTGCAATACCGCTCGTTCCTGAACTACCTGATGTTCCTGCAATACCACTTGTGCCCGAACTACCTGATGTGCCAGATCCACCACCACCTGCATCCACATATGCTTTAACAGCTTTTTGTGTTGCTACCTTTTCATCTGAATCAGCTGCTAAATTAACATCTGTATCAAACTCATTGACACTTGCTCCAGTGCTGAAAGTGATTTTTTGTGAACCTGTGAGGACGAGATCGCCATTTCTAAATTTTGCCATTTTATTATCTCCGTTTTATATAAACCGTCTCATAGAGAGACCGAGATGTTTTTGATTTTAGATGTTTTTTCTAGCTTTGAATTTAACTAGATATGCTTTTATTCTACTTAATCTTAATATACTAAAGATTGTTCTTATCCCACCAATTGGATGAGATATCATAGCACTCAATAAAGAGGAAACTTCTTCCAATAACACTTCAAATTTAGTTCCAGTTTTATAATCAAATCCTATGTGTAGAACATTATAAGCAAGAACAAATTTTAGCATAGAATTAGGCATGTCATTACGAAGCTTAATAACTTTATCTTTATTATTACAATAACCAAAATGAGGAAAAAGATCATCATTGGCTCTCATTTTAAATGTATAAACTATCTCTTCTGCATCTGTATCCCAGTGAAAATTCATTTTTATTTATCTCCTACTTTTATTTATCCTTTCATTATAAATGCTAGTGCGTAGTAGGGTGGAAGCCATGAGTGATTATCGCTTAATTGAGTATGGGATGGATGTGGGACGAAATCATCATGATAGGCTGTTCCGGTTCCCCCACCGTCTTCACCATCGTCACCATGTCTATGGGTACCATGTGCAATTGTACCTGCTGTGCCTGCTGTTGCTGTACCATCGCCTGAACCTGAACCAGCAGATGCTTGAGTTGTATTATTAATAAAGTAGTCTCTCATATCTGGTGTACCATTACTACCATTACATAAATACCAACCAGATGGAGGAGTTAAACTTTCATACATTCCAATAATATTTGATCCATAAGAATTTAATGATACATTTTCTGATGCATTTTGCCATGCAGCCATTGCTCGTTGACGTAAAACATTTGTCATAGTAATATCAATTGTATGTGTGTGACCCCCTGATGTAATAGCAGCTCTTGAACCGCTACCGTCTCCTGAGTCTTGAGTACCATGACCATGAGCTCCCATGGAAGTTGTGATTATTGAATTATAAGTATTAGTCCCACCAGATGATGTATTAAGAAAAGACCTGAACATATAACCGCCTGTCCATATGTTAGATACATTACTAATCCCAGACTTATCTGCTCCATATGTCCACACAACAGAATTTGTTGGAAATTCTGTTTGATCTGCACCCGCCTTTATAAGATAACAGTTTTGGTAAGGCGGAGTGTAAGTAAGTGATGCTGTATGATTATGCGTTCCTCCTGCGAGTTGATTACGCCATTTACCACCATCTCTTGCAACGGTTGTGATTGCAGTGGTTCCAGTATGGGATGCTACTGTAGATAGAGTTGCAATAAAAGCACCTGATCCTGCACTTAAGGCACCAACTGCATATGTTGACCCTGCTCCAATAATATAATAATTATTTGCTGTAGAAAACGCTGCCCAACCAGATGGGGCTCCACCACCACCAGCTGTATATGGAATAATAAGACCAGTTGGTATTATAAATCTTGGTTTAAAAAATCCATTTGAAAATAACATGTTATGCTTCCTGCCTTATAC
>RCNG010001240.1_pt1 | contig 12615 bp, 8 predicted proteins | sample 2041371 | NCBI WGS metagenome assembly RCNG01 (sample SAMN09708227, study PRJNA481090) | Marine sediment metagenome, whole genome shotgun sequencing project. | biome: marine sediment; feature: ocean; material: sediment; isolation source: Sewage treatment plant 1 marine sediment (STP1) ... | reverse complement strand
CTCCTGAAGACTCAGCATCTGGCCGACCTTCATCGCCGCACCCTTGAGCTGACCCAGACTTTCGACGACCCGCTGCGCATTCTTGACCAGATTGTCTGCGCGTTGTTTACGTTTCGCCTCGTCGGCACGACCGATCTCCATGAGCCGGCTGCCGACCATCGAGGTACCGACACGCCCAACCAAGCCCCCGATTTTGAGGGAACGAAGCAGGGCCGAGGTGATCATGTCGTCAGAACTCAATCGTGATACCCCCAGGAATGAGCATACGACAGCCGGTAGGGTGAGGCCGTGACACCCAACGAACATCCGATAGGTTACAATGGGAAGTTCCAAGCCAGATTGACCAAGCGGCGCCACCGCGCCAAGAAAGGAAAGAGAAAATGTCAGTAGCCAAGATCACGGAGATTTCCTCATCGTCGGAAGAGAACTTCGAGGACGCCATCAAAGTGGGTATCAAGCGGGCGAGCAAGACCCTCAAGAACATCACCGGCGCCTGGGTCCAGGAGATGAAGGTCGATGTCAAGGCCGGCAAGGTGAAGGCCTATCGCGTCAATATGAAGGTCACGTTCGTATTGGACGACTGAAGGCTGAAGGACTTGCAGTGAATTCTGAATGAAAAAAACCTAGAAGCGAAACGCTTATTGATGCGGGTTCGTGGCTTTTTCCATTCATAATTCAAAAAGGAGAAACTCTGGGGCTCCTTCCCCGAGGGAAGGCGCTAGGGAAGGTGTAGTGCATAGAATTGGCGGCGCCTTTCGGGTGTCGATTGGCCCATTTTCCGGCGTATTCTTGGCCCATACCACCAGTATGAACCTGCAAATCCGCCGAAAAATGGCCTCAAACGACCCACCGAAATCCATCCACCCTCTATGCACAACACCCTCCTAGGAAAATCGCGGGTGATTCTGAAGTGGATCCTGAGCCAATGAGGCAGCGGGTCGCGGTCCTGGTTTCGGGTGGCGTCGACAGTGCGGTGGCGCTTCGCCTGCTCGCCGAGCGTCAGGATCTCGAGGTCAGGGCCTTTTACCTCAAGATCTGGCTCGAGGACGAACTCGCTTTTCTCGGTTCGTGCCCTTGGGAGGAGGATCTTCGTCTGGTCCGGGAGGTGTGCTCCGAGGTGAGAGTTCCGCTCGAGATCGTCTCCCTGCAGCACTCGTATCACGAACAAGTCGTCGGCTACGTGCTCGATGAGCTCCGGGCCGGGCGCACTCCGAGCCCGGATGTTCTCTGCAACTCGATGATCAAGTTCGGCGCCTTCCTCGATCGTATCGGCCCGGGATTCGACCGCATCGCCTCGGGCCACTATGCGCGCCTGGGGCAACGAGGCGAACGGACCAGACTCCTGCGGGGGGTTGACCCGGTCAAGGACCAGACCTACTTCCTCTGTCGGTTGACCCAGGAACAGGTCGGGAGGTGCATATTTCCGATTGGGGATCTGCGCAAGGACGAGGTTCGTTGTCTTGCGCGACGCTGGGGACTCGTGAATGCAGAACGCCCCGACAGTCAAGGAATCTGTTTTCTGGGCCAGATTCCTTTCGACGAGTTCGTCCACCACCACCTCGGAGAACAACCAGGCGACATCGTAGAGCTGGACAGCGGAAAGGTCCTCGGCAGTCATCACGGTGTGTGGTTTCACACCATCGGCCAGCGGCGGGGACTCGGGTTGGCGGGAGGACCGTGGTACGTCGCGGGCAAGGATGTGGCCGAGAACAGGATTTTCGTCGTTCACGGCCTGGCTCTCGAGAATCATCACCGTCGGGATTTTGTCGTTGCGGACCCACACTGGATCTGCAGCGCTCCCGGCTCAGACCGCCTGACGGTTCGCCTACGACACGGCGAGCGCCTGTGGCCGGCGCGGGTGGAGATCGGTGATGCGGTGCGCGTGCATCTCTATGACGGCGATCCCGGCATCGCGCCCGGTCAGTTCTGTGTCTTTTATGATGATGAAGAATGTCTTGGCGGAGGCCCTGTCGCGTAAGATCTGTGATTCATAAAAGGTCATGACGAAAGACGCGCGCAGCGCGTCAATCTCCTTGGTTGAGGGTTTTCGACCAGATCAGATTCGAAGTGCGAACAAGCAACGGCCAAAAACCCTCAATCAAGGAGCTCGAAGTACTCAAACAAACGCCGGCAAGCAGGACACCGTTGCACGTGGTTTCTCCACGCCTGTACGTATGGCGAATCGTGCTCGGCAGATGCGAGCATCAGCGGATTGACGTGCACACTGGTTTCCCGCAAACCGAGCTTCCGAGGGTGATGGTCGCAGAAGTCGGGATCGTCCAGTTGGCGCACAAGATCATCCAGCGCCAGTCTCTCGGCGTCGGAGGGCCTCTGATCTCCTGCACCCATGCTTCTACTATAACCCGTACTTTTCATCACAACCGGTCAACCGATGACACCACCAGCCCGAGTACAATGGCGCAATGCCCGGCGGCAGACGGCGACTGAGATGAACGCCTGCTGATCGACGGGCGCTTTTTGGGAGGCTCAAACATGGAAGAAATCGTCATTGTCTCCGGCGCGCGCACACCAATTGGATCCTTTCTCGGGTCGCTGGCCTCGGTGCCGGCCCCTCAGCTGGGAGCGGTCGCCATCGCCGCGGCCCTCGAACGGGGGGGCGTCGAACCAGGCCAGGTCGAGCAGGTCGTCATGGGTCACGTGCTCCAGGCGGGCACGGGCCAGGCGCCGGCCCGCCAGGCGGGCATCGCGGCCGGCATCCCTCACGAGGCGGGCGCGGTCACGATTCACAAGGTGTGTGGCTCTGGGCTGAAGGCTCTGATGTACGCGGCGAACGACATCCGCTGCGGTGAGTATGGTCTGGCTGTCGCCGGCGGTATGGAGAACATGACTGCAGCGCCCTACCTTCTGCCCAAGGGGCGGACCGGTTACCGGATGGGAACCGGCCAGATTCTCGACCACATGGTATTCGACGGCCTGTGGGACCCATACGGCGACAAACACATGGGCAACTGCGCGGAGACGTGCGTCAAACACTACGGTTTCACTCGCGAGGCCCAGGATGAGTTCGCTCGTTTGTCCTACGAACGGGCCATAGCATCGATCGATGACGGCACCTTTGCTGCAGAGATCGCACCGGTCGAGGTGGCGGGCCGACGGGGAGCTGTGACCGTCGTAGACCAGGATGAGGAGCCGGGGCGAGCCAACCTCGACAAGATGTCCAAGCTGCGGCCGGCGTTCGACCGTGAGGGCTCGGTGACTGCGGCCAACGCCTCGAAGATCAATGACGGCGCCGCCGCGTTGGTGGTGGCATCGGCTGCACGGGCGGCGGAGCTCGGTCTCAAGCCCATTGCGCGGATCGTCGCCCAGTGTTCGGTCGCCCAGGAGCCGGAGTGGTTCACGACCGCCCCGGTCGGCGCCATCCGCAAGGTTCTCGAGCGTGCGGGAATGGAGCTCGACGACATCGACCTCTTCGAGATCAACGAAGCCTTTGCGGCGGTTGTGATGGCAGCGATGACCGAGCTCGACCTTCTGGTCGACAAGGTCAACGTGAGCGGCGGTGCGGTTGCCCTCGGTCACCCAATCGGTGCTTCGGGAGCAAGGATCATGGTGACGTTGCTCAACGCCCTCGAGCGGCGCGGAGGGCGATACGGCTGTGCCGCCATCTGCATCGGTGGAGGCGAAGCGGCCGCGATGATCGTCGAGCGGATCTGACTGACCGATCGACCGGAGTTCGCCTGTGAGTTCATGGACCCGCGCCCTGGCCGTCACGCTGATAATTGTCGGCTGGGGGGCATCAGTGGGTGCTCAGATGGGAGCGATCTCGGTCACGGCGCGGGGCTCCCAAGAGTGGGAAGGGGACATCTGGCACGCCCGTGATGAGGTTGTCATCACCTACCAGGATGTCACGATTCGATGTGACGAGGTCGAGCTCAATCGCGCTACCGGCGATGTGCTCGCCCGTGGTCAGGTCATCATGGACAAAGGACCGCAGCGAAGCACCGCGGACGAGCTGCGTTACAACCTGAAGACCAAGATCGGGTCTTTCGTCAACGTCACCGGCAGCGCGCCGCCATCCTACAGCTTCACCGGCGCTTTACTAGAGCAGTTGGACGAGACCCACTATCGAATCGAAGACGGCACCTTCACCTCCTGCGAACAGCAGGACCGGCCGCCGTGGGATCTGCATCTCAGGGAGGCCGTGATCGAGCAGGAGGGCTACGGTCACTTCAAGGGGGTGGCTTTCCGGGTCAAGCGTATTCCTACCCTCTACCTCCCTTATCTCTTGTGGCCGATGAAGATGGAACGTGCGGCGGGACTTCTTGTTCCGGCGATCGGGTACTCCGACAGGCGTGGTTTCTACCTCGGAACTCAGGTATTCGTGCCCTTCGGGCAAAGCTACGATACGACCATCCGGTTCGACTATTTCTCAAAGGGCTACTACGGACTCGGCACCGAGTTTCGGGCAGCGCCTGTCGCCGGCGCCTACGGCGAGCTCCACCCGTACGTCATTCGCGACCCGGTCGCCGGCGTTCTTCAGTGGAAGGTCGACGGTACGTATCAGCAGGAGGACCTGCTCGGTTTCCACATGCTCGCCGAGCTGCATGAGCTCTCCGACAATGATTTTTTTCGCGAGTTCGAGGCGGATTTCCAACAGAATACGCGCCGATTACTCTACTCTCAGATATTCATGACCCGAACTCAAGGCCCCGCCAACCTCAACCTGAGGGTCGATCGCCGAGTCACCTTTCTCACCGTCAACGATGTTGTTCTTCAGCAGCTTCCCGAAGTCGAGTACCGGGTTCGTTCGAACAGGATCGGGCACTCTTTGGTCTACTGGAGCCTCGTCTCGTCCGCCAATGTCTTTAATGTCGACCGTGGAGGCGAGCTCAAGAATACCTACGGGCGGGCCGACCTGTTCCCGCAGGTCTCCTACACCTTACCGGGTTCGCCGTGGTTGACCATCACACCGAACCTGGGGGCGCGCGGGACCTGGTACTCGTCGCGCTATACCGAGAATAGACGAGCGTTCGAGGACGAGCCCATTACCCGAACCTACTTCAAGGCCGGCGTCGACATCGTCGGTCCGTCCTTCTCGAAGATCTTCGATACCAACAACGCAAAAGGCACCCGCTACAAACACCTCATCGAGCCCCGCATCATCTACCGCTACCTTCCCGAACCCAACGAGGAGGCCGCGTACGTCCCCCTGTTCGACGAGGTCGACTCGGTCATCGACGTCAATCGGGTGGCGGTGACCCTGTCGAACAGGCTCTTCATGAAGTCCAACAAGACCTTCGGCGCCCGTGAGGTGGCCTCGCTCGACCTCATACAGGAGTACTCTTTCCGGGATCCCCTCAGTTACGGCGCCGAAGGGGCGACCTCACAGAAAGGACCCTTCGGCGTGGCCCTGCGTATTGTGCCGGTCGTCGGGACCACGCTCGACGCACGAGCATCCTTCGACACCCTGTCCAAAGACCTCCGTTCGACGTCGCTCTCCGCATCAACCTTCCGATCGACCTTCAACGCCGGCCTGACCTGGTATGAGGGCTTTTCTGCCCTGACCGGAGAAAAAACCTCGTCGCAGGCCCAGGTCCGCTTCGGGCTGCGCAAGCCGGACTTCCCCGTGACTGTCAACCTGCACGTCGCGTATGACATCGAAAAAGGTCTCCTGCAGCAGCAGCGCTACGGTCTCGGTTACGAAGGGAGCTGCTGGGGAGTGCGGCTGCAGTGGCGAGATCTACAGTCGACCACCTACCCAGTCAAGGAGTGGAGCGTCGTCATCTCCCTCAAGGGCATCGGTGAGCTGCCGACCATCAAGGGCACGATCTACTGAAGTCCGAGTTGTGGGTCAGCTTCCTATGTGTCGACCTGTCGACAGTGGTCCGCCAGGGAGTCACCGCCGGTTTCAGGGCGGTCCCCACCCGCCGCCGCCCGGAGTTTCGATGCGAACCCGGTCCCCCGCTGCTGCGTCGAATGTCACTCGCCCGGCCATCTCGATCCTATTGTGGAGATTCTTGCCGGGAGCGGCGCTTTCGCCGCCGTTGATGCCGAAGGGCGCGCGGGATCGTCGTTCGCTGAGTATTGACACCCGCATCGGTAACAAGAGTTCGAACTCCCGCACGACACCGTCTCCCCCGTTGTGGATTCCTGCGCCGCCGGATCCCGAGCGCAGCGAGAACTCGATGAGGCGCACCGGGTAACGGGCCTCGAGCACCTCCGGGTCGGTGATGCGCGTATTTGTCATGTGGGTGTGCACCCCCGAGGCGCCGGGGGCGTTGGGAGTCGCACCGGCGCCGCCGGCGATGGTCTCGTAGTAGCCGAATGTCTCGGTGCCGAAGGTCAGGTTGTTCATGGTCCCTTGACTTGCGGCGGCCTTGCCGAGAGCGCCGAGCAATACGTCGACCACGCGCTGCGAGGTTTCGACGTTGCCGCCTGCGACCGCCCGGGTGGGTCCCGGTGACAAGACGGTGTTGGGCGGAACGAGGATTTCCACCGGTTGCAGGCAGCCGCTGTTGAGCGGAATCTGAGCGCCGACCAGGGTGCGCAGAACGTAGATGACTGCCGCCACAGTGACTGCAGCCGGGGCATTGAGGTTGCCTTCGGACTCGGGGCCAGTGCCCTCGAAATCGATGGTCATGCGGTCGCCCTCGACGCGGATGCAGACCGCGACCGGGGTTGAGTCGTCGAGGGCGTCAACGAAACGGTGTTCCCCGTCCTCGAGCCGCGATATCGCCGCAGTGACTTCGGCCGCCGCATTGGCCTGTACGTGGCCCATGTAGGCGGCGACAGTCGTCCGTCCGCTGTCGGCAACGAGCTGTTTCAAGAGTCGAGCACCGGCGTTGCAGGCGGCGACCTGAGCCTGTAGATCGTTGATGTTGGAGCGCGGGTCCCGCGCCGGATGGGTCGCGCTCAGAAGTCGTTGCATGACGGCGTCTTCGTCAAAAAGGCCGCCGCTGACGATTTCCAGGCCGCGAAAGACCACCCCCTCCTCCTCGAGGGTGCTCGAGAACGGCGGCATCGATCCCGGGGTTGTGCCGCCGATGTCGGCGTGGTGGCCGCGGCTGGCAGTGAAGAACAACACCTGTCCATCGTCGTCGTGAACCGGCGTAACGACTGTGACGTCGGGCAGGTGCGAGCCGCCCATGGCCGGGTCGTTGACGGCGTAGACGGTGCCCGGCGGCGGCGAGGGGTGCCTGGCGAGCACGCCCTTGACCGACTCGCCCATGGCGCCGAGGTGCACCGGGATGTGCGGGGCGTTGGCGACCAGGCCGCCGTCGCCGTCGAAGACCGCGCACGAAAAGTCGAGTCGTTCGCGGATATTGGTCGACACGGCGGTGCGGCGCAGGGCGTTGCCCATCTGGGTGGCGATCGACATGAAGAGGTTGTTGAAGATCTCCAACCGTACCGGGTCGACCTTGGTCTCGTCGTCGTGAGCGTCGGCGACGGTGGGGTTGACGTCCGTCAGCCGCAGGCGGCCGTGATCGTCGACCACGAGTTCAAAACCGGGATCGACGGCGATCGTGCCCGTCGCATCGAGCACCAGGAAGGGTCCGGACATGTTGATGCCGCTCGGTAGGTCCTCGCGACGGTAGACGCCGACAGTCTCGAAGCCGGCGCCCGTCCACATGCGGACTCGTCGCCTCGGTGACGGTGTGTGGCCGGATGCTGGCCATGTTGCCAGCGGCGGGGCCGGCAGGCTGCCGACGGCCTCGACGCGCAGGGTCATGATCTCGACGGCATGCTGCGGTCGGAAATAGCCAAAGAGCACCTCATGCTCGGCCTCGAAGAGGGCGCGCAGCCCGGCCATGTCGCCGATCCCTTCGAGATCGACGGTGATCGGAGTCTCGGTGTCGCGGTAGCGCAGGTCGACGCGGTGGATCAGCCTGATCTGATCGTCCCTGAACCCCTGCATGCTCATCGCTTCGCGGCCGCTCCGGTCGAGCGCGGAGAAGTCGAGCTCATCGGTCTCGCTCAAGGAGACCCGCCCGCCGTCGCTCTCGCCGTGCCAGCTGACGTCGGCCAGACCCATGCCGTATGCCGACAGCACGCCGGCAAGAGGGTCGATGATCAGGGTGCGAATGCCGAGCTGGCGGGCCATCGGGCACGCATGCTGGCCGCCCGCGCCGCCGAAGACCACGAGGGCATAGTCACGCACGTCGCGACCGCGACCGATGGATACCTGGCGGATGGCCTCGGCCATGTTGTTGTTGGCGATGTCGAAGAAGCCGGCGGCCACCCGATCGTGGTCGAAGACCTCGCCGTCGGCGGCGAGCCCTTCGACGATCGCATCGAGGGCACCCTCTACCGGCGCCAGTTGTAGGGGCAGGGGAAAGAGGTCGTCGACCACCCGACCAAGAGCCAGGTTGATGTCGGTGATGGTGAGTTCCTTCGCCTGCGGTCGCCCGTAGCACAAAGGCCCCGGGTCGGCGCCGGCGCTCTCCGGTCCAACGGTGAAACGGAAGCCGCTGTATCGACAGATCGAGCCGCCTCCGGCGGCGACCGTGTGGATCGCCATCATCGGTGCACGAAGGCGAACGCCTGCGATCTCGGTCTCGTACTCGCGTTCGAAGGTACCGCTGAAGGCCGACACATCCGTCGAAGTTCCACCCATGTCGAAGCCGATGGCGCGTCGGCAGCCAGAGGCTTCGGCGACGTGTGCACAGGCGACAACACCTCCGGCCGGACCGGAAAGGACGGCGTTCTTGCCGCGAAAACGCCGGGCGTCGGTAAGGCCGCCGGAGGACTGCATGATGCGCAGGGTGCTGCCGGGCATCTCCGCGAGCAGGGTTGCCACGTAATCGCGGATCAAGGGTGTGAGGTAGGCATCGACCACGGTGGTGTCGCCGCGGCCGACCAGGCCCATTTCGGCGGCGACCTCGTGGGACAGGGATACGTGGTCAAAACCGACCTCGTGCCCGATGCGACCGATATCGGACTCCAGCTCGCCGCCGAGGTAGGCGTGCAGGATGACCACGGCCAGGCTGCGAATGCCGGCGGCATGCGCCTCCCTGAGTTGCAGGCGCAGCGTTTCCGGGTCGGGGGGCGCCAAAGTGCTTCCATCCGGAGCACAGCGTGCCTTCGTCTCGAGAACCCGCTCGTACAGCAGCTCGGGCTTGAGGATGTCGAGGGCGAAGATGTCGGAGCGGGTCTGGTTGCCGATGGCGAGCAGGTCCCGAAAACCTTGGGTGATGACCAGTGCCGTGCGGGCCCCTTGGCGCTCGAGCAGAGCGTTGGTGGCAATCGTCGTCCCCATGCGAACGTCGCACGGCGGGATGACGCCGTCGTCGGGAAGCCCGAGCAGTTGCCGCATGCCGATGAGGGGCGCACGATCACACGAAAGCACCTTGGCGGTGAGGAGTTCGCCGCTACCCGGCGCAAGGCCGAGGCAATCGGTGAAGGTGCCGCCGCGATCGATCCAGAACTGCCAACGTTGATCACTCATGGGGACATCGTACACGCTGGACTTGCAGGTTCCCATCCAGAAACCCCGAATGGGAACTCACGCCGGTTTCGCGACTCATACCGGTAATGAACAAACGAATCGCGGCGCGTGCACTCTGTTTTCTCCTCCCGTTGCTGACCGCTTCGACCGTGTGCTCCGCCGAGCAGCTCGCCCCCCTCCCCGAACTCGTGACCAACCCCCGCATCGAGGGCTTCAAGTCCGCCCGTGTCCTGCTTTTCTATTCGGGCGAAAAGCTCCTCAGAAAGTACCCGGTGGGCCTGGGCTTCGATCCGGTGATAGACAAGACCCAACAAGGCGACGGCGCGACTCCGGAAGGTGAGTACCGTGTCTGCGTCAAGAACCCGCAGAGCAAGTTCCTTCTGTCTCTGGGAATCAATTACCCGAATCAGTCAGACGCCGAGCGTGGTCTGCGGTCGGGGCTCATCTCTCAGGCCGAATACGATTCGATTGTCGAAGCCCACGAAAAAGGACGGCGGCCGCCGTGGAATACACTATTGGGTGGTGAGATCTTCATCCACGGCCGCGGCTCGGGCTCGGACTGGACGCTCGGCTGCATCGCGCTCGATGACCCCGACATGAGAGAGCTCTACCGAGCTGTGGTGATCGGAACGCCGGTTGTCATCCACCCATGAGTTCCCCATTTCGGTTTTTTCCAATCTCGCCGGCCCGCATGTGCCCACGGAAAACGGCGGACAAAAGCTCCTCAGGTGCCCGGTGTGTCAGAAGAAGGTTTGGGCAGACATCAAAGAACGGAGTGAATTGACGCCCAGCACGGATGAGGGGCCCTGAGGTCGTACAATCAGAGTGATCGTTTCATTGGAGAAGCCTCAAGACCCAATACGGTTCAGAAAGGCCAATGAGGCCCACGGTGCTGTTCAGCCGAGACGACCGCGCGAGGCATTGTGGCGTGGGCGTCCCGCCCGCGAACCGTAAACCGAAAGGTAGAGCAGCGTGACCTCTCAATGGGGCCTCGGTTGCACGGCCTTTGAATTGCAGGGGCCGTCCCTATTGATCGGTGGCGGTTATCTGGTGGCAGCGAGTCTTCCGGCCCATGATCAGTGGCCCGTTGCCGTGACCAGACCGCCGCCCAGGAGCTATTCTCTGAGCTCGGTATAGAGTAGACATCGACATCGGAGGGGAGATAACGCTATGAAGACGCTCTTGAAGATCGCGGTGGTGGTTATTGTGCTGATTGTCGGCATTCAGGCTGCCAACATGTTGATGGTCAAGAAGCAGGCGAAGGACCGGGTCACGACGATCATGGAAGGTTGGGCCGCCGGTGGCACGAGCGCGGACGGCCACATACAGGAAGCCGTGTGCATGTGGCTCGAAGGCACGAAGTACCCTTCCGACAACGAGCTTCTGCTGCAGGCCAGCCGCGAGTTCGACGAATGGCGAAAGGCGAAGAAGCTGCACCGGAAGATCGCCTCGTTCGAGATCGAGCGAGTGAAAGCGCAGAGCTTGTTCTCCGCTGAAGAGGTGCATGTATTCGTCCGCATCGAAGGTGAGACCTACGGCATGAAGGTGGTCGAGGATGAGCCGATCGAGTGGCTGCAGTAGCTGTCAAACGAGAGGTCGGCAGCCGTGACCGACTATACGACTCTGCTGAACGAGCTCGCCGACGAGCACCGGCGCAGGTCGCCGCGATCGGCGTCGATCCACGAGGCGGCCACCGGGGTCCTGGTCGATGGCGGCAGCCATGCCATCCGCCTCATCGAGCCTTTTCCGCCACGTATTGTTGAGGCCCATGGTGGCTGGATACGAGACGAGGACGGTCACCGCATTCTCGATCTCTGGCAGGGTCATTTGGCCAATGTCCTCGGTCACAACCCCGAGGTCGTCACCGCGGAGCTTGCGAGAGCTTTCGCTGACGGGTTCGGCACCCAGAGCGGGCTCGTCGATGCTCTCCAGGCTGAGCTCGCCGAGCTCGTTTGCCGATTGACGTGCAGCGAGCGAGTGCGCTTCACCACCAGCGGCAGCCTGTCGACCATGTACGCGGTGCTGCTTGCGCGCTCCTTCACCGGGCGCGACGCGGTCATGAAGGCCGGCGGCGGCTGGCACGGCGCCCAGCCCATGCTCCTCAAGGGTGTCGCTTATAGGAATGGCTTCGACACGGTCGACTCCAGGGGACTGCCCTCGTCGCTCACCGATCGAATCGTCGTAACCCGTTACAACGACCCGCAACGGCTCGCCGACGATTTCGCGCGCACGGGGAACGAGCTTGCGTGCCTCATCCTCGAGCCCATGCTGGGCGCCGGTGGCGCCATCGCGGCAACCCCCGAGTACCTGCGTCTCGCCCGCGAGCTGTGTACGAAGTACGGCGCCCTGCTCATCCTAGACGAGATGATCACGGGCTTGAGGTTCCACCCCGGCGGACTCGGCGCCCTCCACGACGTCACCCCCGACCTCGCGATCTACGGCAAGGCCCTCGGCGGCGGCATGCCGGTGGCGGCGGTTGTCGGCCGGGCTCGGGTCATGGAGGAGGCCGGCCGGGCGACCGGCGGGCGAGTGGCTTTCTCCGGCGGCACCTACTCGGCCCACCCATCGTCCATGCTGGCGGCCAAGGTCTTCCTCGAGCACCTCGTGGAGAATGCCGGTGAGATCTACCCGCGCCTCGGCCGGCTCGGCGCGGGTATGCGTTCGGTGATCGAGGCGGCCTTCGCGGCTCACGGCATCCTCGCCCGGTGCACCGGCGACATTGCCGGTCTCGAATGCGGTAGCTCGCTGATCACCGTGCACTTCCCACACCGCAGCACCACCGTAATCGAGACCCCGGAGACCGCCTTCGACCCGGCCCTGTGCGACATCCCGCTCCGGGAGAATGTGCTCGGGCTAACGCTTCTCCTCGAGGACGTTCACTTGCTGCTCGCGCACGGTGCGGCATCCACAGCGCACACCGACGCGGACGTTGACTTCCTCCGTGAGGCCTGCCTCAAGGCAGCGGCGCGGATCGCAGCTCACCGGTAGTTCCCGGGCTCAGCTCGTCTAACCCGCACCGAACCTGTCCCCTTGAGTCAGGTTGATCGTGAGTGCAAACCAGAAGGCAATATAGGACATTTGAAACGCAAAGGCGCAAAGGCGCAAAGGCCGCAAAGAAGCTCATAAATCCTATGAACTTAAAAATTTTGGTCTTTTGTTTTTTATTTATTTTTTTTTTTTTTTTGCTTTTTTTTTTTTTTTCATCACTCCCC
>RCNG010001239.1_pt1 | contig 12620 bp, 13 predicted proteins | sample 2041371 | NCBI WGS metagenome assembly RCNG01 (sample SAMN09708227, study PRJNA481090) | Marine sediment metagenome, whole genome shotgun sequencing project. | biome: marine sediment; feature: ocean; material: sediment; isolation source: Sewage treatment plant 1 marine sediment (STP1) ... | reverse complement strand
TTCCACGTTTGTAGGAGCTATCAAATTCAGTGCCATCAATGAGCCGGCCACGATAGTGAACCAGTACTTTGCCGCTCCTGGTGGTGCCAATAGTCTCGGGCAGCCTCGGCTATACTATCCTCCGCCCCTGTTACCGCGTCTATTGCCGATTGCGAATCCTCGGGCGGCAAGCCTTTGCCGCCGTCAACGTCCAGGGCGTCGCGGAGGGTCCCCCACAGCCCGAGCGCCTGGTCCCGGCGCCGGTAGACGACGCGGTGGGTCTGCTCCAGCCGGGGGATGAGCCCGGCCTCGAGCAATGAGCTCTTGCCCACCCCGGAGCGGCCATAGAGCAGCAAGATGGGGGCGGCGTGGGGGTCGGTGATGCGCTCGTAGAGGGTGCGGATCTCTCTTCCCCGGCCGAAGAACAGCTCGGCATGGGCGCGCCCGAAGGGCTGCAGGTGCCGGTAGGGATGCTCGGGCAGGTCAGTCGGGGGCAGTTGGGGCAGGCCGAACAGGGGGTCGCCCGCGGCTTGGGGCAGGTTCCATTGGGTGGCCCGGCTAGCGCCATCCTTGAGGTAAAGCTGCCAGGGCCAGCGCTCGGCGATGCTCTGCACGTCGGGGCGGTAGAGGTCGGGGGCAGCCTCGCGCAGCACCCCGCTGCCGCAGCGGGTCGCCACCGCTGCCTTGGCCTCGGCGTAGGCGGTCTCGATGCTCGCCCCGCCGCCGAGCCCAGCGTAGAAGTGCCCGGCGAACTCCAGCGCGATCTGGTCGTCGATCGCCTGGGAGGTGACCAGCACCGCCGCCACCCCGGCATCGGTCAACCCTTGAGCCTGGGGCTCGGTGGCGCAGCCGTTGAGAAAGACCAGCCGCAGCCCGCGCTGCGCGCCGAGCAGTTGTGCCAAGCCAGCGGCGTGGGCCGCCGCCACTCCACCGCCCGCCTCCTCGAGTAGCAGCGCATAGCCGTTGGCGTGGCCGCCGTAGTGGAAGAGCGCGATGCGGTCGCGGTACTCGGCGCCCTGGAACACGGTGAACAGCTCCTCGACGGTGAGGTTCTGGCGCACCACCAGCTTGCACAGCCCGACGCGCTCGGCCTCGGCGAGCACGGCGCGTAGCCGCCGCGCCTCCTCGGGCAGGTTGCGCAGGTAGCGCGCCCGCCGCTCGCGGTCGTTGGCGAAGGCCAGAAATACGATAGGTCTTTTCGCTGCCATCTGCCGCGTCCCCTATTCAAGCCCCGTCTTCTGATGTCCCTCGAAAAGCCCAAATTCTATTAGCGCCTCCCCTGGCTTACAAACATGCTGCCATTCTCAGTTGCCTGAGCGACTGAATAGGACGGCCTTCGGAAAGCGCATCGTCAAAAGCCCTGCTGATGTTGGCCAGGGCAGACAGTCATCAGCGTCTCCTCCAGGGATAAGAATGGACCAGACGGCAACTTCCGTCTAGGTGAAGCGAGGGGCAATCGCGCGATCTGGAGCGGGGAGCGTCAGGAACATTGATCTTTGGGTGCTCAACAGAGCGCCTGACGGCAACATTGGGCTCGTGGCTTGCCGCTTCGCACGTACCCACATGCGCTTGACGCTGCAAGACGCACAACGGAGTGCCTCCAGAAGCAACAGCCATTCAGGGGATAGATTGCGCCCATCCTTGGGCGCACGACGGCTCTGTTCCTGCTACCGACAGGCCTGTGAGGGACTGGTCGCATTGGCGTTGATCACCAGATAACGACCGGGCACCCGCACATCCGGGCACGTGATGGCTCCGGTTATGTTCGACGCAGTCGTCACAGACCAGCGTCCGGCGCGAAGATCCTTGACCGCGAAACCGATATTGCCTTCCCTGGCACCTCCGAATAAACCGCCCCCGCCGGCAGGCAGAGTCCCGAAAAAATTCTCCGAGAACGAGCTTCGGCCGCCACTGCCGGAACCCGACGCAGAAAGGAGTGTTCCCTGGACCCGCAACTCCACCCGTTGGGGGCTTGTACCGACGTTTTTCGCGACCAGCGCTCCGCTGAGTGCTGCAGGCTTGGGCTGCGGAGTTGGCGGCGATGATGGAGAGGTCTCCTTCAACGACACCTTGAACTTACCGTAAGTCCTCGGGTTAACGGCTGAGGTCAACCGGAAACCGTACCGGCCGCTACCACGGTTCAGCCGGAACCGCAGCGTGCCCGTTTTGGACTTGCTGATGATTCGCGCCGACGAGTCAAACAAGATGATAGAGGGCTTAAGATTGCCGCTAAGCCGTTGGGCCTTGATTTCGACAACGTCCTTGTTGGTGCCCCTGAACCAGTAATCGCAGTGCGGCCAGCCCTTCTCGTTGTACTGGCTGACCGTCTGGTTGTAACGGATATTCCCACCACAGGTCTGCGGCTGGTTCCCGCGGAAACGGAGGGAGACCTCGAATGTCCCGTAAGTCCTGGGATTCAAAGCGGACGTGATCCGAAACCCGTAGCGACCGTTACCACGGTTGAGGCGAGACTTCAGCCTTTCAGCTGCGGCCTTGGCGATATGCCTGGCAGAGGCATCGAAAAAGGTGATCGAGGGCTTCAGGTTACCGCTCAGCACCTTGACCTTGATCTCGATGAGGTCGTCATCCTTGCCCCTGAACCAGTAATCGCAGTGTGGCCATTTCGGTTTATTGAAATGCTTGACCGCCTTTCCATAGCTGATATTCCCACCGCAGCTCTGTTGTGGGTTGCCCGCGTGGGCCATGCTCGCCACCACTAAGACGCAGGCGACCAACGCGAAACGCATGAGCATCGATTTCAGTGACATCTATTGTATCCTCTCGTTGGAAATGTGACAGGTTTCGGTACCGAGCCGGTGCCCGGCCACCACCTGAGGAGTCAGAACCGGGAAAATTCCGACGGAGTGGGGTGTGGGACTGTTCGTGGAGGGTTTCGCGGTGGCGCGAATCGCCATGATTGTTAGGTCGGGGGCGCGGGGTCCTGCATCCAAAACCCTTGGGTACGATCCGGCGCACGCGGCCTACTCGCCGTTGCGCCTGAAAAATTGGGGAAAGTACAGGTATCTTCTATCGGGACCGGTGGCATGTTAGTCGCAACGGCTCGGGCTCGCCTTACTACGGTGCCTACTCGTTCGCGGGCGGATACTCCGGGCAGGTGGCCCTGTACCCCGGCGTCCACGCATACCGATTTCGGCGAGGGCGACGTGGCCAACAGGTGCAGGCAGGGTTCTGTGAAATTCCCATCGCCGGTTCGATTCCGGCCGTCGCCTCCAGCAGCGCTCTTTGATTCAACGAGCTGGACTTGAGCTGAGATCGCCTGTCCGGTACCTTGCCCTGAATGAAACTCGCTATTTTTAGTGACCTGCACCTTGAGTTTGCCCCGTTCGTACCGCCCGAAACGGACGCCGACGTCATCATCCTGGCCGGTGATGTCCATATTAGGCGCAACGGCGTGGGGTGGGCGCGTGACGCTTTTCCGCAGCGACCAGTTCTGTATGTGCCGGGAAACCACGAGTATTACGGCGAAGCCATCCCCCGCCACACGGGAAAACTCAAAGCGTTAGCCGGTGAGACGGCGGTGCAGGTACTGGAATCAGACAGCATAGAAATCGGCGGAGTGCTCTTTCTCGGCACGACCCTTTGGACCGATTTTCGGCTGTTGGGTGACCCGCGCCTCGCCGGCTACCACGCCACCCAAGAGCTCACGGACTACAGGCGCATACGCATAAGCCCGGCATTTCGCAAGCTGCGATCGATCGACACCGCGAATCTCCATCTGCGGTCGAGGAACTGGCTATCCCGGGAACTGGCAAGAGCCGTGGGTAAGCAGGTGGTCGTCGTCACGCATCACGCACCGAGCGCACGTTCGCTACCGCTGAACCACGAAGCGGACATTCTCAATGCAGCCTACGCGTCGCACATGGATGACTTCGTGGCCGAATCCAATGCAGCGTTGTGGGTACACGGCCATGTCCACCGACGGCAGGATTACTGGATTGGCGACACGCGTGTGGTCTGTAACCCACGCGGATACCCCACAGAGTCGACCGGGTTCGATCCCGGATTCGTGATCGAAATCTGAGGGGAGCACTGAAGCCGCTTCGACATACGGGGTCTTCCTCCGGGCTGCGTTCAGCGCGTCCCGTAAGCCGCACCCGGTATCACCGTTGATCTCCTCATGATGGGTGCTCGCTCAATCCGCCGCATCGAGCGCACGGCGAGGCAGGTGATCTTGTCAGTCAGGAAGCGGAATCTCGAAATCTTCCGATGTTCGGCGGACCGAGCACCGTCAAGGGTGTCGGATCGGGCATTCGTGCCCGCAGCATCAGCATACCCGGCAGTCCAAGGATGTGGTCGGCGTGAAGATGGCTAATGGCCACGAGAGCGAGGTTGCGCACCCCAAGGTGCGCTTCCTTGTAGGGGACCTGCGTACCTTCGCCGCAGTCGAACAAAAAGATCCGTCCGTCATGTCGGATCGCCATGGAGGTGAGCCGACGATGCGGCATTGGCATCGTGCCCCCGCTGCCGAGCAAAAAGCAGTCCATCGCGCCGTGCTGACCCGTGAGCCCGGATTCATCAGAACGGGAAGAGTCCACCGCGTCATTCTTGGATGTAGGTTCCATAGCGTTACCTCGCTTCTGCCCGTCTGCAAACTGGGACGGCGTGTCGCCCTGCTTCTCGACGACCTGGTTCGAGATCGCCCGTGGAGTGAGCTCCGCAGCCTAGACGCAACGCGGGGACCATCTCTCACGCAATCCCTGCACCGTCAGCGGAATTTCCCCGCTTTTGACCCTCAGTGTGCGAGCAAACCTCATTCGCCAAACACCTCGCAAGGAGATCGTTATGAAGCCCTACGCTTTCGCGCTGTACCTTCTGGTCGTGCCGGGGATCGCCGCCGCCGACGACAGCTTCCATGAATCCGATCCCGGTGATTCCTACGAACCGACCTTTTCGTCCGATGCCTATGGTGGAGTCGACTGTCAGCAGCTCAGGGCTGGAATCCGTCAACTCGACCGGGAAATGAGAGATTCCAAGCATACGGCTATCGTCACCACCGTAGCCAGCATCCTCGGGACAATCATTCACGATGGCAGTGCAAGACACCACATTCCCTCTGTTCAGATGATCGGCGGGGCTGTTGGCGAGGCACTGGGGAATGCAGGTACCCGGGCGTCCGGCCAGCATCGGGATGCAGCCGGTCGTCGCAGGCAGCTTATGAACCAGTACAGCCTCAGCTGCAAGTAATCGCCGTCTGCTTTACCCACTTTCACCTCGCCAGGACGATTGATCCGCGGCGGGGTGCTTTTGCTCCCGACAATAATCGACGCCGTAGCCCTTCCCTTCTCCCACCCCCTCGCAGGCAGCTGATCCACACCCGTCCGAAAAACCTCCGAATCGACCTCTAGGTAAGAACGGCTTTCCGCCGGACCTGTTTTTCTCACGCGGTACACCAGGAGCAAGCACCATGAATGCCCGATCCGTCGACCATCAGACCTCCACCGCTGCAGCCCTCAGCCCCCGACAACTCGTTCGCGAGAATCGTCTGTACGCAGGAACTGATGGCGTCAGCGCGGAAGCCGGCCATCACGGCTGTGTTCCCGGTTTCCTCGATACTGCCTCCGGACAGACGTACCGATCCCGTTTCGCGACTGGACTCCCCGCTCCGATGCACCTGCTGGACGGCCTCCCCGATGACCTCATCGAGGCCCGATCCGCCAACGGGCGAGCGATCAAGGTGCGCGCCTCGGTCGTATCGGGGTTTCTGAGCGGCGGCTGCTTTCTCACTCGCGAGGAGGCAAAGCAGCGGTTGGCACAGACACCTGCCCCTCTCGCCTGAAGTCGCCTGATCTATCCGTAAGCCCCCGCGGAGTTGCCGGCTATGATCGCACATGCTAGGTTACTGGAATTCGACCGAACGCCTGTCGTCAGGCTATCGGTCATCGTTATCTGCATCAGAGCGCGACAATCATCGGGACAAGAGACGGTGCGAACCAACAACTGGCATTGGATTCCGCTGGCCTACCTGCACAACCTGGTCGACATTGGTTCTGACCCGGAGCAGGCGAGCTTCTTTCGCCGTTACTGGGATCTCATCGACGGCTCACCGTTGGGCGCCCGCGATGCGCTCCGTGCGTACGCATCCCGACTCCGGGACTCCATCTTGCCCGTTGCGGAGGACCTGGCATCCAACCCTGCGACTCAGGCGCAGCTGGGCGCGAACGATCGCGACGAGTTGCTCGCATGCATTGCCGCAACGATCTACCTGAGACCCGGCGACCCCATCTGCGGAAATCTGTACAAGGATAAGGATCTGGCCGAGCATCGGGGCCAGATCGCCTACGCCCGCCGTCGCGTTCTAAAACGCTTGCGCGCGCTACTGCAGGCACGGGAGGATCTCGCGGTCATCGCCGCGAGCCGCCTCGGCGATGTCGAAGGCCACGGGGCCGAGCGGGTCGGCGTGAAGGCATTCTCACACCATGCACGCGAGTCGCTGCTCTTTGCCCTCTGCGCTCTCCTGCTCGACCGAAACGATCGCAGCAATCCGACGCACAGTGTTAGGGCGTTCTGCGCCGCGCTCGATTCGTTGATCAATCGGCTCGACAATCCCGATCAAGGTGGACTCAAAGAGCTCACCGCACCGCCGCTCCAGGTCCCCGAGAATCATTCCGCACTCTTTCAGGCGCTGCGTATCCCGATTCTCACCGATCTAAAGTTCGCGGAACAGACGCTGCACATGTGGAACCTCGGGAATCACGCAACTGCGGCAAACCCGGGCATCGCCGACGGAATCCATGTGGACCCCGAGGACCTCCGGCCAGCAGAGCTGGCTCACCAGGTCCGCGCACTGGAGGCAGAGCACAAGACGCTCGCGCACCAGCTGGGCGAACCGAGCGCGGAATCGGGCGAAGAGGCCGATGCGATCATGCGACGGATCGAAAGGATCCAAACCCAGATTGCCGCACACCGGGCCGAGCTTGCGCGCCGGCGACACAGCAAGCTCCTACCCGCCGCGCGCGAGCGTGTCCGCCTCTACTACCCGGTCCTTTTGAAGATCCTGGAGCTGATGGACGCTTGCGACCAGGCGCTGACAATGGCCGGGCAGGCGGTTCCCGCCCGCGACCTCGGTCGCCTCTGTTTCGCGGCACAACGAATCAGCTTTCTGGTGGAGCGGCGTTATACCTACGCAACGCGCGCCCAGATGGTGCGCGATCTTTCCCGCGTCTTCCAGGCGACACAGGACCCGGCAACAGGGGACGCCTTAGCCGCCTTTGAGCGATTCGCCGCAACCCGGGCGAAAGAGCTCTTCGGTCCCGCCTACGACCGGTTCCTCGGCCAAATCGTCGCACGCACCGTTGCGAGCCAAGAGGACAAGCGAGACCACGAGGGGTTCAGCGACGCTGTGCACCGGGTGCGCAAATCGCTCGACGACTGCCTCGAAGCGGACCTGGAGGGACTCGCCCCATCAGCCCCCGCCACGCTCGACCTGACCGATCCGACCCTTGTCGTCAACCTCTACCAAAAGACGCTTTACCTAATTTACCTGCTCCAGCGAGGCGCCTCACCAGGTTACGTCCGAGCACGTGCCGCACTCGAAATTCTGGTCAAGAATCTTCAGGATCTGACGTCGGCCGATTTCGGCGTTGTCATGAAGGTGCTGCTCGATGAGCTGGAATCGATGTGGCATCGGCCCTTACCACCAGGACCCTGGACTCGTAGCCGCATCGCGGCCTTGCAGCGAGCCATCGAGTCGGTGTGGTCAGAGCGTTTCGCCGAGCATGACGAAGCCGCAATAATGGGCGCTGTGCAGATGCGGCGTCAGTTTTTTCTCTCGCAGATTGTCATTGGGCTCCTCGATACCCGTTCCCGGATACTTGCGGAGGGCGAGGTGCCCGACGGGGAGCTGGACGCGGCCCGGGCGAAGCGGTTCTTCACCCAGACCTTCAAACCGAACCTGGAGGCTGGGAAACACAACTGGCCCCGCGACGAGTGGGAGCACCTGACACACCGCCTCGTGGGGGCATTACCTCCGCATCGGGCGCTGGATCACCGGATTGCGGCACAATTCGGAACCCTCGGGCTCAGCGATCCCCGGAAGCTCTTCCGCCAGCTCCTGGAGCTGCGTGTCGATGGTTTAACCTTCGCCGATTTTTTTTCACGGGAGGTGATGCATCGCCTGGACCAGCCCTCCGGTCAAATGGGAGCGACGCAATGAACGCACTCGCCGAGCTCTTGCGGAGAAGGCCCGAGGCCTTCTGCGAACGGATCATCTGCCTGCATCGTCCAACCGACGACCCGGAATGGTGGCACTCCCTTGAAGACGGCGAGCGTCCGCTTTTTGGCCCGCACGGGCGCATCCTGGAGGCGTCCATGGACGACGTTGCCGAAGCGGCAAGGGATGCCGTGACGAAGGGTTTGCGCCCCTTCTTCTTCGTACGTGGTGCCGGGGACTGGCCATCGGTCTTCGAGACCATGGGCCATTATCAAGACTTCGGCGCCGTCTATGTCCTCGGCCGCGACGACGAGGCCATGTGCGAGCTGCTGCACAGTCCGTCCGTCGAGGTGCTGGAGATCTATGCCGGCGAGGGGCGGATTCTGGTGCCGGACCTCGGCTACGGTAAGGCGCTCGACCGGCTGCTTCCAATCGACATGACCGACTTCGAACGGGACGAGGCCGGTGACCGCGCGGATCGGTGGCGCCCGCACTTCGCGCTGGTGTCCCGCCTCAACGCCTTGCGCCGGCTCGCGCTCGAACTGGATTGCCTGTCTGGCGAAGCCATCGTTCAGCAGTTCTATGATCCGGGAATAGAGAATTCCGCGCAGCAATCGGATCATGAGCCTTGCGATCTGCCGATTTCCTTCCTCGACCGGAGGCTCCAGTTTGCGCATGGCACTTGCAAGCTGGATGCCGGACAGCGCGACCAAATCACTCAGATCCTGGAGCAGCTTGCCTTACCCGTCCCGCACTGGGGACTCCTTCACCGCCTGGCACAACTGGCCCGAGGCGTGAAGACCAGGCTGACAGGCTCGCAGCAGCGCCTGCTAGCCAACCTGTCCCGACAGGCGGACGAAACTGCCAGATTATTCGAAGCAACAACGCGGTGGCTCGAGGAGATAAGCGTGCAGCCCGACTTCGCCACCACGCGCGGTGAGACCTCGGGGAGCGCCGCCGAGGAACATGCGTTGCGGGTACTGATTATGCCGCTGGAGGATTTAAGCGCGGGTGGGCGGTTGAGCTGCCGATGGTTTCGAGATCAACCGCCTGCCATTGCGCCCGATATACTGCTGCACGTCAACGGAAAGCGAGCCGCACATGCGGTCAGCTGGAGCGACAACCGGCGAAGCCTCAGCATTGAGGGACTTGACCTCACCGGCGCCGAGATCGGGTGGACCTTTCCATCCGAGAATGTGTTGGAGGTTCTTATCGAGCTTCCCAGCGCCGCGGAATCGGGCCAGACATTCAGCGACGTCAAGCCGCAACCCAGCGACGGCCGCTCCAAATTACCGGCCGATGTCGCTGCAATCTTTCGGCGTGCCGGCATCGAGCTTGTAGCGCGCGGACGCGACCTCGCGCTACGGCTGGACCAAGCCGCAATGCAGTTGCTGTGGGGCATCTATGACCCCGACGCCGTCCGTGTCCGCGGTGCGGACGACACCCTGGCAGCGGACGTGGAAGGCGCATTGGAGGGACAGGTCCCGGTGGTTACCACGCGACTGCTGAGTACCGGGGACGACGAGCTCGTACTCGACCTCCAGTGGATCGCCATGGCCCCGGAGGACGCGCCGGGAGTAGCGGTCGAGGTTGGCGGAACCGCTGCTATCGGTACCTGGGACGATTGGGTGCCGGACGACCTGCCGAAGGCCCTGCGAATCGAGGCTGACGCGGTTAGCGCAAAAAACGTAGTTCAGCTTGTTCCCGTAGTCGATTTGGTCTGGGAGGAATCGCGCAATCGGTTGCGCGTGTGGATTGAACGCGAAGCAAGCGCCGACAGTGTATGAGCCTCAACAAGGCCCCGCCTCAGACCGACCAGCGACGAATCTGAATCGAGGCGAATTCGGACTCTTTTCATTGGTCACCAGGACACCGTTCTCGCTCCGCGACCCGACGGCGGAGCAGGCCTGCCCGAGCACGCTGGTCACTTCCTGTTTCAGGTGCGAGAGACGATTAGGGTAAGAAATCAGTGCCTGTCTGGGCAGTGATGGAGTGCGTTTCGGCGGGATCGACCGGCAAGGACTCTCGCGGGGCTGCAGCGCCGGAGCGGTTGCGATGATATCGCCCACGCGAGCCCTTGCCGGACGGGTTGGTGTTGTCGAGCCTCCGAAGTGCTATTACACGCCGAGAATCTTTCGGCACTCCTCGTACGAATATGAGCCGCGCTTCCGTTGGCAATCCTCCAGGGTGTCGTAGCGATGGCGCTCTCTCTTGATCTCCTCATGCTCCCGTTGCACTTCTTCGGAACGCTGGCAGCTGGGGTTGTCAAACGAGCCCGTCTTCGAGATCGAGCTAAAACAATCACCATCGTTCGCCATTACCTGGGGCAGGTGGAGTTCTTCCGTGATCCGGTGCTTGGTATCCCTGACGCTGTCGAAGGCCTTGAACACCGCGTCCACCCCGTCGATTACGCCAACCACTCCTTGGTCAATTTTGTCCAGTGTCTCGCAGCCACCGATCAGCAGTGACAAACCCATCATTCCGGCAATCGTGATCTTTTTCATCTCGGGTCTCCTCTTCCTGTGTCCACCCTGAAGGTCGGAATGCCGGTTTTTCCTCCCGGTTAGTCAGTTTGGAGAACGGCGGATATTTCGTCTTTGGGCGAAATCACTCCTCTGGAAACGGTAGGTTCTCGCAGGTCGCCCGGAAGTCCTCGTCGCCGACGTAGGTCCGCCACTCCTCCTGCGTCAGATTGCGCTCAACCGCGATCTTGCACCGCGGGTAAATCAAGCCGCCTTGGAGCTTTTGTAGGGCATCTACTCGCCCGATGCCGTCCGTTCTCGGCGCGGACGACTCCCTGGCAGCGGACGTAGAAAGCGCCTTGGAGGGACAAGTCCAGGTCGTGCCTGCGGGACCTCTGCGTACCGAAAACAACAAAGTCATTCTCGACTTCCAGTGGCTTGATATACCCCCAGAGGACGCGCCCGAGGTAGAGGTTCAGGTCGGCGGAACCGCCGCGACTGTACCTGGCATCATTGGGCATCGGACGACCTGCCCAAGGCGCTGCGCATTGAGACCGCGGCGGGTACCGGGAGAGTCTTGGTTCAGCGGGAGGCGATCGTCACGATCCGGGACGAAGCCCGCTATCGGCTACGGGTGTGGATTGAGAACAACTCTGGCGTCCCGAGCGAGCAACACCAAATGCGGCGAAACCTCAGACTGATACAGCACGGATAGCGGCAGTTCCATTGCCGCTATCCGCTCAGATGCCAAGTGCCCGTAACAGAGCATTCAGGTCGATCGCACCGGTGAGGGCTCCGACGAACAGTACAACTGCGGCGATCACCACAAGCCAGAGTGCGAGTTTCAGCAACGCGAACAAGACCTGGAAAACGATCCCGAGGATGAAACAGGCCGTCGGGAGACCGAGCGCGCCGATCAGCGCACCAATACCGGCAGTTTCAATGGGATTGGCGGCGTAATGGAATCCTCCTACCGCTTTCAAGATCTCCGGACTGGCCACGAATCCGGCAATCGTCCCCAGAATGCATCCGATCAACATTAACGAGCCAACGCGACATCCCTTGCCCTTCAGAGGACGCGGCTCTGGCCCAACCGCGTGCGGTCTCGTTGGTGTCGCACGCGGTGCGACATCGATCGGGAGTTTGGGCCGGGGCGGCGGTTCCGGAAGTGGTTCGACCATCACTTTGCGGACGGGTTCGATAGGCACTTTCCCTTTCCCATCGCATCGCAGACAAGGGATGAAACCCAATGGTCCAATCGTGCCCCTTCCCCGGCAGATCGGGCACCACTTCTCCCCTTTCTTCGGGTGCCTTCTACGTATGTGCCTGTTCATTTTCGATGGTCCGAGCCCCAACAGATTCTTGACCATCTGGAATGTGAAGGAAATAACGTTCATCGCTTACTCCCTGATATTCATTCTTTCTCGATGCGCGTTCCACGCCGGTCACTTCTCGGCCCGAACCAGCAGAGGTAAGGCCCGTGGCCGGGTCTGGAAAAGCTTACGAGAAGGGTCGGTGCCGGTCGCGCCAGGGTTCCTGTCCCCGTGGACGCGACCGGCACCGGTTCTCGGCTAATCGTCGGCGGCTCCGCCGAGGGCACCAATCGTGCTACCGATGGCAACGCCGATCGGACCGCCGATTACGCCTCCGACGGCACCCAGCACGAGCGCACCCCAGGTTCCGGTGGCCACTCGTCTCAATACGCCCTTCCGGCGCGGTGCCGGCACCGCCGGACGGCGAGCGTAAGTCGAAGCGTAGCGAACCGGACGTCCGACTTTCCTTGCTACGCCAGCACCAACCGATGCGGGAGTTCCATAAGGCATCATGATTCACCTCCACAGTCTGTTTGCTTACAATTCCGATGACCTGCGTCATCCCCTTGCCGAGATCCTTTCTCGCCCCCTGAAATGCGACAATAGAGGACATGAAAATGATGCCGCCTTTTTTACGCTCCGCCATCAATTTGGCAAAGTGATGTGTAAGCTGCAACGGCGCCCTTTCTCAATTTC
>RCNG010001238.1_pt1 | contig 12624 bp, 10 predicted proteins | sample 2041371 | NCBI WGS metagenome assembly RCNG01 (sample SAMN09708227, study PRJNA481090) | Marine sediment metagenome, whole genome shotgun sequencing project. | biome: marine sediment; feature: ocean; material: sediment; isolation source: Sewage treatment plant 1 marine sediment (STP1) ... | reverse complement strand
TACCCATGCGATCAAAGAAATTTTCGACGAGTGCGAATATTCCCTCCTGCCCACCGGCAGCCTGAAATGATGCATTGCCGACGCCGTATTGTTGCGCAATTTCCATGAGCGCGATTTTACGCGAAATTCGGATGTTGGCGCATACTAATTCGCTTTCTCGAGCTCTTCGCTGGCCTCAAGCCAATCCCACTCAAGGGCCTCGATTTCTGACTTCACGGCGGCCTGATCTTTTACCAGTTTTTTTAGTTCGTCTTTTCGTTCCGCGTCCGTATACAGCGTTTCGTCCGCAAGGCATTCGTCGAATTTTGCGAGTTGGGTCCGACTATTCGCGAGCTTTTTATCTACATCCCTGATCTTGTCGTAGAGTGGCTTCAAGCGCTGTCGCCGTTGTGCCTGCTCCTGGCGCTGCTGTTTTTTGTTGACCGGCTTGTCCGGTTCGTCCTGCCACTTCTCAACAATCTTCTCAGCGTTCTCGTCCTGTTCCTTCAGCCAGGCAGGATAGTCGTCGATACTGCGATTGAATCGATCGACGATGCCGTCATGGACGATAAGCAATTCATCGCAAACGCTTCGCAGCAAATGCCGATCATGCGAAATCACAACCAGTGCGCCTGAGTACTCGATCAGCGCGACGCTTAGCGCCTGACGCATTTCGAGATCGAGGTGGTTGGTAGGCTCATCCAATAGCAGCAAGTTCGGCCCCTGACGAATCATGAGTGCCAGAACGAGTCGTGCTTTTTCGCCGCCCGAAAACGGCGCAACGGGTTCGAAGATACGCTCGCCACCGAAGCCGAATCGGCCGAGGTAATTGCGATGATCCTGCTCACGGTCGTCGGGCGCGTAGTCCCGCAAATGATCGATGGGGCTGTGTTCGGGTCGCAGCAATTCGAGTTGGTGCTGTGCGAAGTAGCCGATCTTGGTGTCTTTACTCAGTACTCGTTCGCCAGCGAGCAAAGTGCTACCGGTAGACAGCGCTTTGACCAGCGTCGATTTACCCGCGCCGTTGACACCGAGGAGACCGATGCGATCGCCCGCGGAAAGATTTAGGTTGATATTGTCGAGAATGACATCATCGCCATAGCCGGCCGACGCATCGGTTAGTCCCAGTAAATGTTGAGGTTGCTTCTTTGGCTCCAGAAAATGAAAGCGAAATGGCGAGTCGACGTGCGCTGGAGCAATGTGCTCCATGCGCTCCAACATTTTCAACCGGCTCTGCGCTTGCCGTGCTTTTGAAGCCTTGTATCGAAAGCGATCCACGTAACTCTGAATGTGTTTGATCTCTTTCTGCTGTCGCGTGAACATTGACTGTTGTTGTGCCAGCTGTTCGGCGCGCAGCGATTCGAATTGACTGTAGTTGCCGGTGAACAGATGAACCTGTTCGTGCTCGATATGTGCGATGCGCGTGCAGACCTGATCGAGAAAATCGCGATCATGCGACACGATGAGCAGAATGCCCTCGTAGCGCTTCAACCAACGCTCAAGCCATAGAATTGCGGGGAGGTCGAGGTGGTTGGTTGGCTCGTCGAGTAACAAAATGTCTGAGCGACACATGAGTGCCCGGGCCAGGTTGAGACGCATGCGCCATCCACCCGAAAACTCTTTTACAGGTTTGGAGTACTCGTCAGCCGAAAACCCCAGCCCGTGCAACAGTCGGGACGCCCGCGAGTCGGCAGTGAATCCGTCAATGGTCTCCATCCGTTCATATAAGGTGACAGTGACCTTATTTGCCGAATTAAGGTCACTGTCACCGTAATTGGCGAGGGCGGCCTGTATCTCACGCAGTTCCGGGTCCCCGTCCATGACGTAGTCGACAGCGGAACCGCTGCCGTGGGGACTTTCCTGCGCGACATGAGCGATAACGTCCTTGGCGTCGAGCGCTAAATCGCCGTCGTCCGGTTCGAGTTCACCGAGCAACATCGCGAACAGGGAGGATTTGCCACAGCCATTCGCACCGATCACGCCCATACGCTGTCCCGCATGCACCTGAAAGCTGGCGTTTTCGATAAGGACTTTGCGCCCACGGCGCAGAGCGATGTTTGTGAGGCTCAGCATAGCCGGCGGGATTATAGCGGATACGTTTGGGCCCGGTTGGGATTACAATGAGGGTTCGGCAAACTAAGTTCACCAAGAGGATCGTTTCGTGCTAACAGAGTTAAACGAAATAGAGGCCCGAGTGATTGGGTGTCTGATCGAGAAGTCGATCACTACTCCCGAACAATATCCGATGACGTTAAACGCGCTGACGAACGCGTGTAATCAAAAGTCCTCTCGAGAACCTGTGATGTCGCTGACGCAAGGCGAAGTGCAACACACGATGCGCAGCCTTGAAGAAAAACACTTCGCTCGTACGGAAGAGAACTTCAAAAGTCGTGCCGAGAAGTATTCGCAGCGATTCTGTAGCACTCGCTACAGCGATCATCAGTTCGATCCTGCACAGGTTGCCATCGTATGTTTGCTTCTGTTGAGGGGGCCGCAGACACCCGGTGAAATTCGGGCCCGTAGCGGAAGATTGCACAATTTCACGGACAATTCCGACGTGGTGGTGGCTTTGGATAGCCTGATTCATCGCGAAGGAGAGCCACTGGTGGTCAAATTACCCCGATCGCTGGGCCGAAAAGACTCAGAATATATGCACCTTTTTTCCGGATCGGTCGACATGGAAGAGTACGAGAGTCAGGCGCGCGCAGCCGCGCCCGTCGTGGGCTCGGCAAAAGATACCATCGCGGAATTGACGGACCGTGTGGAAAAACTGGAAGCTGAAGTCGCGGAACTCAAGTCGCTAATAAGCTAAATCCCACCGAGTACTGAAGACAGTGTTGCCGTTTGGAGACATCTGGACGCCTCTCAATGTTTGCGCCAAAGTAGTTCGAACAAGAATCAGGCGGGGGCTTTGATTTAGAGCGACGGTAATGCATGTAGACGGGATAGGACTGCGCACACAACGGATATTCGTCCGGTATCAGTCGCAGCAAGAAGCACTAGAATTTCTCAGCGGTATCCTGACAGATGAGCGAGGCGTTGCCTTGCTATATGGACCAAAGGCGTCCGGAAAGTCTGTAACGACAACTCAATTCGTACAGCAAGTTCAAAATAGACTTGCGATCGCAGTGGTCGATGGCGCGCGCATGAAGACGACGGATCTGCTATCGAGAGTACTTGAGCAGTTCGGTTACAACCTGGTACTGAATTCGACTGACGAAATGCTGAATATGTTGAGTGTTTTTGTCATTCAACAAACGCGCGCGAACCAGGCACCGATCCTTATTATCGAAAACATCAACGAGATGTTTCCAAGTGCACTGGCTGCGCTCTGCAAACTTGCGTCAGTCACTGCGAACAAGAGTTTTGCACTTCGGCTCGTATTGAGCAGTAATCGCGATATCGGTCGCATCATCAATTCACCCAGCATGTCGCCAATCGCGAAGCGAGTGATAGGGAATTTCGAGCTGGGTCCGATGACATCGAAAGAAGCATTGCATTACCTCTACGGCAAGTTGCAATCAGGTGGCGTTGAAAGACCCGATGATGTTTTTTCTGTGGAAGTTTGCGAAAAGCTGCACTCGCTTTCGGGCGGCTGGCCGGGGGACATCGAGGCAATGGCGTTGTCGATCATCGAGCAGGCGAACGAGTTTCCGATCAAGCTTGACGATATCATCGACCCGAATGCGCCGCTGGTTGATGACGCGCCGAAACTGATGGTCACGTTGACCGGTGAAGAACCCAGAGAAGTTTTGTTAACCGAGAAGCGAACATTAGTCGGACGGGCCGATCTGAGTGACGTCGTTCTCCGCGATCAGTTTGTAAGTAGTCAGCACGCGTTGCTTATTCGAGGTGAGAACGCGGTCGTGCTGGTTGACCTAAGAAGCCGAAATGGAACCTTTATCAATGGCCGCCGAGTACAAAGCAAAGTGCTGTTGCATGACGACATTATTGCCTTAGGCGATCATAGACTGAAGATGATTTATCCCGAAGGTCATTCAACCATCGAAATAGAAGACCCAGATCTTTCAGACACGGCGAAGATGAAGAATATTGCCGACGCGCGTCGCGAACGCAAACAGAAAATTCCGACGCTCGTGCCGATTGTGAATCGACGAAAGTAGAATACTCACCTTAGCTGGCTGTCCTTGCTGCCACGACGATTGTACCCGCTGCTTTTCTTGTTCTCTTTGTCGAGTTCATTCTGGCACGAGATGCATAGTCGTACACCTGGCACCGCTTCGCGTCGCGCCTCGGGAATCGCCACGTCACACTCCTCGCAGTTCTTCAGGCTTTCGCCGCGCGGAAGCTGGTCGCGGGCATGCTTGACCGCATCCTCAACGGTCGCATCGATCTGATCCTGCACGGCGCCGTCTTTTGCGAAACCTCCGGCCACTTTTTATCCCCATATCGTCTGCGAGTTATTCTAAGTGTTGCGAAGCCCGCCTGCCAGCTGGTATATACTTTTGGTAGTTTCCGGCGGAGGAGAAAATGATCATGAGGTATTCGATACTCGGAGTTTTCTTGTTCCTTGCTCTATTCGGCTGTGTCACAGACACGCCACCGGTTCCCGTTTGTGACTACGAAGAACTCAGTCCGATCACGGTTATTGAATCACCGGATCCCGTCGCAGGCGGCTTTCATCCTGACAATAGGGACAAAATCGAACGTGGCGCCTACATGGTCGAACTGCTGGGTTGTGGATCATGTCACACGAACGGTGCGTTCGACGGATCCCCCGATATGGAAATGGCGCTGGCGGGTTCAAGCACGGGAATCGCATTCCTGAATCCAATGGGAGATGCGTTTCCCGGCGTAATCTATCCATCGAATCTCACGCCGGATGATGAGACAGGAATTGGTCGCTGGTCTGATCGCCAGATTGCGAACGCCATTCGAGCGGGCATTGGGCGTCACGGCAAGCGACGTATCGCCACCATGCCGTGGCAGGGCTACGAGCAGCTGACAGACGATGACGTTGATGCGATGGTGGCCTATCTTCGCAGTATCGAACCGATCAGGAACAGGGTCCCCCAAGAAGTTATTCCGGGCGATCGAGCGACACACCCGTTTGTCTACTTCGGGGTTTACCGAAGCAAAAAATAGACGCCGCATTCTTAGCCTGTCTGGAGAACCAAGATGTATAACCTGATCAAGTTGTGTTGCGGCATGCTTGCAACGCTCGTTCTGTTTATGCCGGCAGCCCAGGCCGATCTTCGTGAACTGATTGACGAAGATATTCTCAAACAAATCGCAGAGGAAACTTCGGGCGAGGCGGCGAAACGAAACCTCGATACGATTACGTTACAACACCGGATGCGGGCGAGCAGTCAGTTCGAAATCGCAACGCAGCACATTCTTGATCAGCTGCAACACTACGGCTTGGACGAAATCGATGTTCTCGAATTTGCTGCTGACGGCAAGACGATGTACGGCACGCAGAAGTCGCGTCCCGTCTGGGAGGTTCGGTTTGCTCAGCTTTGGGAGGTTGAAAACGGCGGTGGTGAGATCGTTCGTATTCGGAAACTGGCGGACTGGGATTCTGTACCGCTAACACTGGCACAAGACAGTCTGTCCGGAGAGGTGACGACGTCGCTTGTCGATATTGGGACGGGAATGTCCGACAGCGATTATGAAGGCAGGGACATCAAAGGCAATCTGGTTCTGACATCGAGTCAGCCTGGCGCCGTTGTCGAGCGCGCTGTCGGCGAGCTTGGTGCCGCCGGCATCATTTCCTACGCGCCGAATCAGAAATCGGCCTGGTGGAAGGAAGACGATCGCCTGATTCGCTGGGGGCACATCGGATCATTCCCCAAAACGAAATCCTTCGGTTTCATGATTTCTCTGGGTGAGGCGAGAGCTCTGCAGCAACGTCTTGAAGCCGGGGAGACCATTACTTTTCATGCCAAGGTCGAAGCAAGTCATAAACGCGGCAAGTTCCGATTTGCGACAGCGGCAATTACCGGCACCGACAAGACGGACGAGGATATTCACTTCACCTGTCATCTGGATCATCCTCGCCCGGGCGCAAACGACAATGCATCCGGTTGTGTCTCGATTCTGGAAGTTGCTCGCACGCTGAATGTGTTGATCAAAGACGGCATCCTTCCTCGACCGTCACGCACGATTCGGTTCCTTTGGCCGGCAGAAATCGAAGGCAGCATCATGTACCTGTCGGAGCATGATGATCCGTCGAGCATCAAGGCGAACATCCATATGGATATGGTCGGTGGCGGACCCGTCACCAAGGCCGTGTTTCGAGTATCGGGCGGGCCGTACAGCGTGCCCTCATTTATTAGTGATCTCGGCCACGAGATTGGTGCTTTCGTTAACGATCAAACCAAGCGCTACGCAGACGGCCAGGACGTCGCGTTCCCGCTGGTTTCGGCAGAAGGTGGCAAGGAACCCCAGCTGGCACAAATGGAAGGGCTGGACATGGGCAGTGACCATGATGTGTTCTTCGAAGGAACCTGGCGTATACCGGGTTTGTATCTCCACGATTGGCCGGACCGTTACATCCACACGAATTTCGATCTGGCCGCGAACATCGATCCGACCAAGCTCAAACGGGCTGCGTTCATCGGGGCTGTGAGCGCCTGGTATCTCGCGAACTTCTCGGATGCGGACGTGCCAGCCGTTATGAATATGCTGCGGCGAAATGCCTTGAAACGCAGCGCTGTTCTTGCAGAGCGACGCATGGAATTGAAAGCGGTCGACGTTGTTGCCGCAACCAGGTCACATTTCGCATTTGAGCGACGAAAGGTTCACAGCGTCGAGCCGTTTGCGACCTTGGCTGAGACTGAGCACAAAGCGGCAGTCGTCTATCTTGAGCAATTGGAGTCCATGCTTGCAACACCGGAACCCCGCATCATGGTTCGGCGGAATACGACGGTCTATGCACGCAATGCAGATATCGAGGGGCCTATGCATGCATTCGGTTATTCGTATCTGGACGACAAGTTGGGCGTGGAGAAGGCGGCGGATTTGCAGCTGGCCAATCACAGCACCCCCTACGGCGGCGGAGGCATGTTCACTTACGAGGCTCTCAATCTCGTCGATGGTAAACGGACAGTAAGCGAAATTCGTAATTGGCTCGTGGCCGAGCTTGGCTATGTGCCGTTGGAATACGTCGAAGAATACCTTCAGGCGCTGAAATCGATTGACGTTCTAAACGCTCAGTAAGGGCCTCTGCCAGGCAGCCAGATTCGACCGCACCATCATACGGCCTCTTCGGGATACGGAAATCCCTCCGGAGGCGGTAATTCGTCTTCGACCCAGGATCGGATGCCGGCGTCACAAATCGCGTAACCCCAGTTGATGAGCCGGCGCTGGGTCGTTTTGTCCTTGGCAGCAAGATCTGTTGAAATATCAGCAAGTTCCCGCGTTTTCTTGTGAGGGCACGGTAACTTATCGGCTGCCGGGTAGCCGTCAATATCGCTGCGAATACTCCAGTAAACCCCGTATTTTCGAAGCGACGCCAATGAGGAGATGAGCACGCGCTTTCGCAACGACCGCACCTGATTATCGATCGTGCTCATTACGCGGTAACTCTGCAGCGCCCAGTCGCCGACGATCTTCCTTTTCGGTTTGTATTCGCCGCCGGCGTTGCTGACGATGACAGTCTGGAAATTCTTGAAAACAGTTTCCAGACCCAAGTTGTCATAGACGCCGCCGTCTGCGAGCGTTGGGCGCGTTGTAAACGGTGGTTTCTGCAAGCCATTTCCGCTGCCTGGTGTGTATTGCGATTCTTCGTAGCGGAATCGGGCTGGCGACAGAAAGGGTGGAAAAGCAGATGATGCGCCGACGACCGCCGCAATGGAGTCGGTCGGGTTTTTAATCTCACCAACGCGCCAGTCACGCGAAAAGGGTTTTGAAAATCGCCACAAAGCGCCGGACTGCAAATTGGTCGCGTTAATAACGAATCGTGGCGAGTCGGGAAAATCCTGCAACGTTTTTTTGCCGAAAAGCCGTCGCTTATAGACTCCGACGACACGTCTGTTAACCGAGCTGACAATAGCGGCGAAGGCTCCTGACCAAATAGACACTGTGGTTTGACTTGCAAAGTCCTCAACGGGTTTGACCACCAATTCGCGAAACCGCTCGAGCAGGTCCTCGTCGTCAACTTTGAGGTCGTCCCACGCGAGACCGAGTACGCCCGCGACGATGGCCCCGCCTGATACGGAAGAAACGCGTTGCAGAGAGCCGATAGGGCCGTGCTTGCCGATTCGATCTTCCGACGAGAGGTAACCCAGTTCGGCGAGACGCCAAATCACGCCCAGATGAAATAGCATGGCGCGATAACCGCCGCCGCTGAGGCACAAGCCGATTCCAAAGGCAGGGGAATCACCGCCGGGTGCATCCGAGCTGACTGGCAGGAGCTCTTCTGGGAGTGAACTCATAACCGGGAGTGTATAAGATTTTGATCTTGCTCACAGTGCGGGTGAGCTGGCACTAGCCGTATTTCTTGAAGTGCAATTCCTTGGCTTGTCCGATCCAGTCGTCCTGTTCCATACGACCTCTGAACTCTTTCAACTCCGAATTGACACGAGCAACGTCCGAAATACCAAAGTTGGCGATTTGACGGAAGCTGAAAACGCCCAGTTCGTGAAGCGTATGTTCGAACACCTTGCCGATACCGATGATTTCCTGAAGATCGTCGCGTTCCTCTTCCCTCGATGAGGCGTCATTGGCCGCATCTATTGCGCTCGACTGTCGTGCGTTCTTGAGCGCTTCACCTTGTTGTTTTTCCATCTCGAGGAAGTTCTGCTCTACTTCGTCGAGGCGGACCCGCAGCGTTTCGGATTTTTGCTCGGACTTACCGGCATGTTCGCGATAACGGTTTGCATCATTTTCATATTGCTTACGGCTGTTTTCCATCGACTTCAAAACTTGGCCGAGCTCCTTGTTCTGAACCTTAAGCTCTTCCTGTTCGAAGCCATCTCTTTTCAGCGATTCATTTTCCTGGCGTGCTATCGCACTGTCATGCTTAAGCTGTGCATTCTCTGCTTCGAGTTCAATCACGTTCTGTTCAAGCAGGTCGAGATTCTCGAGGCGGTTTTTAGCAGCCGCGAGCATTTTGTTGACCGATTCATGTTCGGATCGTGACGACTGGAGAAGATTGGTAAACGACTCGTGTTCTGCTCGCGAATTTTCGAGCTTATCCTGGAGTTCCTTACGCTTCTCAAACGACTTGGCAAGTTGCGCCTTATAAAAGTCGCCCGATTTCAGGAACTCGGTCTGTAGATCAGTGGACTGTCGCTTCAATGACACCAGGGCGTTTTGGAAGGTGAGAACCTTGGTCTTAAAATCCTCGCGCTCGGCCCGCAGTGTGAAAATGTTCTTGGTCAGCAGTTTTTCTTTTTCCAGGGCCGAGTTGAGCTCCGTACGGCTCTTGGTGACCGCCATGTCTCGTCGATGGATGACGGCTTCCTGGGCCTCGATCGACGTACGCAGTGTTGTTGCCTGCGCGGTCATTCGGTCCTTTTGACGAACGACGTCGTCCAGTTGCGTCTGCCAGTCGTCATTGAGCCTGCTAATATTGCTGCGACTGAGGGTGCTGCATAGCAGCCAGCCAAGCATAGCCCCAACCGCCGCAGCGGCCAGCACATACATCCCAAATTCTGAAAAAACGGCTTCCATCCGGGAATTATGACTGAGGTGGGTATTATGGAACATGATCAACCGCACATTTTTGGAGAACAATCGACTGGAAGTTCATGAAGTCTATCGGGAAATAGGCTGTACCAGATGGCCTGCGGCGAGCCCGTATCGCATCATTATGGAATCTCAGCTACGCTGAACCTATACACAATAATAAGAACGCAGATCGCATGAAAGAAGACAGTTCAACCATGGGTAAGCGGGCATTCGGGGAACACACCGATTCCGGACTCATCGTCGCTTATCAGTCGCACCAGGACGCACTGCGGTTTCTGGCCTCCTCATTGGGCCAGGCCAACGGCATTGCCTTGCTGCAAGGGCCCAAGGGATCGGGCAAAACCACCATTATTAACGAGCAGCGGGTCTGGTCAGTCAAAGAGGCTTCTGTCGCTGTCATCGACGGGGTTCGCCTGAGTCCGCGCCATCTGCTCAGCGGCATGTTGACGCAGTTTGATGTCGCGTTTGCAACGGAGCAAGACGATCAGCTGTTGCAGCTTCTGAATAATTTTCTGACACAGCAAACACGCAGCGGTCACCCGCCAATACTAATGATCGACAATGCCGACCGCGCGACACCGAGCGCGTTGCGTCTGCTGAACTGGTTGGCTGCATTGGACGCTCGCGGTACTTATGCCTTGCGTATTGTCCTGACGGGCAAAGGGCGACTGGCCGCCTTACTGCGCAACGACAGTATGCGCAGCCTCACGCGGCGTCACCCGGCAACGTATTCTCTGAACCCGCTCACGCCACAGGAGGTGATGGTTTATCTGCGTACGCGATTGATCGCGGCCGGTGGCGAGCGCAGTGAAAAAGTCTTTCCGCTTGAGGTGTGCGAAAAACTGCACGAGCTATCGAACGGATGGCCCGGGTTGCTGAATAGAAATGCGATGGAAGTGATGGAACGCATGACTGAACTGCGATCAGCTCGACGAATACCGCACGTCACCATCAGTCGCGACGGCGAAAATGTATCGGAGTACGAGCTAACCGAGCGGCAATACATTATCGGTCGAACCGAACTTGCCGATATCGTCATCGACGACACCTATGTCAGCAAGATTCACGCGATGCTGCAGGTCTACTCGAATGCGATCGTCCTGCTCGACCTGAATAGTACCAACGGCACAACGGTCAATTCGAGAGTGGCGCAAAAGACCATCCTCAGAAGTAACGACATCATTTCGCTGGGCCGGTATCGAATCAAAATAGAGAATGCACCGGCCATCGACACGGAAATGGACGAACGGATCAAAGCGGCGGACACGATGACTATGCAGAATCTGGTGGATTTCCGTCGTTCCCGTGCCAAGCGCACCCTCAAGGTGCTAAAGCGTCAATAGCGCTCGAATATCCCGGAACTCGCTCATCATCGGTGTCGGTACTGAACGTCCGGTATGACGACGTCATATTCCGGTTGCAGGAACATGACAATATCGATCAGCTCCTGAACGGTCATATGCTCGTTATAGATGTACATATTCGATGCACCATCTTCTGAGACCACGTCTTCCGCATAACCGTTGGCCAGCTTGTGCGACGGATAGATGATCGCCGTAATCAGTTGACCGTAGGTTTTGACCGCCGTCACCTTGCCGCCAAGTTCAACGTAGGGTGGGTCCTGCCCCGGAATTATCGGCAACTCCATGCCTTCAATCGTATGGCATTGATGACATTGCATATAGATGAACGCCTCACGACCCGCTTGCGGATCGCCATCTGGCAGCCGAAAACCCTGCGATGCCATGCGGGCTTCCCGATCACAGCCACCTAGCATGAGCACGCTGGCCAAAACGATCATAAGCACGAATCTTGCTTTCATATAGCACCTCCAGTTCGGCGATCTCACCGGATCGCTAATCTAGATGTATCAATGCGCCAGGCCTTATGTAAGTAGGGGAAACCACGATCCGACCGCGTTGAAGGATAGCTTACTGCAGCTCGAAGGTTTAGAGGCCAGAAGTTCCGGGAACCTTGCTGCGGGGAGCATATGTGCCAAACATGGCGATTTTTCCGGTAGTCTTCCAACAGGTCAGGATGGCGGCGTTCTGGCGTCATCTATTAAGGACAGGAAAATATGAAAATCGAGACCCTTGCAGTGCACGCCGGCTACGAACCCGATCCAACGACCAAGGCCGTCGCGGTCCCGATTTATCAAACCACCGCTTACGCGTTCGACGACACGCAGCATGGTGCGGATCTGTTCGACCTGAAAGTCGAGGGAAACATTTACTCGCGCATCATGAATCCGACGACAGCAGTGCTGGAGGAACGCGTTGCTGCGATGGAAGGTGGTCTCGCGAGTCTCGCATTGGCGTCAGGCCAGGCTGCAACGACGAATGCAATTCTGACGATCGCCGAGGCGGGCGACAATTTCGTTACAACATCGACCTTGTACGGCGGCACCTACAATCTTTTCGCGCATACCTTCCCGCAGATTGGCATTGAGGCGCGTTTTGCTGCTCCTGACGATATTGACGGCATGGCAGCACTGATTGACGATCGGACCAAGGCGATCTACTGCGAGTCCCTCGGCAATCCGGCTGGCAACGTTATTGACCTGGAAGCATTGGCGGATATGGCACATGCGCACGGCGTTCCTGTCATTGTGGACAATACGGTGCCGAGTCCTTACCTGAATAACCCGTTTAAATGGGGCTGCGACATCATCGTACATTCCTTAACCAAGTATTTAGGCGGCCACGGAACCATAATCGGCGGCGCGATCGTCGATTCGGGGACGTTTGACTGGGTAGCGAATAAGGAACGTTTCAAGCGTCTGAACGAACCCGACGTTTCCTACCACGGTGTGGTGTATACCGAAGCGCTGGGCGAAGCGGCCTATATCGGTCGCGCTCGCGTCGTGCCGCTGCGCAACATGGGTGCGGCGATTTCGGCCCACACCAGCTTCCTGGCGTTGCAGGGTATTGAAACCCTGCCGTTGCGCATGGACCGTATTTGCGAAAATACACAAGCGGTCGCGGAACA
>RCNG010003794.1_pt1 | contig 12625 bp, 12 predicted proteins | sample 2041371 | NCBI WGS metagenome assembly RCNG01 (sample SAMN09708227, study PRJNA481090) | Marine sediment metagenome, whole genome shotgun sequencing project. | biome: marine sediment; feature: ocean; material: sediment; isolation source: Sewage treatment plant 1 marine sediment (STP1) ... | reverse complement strand
TCACTGGTGGGTATCAAATGCGAAGTACATATGGGTGAAATCGACATAGAAAAAGAACACCCGAATGTGATCCGCATGAAAATCCTGGGTGCCGATCTTATCCCGGTCAGTCGCGGCACACGAACCTTAAAGGATGCCGTGGACAGTGCCTTTGAAGCTTATCTGCAGGATCCGGTTAATTCACTTTATGCTATTGGTTCTGTTGTCGGACCACATCCATTCCCCATGATGGTCAGAGATTTTCAGTCCATTGTCGGTACCGAGGCACGGGCACAATTCCTGGAAATGGAAGACTGTCTTCCGGATTATTTAATCGCCTGTGTTGGCGGCGGCAGTAATGCCATAGGTCTGTTTACAGCTTTTCTGGAGGATAAAAAGGTACAAATGATCGGTGTAGAACCTTCGGGGAAGGGTCTGGACACCTCAGAGCATGCCGCCACCATGACCAAAGGGACAGCAGGGGTTATTCATGGTTTTAGCTGTTACCTATTACAGGACAGCCAGGGTGAACCACTGCCGGTTTATTCCATTGCCTCCGGCCTGGATTATCCCGGAGTCGGCCCTCAGCACTGCTATCTGAAAGATATAAAACGGGTACAATATGAGACAGCTACCGATCAGGAATGTCTGAATGCCTTTATGGATTTGTCCCGTATTGAAGGTATTATTCCGGCTCTGGAAAGCGCCCATGCCGTAGCTCATGCCATGAAACTGGCAGCGACTCTGGACAGTAACCAGCATATACTGGTCAATCTCAGTGGTCGTGGCGACAAGGATATAGATTTTGTCGCTGCCAGATTAAATCTTATTTAACTCAAAAGCGGCTCACTAAAGCAAGCCCCTGGACGACGAAAGAAACCTATGCAAGCACCTGTTAAAGTAGAATTATTTATTGCGCCTGGCTGTCCCCATTGTCCCAATGTTCTGCGGGCGCTTGCGGAGCTTATTAAGGCTGGGAAAATTGCTGAACTGGAAGTCAGCAATATGGCTATGCTGCCGGAAAAAGCCCGGGCTCTGAACATACGCTCTGTTCCGTGGGTAAAAATAGGTCCTTTTGAACTCACGGGTGCGCAGACAAAGGGCGAACTTCTCGACTGGATCCACCGGGTCCAGTCAGAAAGCGGCATGCAGGAATACTTTAGCGAACTACTGACCAGCGGTGAACTGCAAAAAGTGATTAATCTGGTAAAAAAACAACCTGATTTGCTCAGTCATTTTCCCGACATGATACAGGACAAAGATACACCTCTGGGTGCAAAAATTGGCATTGGAGCAGTATTTGAGGAATTACAGGGCAGTACTGCCATTCAGGCACTGATCCCCACTTTGGCTGAACTGCTTAAAGCAGAGAATGCCAATGTACGCAACGATGCCTGTTATTATCTGGGTCTGACAGAAAGTAAACAAGCCATTCCCTATATTCAGACTCTTGCTGATGATGAGATGGCTGAAGTGCGGGAAACTGTCTATGATGCATTGAGCATTATTCAGGAGGCCAGTACGTCCATAGAATGATAACTCACTCTATGGACGTACTGGCCTGTCGATTTGCTGAAAGAGCTTTGTACTATCGTCTGCCACCACCGCGACCACCGCTACTGCCACCAGCTCCAGCACCACCGCTGCTACCCTGACCATAGCGATTCATAGTGCCCGAGCCCATATCATTTCCCTGACCGTAGCGATTCTGACTATCACCACCAGAAGCACCCTGACCATAGCGATTCATATTGCCGGAGCCCGTATCATTTCCCTGGCCATAGCGGTATTGGCTGCCGCCATCAGATCCACCACCATGTTTTCCAGATCCCTTGCCGCCACCGGAACCTTTACGCTCACCACCACCGGAACCATCTTGCTTGCGTGAACGAGTATTCTGACCCATGCTTTCCATATTTTTTTTGCCACTGGCACCCATATCACCAAGCTGTGATTGCTTTTGCGCTTGATCCATAGTGCCCATCCTGTTTTGACGCTCTGAGCGGGAGGCATCCTTTGCCCCTTCACCCATGGCACGTACCTGATCTTTCATACCAAATAATCCATCATTTGACTTAAGGGGAAAATCTTCTGCAAACGCAGCCCCTGATAAAGTCATCGAAGCAACTACAATATATCCCAGATAAGTTTTTTTCATCGTTATTTCCTCTAGTAATAAACTAAGTCCAGACGAGCTGGATAAGTCTCTTATATGAAAATATTTATTTCTTTGTATAAATGTATTAAATATTTTCATTAACAGACTAATTGAATAAGACAATGTATTTTAAAATAGTATTTAAATAATAGTATTCGAAATAATTGTCTTCTTGTTAACTGTTATACCCATAATAAAGCAGTTCAGTTTCACTATTATTTCCTAAAGAGTTCAAATTGTTTCAAATTGTTTCAAGTAACCGTGATACTGCCCTGATAAGCTATAAAACTGCTATAATTACAAACATGAAATCCGATCAGAAAAATATTTTAATTGTTGATGATGATCCCAAGCTGGCCGATTTACTGATCCGCTATCTTGGTGAGCAGAATCTGAATGCAACAGCGGTTCCGGATGGTATCAAGATGGATGCCGTTCTTGCACAACAGTCATTCGATCTGATGATCCTTGATATTATGCTGCCAGGTGAAGATGGCCTCAGTATTGCCAGGCGACTCAGAAGTCATTCCAATATTCCTATTATTATATTATCTGCTCGTGGGGAAGACATAGAAAAAATAATTGGCCTGGAAATCGGTGCAGATGATTATCTGGCAAAACCATTTAATCCAAGAGAATTGCTGGCTCGTATGCGTGCAATTTTAAGACGTCCTGTTGACACCACTAGCGCAGCTTATGGAAAAGTAACATCTGACATTCACTCATTCGGGTCATTTCAAATCAATCTTAGCAATCATTCCCTGTGTAAAAATAATCAGGCTGTTGAATTAACCAGCGGTGAGTTTGACCTGTTAGAAACGTTTATCAGCCATGCTAATCAGGTGTTAAGCCGGGATCAATTAATTGACCAGTTAAAGGGGCATGAGCGTTCTCCTTTTGATCGCAGCATTGATGTCAGAGTGACTCGCTTAAGAAAAAAGCTGGGCAATAATGATTATATCCGTACCATTAGAGGTACCGGTTATATGTTTATTCCTAACCCGGACCTCATGGATTAACACATCTGGAATTTTTAGTATGAGACTATTACTATGAAGCAGCCACGTACTTTGTTTGTCCGAACCAGCCTGACCATTTTCATTGCCCTGTTCATTTTTATGGTTTTTGCTTCCGGTGTTGTCTTTCATTATCTTATGCAGCCCATTGCCCGACAGGCGGCTGGTGATCTGGCCGCATTAATGGTGTTATCCGCTCAAACCTGGGTTGAATTACCACCTGATTCACGACCCCGGTTTGAACAGGAACTGGCTGATTTTCATGGTTTATCAATCTCTGATCGCAATGACACGCTGAGACCCATTGAAAATGACCACCCCTTTTTCCATTTTCTAAAACAGACACTTGAAGAACTTTTGGAGCAACCTGTTGACCTGTTCGAGGACGTTAATAATGATCGCTGGATCTGGGTAGATATTCCAATGTCCAGGGATCTTATACATATTGGTTTTCCAAACCAGCATATTGGGCCTAATCCCCCACAAGTTATTTTTCTTTTGCTTGCAGGGGCAGGTGCACTGATTTTTATAACCAGCAGCATTCTGGTCAGACGTCTGACCCAGCCTCTGGAAATGCTTACTCAGGCAACCTTACAAATGGGACAAGGGGTGCAAATTCCCTCCCTTGAAGAGACAGGCGCTAAAGAATTTGTTTTGCTGACCAGAAATTTTAATCAGATGAATCATCGGGTTGAGCAATTATTAGCAAACAGAAACACACTCTTTGCCGGCATTTCTCATGATCTACGCACCCCGATTTCAAGAATACATCTTGCTCTGGAACTTCTGGAAGGTAATAGTGATCCTGAACTCATAAAAAGTATCCGTTATGATCTTCAAGAGATGAATCACTTGATTACTCAGACACTGGAGCTGGCAACCAGTTATGAAAAAGCTCAGGCTAAGCTGGAAGTTATTGACTTGAATGAACTGATTGCATCTGAAGTAGAAAAATTCCAGCATGAGTACAAAGACATCCAGTGGCGTGCAAAGTCAGACTGCAAAGCATTGATCTCAATAACTGCATTTCAACGGATTTTTCAAAATCTGCTTGATAATGCCATACGATATGGTGATAATTCACAAATTCAGATCAGTTTAACTTGTGACCAGCAGCAAATTAAAGTCTGTATTGCCGATCAGGGTCCCGGTATTCCACTGGAACACCAGAGTAATATTTTTCAACCTTTTCATCGCCTGGAAACTTCACGCAGTTCAAGCACTGGCGGCAGCGGTCTTGGCTTAGCGATTGTCAGTCAGCTTTGTGAGCTTTATGGCTGGACTATCCAGGTTAACTGTGACAACAATGGAAGTATATTTTGTTTATCCTTGAATCAACCGGATCCACAACAGCTTACTTAAACCATGTATATTCAATAAAGGGTTTTAAACCTTGTATATAAAATATAGGAATACATTATGAAGACATTCTACAGGACTTTGCCAACTAGGCAGGCATCTGCATTTCTATGTGCCACTGCTATGACATTATTTATCGGCATACAATCACTACAGGCCGAAGCATTAGCTCAGTGCGGCCCAATTCCTTTTCACGTATATGATATTGATGCCAATGGTTTCATTGCTCCGGATGAATTCCATACTTTGCGCAGTCAACGTATGGCCAGTAAAACTGCTCAGGGTTATCCGATGAGAGGTGCTGCATCAAAAGCGGATTTTACTCAATTTGATACTAATCAGGACGGTCAATTAAGCCCGGATGAATTGGCCTTTGGACAACAGCGACAAATGCAAAAACGCTGGGATATGAGACAATCTCAGGGAATGAGACAAGGTATGGGCGGTGCTGCTAATCAACCGCAGTTTGAAGACTTCGATCGGAATAAGGATGGTTTGTTAACTCCGGATGAATTTTCCTGGGGACAGCAACAGCAGATGCAAAAACGCTGGGATATGATGCGCCAAAACCAGAGCATGGGAATGGGTATGAATGAGACAAGGTCAGGGTAGAGGTATGGGCAGAGGTCGAAATATGCCCAGTTTTGCAGACTTTGATGGCAATAAGGACGGTTATATTAGCGAACAGGAACTTATCGAAGCGCGCAGCATGCGCATCAGTGAAAGAATACAGCAAGGTTATCAAATGAGAAATATCGCAAACGCCCCTCAGTTCCAGGAAATTGACCAGAATTCCGACGCTAAAATCAGTCCGGAGGAATTTTCAGAGTTCCAGAGACAACATCAGATGCAAAGGCCGCAATAAATCCTATGGGAAATAAAGTCGCGACTGATTCTTAAGTGCCCATGCGTTTATTTGGCTTTTAATCTCCCCCTCTGAAAAAGGGTGGAGGCGAAAAAACAGACTTACAATTGACAACCGTATTTATCCGTTTTAACCCCTTTAGGGGTATTCGGACATTTATCCCGATAGTCAGGGGTTCCATCTGCATCGCTGTGTTTAGGACAGCCATTTTCTGCGATGCCCCTGGAGAGTGCCTCTTTACTGTCCTGTGGACAGTAATCCTGGCTATTAACCACACCATCACCATCGCTATCGGGTTCACAACCATTTTTATCGACTGGGTGGGCCTTATTTCCTGCTTCCAGGCGTTCAGGATTAACTGCGGCAGCATATTTGAAATCTACCGGTAATTTTTTCAGTTGCACAGTATCAGGACATTTATCTAACGCATCCGGAACACCATCGTGATCACTGTCGGTAATGGCAGCGCCATAAACCATCGCAGCTTGCACTACTAAAATCGGCAGAGCAATAATTTTTATCATAAGATTAAAAACTATCGACCCAGAATGGTATCAACTTCTTCCTGGCTAAGGTACTGAGCTTCATAATTACCAACACCGATCACCGCTTCAATTTGTCCAACATAGGATCTTAAATGGCTTTCAGAGCCATCAATCAGAGAGCGATAAGCATTGATTAAGCCAACTTCATCGGTGTAATTTAGACCACAGGGGTCATTATAACCGGCATCGACCATTACTGCTGGGCAGTCGGCAATATCATGCATATCCAGTTCTTCAATCAGGGCTCCCGCATACAGGGCCTGAAGTTCACTTTCACTGCCCAATGCTGTCAGAGCAGTGTATTTTTCAGTAAAATACCAGCTCCACTCCTCACCGGTAAAGACGCCGAGACTGTCAGGCAGGTCATTGGTAGCCGGGTTGGGATCGGGTAGATTATATTGAGTCAGTTTATCGCGCATAACATCGGTATGCGTTTGCTCTGATTCTGTGGCAATTTTAGCAAAAACGATTTGTTCAGGATACATATTGGCAAAGTTAAGATAAATATCCCGTGCCAGTTTTTCTTCTTCACGCATAAAAGTTAAATGTGATGCTTCATTTTTATCAAGCGGGGTATCATCATCGGTCTCTTGGACAACTCTGCCCTGTTCTTTAGGTTGATTTGCGGCAAGGGCATTACTGGTCAACAAAGCGGGCAGTGAAAATGAAATAATTATAGCTGTGGTCAATTTGCATATCGGTTTCATAGGAGCACCTGTTATTCTTAGAAGGGGAAATTACTCTAAAATCAATATAAGTTTAGATGCTTTAACACTTAATTGGAAGGCCTTTAAAGCGTTTTTGTGAATTCCGTTTAAATGTAATGTTTTTTTTGTGAACCCGGTTTAATTTGGGTGAGAATTTAACTTATCCATCATTGACCATATCTTTAATTGCCTGATAATCCGTTTTGCCGGTCCCCAATAGTGGTAGTTTGTCGACACTGACAATTTGTCTGGGCACATTAATTTCCCCAAGTCTGTGCTCTTTAGCAAATTGAGATAATTCGGATCGCTGGGCATCCGAACGGGTAGTGACCAGAACCAGTTTTTCACCTTTACTGCTGTCCGCTTTGCTCACCACGGAATGAGAGTCTTCCGGCCAGCATTGCGTCACTATTTCTTCTACCATAGAAAGTGATACCATTTCACCGCCTATTTTTGCAAACCGCTTGACTCGCCCCTTAATGCGTATAAAACCATCGCTATCAATATCGACGATATCACCGGTGTCATACCAGCCTTTGCCCAATTCTGATTCTGCCGGTTCCAGGACGCCAGGCTGCTCATTGCGCAAATAGCCTTTCATAATATTGGGTCCTTTGACAAATAATTGTCCACCCTGCTCTATGCCGGGCACTGCTTTTAACTGATGCTCCATACCCGGCAGCATAGTACCCACGGTCCCGGTTCGATAGTCAATGGGTGTATTCATGGCAATAACCGGGCTGGTTTCCGTGGCTCCATAGCCCTCCAGTATTCTCAGGCCGAATTTTTCCGCATAAATTTCTCTGGTTTCCTGTTGCACAGCTTCTGCACCGGCACAGACATAACGGATACTGTAAAAATCATAACTATGAGCAAATTTTGCATAGCCTTTTAAAAAGGTATTGGTGCCAAACAGCATGGTGGCATTAATATCATAGGCTATTTCCGGAATGATGCGGTAATGCAAAGGAGAGGGATATAAAAAAACTTTCATGCCATTTAACAACGCCACCAGGGTGGCCGTGCTCAGGCCAAATGAATGAAACAGTGGTAACGCATTTAATATGATGTCATTTTTATTAAAATCAATTTTTGTGCCTAACTGAATGGTATTACTAATGATATTCTTATGCGACAATACCACACCTTTGGGTACCCCTTCTGAACCTGAGGTGAATAACACCACAGCAGGATCATCCGGTTGCACGGATTGCCACTGACGCGCATAAAACAGTTTTGGCAGCATACTGCATAACATACCGTAGACTTTATCCTGCCAGTTTACTGCTTTACGCAGATCTTCCAGATAAACAATATTAACCTGCTCTTTCAGCAGGACTGTTAAATCACCCATTTTGGCCAGACGGATAAAACGTCGGGAGGTGTAAACGGTTTTGATTTGAGCCGTCTCAATAGCAGATAACAGTCCTTTATATCCGACGGTATAATTTAACATGGCCGGTACACGGGCAATACTCTGCAGGGCCAGAAAGCTTAATACGGTGGCATTGGTATTGGGCAGCAATAAACCAACTCTTTCATTTGCCCCGGTCTGCTTTGCCATAAGCCTGGACAGGATGCTGCTTTTTAATAGCAGGTGACGATAATTCATCGGCTGGCGTTCAATATCTTCCAGAACGATCTGCCCAGCACCATGAATAGTACAGGCACATAATAACTTGTCCATTATGGTGATGTGATTATTGCTGGTTCTGTAAATCATGTCAGTCATGATTTTTTTCAGTAGTTTACCTGCCTCAATCCGTCGTTCCCGGCCCACAATAGAACCGTCCAGCTCTATGGCTTGAGGGGCCAGGATTGTCAACTTTATTTTAGGAAAAAATTGTCGACGCTCTACACCTTTGAGGCGTGAAAACAGGGAGTATTGAGCACCATCGATGCGCACAGGTAATACCATAGCCCCTGTTTTTAAGGCAATCAATCCGGGGCCATCATAAATTTTCATTAAGGTACCCGTTACCGTAATGCGCCCTTCCGGGAAAATCACGGAACGTTTGTCCTGTATCAGATCTTTGATAAATGATTTTATGGACAATGGATTGACCGGATCCATAGGAAATAAACGGACTATCTGACTAAAAGGCCGTACCCACCATTTTTGCGCGATGCGTGTGTTTATCGCAAAAGTCAATCGGTCAGGTAGAAATATGGCTAACAGAACAGCGTCCAGAAACGACGTGTGATTGGCAACAATCATAACGCGCTTACCCGCTTTTTGATAATTTTCCAGGCCCTCTACTTCAACCCGAAACAGAAGTTGCAGAATAAAACGTATCAATTGTTTTGCTAATACCATGATTTCCTCCAGTTGCTATTGTTACAGGATAGACCAGAACAGTAATAACACTAATCATCTATCCCCTGGCTGGCCAGATACTCGTCATAAGTACCCTTGAAGTCCACGATACCATCTTCCTTGATCTCTAAAATACGGGTTGCCAGTGATGAGACAAATTCCCGGTCATGGCTGACAAAGATCAGAGTACCCTGATAAATATCCAGAGCCATATTCAATGATTCAATGGATTCCATGTCCATATGATTGGTTGGCTCATCCATAAATAAAATATTGGGCTTTTCCAGCATTAATTTACCATACACCATACGTCCCATTTCACCACCTGAGAGCACTTTAACCGACTTATTGATGTCATCACGGGAAAACAGCAGACGTCCAAGTATGCCGCGGATCACCTGATCATCATCACTTTCCTGACCCCATTGATCCATCCAGTCAAACAAGTTCATGACTGCGGCAAATTCATCAATATGTTCCTGGGGATAATAGCCAATATCAGCATTTTCTGAAAATTTAATAGTGCCGCTCTTTGCTTCCAGATCATGTATCAGGGTGCGCAGCAGGGTTGTCTTACCAATACCATTAGCACCAATAATTGCAATACGTTCACTCACTTCCACCAGCATATCAAGGTCTTTAAACAGCAGCTCATCATAACCATTACTCAGATTTTCAATTTCAAAGGCATTTCGATACAGTTTTTTATCCTGTTCAAAGCGAATAAAGGGATTTTTTCTCGATGAAACTTTGATGTCATCCAGCTGTATTTTTTCCAGACGTTTGCGACGGGATGTCGCCTGTTTCGCCTTGGAGGCATTAGCAGAAAAACGTTCGACAAATTTATGCAGTTCGGACATTTCCACTTTCTTTTTCTCATTGGACTGCAGTTGCCGTTCTCTGGCCTGAGTCGCAGCCAGCATGTATTCATCATAGTTACCCGGATAAATATTAATTGACCCATAATCCAGATCCGCCATATGAGTACAGACACTATTGAGGAAGTGGCGGTCATGAGAAATAATAATCATGGTACAATTGCGTTGGTTGATCACCTCTTCCAGCCAGCGAATGGTGTTAATATCCAGGTTGTTGGTTGGCTCATCCAGCAACATAATATCCGGATCAGAAAACAGCACCTGGGCCAGTAACACCCGTAGTTTGAAACCAGGTGCAATAGCAGACATCAGACCAAAATGCTGTTCCACAGGGATACCGACACCAATCAATAGTTCACCGGCTCTGGATTCGGCAGTATAACCATCCATCTCACCATACTGAACTTCCAGATCAGCAACCCGCATACCCTCTTCTTCCGTCATTTCAGCATTGGCGTAAATCTGGTCGCGCTCCTGTTTCACTTTCCAGAGTTCATCATGTCCCATAATAACGGTATCAATGACGTTATAGTTTTCATAAGCGAATTGATCCTGACGCAGTTTGCCCACTCGATCACCGGTAGAAATAGTCACTGTGCCACTGCTTGAGTCCAGATCGCCACCGAGAATTTTCATAAACGTAGACTTACCACAGCCATTGGCCCCGATAAGACCATAACGATTTTCATCACTGAATTTAACTGAGACATTTTCGAATAATGGCTTTGCGCCAAATTGAATAGTAAGGTTTGCTGTTGATATCAAGTTAGTCTTCCTGGTCCGTATTTATCGATGCGATATTATCCTGTATTGCCTGTGAAAAATCCATACACGGCCCTGTTATCCCTGATTGCAGGTAAAAATGCACACAAAGGTAAAAAACAGATGGACTTATTGATAAAAGTACACTATTCTTTGTAAAGTACTTTTTCAACAAACTAATTTAGGACTTCGTCTTAAGGACCTGGTCGAGGAGTGTAATATGCCAAGAGGCGGCAAGCGAGCAGGTGCCGGTCGGCCCAAAGGAACCGGTAAATATTCTGAAACCACCAAAGCGATCCGCGTGCCTGAGAGCATGGTGGAACGTATTCTGGAATACGCCCGATCAGGCGGCTTTAAACTGCCGCTCTATGGCGGCAAGGTTGCTGCAGGATGCCCGGCGCCCACTGATGATTATATCGAAGGCATGCTGGATCTGACCGAGCATCTGATCCACGATCCCTCTGCCACCTTTTTTGTTCGTGTTATCGGCTATTCCATGATCAATGCCGGTATTCATCCGGATGATATTCTGGTCGTGGATCGTAGCCTGGAACCGCGGCATGGCAAAATTGTGATTGCCGCCGTAGAAGGTGAACTAACCGTCAAGCGTCTGTACAAGAAAAAAGGCCTGGTTCGATTAATGCCGGAAAACGAAGACTTTGCACCTATTGACATTGCCCCTGAAGAAACACTGCATATCTGGGGTGTTGTGACCAATGTGATACATACGGTTTAAAGCCAGAAATTTCTAGCCTTGAGAGGATTTATCCAGCATAATTCCAGCCTCATTTTTTACGACTTTTTTTATTTCAACATATTATTTCAACACTCAACAGGCCAGGATTAGCAGACTATGTGGTTTAAAAACCTGAAAATTTATCGTTTTAGCAAACCTTTCTCAATTGCCCCCGAGCAGCTGGAAAAACTTTTAGCCGAAAAATCTTTCCAGCCTTGCGCCTCAACCCAGGCTTCTTCTTTTGGCTGGGTTGCACCGCTAGGAGCTACTACGGGTGACAGTGCTTCTGCTGACAGCAGCACTCAACTGACACACAATATCGGCAAAACCACTATGATTTGTGTACGTCAGGAAGAACGGATCCTGCCTTCCAGTGTGATCAATGATGCCCTGAATGAAAAACTGGATAAAATTCAAATCGAAACCGGACGCCGCCCTGTTGGAAAATACAAACAAAGCATCAAAGATGAAGTGATTCTGGATCTCCTGCCCAAAGCGTTTACCCGTTCCAAACGTACCTATGCCTATCTTGATCAGGAAGCGCAGGTCCTGATTGTTGATGCCGCCAGTAATAACAAAGCAGAAGAAGTGACTGAGCTGTTAAGGCAAAGTCTTGGCAGCTTGCCCGCCGTGCCCCTGAAGACCAATACCCTGCCCACTTTATTAATGACCAACTGGTTAAAGGGTAATAACTTAAAGGATGATTTCCTCATCAAAGATGAATGTGAATTGCGAGAGTCAGATGATGAAGGGGCAATCTTACGCTGCAAACGGCAGGATCTCAGCAGTGATGAAATCCAGAACCACCTGGACAGCGGTAAAGAGGTAACCAAACTGGCACTCAACTGGAATGATAGCATCGAATGTATTTTAGAGGATGATTTAGCCATCAAACGCTTAAAATTTTCCGATGAGCTACTGGATCAGGCGGCTGACGATGGTGCTGAAGATGCTGCAGCACGTTTTGACGCAGACTTTAATCTAATGAGCGGAGAATTATCCCGTTTTATCCCCAGATTAGTTGAAGTCCTGGATGGAGAGCAGCAATCCGCAATTAAAGTCGGAAACTGAATACATTCGTTTCACATAATTGCAGCCCAGGAAGAACCAGGAGCCCCGGGCTTTCCCTGCTAAGCGCCTGCCACTATCTTTTTGCTAAATTAATATGCTAATGTGGTGCTCATTCATTTAACCTAAAATAATCAGTTGGCATCGTAACGAAAGAGTCTTAGGTGCTGAAGATTAAGGGTTTTATGGGTTATTTTGGCTTTATTCGCACTCACCGTGCGGGTGAAGTCAAAAT
>RCNG010001237.1_pt1 | contig 12625 bp, 8 predicted proteins | sample 2041371 | NCBI WGS metagenome assembly RCNG01 (sample SAMN09708227, study PRJNA481090) | Marine sediment metagenome, whole genome shotgun sequencing project. | biome: marine sediment; feature: ocean; material: sediment; isolation source: Sewage treatment plant 1 marine sediment (STP1) ... | reverse complement strand
GGCTGAAAATTGCTCCTTGCATTTTCCGCACTTCCCACGTCCTTGTGGGTCGTATTCCGCAAGGAGCCAGGGAAGGCGATGCGGTTATGTCCATGGATGGACGGTATTCCGCAGGGAGCCATGTATGGTGATGTGACGTATTAAGGTAAAACAATTTAACAACATTAGAAGGGAGGAACACAAGTGTCAGTACCAATCTCATATCTCTCGGTTATTCTAATCTGGAGCACAACACCATTAGCCATTCAATGGAGCGGCAATGATGTTGGTTTTCAGTTTGGTGTCGCAGCGCGTATGGCAATTGGACTAATCGCCTTGCTCATGCTGTTACATTTGATGAAGATTGAACTTCCCTGGCACACAAAAGCGCGACGTATATACCTCATCAGTGGATCAACACTTTATGTTGCGATGAGCTTTGTTTACTGGGCAGCACAACACATCCCAAGTGGCTGGATATCTGTGGTTTTTGGTTTGTCGCCAATAATCACCAGCGTACTGGCAAGTGTAATATTAAAAGATTCACATCTGTCAGGCACACGTTTGACTGGAATGTCGACAGGTCTTCTAGGATTAATAGTTATTTTTATCGAAGGCATGTCTATTTCGACAGCTGCTTTACTTGGTATATCAGCGGTTGTAATAAGCGCAGCTTCACAATCACTAGGTTCGGTATTAATAAAACAGCAACAGCCTGACTTTCACCCAATCGCGATAACAGCAGGCAGTATTGTAGTAGCTCTACCATTATTTTTATTAAACTGTTTTGTTGTCGGTGGCTGGCCTGAAACTATTCCACTTAAGTCTGCCTTATCTATTTTGTATTTGGGTTTGCTTGGCTCAGCGGTTGGTTTTCCCCTGTATTTTTACTTATTGAAAAACCTGGCTCCAGAGCGGGTTGCCATTGTAACGCTGATAACACCCGTTACTGCGTTATTATTAGGCACATTTTTTAATAATGAAATCATCAGCAGTAAAGTCTGGCTAGGCACTGCATTGATTCTTACAGGCTTAACAATTTATGAATACGGCAAGTATCTGCCACACGTAAAAAAATGGAAAATACGCTGGTTACAGAAGCCACTTTAGTGGCTAATGAATAATTTTACGTCATTGCGAGCGGAGCGTGGCACTAATTTTTCATGGAGAAAAATTGAACGCATTTTGTGCGACCCGAAGGGTTAATTACATGGACGTAATTTATTATCTTTGCCAGGCAGCTGACGCACTGCATAAAATTGCCTCGCTCCGCTAGCAATGACAAAATTAACTATTTATCCCCATGGATGGGGTGTATGCTGAGAATCGTCTGGAACGATTCCAGTGCACTATTTATTACTTACCCATGCACGAACCATTAAAAAATCTGTATAGCAAACAGCTGATTGCAAATCTTGGCAACGAAATTTTAAAACGCTGCGACACCTTTGATCAAAAGACATTCAGCCAAAATATATTTGATGAAGACTGGAAAAATAAAGAATTAAAACAGCGTATGCGCCATATTGCAGAATGTTTACATCAGCACTTACCGGCCAACTATAAAAAGGCGATCAATATCCTCAAACCTGTGTCCACTCAATTCAGCGGATTTGAACACATGTTTTTTCAGGATTTTGTTGAATGTTACGGGCTGGATGATTATGAAACATCCATATCTGCACTGGAACATTTTACAAAATACGCCAGTTCCGAATTTGCCGTGCGTGCTTTCATTTTACAAGATGAACAACGTATGATGAAACAAATGTACCGCTGGGCGAAATCAGACAATCATCATGTGCGACGTCTTGCCACAGAAGGCTGCCGTCCTCGCCTTCCCTGGGCAATATCACTGCCTGCATTTAAGATTAATCCACAGCCGGTTTTAAAGGTCATCAAAACGCTGATGTTAGATGAAAGCGAATATGTGCGCCGCAGTGTAGCCAATAATCTCAACGATATTTCCAAAGATCATCCTGATATAGTTCTTGACTGGTCAAAGCAATGGCTAGGAAAAAGTAAAGATACAGACAGACTCATTAAACACGCATGCCGCACTTTGTTAAAACAGGGGGATCCAGAAATAATGACACTGTTTGGATTTGCCGCGCCAAAACATATTAAAATCAGTTATTTTGAAGTGCAGTCAAAAGTTAGTTTAGGTGACAACCTGGGCTTTTCTTTTTTATTAAAAAGCCAGAAAACAAAACCTGGTCATAACTGCATCGGCAGGTGCCGCATTGAATTTGCCATTGACTTTGTTAAAGCCAATGGCAGTTTGAGTCGAAAAGTTTTTAAGATTTCAGAATCAAATTATACAGAAAAAGAAAAACAAATATCAAAAGTCTTTTCGTTCAAAAAAATATCCACCCGAAAATATTATGCCGGAAAACATCAACTAACTATTATTGTAAACGGTGTTGAACAGGCAACAAAAACATTTGATCTTATCCTGGAATAACAAACATATTTTTTACCTACGAGGACACGAAGGTAACAGAAAAAAACATAAATTAATCAGATGCTCCCTATTATCAAAAATAGTCAGCCAGGGTTTAAGTTACTGCGTATTATATTCGGAGTAGTACGTGTGAACATGAATAACTCTGTATTATTCTCTGTACTTCAATTATATCGTTAATAACAAGCTGTCCTTAGATGCCTGGTTATTCTCTAAAATATACCAAACAGTTTGTTTTCTTCCTTGTGTTTTTTTAATAATTCAGCAATTGTTTTGTTCTTGTTCAACTCGGCAAGACTAACAGCCTGTTCACGTTTATCATTTCTTAGATCAATATCAGCGCCGGCTTTCAGCAACAGTTTTACTGCATCTACGTTATCTGCAATCACTGAAAGAATCAAAGCGGTGTTGCCGATATTATTCTTAATGTTTACATTCGCACCTTTGGCAACTAAAACCCTGACTGTCTCGGTGTGCCCTCGACTCGCTGCCATTAATAACGGTGTATTAGCATCCTTTGCTTTGGCATCTATTGCCAGTCCTTTGTTAATCAGTAGTAACACGGTTTTCGCATTGTTCATCACAGCTGCATGATGCAACAGTGTTACATCATTTTTATCTTTACTGTTTAATTTTCCATGATTTTTAATCAGGTAGTCAACGGTAGTAGCTTTAGCTGATTCTATAGCATGCCACAGAACATCATGACCTGAATCATCCTGTATTGTTATATTTGCACCAGCAGCAACCAGGCGTTTTACTGTTGCTAATGACATCGTTGCAACAGCCCGCATCAAATCATTTTTTCCTTTATATAATGAATTATCGGGGCGTGCCTTATTATCCAGTAACTGATTACTTATAACTTCATGTTTGTTCTGGATAGCAAACGACAGCGCACTACGATGATCTTTATCTACCGCCTTCACCGTAGCGCCAGCTGCAATCAATATTGTTACGACTTTCTCTTTGCCATATTCGGAAGCCCACATCAATGGCGTTTTCCCACTTTTGCCGGTACGATTAACATTCGCTTTGCTTTTGATAAGCTGGTTGACAATTTTGTCGTGCCCCTGTAGCGCAGCACGTGATAGCGGCGTGTGGCCTTCGTGATCCAGCTGATCTGGATCAGCACCTTTTTTTAATAATGCAACAGTGACATCTAACTGGCCACGCCACACCGCTATCATTAACGGACTCCAGTTTTTATAAACTCCTGTTGTACTGTTATTGAGAACCGTCAGTTTCTGATTAACAGTCAGCCCTTCTTTTTTTGCCACAGGCAATCTGGCACCATGTTTTTTCAGTAACTTCACTGTTGAGTTATGCTTGCCTTTAGCCGCTAACATAATGGCTGTTTCGCCATTGAGATTTTTTGTTTTTAACGCTGCTTTTTTTGCCAGTAAAGCAGTGACAGCAGCATCATGTCCCTTTGCAGCCGCTAGCATCAGTGCGGTATTACCATTTGCATCTTTGTTATTCAGCTTGGCACCCTGCCCGATAAAAGTACGCACCAGAGCTGTTTCACCTATTGACGCTGCAACCAGTAATGGCCGGTCTTTATACTTATCAGCAGCATTAACATCAGCACCGTGTTTAATCAGCATCTTGACCATGGCGCTATCTTTTTGTGCGACGGCTTCTAAAAGAACCGGACACTGAAACTTATTACGAGTATTTGCGCTCACTCCCTTAGCCAGTAATTGTTCAGCTGCTTTGATATTACCGGTACTAACCGCATGCACTAACGCTTCTTCTGGATTGCGGGCATTATCGATTAGTACTGGCTCTGAATCACCGGACTGAATTTTCTTTAATCGCTTTTTGGCATTATTATGACCTTTTTTACTCGCAACACTGTACCAGTAAACAGCCTTTGAGCTATCGATTTTCACTCCAGTACCTTCCTCGTATAATACTCCCATGGAATACTGCGCTCGCTCGTATCCCTGCCTGGCTGACTTTAACATCCACTCTGCGGCCTTTGCCGGGTCTACCGCTGTGCCTTGCCCATTACCGTACATCACTGCCAGCTGGTACTGCGCCTCCTTATCTCCTTTTTTAGCCAATGGCTTGAGAATACTCACCGCCTTGTCAAAATTCTGCGTGCGAATTGCCATTTTTGCGTCTGTCAGGGTCGCTTTATCGGTCACGGCAGCTTCTGCATTGAACACCAGCAGAAAAGTTATACATAAAATTGTTAAAAACGGTTTTACCACGATTATTTCACCAGAATTGTTTCTTCAGGATTACTTCTTCAGTATTGCTTGAATTTATGCAGTACCATATTTAGTATCGACGGCGATACCAAGACTCTTTAAAAAACCAGTCGGTAAAATACCACCTGCACAGACAATAATTGCATCGTTATCGATACATATCTCTTCATCATCGGTATTAATCACTACCTTATCGGGTTCTATATGTTTTACTGTCGATTTCATCAATACGCGCAAACGACCGCTCTTCTCTGCGTCGGCAATTTTAATACGATTTTTTTCCTTGGCACGCGAAAAAGCCTCACTTCGATATGAGATTGCTACTGTGGTACCTTCCTCATCTGCAATACTGACTGCCGCTTCAAGCGCACTATCACCGCCCCCAACAACCAGAACGTGCTGATTTTTGTACTGCGCGGGGTCAATCAGGCGGTACACCACTTTTGACTGTTCTTCACCGGGAACGTCAAGTTTACGCGGTGTGCCACGTCGACCAATCGCCAGTAAAATGGCCCTGGTATGATATTCAGCGGTGCCGGTTTTAACATGAAACCCTGTGTTTTCAGCTTCTACGCTTTCAACCCGCTCTCTATCTTTAATTTCAAGTCCGGCTTTACTTATAATTTGTTCCCAGAAATCCATTAACGCTTCCTTTGTGGTTTCTTTGAAGTGCATTTTTCCAATAATTGGCAACACTACCGGCGCCGTCATAACAACTTTACCACGCGGATAGTGTGACACGGTACCGCCAATTGAGTCCTGCTCCAGTGTCACAAAATCCAGTTTTTTATCTTTGGCTGCGAGTGACGCCCCTATACCTGCAGGTCCGGCACCCACAATAACAAGGTCGATCACGCCATTACCTTTATCCTGTTTCTGGCTATTCAACTTACAAATAGAATCAACAGCCTGTACACCCTGAGTAACTGCGTTACGAATCAAACCCATACCGCCCAGCTCACCCGCAATATAGATACCTGGCACATTAGTCTGAAAGCTGTCGTCTACCTGAGGAATATCAACACCCCGTTTCTCCGTACCGAAAACCAGCTCGATAGCATCAAACGGACATGCCGTTTTACACGCACCATGGCCAATGCAGTGCGTTGGATTAACTAGATGCGCCTTACCATCAATCACACCTAATACATTTTTGCTTCTTTCCGGACAGGCGCTGACGCATGTAGCACAGCCCAGACAACGTACATGGTCTATCACCGGGTGTATCGATGCAGGGTCGGTCATACCGGTAGCAACGGCCTCTTCAAAAACACCCTTATTTTTTCGGTGTCTTTTTGAACGTTTCCAGAGACGATAAAACCAGAAAAAAAGTAATGGCAGAATGTATAACCACATCAAATTAGACATAGCTGCCCCCATTAACGCGACTTTTACCCAGCAACAGCATTAACCGGGAAGGTATTAAACAGATAAATTTCATGGTTTTTTAATAATGATGTAAAATTTTTAACTAAATTTAGTATAACTCTACACGATCAAATTAGTGAAAAGGTTTGGCAAATTTCATCTTTTTTAAAAACAAGTTTACGATTTCCATCTACACTCTAGAATAATACTGACTAAAAATGATAAACAAATACGCAGATAATGGAACTGTTTTTGAGTCTGAAGCGTGAGTGATTATAGATTTAGTTATATTTTCGTGGTGGAAATTTGATTAAAATCAATTTATACTTCGAATTTCGCCACATTAAAATGTTACTAAAAAACTAATAACCATTTTTACTTCGTAACACTATTTAATGCTCAAGACCTCAACATGTATATACAACGGCTAATATTCACCCCATTTCAGTTTCTACGTAGCAATCTTTTATTACTCAGTACGGCTATTGTACTGTTATATGGCTGGACGCTGCGTGATGATAATTACCTGACTGCTGAAGACGGTGCTGGTTACCTGTTAGGTATCCTTGGCGGCAGCCTGATGCTTGCCATACTGTTTTACCCGCTCAGCAAGCGGGTTACGTTACTAACCCGTCTTATACCGATACGTTACTGGTTTGGCTTTCACATGTTACTTGGCACTGTTGGCCCTGCTATGATTCTGTTTCACGCCAACTTCCAGCTAGGCTCTACCAATAGTACGGTTGCACTGGCCAGCATGTTACTGTCCGCCGGAAGCGGGATTCTGGGCCGTTATTTTTATACCAGGATACATCATGGTCTTTACGGAACACGCATAAAATTTAAGGAGCTCAAACAGAAAACCGAAGATGACCACGCTGAAATACTTAAGTTTTATGCAAAAGACGAGAAACTAAGCAGTCTCATGGATAAAATGGAGGAAATGGCACTGCGCCCCTATACCGGTATGGCAACAAGTCTTTCGCATGTTATTTACCTGGCAGTCAATACGCCGCGTTTAAAAAGAAAAGTACTGCGTTTACTAAATAAAATTTATCAGGAACACCGCGATGACAGTCCTGTACCAGACAGTAAGGTTGTCACTGGTTTAATAAAGCACTATATGCTGGCGCTTAGGCGGGTTGCAGCATTCAGAGTATACGAACGGCTTTTCTCAAATTGGCACATGCTTCACCTGCCACTATTTTTCATGATGATCATGACAGCTGTCGTCCACATTTTTGCAGTACATTTGTACTAACAGGCGGCCCGAGAATAGAAAGCCTGCTCGGCAATTGATCCTGCGTTGGCCTGCATTCGTGCAGGTCGTGCGGAAAGACAGATTTTGTCCAGAATCCCTCATAAGAATCGATGCTATACGCCTCAAATTATGAATAAATCTGTCTCAAAAACAGCGTTCCCTCAAAACGGCTTCTATACTTGGACAAGCACTGGCCACAAACATCTAAATTTACATATGCATCAATTTACTCTGGTAATCGTTCGACTTACTTTGTTTTTATGCCTGCTAACGGTTTCAACTTTCAGTAATGCAGAGTCCCTGGAATCTCTGCTCATGCCCGGAAAAGTCACCAAGGCACATGAAAAATATGAAGAGGAATGTACACAATGCCATGACACTTCCGACAAGGAGGGACAGGGGATACTTTGTGTGAAGTGTCACGACCACGAAAATATTCTTGATGATATAGATAAAAAAACCGGCTTTCATGGACGTCTACCCAAATCGGCACAAACCGACTGCAAACATTGCCATACAGAGCACATAGGAAGAAACGCAAAGATAATATTACTCGACCCGTCGACATTTGATCATAGCAAGACCGATTTTCTGTTAAAAGGATCGCACACAAAAGCATCATGCGATGCATGCCATAAGTCTGATAAAAAATATTCAGAGGCACCGACTGACTGCTATAGCTGCCATAAAAAAGTAGACAGACATGAAGGCAAACTAGGTAAAAAATGCGGCGATTGCCATAAATCAACCAGCTGGAAAGAAACAGGTTTTGATCACGATAAAACAGACTTTCCGTTAAAAGGCACCCATAAAGACACCAGTTGCGCGGCCTGCCATATCAACCAGAAATACAAAGACACACCAAAAACCTGCTTTGACTGCCACCAGATTAACGATGCACACCGCGGCGACTTTGGCAAGAAGTGTGAGAGCTGTCACAATCCAAAAAAGTGGGACGATATTCATTTCGATCACAATAAAAAAACCGACTTTCCACTATATGGAAAACACAAAAAAGCAGCTTGCAACAGCTGTCACACGTCGGGTGATTTAAAAGACGAAAAATCCAGAAAAAAACTGCCAAAAGAATGTTACGGTTGCCATAAAAATGACGACAGCCATAAAGGACAATACGGTAAAGAATGCAAGACTTGCCACATATCAGAATCATGGCAGAAACAGAAATTTGATCACGACAAAAAAACCGATTTTCCGTTACAGGGCAAACACAAAAAAGTAACCTGTGCCCAGTGTCACAAAGGCAATCTTTACAAGGACAAAACCGGCAAAAAGAAAAAAACAGTTAGCAGCTGCATTGACTGCCACAAAATTGATGATGTTCACAAAGGCAAACAGGGAGACAGGTGCGACAGCTGCCATAATGAAGAAGGCTGGAACAGCGACGTATTATTCGATCATGATCTAACCAGCTTTCCACTCATCGGCATGCACGCAGTTGCACAATGCGAAGAATGCCACCTTTCTGCCGTATATGGTGACACCAAGTCGGACTGCAATCATTGCCATGCAGATGATGACGTTCATAAAACCAGACTGGGCACTGACTGCGAAACCTGCCACAACCCGAACTCATGGGAAACATGGCTGTTTGATCATGACAAAGACACTGATTTCAAAATTGAAGGTGCGCATAAGGAGCTCGGTTGTTACAACTGCCACCAGACTGACTCAAAAGGAAAACTAAAAGCATCAAAAGACTGTATATCCTGCCACCGTAGTGATGATAAGCACAATCGCCAATTTGGACGACATTGTGGCGATTGTCACGGCACAAAAAGCTTTAAAGACATTAACATTATTCGATAATATAGTAGATTTTTTGATATTCCATAGTTATAGTTAGGGTCTGTACAGTTATACATTTTGCTAATGTAATGCGTGCAGACCACGATCGTGGAACCCAAACCCAAGCTAAATCAGGCTTGTAATTGCTCAAAAATAACACAAAAGTCTGGAACCTTTATATCCAGGCGTACGTGCTTGTTATCACGAGCCTTACACTAATAATAAATAGAACCTGACCACATATATGAAAACTGTCCACCTGATACTCGTTCCAATATTACTGCTTGTTAGTTTTTCGCTAAGCTTTTCGATTCAAGCAGCTGAACCTGACGACAGTGGATTCGATCACTTTACAACCGGTTTTCCGTTAACAGGCAAACACGAGTTCGTTGACTGCTCCAGTTGTCACCTATTCGGCCAGTTTAAAGGCACACCGCTGAATTGCTGGCAATGCCATGATGGTAGCCGCGCAGCCGGTAAACACCCACAACATGTTATCAGCAGTAATCTCTGCGATGATTGCCACACAGTATATTCATGGTTAGGTGCCAGATATGACCACTCGGATGTTCTGGGTGACTGTCAAAACTGCCACAATAATAGCATTGCAATCGGTAAATCACCTTCACACATTACTACCACAGAAGTATGCGAGGACTGCCATAATACTATCACTTTCGATCGTGTCGCCAGAGTTGATCATACTCACGTTATAGGTACCTGTGAGTCATGCCATAATGGGGTGATTGCCACGGGCAAAAATGCCGATCACATATTGACTACCGCCCCATGCGATTTTTGTCATTTCAGTACCATTACCTGGCTTGGTGCTTTTTTTGATCATTCAAATGTAAGCGGAGCCTGCACCAGCTGCCATAATGGCGTCATAGCAACGGGTAAACCCCCGGATCATATGGACACTACTGATGAATGCGGCTATTGCCATACAGAACTTTCGTGGCTTCCGGCGATAATACCGCCACCGCTACCATAACAAAACTTAACAAAGTAATTAACTCGTCTTCGACGCCATCTGCTATGTTGCGCCAACTTACCCTTAAGCCAATTTATTCTGCTGTACCATTACTGCACATATTCCTGTGCATGTTTCTGTGTCTTTTACTGATGCCAGCAACGTCTGAAGCGGCTGCTAAAAACACCCGCTACGCCATCGTGGTGGTATCATCACCTGGTACAAATTTAAAATGGGAAGCCAAAAAACATTCGATATTTAATGGTAAAACTTTTTTTGTCGAGCAGACAACGGTAAAAGGTAAAGCATGGGAAAGATTATGCCTGGGTTATTTTGATAGCCATAAACAGGCTGCTTCAATGCAGAAAAAAATACTTAAAATCTATCCTGGTGCATGGATTATTAAAGTTTCCGAGAAAAGTAGTAAATCAACTATTAGAAGCGAAGCCAAAAAAAGCACTGTATCAGTACCGCCTGAAGTAGCAGTAGCAATAGCCTCTGCACAGTCAGAAAAGCAATTTGGCAACTTAATGCAAAGAGCCAAAACAGATTTCAGAAATAAAAACTATGCAAGCGCCATTCGTTACCTAACCGCACTCACCCAGGCCAACAAGCACAAATATTCCCAGGAAGCACTCGAGCTGCTCGGCCTGGCAAGACAGCGTAACGGGCAGCAAGCTCATGCTGTTGCTACTTATGAAAAATACCTGAAGCTGTATCCGGACTCTGATGGTGCCAGCAGAGTCAGCCAGCGTCTTGCTGGATTGCTCACTGCCAGCAGTGCGCCCAGAAAAAAAATACACGAGGTTACAGAAGCCGAAGAGATAAATGAAGTAAGCACATACGGCAGCCTGTCACAATTCTATCTTAATAATAAAACGACAACTGATGACATCGGCACAATAACAACATTGTCACAACTCAACACGTTTCTTGAGGTGACAACACTACAAAAGACAAACAGATTTGATCAGCGTTACCAGCTTACAGCTGACCATGCTTATGACTTCATTGATGATGACGACTCCAGCGAGTTCCGCTTTATCGAAACCTATTACGAATTGAGTTACAGAAAAACGGGCACCTCCGGCAGATTCGGTCGTCAATTATTACGAATAGGCGGCATACATAAACGCTTTGACGGAGTATCCGCAGGTTACCAGATTAATCCAGATATGCGATTGTCCTTTCTTGGTGGTTTACCGGTAGATGTTGATAACAAAACCTCAATCAATAAAGACAAAACCTTTTACGGCTTCACCTTTGAAACCGGCACCTTCCTCAATCACTGGGATATGAACCTGTTTTATTTCGATCAGAAAGTTGACGGCCTGCAAGATAGCACCAGGGCCGGGACTGAAGTGCGCTATTACGATAAAACAAAATCAATATTCGGCATTGTTGACTATGACACGTTTTACAAAGAACTGAATATCCTGCAATTAAATGCCAACTTCCTGCTTGCTCATGGACGCACTGCCTACTTGAACGCCTTCATGCGCAAAACGCCGTTACTGGAAACCAGTAATGCATTGATAGGCAGGCCTGAAAGAACCATAGAAGAACTTAAAAAGACATTAAATGTCGAGCAGATATACCAGCTTGCACGAGACCGAACCGCAAACAGCCATTCAATAACCGTTGGCGGCACACAGCCGATAAGTGAAAAATATCAGGCTTCCGCTGACATTACGCTTTATCAGGTCGACGATAGGGTTGCTTCAGAAGACATACCGGCCACCGAGAGCACATCAAATTATTTTCTTAATACACAACTGGTAGGTAACAGCCTTTTACTAAAACACGATACCGTTGTTCTAGGCATACGTTACAACAATACAGATTTTTCAAACACTATTTCCTTAATTGCCAATACGAGATTCCCCATCACCAGAAGCTGGCGTATCAACCCTCGCCTGCAATATGACAACCGTAAATTCAGCGATGACCGTTCTCAGGATAAGCTTCGCGCTGCACTCAAAATGGACTATCGCTACCTGAACAAGGCACGTTTCGATTTTGAAATTGGTTACGATGAAACCTTTGAAACTGTCAACGGACAAGATTTGGGGAATAATAATTTATTTTTCATCATGGGCTATCGCTGGGATTTTTAAACTGGCAATGCTAGCAATGCTGGCAAACATTAATTTACTAATATTAATGAAGTAGATCAGATAACTAAGCCTTTAACCTGAATCTACAAAAAATTACAAACATTTTTATCCACAGATGAACACAGATAAAAACATTTTGATTTTCTGAATATCTGCGTTTATCTGCGTCCATCTGTGGAAACTATTTCTTTTGCTTTTTTCCTGCTTTTTCCTGCTTTTTCCAACTTTTCCTGCTTTTTTCGTGTCTTTTGCGGAATTTCCGTTTCTTTTCGACACAAGTTTCTTCCTGCCTCTTCACACATATATTTATTTTTATTGCTCACCCAAAAGTTTTTTATATGGGTAAATCCTTATGTTCTAACAGTCTTTTTTACTAAAATTATTAAGTCACGGAAATCATTAAAAAAACCCGACTTATCCACAGTTTTTCCGAATAAT
>RCNG010001236.1_pt1 | contig 12626 bp, 10 predicted proteins | sample 2041371 | NCBI WGS metagenome assembly RCNG01 (sample SAMN09708227, study PRJNA481090) | Marine sediment metagenome, whole genome shotgun sequencing project. | biome: marine sediment; feature: ocean; material: sediment; isolation source: Sewage treatment plant 1 marine sediment (STP1) ... | reverse complement strand
GGTGCGGACCTTCGCCCAGGCGGTGGAGCACCAGACGACTTCCTCCCTGGCCAACCTCGTGACCCTGGCTTCGGATACCGGCGCCGTCCTGGCCGACCAGATCGCTGTGCGGGCGGCCGCCGTCGACCGGGGGCGCAAAGGGATCCGGGCCTGGATCTATCCTCCGGATCTGCACGATCCCACGCGGGTGGAACGATTCGCCGCCCTGCTGACCGACCAGAACATCGAGGTCCACCGCCTGTCGGGCGATCCGGTCCAGGCTGGTTCTTTGGTGGACGCCCGCTCGGGTGAGAAGCTCAAACGGGAACTGCCGGTCGGCACCATCATGGTGCGCATGGACCAACCGGGCGGTTTCATGGTCCGGGCCCTCCTGGATCCCCATGTGCCGATGGATCACGGTTTTTTCCTTGAAGAGCGGGAGTACCTTGAAAAGGGCAAGGGGAGCCGCTTGTACGAGACCACGGCCTGGTCGCTGGCCCTGGCTCGAGGGCTTCCGGCCCTGTGGTCAGAGAAGATTCCGGGTGGGAATTGGGAACCCTGGACTTCGGTGGCCGCGGCCCCGGCGCCAAAACCGGTGGTCGCCGATTTCGGATCCCTGGTGCTGGAAGGCCGGGCGGACGTGACACCGCAGATCCTGGTCGACCTGCTTCAGGCCGGAGTCACCGTCCGCGTCTCCCGCAAACCATTCACCGTGGGTGGCCAGGCCTTTGGTCGTGGGGCCCTCATCTTGCGGGCCGAAGGCAACCGGCCCGACCTGGCCGCCATTGTCGATGAGGTGGCGGTCCGTTACGGTGTCGCCTTTCATCCGGCTGGGACCTCGAGGGCGGAGGATGGCCCCGATCTCGGCGGGCCTCAATATCCGGTCCTGGTGGAACCCCGCGTGGGCGTGCTGACGGGCATGCCCGTTTCACCCTCCGAATACGGGTATGTCTGGCATCTGCTGGATCAGGAGGTGGACCTGCGCTTCAGCAGCCTGGACGTGGGCCGCTTCCGGCGTACGGATCTGTCCCGCTACAACGTTCTTGTCTTTCCGGAGATCTATGGTGGTGCGGCCATGTACCGCCAGCTCCTGGGAATGGGGGGGATGGAGAGTCTGAAATCCTGGATCGAGGCCGGCGGGACCGCCATCGGCCTCGGGGGTGGCGCCCGCCTGCTGGCCGACCCGGAAACCGATCTGACCCGAGCCCGCTTCCGCGACCACGTCCGGGAGACCTTCCCTTCGCCGGTGTGGAGCATTTCAGCGGTCGAAGCGGAGGCGGCCGGTCCCATGTCGGCCACCGGGCTGAGGGTGTCGGCCCCTGATTCCGCCGGGGACATGGGAAAAACCGCCGAGACCCGACGAACATCACCCTATGATATCGCCCCCCTGCTCGGCCCCGGCGCCCGGTTCTTTGCCGAGGGCATCGTGCAGGGAACACCGCTGGAAACCATTCCGGTTCCCCTGGGAAAGTGGCTCGCACCCACCCTGCCGCCGGGCCGGCTGGTCCCCGATCCCGAAGACCTGGCCCAGGCCGACAACCGGTTGCGGCGTTTCATGCCCCAGGGCGCGATGCTGCGGGCCGAGCTCGACGAGGAATTCTGGTTGAACTTCGGCCTGCCCGGCGAGATTACCGTGTGGTTCGGGGCCGACGACAGCATCATCGGGGCCCCGGGTGTGAGCGTGGCTGCCCGTTTCCCGGAGGCGAACCGGCTCCATCTGGGTGGCCTGCTGTGGCCGGAAGCGGCTGCGCGCCTGGCGCACACTGCCTACGCGACCCGGGAGAGACGGGGGCGGGGCCAGGTGATCCTGTTTGCCGACCATCCCGGATTCCGGCGCTGGATGAAAGAATCCGAACGCATGCTGTTGAATGCGATCCTACTTGGGCCCGGACTGGGCACACGCTGGTCCTCGCCCTGGTAGGGACGTGCCCATAGAAAAATTGTGAGGGGCGGAGAACCTGCTTCACCCCCACCAGACCTGGAGAGAACCATGAATTTCGACCTCAGTGAAAACCAGAAGATGATGCGCGACATGGTGCGCGATTTTGCCACCCAGGAAATTGCGCCCATCGCCCACCGGATGGATGTCGAAGCCGCCATGCCCGACGACCTGATCGCCAAGATGCGGGACAATGGGTTCTTTGGTTTGTCTTTCCCGGAGAAATACGGCGGGTTGGGCGTGGACACTCTCACCTACTCGCTGGTGGTCGAGGAGTTGGCCCGGGCCAGCGCCGGCGTGTGCGTGATGGTCACGGTGCACAACAGCGTGGGGTCCTACCCCTTGGCGATGTTCGGCACCGAAGAGGTCAAAAAAGAGTTTCTGCCGCGCATGGCGGCCGGAGAAATCGCGGCCTTCTGTGTCTCCGAGGCGGGTGCGGGCAGCGACGCGGCGGGTCTGGCGGCGACCGCCCGCAGGGACGGCGACGACTACGTCCTCAACGGCAGCAAGGCCTGGGTGACCAACGGCGAGCGCGCTTCCTTCTACGTCATTCTGGCGCGTACTCCGGGTACCACGGGGCACAAGGACACTCACGCCTTCATCGTGGAACGCGATACGCCGGGCCTGTCGGTGGCGAAGAAGGAGGATAAGATGGGACTGCGGTGCAGCGACACCGTGACCATCGACCTGGACGAGGTCCGGGTGGCGGCCAACCAGCTGCTGGGCGGTGAAGGCGAAGGCCTGCGCATCGCCCTGACCGCCCTGGACGGCGGCCGCATCGGCATCGCCTTCCAGGCCCTGGGGATAGGCCAGGCCTGTTTCGAGGAGTCGATCAACTACGCCCGCGTCCGCGAGCAGTTCGGCAAGACTCTGGCGGCCCAGCCGGTGATCCAGAACATGATCGCGGACATGGGCACGGACCTCGAGGCCGCCCGCATGATGGGTTACCAGGCCTGCTGGTTGAAGGACGAGGGACGCCCCTTCACCAAGGAAGCGGCCATGGCCAAGGTGATGTCCACCGAGGCGGCCTGGCGTGCCGCCGACACCGCCGTGCAGATCCACGGGGGCTACGGCTATTGCAAGGAATATCCGGTGGAAAGGTACTACCGGGACGTGCGCGTCACTCGCATCTATGAAGGGACCAGCGAGATCCAGCGGCTGGTCATCGCGCGCAAGCTGTTGGCGGAATACTGACCCTCAGATCCCGCAACGCCGGATCTCCCAGATCCAGGCCAACAGGAACAGGAGAACCGCCAGGACCCTGGCGGTTCTTTTTTCCCGGGGAGTCCACACCACGTCCCGCCTCAGTCGGGGCACGAAGGTGGCGATCAATCCGAACACCAGCCAGATGCCGAAGACCACCAGGCCTCCGGTGACGAGGGGGTTGTAGACGACTGCCTCGGATAAATTGCCCTGGACCAGGGCGACCGCGGCATGGGTTCCGCCGCAGGTGGGACAGGGCAGACCGGTGAGGTCGCGCAGGGGGCAATGGGCCAGGCGCAATACCAAATCGGACCGAAGCAGGACCGCGAAGAGGCCGAGGACCGACATGATGCCGAAGGGGAATACCAGCAGGCGGGGCCAGGGGGATGTTTCAGGAACCAGGCGCATGGCCGCTGCTCAACTCAGGCCCATCATCACCAGGATGGCGCTCACGCTGATGAAGGACAGGCACAGGACCATCGGGGCCACCACCGCCACGACGGCCTTCCAGGGTTCGGTTTCATGGATGCTGTACAGGCCCACGATGGTGATGAACAGTCCCCACAGAACGCCGATCACGCTGCCGCAGAAGGGCACCAGGGTCAGAATGCTGGCGGCTTCGCCGTAGGCGGCCACCCGGAAGGTGGCTTCGAAACCGAGTCTGTTGCCGCCCACCAGCATCAGCATCAGGTGGATGAGGCCCGCCTTGAGGAAGACGAGAATGGCCACGGTGATGGGGCTGAACAGGAAGGCGAAGAAGGAATAGAGCGGGCCCTTGAAAACCTCTTCCAGGTCCTCGGCCACGAACATCTGGAGCGAACTGCCCGCCAGGGACCACATCCAGACGAAGAAGGCGGCGACCACGCCCAGAACCAGCGCGAAATAGAGAGGCTGGTTGAGCCCCACCTGGGAGGGCATGCGGTGGAAAAAGGTCTGGGGGGTCAGCAGGACATCCTTGATGGTCAGGTACAGGCCGTTGAGAAACCCGAACCGCTCGCGGCGTTCCCAGGGCGGCAGGAGCAGGCCTTCGGTGCCCGAGGTGCCGAAACCTTCATCGACGTTCTCGTCGAAGCCGCCGGTCCCGTATTCGTCTGGTCCGTTGCCTGGGTTCAAGGCTCAATCTCCGTGGTTTATTTTCCGGCCCATCTGACGGGCGTTCCGGATCCCGTGCTTACTACGGAATCGGGCCCGCTCCGTTGCAAATCTGTTCCCCGCCTGCCGATTCCAGGAGAAATTTGCCACATCCCCGGATAGGGAACAAGCCCCAATAGGGCGATCGCTACTTCGACAGCACGTCGATTTCTCCCTCGGTACGGGCGATGACCACGGCGCCGCAGCTGTCGCTCCACACATTCACCGCCGTCCGGCACATGTCCAGCAGGGGGTCGATGGCCAGGATCAGGGCCAATCCCTCCAGGGGCAGTCCCACCGCTTCGAGGATCACCGAGATCATCACCAGACCGGCGGCGGGGATCCCCGCGGCGCCGATGCTGGCCAGCAGCGCAGTCAGGACCACGACGGCCTGGGCCACGAAACCCAGTTCCACGCCGTAGGCCTGGGCGATGAACATGGCAGCCACGCATTCATAGAGGGCGGTGCCGTCCATGTTGATGGTGGCGCCCAGGGGCAGCACGAAACTGGTGACCCGATTGCTGACTCCCGCACGGTTTTCGACGCGGTCCATGGTCAACGGCAGGGTGGCCGAGGAGCTGCGGGTGCTGAAAGCGGTCAGAAGGGCCGGCATCATGACCCTGGCCTGCCGCAGGGGGGACACCCGGCCGAGAGCCCGGACCAGGATGGGCAAGGTCAGGGCGGCATGGAAGGCCAGGGCGGCCAGAACCGTCAAGCCGTACTTGGCCAAGGGAGCGAAAGCCGAAAAACCGCTGCTGGCGGTGATCTTGGCCATCAGTCCGAAGATACCGATCGGTGCGGTGGCGATGACCCAACCGGTGATCTTCATCATGGCCGCGAACAGGGCTTCCCAGAAGCCGAGCTGGGCCTGCTTGTGTTTTTCGGACAGCGTCGTGATCGCCAGCCCGAAGATCACGCAGAAGAAGATCAGGGGCAGCATCTGGCCTTCGGCCGCGGCGGCGACCGGATTGTCCGGCACCATGCGCTGGATGATGTTCACGAGGTCGCCGGCGCCACGCCCGGCGAGCTTTTCCGCCAGTTCCGCCGGAGGTTCGCCGAGGCCCATCCGCTGGCCGACCGGGATTCCGTCGATGATCCCGGGATGGACGAGGTTCACCAGGACCAGTCCCGTCAGGATCGCCAACAGGCTGGTCGTGATGTACCAGGCGAAGGTCTTGCTGAACAGCCGCCCCAAGCCCCGGTTGGCGCCGACACCGGCCACGCCGGAAATGATCGAACCGGCCAGCAGGGGCACGATCACCATCTTCAAGGCTCGCAGGAAGAGGGTGCCCAGGAAATCGAACACCGCGTAGGGTTCGAGACCGCCGACAATGGTGGTCCCACGGGGCCAGATCAGGCCGGCGCCCACGCCCAGGACCAGGGCCATCAGGATCTGCCAGTGGAGCGCGTACTTGCGGGTCATGGGTGATTGTCCTCGGTTGGTGGATCTGCGTTTGCCGGCAGTCTAGAGCACCCGCCGCCCGCCCTCAAGACAATAGGTTGGGACGCCTCTGGAGGAGGGGGATAAAGAGGATGGCCAAACCGCCCCGCGGTGATAGAATGTGCGGATTGTTGAAGCATCCCATCCCATCATTCCTGGAGGAATCCCTACATGCGTTGGACCGTCACCCGGACAGCCGCAGCCGACACCGCGGGCGAACTGCTGGTTTTTCCCGTTTTTCAGAAAGATGACGCCGCCCTCCTCCAGCCCCTGCAGAAGGCGACCCGCGGATGTGAGGGGGGAGGCGCGGCCCTGGCCGCCCTGGTGCGCAAGGGCGGATTCACCGGCAAGACCGAATCGCTGCTGCCGGTGCCCTGTGCGGGGGTCAAGGCGGGCTGGATCCTGATGGCTGGCCTGGGATCGGTGGAGGAGGCCGGTCTGGAGACGCTGCGCAAGGTGGCGGGATTGGCCGCCAAACGGGCCCGAGCCATGCAGGCTGCCCGGGTTCTGGTGCAGGCTCCCGCGGCCGGCGCCCTGGGATTCGACGACCGGGCTTTTGCCCGCTGCTGGGTAGAGGGAGCCGAAATGGCCCTGACCCCCGTTGGCGAACTCAAGACGGGAGGGTCGAAAAAACCGACGCTGCCCAAGCAGGTGAAAATCCTGACCGAGGGCAAGCGGGCTACTGCCATGCGTGAAGGCGCCACCGAAGCGGAGGCCTTCGCCGCTGGCTGCCAGTTTGCGCGCCATCTGGTCAATCTGCCGCCGAACATCCTGACGCCCCGGGAAATGGCAGCCCAGGCCCGCCGTATGGCCCGGGCCGAAGGTTTGTCCTGCCGAATCCTCAACGTCGCGCAGATGAAGAAGCTCAACATGGGGGGCATCCTGGGGGTGGGGCAGGGCAGCCGACAGGCCCCCCACCTGATCGACCTGCACTACAAGGCGCCCGGCGCCGCGGGCCGCAAGGCGCCCACGGTCGCCCTGGTGGGCAAGGGCATCACCTTCGATTCAGGCGGTATCTCGCTCAAGCCGGGGGCCGGCATGGATCTCATGAAGAGCGACATGGGAGGTGGAGCGGCGGTCCTGGGTGCGGGCCTGATCGCGGCCCGGCTCAAGCTGCCGGTCAACCTGCGCGTCATCGTGCCGACCGCCGAAAACATGCCGGACGGGCTGGCCGTCAAACCCGCAGACGTGATCACCATGGCCAGCGGTAAAACGGTGGAGGTCCTGAACACCGACGCCGAAGGCCGGCTGATCCTGGCCGACGCCCTGTGGTACGCCGGGCGCGACAAGCCGGACTACATCATCGACGCGGCCACGCTGACGGGCGCCTGCGTTGTCGCCCTGGGTTTCCATTTCGCTGGGCTGATGTCCAACAGCAGCACGCTGATCGACGCCCTCAAACAGGCCGGCGGCGAAACCTTCGAGCGGGTCTGGCATCTGCCGATGGTGGACGAGCACCGCAAGGAGGTGGAGGGCACCTGGAGCGACCTGCAGAATCTCGGCAAGGGGAGAGAGGGCGGAGCCCTGACCGCCGCGGCGTTCCTGGCCCATTTCGTCGACGATGAAACGCCCTGGGCCCACCTGGACATCGCCGGACCTTCCTATTCCACCTCGGCCCGCGCCACCGGGCCCAAAGGAGGCACGGGATTCGGGGCGAGGCTGATGGCCCGGGCCGTGCAGATCCTTGTCTCCTGAGGAGACGCTGACCGCCTTTCCCCCGGCCGAAAGGCTGGGCGACGTCAGCCGGCGTCGCCTCCTGGCGACCATCACGGGCCTGGCGACGCCCGTGGTACTCGGTCAAATTTCCCAAACCCTGATGGGTTTGGTCGACACGGTCATGGTCGGTCGCCTGGGCGAAGGCCCGCTGGCGGCCGTGGCCGTTGCGACCCTTCTTTTTTCCGCCATCGCGATGAGCATCAAGGCCGTGGACGTGGCCGCCCAGTCGTTCACCGCCCGCCGCATCGGCCAAGGGCGTGACGGTGAGGTGGGGTCGATCCTCGCCACCGCCGTGACGGTCAGCCTCGGCGCCGGCGCGGTCTTCATGCTGGTAGGACTGCTGTGGCCCGGGTGGCTGATCAGCCTGGTGACCGGTGATCCCGAAGTCCGTGAACTGGGCCGCTCCTATCTGATCTATCGCTACGCCGGCATGCTCCCCTTGCTGTTCTTCTTCCAGGCCAAAGCCGTGTTCGACGGCATCGGCTGGACCCGGATCGGCATGGGCGTCGGGATCGGCATGAATCTGGTAAACGTGCTGTTGAACTGGATCCTGATCTTCGGGAATCTGGGCGCCCCGGCCATGGGAGTCGCCGGCGCCGCGCTGGCCAGTTCCCTGAGCGCCCTGCTGGCCGGGCTGGTCATCCTGGTGTTCCTGCTGCGCCCGAAGACACGCCACCGTTTCCGGATCCTGTGCCGCACCAATTTCCAGGTCCGCCTCATCCGGCCCTTCCTGGAAATCGGCTGGCCGCCGGCCCTGCAGACCTTCGGCATCGTGGTCGGGTTCCTGATCTTCTACTTCATCCTGGGCCGGATCTCGATCATCGCGGTGGCCGCGGCCAACGTGGTGATGCGGATCGCCTCGCTCAGCTTCATGCCCGGCGTGGGGGTGGGCGCGGCCGTGCAGACCCTGGTGGGACAATCCCTGGGCCGCGACGACCCGCGCGGCGCCCGGCGCTCGTCCTGGTACGGGGTGGGGCTGTCGATGGTATTCATGGGTATATTCGGGGTATTCTTTCTGGCCGTTCCCGGCCCGATGATGCGCCTGTTCTCCGATAGCGAGGAACTGATCGCCGCCGGGGTGCCCATCCTCAGGCTGATGGGACTGGTCCAGCTGATCGACGCGGTGGGGCTGACCCTGGCCGGCGCCCTGCGGGGCGCCGGGATGACCCGGGCCGTCATGCTGGTGGACATCTGCACGGGATTCGGATTGCTGCCGCCGCTGGCCTATCTTTTCGGCGTGGTGATGAACGGCGGACTGATGGGTGCCTGGCTGGCGCTGCTGACCTGGTTCACCCTGTACGCGGTGGGCATGGTCCTGCTGTTCCTCAGGAGCAACTGGGAGGAGGTGAAGATTTGAACGCGGAGGACATGTTCGCCCAACCGGCCGCATCCGAGCGCGAGGTGCTGACCGTCCGGCAGGTCAACGAGGAGATTGCCGAGGCCATCGAGCGGGCCTTCCCGCGGACGGTGTGGGTCCGGGGCGAGGTCCAGCGGCTGCCGAGCGACGCCGATCGCCGCACGCATGTCTATTTCGAACTCCATGAAACCGGAGGCAGCGGAGCCGCCGAGTACCAGATCTCCACCTCCTTGATGGGGTGGGACAGGCAGCGCTTCGGGCTGGGCCGCTACCTCGACGGCACCGACCCCGATTTTCAGATCGCCAACAAGATCGAGGTCTGCCTCGAGTGCAAGGTCGACTTCTACGCCAAGTTCGGCAAGATGAGCTTGAAGGTGGTCGGGGTGGACAAAAGCTTCGCCCTGGGACGTCTCGAAGCCCGGCGCCGGGAGATCCTGGCTTTCCTCAAGCGGGAGGACCTCCTGGAACGGAACGCCGGGCTGCCGCTGCCCGAACTGCCGTTGAAGGTGGGGTTGATCACCTCGCCCGGCAGCGCCGCCGAGCGAGACTTCATGACCGGCCTGCAAGCCAGCGGTTGGGCTTTTCAGGTCTCCTTGCACGGCGCTAAGATGCAGGGTGAGCAGACCCAGCCGGAAGTGGTCCGGGCCCTGAAAGTCCACACCGCCGCCGGCGTCGATGTCATCGTGATCACCCGGGGGGGCGGCTCGCGGGCGGACCTGTCCTGGTTCGATCAGCAGGAACTGGCCGTGACCATCGCCGAATGTCCGGTGCCCGTGATCACGGCCATTGGGCACGAGGTCGACACCTCCATCGCCGATCTGGTGGCCCACCACGCCTGCAAGACGCCCACCGCGGCGGCCGAGTTCCTGGTCGCGAAGGTGGATGAGGCGGCCGCCAGGCTGCAGTCGGCCGCCGATCGTCTCGGCGAAGCGGTGGATGATCTGCTGACCGTGTCGGCCGAGCGAATCGATCTGGCCGACCGCCTGGCCAGGGCCGCCGAAGGGGTGCAGCTCCGGGCCATGCTCCGGTACCAGCAGGTGGCCGGGCGCCTGCAGGACAAGGTGGCCCGGCACCTGGCCGCCCGGACCGCCGTGCTGGCGGGATTACGGTCCCGCCTGGGCACCGCGGCGGTGAAAAGAACCTCCGGAGCCCGCGAACGGCTGGGGATCCTCCGCAGCGGGATTTCCCGGGCGGCGGTCACTCGGACGGTGGAGGCCGGGCAGCGGGTGGCCGGCCTGGCCGGCCGGCTGGGCCGTGAGGCGAGGCGACCGACGGGGGCCCAGGGCGCCCGGTTGGACGGCCTTGCCACCCAGGCCCGGCTGATGGACCCGCGCCGACTGCTGGCCCGCGGATACACCATCACGGTGGACGAGGCGGGGCAGGCGGTGACGAGGGCGGCCGCCCTGGCTTCCGGCGACGTGATCGGCACCCGGTTCCACGACGGACAGGTGCGCAGCATCGTTCAACCCGGCGAAGGAACGTCGTCCGGCGGTAGTAAGGGAAAAGGGCGTGGTCGAAAGAGTGGCTCGAAAAAAAAGGATACGGGCCAGGACCGCTTATTTTAATGCATAATTTTGGTCCTCCCTGCCCACCGGGGTGGGGAAAGGGGGAGAAGGAAATGAAAATCGCGATGATCATTCTATTGACGGTCCTCGTCCTGCCTCTGGACACTCGTTCCGAGGAAATTCCCGAGGACGGAGGTTCCGAATATTCCCAGCAGGCTCTCCGGGTGAAGTACAGCTTCTTCAGCACCAATATCGTTCAAGGGCATGAGAGCAACAAAATCGCCGGCATGGGCATGTTCGGCGGCGACGTGGATTTTCTCAGCGAGCGGGAAGATGAAATTGGAATCAAATTCCGCTCTTACCGGTCCAAGAAGACCACCAGTGGCATGCTGTACTTGCTGAGCCTGGGGGCTATCGTCGGTTCAATGCTGACCTATGACCAGTACACTGACGACAACGGGACGTCGACGGCTCTCCTGGTGGGGTCGTTGGGGTTGTTATTCGGTGGAGCCGCCGTGGATGTCAGCGCCCACGAATCCCTTTCCCAGACCATCTGGATGTACAATGGAACCCTTAACACTGATGGCCCCCTCCTGGGGCTCGGGCAGGAGAAGGAACATGGCGAAACGCACCAAGAACCCGACCTTCGGTGAAGCGGTCGCGGAGGTCGAGCGGATCCTCGCCGACCTGGAGCAGGACGAAGTTGACATCGACCGCCTGAGCGGAGAGGTCAAGCGGGCCGTCGAGCTGATCCAGGTGTGCCGGGAGAAACTTGAGAAGACCGACGGCGAGGTACGCGAACTGGTGGCCGGACTCGAACGGAAGGACCAGGACGAGGAAACCGACGCGGGTTCCGGAGAGGATCTGCCCTTCTGATGGAACCCCTCATCCAGGTCCGCGACCTGACCAAGGACTACAAGCTGATCAAGAAGCGCGAAGGGGTCACCGGCGGGTTGGTGGACCTGATCCGGCCGCGCAAGGAACTCCTGCGTGCCGTGGAAGGAGTGTCCTTCGACATCCCCCCCGGAGAGATGGTTGGCTACATCGGGGCCAACGGGGCTGGCAAGTCCACGACCATCAAGATGCTGACCGGCATCCTGACTCCGACCTCGGGCAAGGTCACCGTGGGGGGGCTGGTGCCCTGGAAACAGCGCCAGCAGTACACCCGGCACATCGGGGTGGTCTTCGGTCAGCGCACGCAGCTGTGGTGGGATCTGGCCGTGGTCGAATCCTTCCGGCTGCTGCAGAAGATCTACGAAGTGGACGACGAGACCTACGACCGCCAGATGAAACTCTTCGACGAACTCCTGGACGTGGGGGAGTACCTGCATCAGCCGGTCCGCAAGCTCTCCCTCGGCCAGCGCATGCGCTGCGACCTGGCCGCGGCCTTGTTGCACCGTCCCCGGATCCTGTTCCTGGACGAACCCACCATCGGGCTGGATGTCCTGGCCAAGGAGAACGTCCGGGTCTTTTTGCGGGAAATCTGCGAGCGGGAGGGTGTGACGGTGATCCTGACCACCCATGACCTGGGCGATATCGAACAGCTGTGCAAGCGGGTGATCATCATCGACAAGGGCAAGGTCCATTTCGACGGTGACCTGGATGATCTGCGCCGCCGCGTGGGCCGCCTGGTGCGGATGAAAATCGAATTGCGCGACAACGCCACCAGCGCCGAACTGGCGGCTATCACCGCCGGACTGCCCGTGACCTGGGAAGAGGGGGAGGGACGGCTTCATTACGCCGAATTCAACCGGGTCGAGGTGCCGGGAGCCGAAGTGATCAAGCGACTGGTCAACGAGCGGCACGTGTCGGAGTTGCACATGGACGAACCGGCCATCGACGAAGTGGTCCGCGAGATCTACCGGCAGGGCGGGCAGGAGGCCTCGTGATCCAACTGGTGTTGAAAAAGCTGAACCCCGCGATCCTCGAGCCCTGGCACCGCACACGGATCGCCTCGATGGGCCTGTATTTCAACTTCATCCGCCTGGCGTTCCTGAAGTTCCTGGCGTACCGCCTGCGCTACTACACCGGTGTGATCAGCTACACGATATTCATTGCCGGACACTACTACCTCTACACCGCGCTGTTCGCCAGCCGGGTGGCGGAATCCGGCGACACTTCCATCGGCGGGCTGACCATCAGCCAGATGATCACCTTCGTGGCCATCAGCTGGATCGGGCGAAGCTTCTATTTCAACAACATCGCCCAGCAGCTGATGCGCATGATCGTCGACGGCGAAATCGCTATGCACCTGATCAAGCCCTTCAACGTGCAGACCGTGATGATGTTCGAGGCCGTCGGCGAGGCGGGTTTCCGCCTGCTGATGTTCACCCTGCCGATCATGGTGGTGGTGGT
>RCNG010001235.1_pt1 | contig 12641 bp, 10 predicted proteins | sample 2041371 | NCBI WGS metagenome assembly RCNG01 (sample SAMN09708227, study PRJNA481090) | Marine sediment metagenome, whole genome shotgun sequencing project. | biome: marine sediment; feature: ocean; material: sediment; isolation source: Sewage treatment plant 1 marine sediment (STP1) ... | reverse complement strand
CTGTGGGAGCGGCATCTTGCCGCGATTTTCGCCGGTTGGACAGCCAACATCGCCCCATCGTGGCCAAGCCGGAATGCAGGAACTAGCAGCATAAGTGTTAACTACTTTGAGGGCAGAATGAAAGATGCCGAAAAATATGACGCACGCTGCACCCTGTCCAACTGTCGTTTCCCAAGACGATTCTCTGGGGCCTGCCTGCTCCGGGCTGGCATGGCCTGGGCGCCGCCCCGCCACCGCTGCGATATTGCGCTGATTTTACAGATATGGAACAACTGCTGATCCCCTATTCCGCGGTTACCACCCTGGGGCCAGGGCCGGTTCTGATAATCGCCCCACATCCGGACGACGAGGTGCTGGGTTGCGGCGGCGCAGTGCGCCGCCACGTCCTGGCCGGCGATGCGATTCGGGTGGTGATCGTGACCGACGGGACCGCCGCACCCAGCAGCGAGGAGCGCCTCCGGGCCGCCCAACTGCGCCGGGAGGAGTCACGCGCCGCGGCGGCGATATTGGGTTACGGCGAACCGGTATTTTGGCAGCTCCCGGACCGGGGGCTGGTCTATGGCGAGCCCCTGATCCAGCGGCTGTTGGAGGAGATCCGCGAATTCGCCCCCGCCCTGGTCTACGCCCCCTCGTTGCTGGAACGGCATCCCGATCATAGGGTTCTGGCGATGACGGTCCTGGAGGCGCTGCGGCGCCTGGAGCCGGCCCCCGCACTTGCCATGTACGAGGTGGCAGTCCCGCTGAATCCCAACCGACTGCTGGATATCAGTGAGTTGGTCGAGGAGAAACAGCAGGCTATCGCCTGTTTCACCACTCAGTTGGCACTTCAGGACTACGGCCGACAGGTCATCGCCCTGAACGAATTCCGCTCCTTCACCTTGCCCAAAGGTGTTCGGGCAGCGGAGGCCTATCTGTTCGTCGAGCCCGACCGGATCGGCGAATCCTTGACGAAGCTGTATCTGCCGGAGCACCGGCGCCAACAGATGCTCGGTTTGGAGCTGGATTCCGCCGACCTGCCGCTGGTCAGCATCATCGTGCGCAGCAACGGCCGCCGCGAGCTTGTGGAGACGCTGGATTCGGTTGCCTTGCAGACCTATCCGCGCATCGAAGTGTGTGTGATCTGTGTCGACGGCGAGGAGATCCCGGGTCTGGGGGAGCTGTGCGGCCGTTATCCGCTGCGCCGGATCGACCGGGGCGAGCCCCTGCCCCGCAGCCGCGCCGCCAATACCGGTCTGGAGGAGGCCCACGGGTATTACCTGATGTTTCTCGACGATGACGGCCAGTTGGACCCGGAGCACGTCTCGGAACTGGCGCGTTTTATGGAGGAGCGGGGACACCGCATCGCTTACTCCGGCGTGCGCTGTGTCTATCAGGACGGCGCCGACGGTCAGGCTGTATTCAACAGGGAGTTCGATCCGGCAGGCCTGCTCGCGGGCAACTACATCCCGATTCACGCGGTACTGTTCCGGCGCGACTTCGTCGACCAGGGTTGCCGCTTCGACGAGGGGCTCGATCTCTACGAAGATTGGGATTTTTGGCTTCAGCTCTCGATGCTGGCCCGGTTCCACCATCTGGACCAGATCACGGCCAGCTGCCGCAGCTCGCCCGATTCCGGGTGCGGTGTCAATGCCCTGGAGCGCCAAGCGGAGGAATCCGCGCTCAAGGTGTATCGAAAGTGGTGCGTGCGCTGGAGCGACAAGCAGTTGTCCATCCTAATGACCTATGCCCGGCAGCGCGCGGAGACCTGGCGCCTGCCAGAGACTGTGGCGCACTTGCAGGGGCTGGTGGCGACTCGGGATGCAGAGCTCGAAACTGCTTCCGAGAAACAGGCTGCCCTGAACAACCGGATCGCTCTGTGCGACAACGAGCTGGGCGAGCTCCGGGAGCAGCTGGAGGAATGGAAACGAAACGCCCGACCACAACAGATGCGCACCCAGGAACTGGCACGGGCACTGGACGAGACCGTCGCCCGGCTGGACCAGCTCGAGGCAATTCTAACGCGTATTCATTCCAAGATTGCGTTCCGCGTCTACCGCCAATCAGTCAAGCCTATCAAGTCACTGGTTCGGGGCCTGCGGCACGCGTCCCGTCTGTTGTTTGATCACCGAAAGATCGAAGGGCCGCGGAAATAAATAATCGTCCAAAGATTGCGCTGGGCTCCTGAGGGATCGTCAGGACGAAAAGCGTCCTCCCAGCCCCTGAAACGGGGTGGGCGGTCCAGGTAGATGCCCCAAGGTATTTACTTTGAACCCAAAAACGGAGGAAATGCCCGATGCAACCAACCGCACAGGAGGACGCTCCCATAAAAGTCGCGCATATCATCACCGGACTCGGAACCGGCGGTGCGGAACTGATGCTATATAAGCTGTTGAGCCGCACCGATCGGACGCGTATCGACCCTTGCGTGCTCTCGTTGTTGGACAAAGGAGAGATAGGGCCCCGTATCGAGGCCCTCGGCATTCCTGTTCACACCTTGGGAATGGGCCGCGGGAAGATCCCCAACCCGGCGGCGGTGCTTCGCCTGGCGCTCCTGTTGCGGCGTCTGCGCCCCCAGCTGGTTCAGACCTGGATGTATCATGCCGACCTCCTCGGCGGTCTCGCAGCATGGTTGGCAGGAAACCGGCACATCGTCTGGGGCGTGCGCCAAAGCAATCTGGATGCCGATGCGGTCAAGCGTACCACCGCCTATACCGCACGGCTCTGTGCTGCCCTTTCGTGGTGGCTGCCGCAGTGCATCGTATGCGGTTCCGAGGCGGCCAGGCGTGTCCATTCCGGGCTGGGATATGCGAAGAAAAAAATGCGGGTCATATCCAACGGGTTCAACCTCGAGCTGTTTCGGCCGGACCCCACTGCCCGCCGATTCCTCGCAGAGGAGCTGAGTTTCGGGGATGAGACGATCCTGGTAGGGCTGGTGGGGCGCTTCGATCCGCAGAAGGATCACCGGACCTTCGTGGCCGCCGCGGCGCGGATTGCGGCAGACTGTCCCAACGTCCGCTTCCTGCTGTGCGGCGCCGGTGTGGAGTGGAACAACCGGGAACTGGCGGCTTGGATCGAGTCCGCCGGCATCAGTGACCGGGTCAACCTTTTGGGCCAGCGGGACGATATGCCGCGGATCACCGCAGCCCTTGACCTGGCGTGCTCCTCTTCCTATGGCGAGGGATTTCCCAACGCCGTGGGCGAGGCCATGGCCTGCGGGGTACCTTGTGCAGTCACCGACGTGGGTGACTCCGCCCTGATCGTCGGTGCAACCGGCGCGGTTGTGCCGCCCAGAGATCCCGCCGCCCTCGCCTCGGCCATTGGGGCAATGATCGGCCTCGAGCTCACCGCCAGACGGCAACTCGGAGAGGCTGCCCGGCAGCGGATCGCTGATAAATACGCGTTGGAACGAATCACGCAACAGTACGATCGGTTGTATCTGGATTTAATCGGCGTTTGATCCGCCTGCAATCTCAGCCGGCACGGCCTCGCGCACCCGCCACAACCTGGCGACACTTCGGAGTTCAAGTGATACATGGCGCGACCCAGAAGTATCACGCAAAGAAGCCAAGGCTCGGCTCGTCGTCAACCGCCATCGATGTCGTACGGACTGTATGCGCTGTCACCGGTATCGCCGGTCACATGAATCGGCGTCGGTGGTGTGGATGCGGTCGCCGACCAGAATGCGACCGGGGAGACCGGCCCGGCAATGAATCCGCATTTCTTTAACGCCCGTCCCAGCACCGGACATGTCGCACGGGCCCGGACCTGCACCACACGTGATGCGGCGAGCCGTTCCAGGAGCGCCGACACCATCCATGCGTACACCTCGACGCGAGGGTGGGGAGTGAATATGTCCACAATCGTCGCCTCGCGTCCGTGCGCCGTACCATAGTCCCGACCCAGTGCCCATCCGACGGGTGCATCGCCGTTTCGGAAGAGTAGGGTCGTAAATCGGCCGACACCGGCCGCACCGCGCGAAAGCCACTCGTGCCATGCTTTGTCGGGGAGCCCGACGCATCCGTAACCGATCTCGCCCTGGTAGAGGGATAATATCTCCTCACCAATCCTGTCCACCGCCTCCACGCGTCCGTCGTGGGGTGCTCTCCACCGGCGCGGTCGGCACCATGTCCGGGTAGCCACCACCGCGATCGCGCTTGCCGCAAGCCGTGGCAAACGCGCGTCGGCATGGAGCCTGTGCGCGAGCACCTCGCTGGCCAATGGCAAGAGATACGAGCGCGAGGCGCCCAGGTCGCTCCAGCCGAGGCGGGGCAGAAACGTGCGGGTGAGCTCCGTGCCTCCGACCGCCAAACAGGGTTCCGGTCGCGCCATCACGCGGCGCAACATGCGAATGCCGATGCCCGAGTGGAGATCGTCCGGAAGGGTGTACCAATCGAAAGGCTCCAGCATTGCGACCCGATCGCCGCCCACACGATACCAACGTTGCCTGCCCCAGATGGTGGCGATGCATCTGTCATCGCGCGTCGCGAGCAGGCCCCACTGGGCGGGGCAGTCGAGATAGCGCCACTTCAGGAAAGCACTCGACGATGGGCGTTCCCAGACGATTGTATTGAAATCGCGAACCGCAGCCATGTGCTTGGCCTCGAACGGGACGATCCGGCTTGCCAAACCTACCCCCCGGTCGCGGTCACCGCAAGTGCGGTGCGTCCCATCACCAGCCTCGCGACGCGGCGTCTCACCGAGTCATCTACTAACCCGAACATGGGATAGGCAACGTTCAGAGCCTCACGGATGGTCTGGATCAAGGCGCGGCTCGCCGGTAATAGCCAACCTATTGCCAAGAGCCGCAACGCCGAGCCAGGCCATCCGTGAGGCTCCCGAAGGGCTTGCCTGTGCGCGCCCACGGACTGCGTTGCCGCCACTTGCTGTAGGAGTGCTACAGCGGCGTGTCGGCGCCTTGCCGTGAACGCGCACAGGCAAGCTGAATGCCGCCTATCCCATGTTCGGGTTAGTACGTCCATAACGCCGTCATTGCGGGTAGCCCCCATACCGATTAAATCGACGATAGCGGTCCAGCATTACGCCGACCTGCCGCTTGGCGTGAAGCACGTTGCGCAAGGTGGCGCCACAGGCGCGGTTCCAGACATTGGCGATCGCCATGTCCTCGGCCTGTGCATAGGTCAATATCCGGGAGTGATGCCGCTCGACGAAACGCTCAAGCGCGCAGAAACCCGCCTCACTGATGGTGTTCAAATGGTGGCATGACGTATAGACGCCGAGCGGAAGCGCCATCGCGCGCCCTATCAGCTGTGGTACGTAGACAATGCCGCCGTCGTGAAACGGAAACAGACCGTAGCCATCAGAAATCGATTCGATCCCAATTACCTTCAGTGCCCGGACCGTGTTCTCGTCGAAAGTATGTGACGGAGCGAAGAATGTGCGGACCCGCAATTGCTCATGATCGAAGATCGCTCTAGCCTTCCGCAACTTCCATAGCTGTGTTTCAAAGTCGTGCCCGGCGAACTCGCTGTGGGTTCCGAGGCCCAGCAGATCTTTCCCATGAGAGTCGTAGATATGTTGGTAGCCGTGCATGGCGATCTCCCATCCCCGACTCTGGGCTGCTCTCATTTCATCCCAGAAGTTCGTCTCGCTGGCCGGGAATGCTCTCAAGTTCGGATCCTGATTGTCCGGGATCACACCCAGCAAGGGCTTTACGTCGTATATGTCGAATAGCCGTTTCGCACGGGTGTATCCATCCCAGTTCATGTTGGGCGCGATGTCATCGAGCCGAATCACGTAATGACCTTCGACTAATCGACTGCTTCGAGCGGCTGGTGTCATGTATCGACACTCTTTGGGTGCAAGTTATTTTTGCCAGGCTCCTTAGCCCGGGATGGGTCCCATCAGCTATTCTCCGGCCCCGTGCTCACCTGGACAGCAGGCTGGTTTGCAGCCTTTCTTCCAAGCCCAGCCCGGCGACAACGAGCTCCCGCGCAATCATTTCGGCCATTAGAGCGTGCCCTGACACATTGAGGTGTCCGTCGTACAGGAAGAAGAATCGCTCCAGCGGCGCATCCGCGGCTTCCATCATCGACCTGGGGTCCGCTACGGTAAGCCCCCGGGCCCTGAGCATTGCCACGACGGCCTCATGCACTCGCGCTTCCGTCTGCTGGTTGTCGCCCACCCGGAGCGCGCGCGAAGGAATGATCGCAATAGTGCAATCATAGCCCGAGCATAGATCCTGCAGCGCCGCAACCGTCTGTTCGATGACCTGAGGATCCCAGGTGTTTTTCGGTACGCCAGCGCCGCCTTGTGCAGGAATGATCAGACCGGCATCACCAGCCAGATCCCGAAGCACGGGAGATTGATGGACGAAGCTGGTCACCACGAAATACAGGCTGGAATGGTCTTTCAGCCATTTTTTGAGCGGCAGCAGCCTGAACCTCAGGCCTCGACCGACCTGGCGGTCGGCGGGCGTGTCGTTTGCCGAATCAAATTGCCCGGGGAAGGGGTAAGGGAGGATGTCGGTCTCCATGCTGAGTCCAACAACCAAGTGCTGCGCGCGGGCGCCGTTTTCTTTCGCAAACTCCAGGAGCTGCTTGTAACCCCGGATGTCTGTCGGCACAGCGACATTGTAGGTGCCCACGCCCAGCTTATAGCCAACCCGCTCCGAAAAGCGCTCTCGCGCCTGCACGCCATGTCCGAAAGTCTGTGAATCACCGATGAATATGAGCTCGTCGGCTCGAGCCTCGGTGACGTCCCGCTCATCCCGAAGACCGTGGCGGTTGAAGCGGACTGTCACATCGAATTCCCTGACATTGATCATGCGGACTTCGGTGTTGGGCACCCCCGATTTGGGAAGATCGGGACGGATATGCGGATATGTGAGGCGTGCTTCCGGGTCCGAGTAGGGAATCAGCCAACGGACGGCGTACTCCGCCAAAAGTAGAGTGGTCACAGCCAAGGTTACAGCCAGTGCCAGGTTACCGAAGAAGTTCAAGACAGGCTTCATCATTGCGTGTTACTTCGAGGTTTAGCAAAAACAAGGTCCGACGCGATGTCCGCATTTTATGCAGAAGGATTTCCGTTTACAACAAAGCTGACTCGGATTCCGACACCTTCCAGAACGAAGCGCCGGTAGCGAACTCGCGCTTCCTTCCGCTCGCACGCCCAGGAACGCTTCGCGGTCGTCAACATCCTCCTAAATGGCTTCGCATCGTGTGATTTACCCGGTAACTCAATCTGCTGAGTATTGCACAAAGCGGTCAACTACCGTATCTGGGATCATAATTCTGCACCGATGTCATCAGTCAGAGCAAAAAAGATGGAACACACCGGCGAACCCCGATCATTGCGGACATCAGAATGCACGCCTCCGATTACGAAGATTTGACCCAGCGTTGGCCCACCTTTAGAATCCGCGAGCCATGAACGGACCTGAACAGCACGGAGACAACCAGCCCCGCGGGAGTTTCCGCTCAATACTGGCTCGGTCGGCTAAGATAGCCGTCGTCGTGTTGTGCACCATCCTGGCGATCATCGTCTTTCTGATCTGGCTCGGGGGCGACACCTCTACCCTGCCCTTTGACTACGACGGCTTCGACTGAGGGGATGGTGGCCGAAAATCAGGCGCGGAGCTCCCTGGTAGCGAACCTGGCGCTCGTTGTCGGCTCGCTCCTGTTCACAGCCCTTCTGCTGGCGGCGCTGGAGGGGGCGCTGCGCTTCCTGGAGCTGGGTGCGCCCGATGACGCGCGGGCATCGCGCCTCAAGTATCAGCAAATCTATCTTCCCGCCCTTGAATCCGCCACGCGGCCTGACGGGCAGCGCATCCTCCGTACGACCGACACCCGACTCCCCTACCAGTCCGTCCTGGCAGACAAGCCCGCCAATGGGCTGCGGGTTTTCACATTTGGCGGGTCGGCCACGGCGGGCCTTGGCTTCAGTCCCAATGTGACCTTTGCGCGGCATCTTGAGCGAATGCTGAGACGCGCCTACCCGGAGCGCCTGGTGGAGGTGGTCAATCTAGGGGTCGTGGCTCTCGCCGCCCGTCAGGTCAAAGTGCTGGTCGAAGACGCGTGTAGGAATTATTCTCCCGACGCCGTATTGATCTACTCCGGGAACAACGAGTTTCTGGAGATTCATGCGGAAAAGTACGCAGCGGCCAATGCCAATCCGATCACCCGTTTAAGTGATCTCGTGGCTCAGACCCACTTCTATCGCTTGGTGGACCGCTTCATCCGGGGCGCGCCGCAAACGCCGTCATTGGCCCAGCAGAACCTCTCCGCCGCGGATCTCCGCATGACTGAAGATGCGCTCATTCGCGATATCGAGATGAAACCCGAGGAGATCGAGGCCATCACCGACCGCTACGAGAAAACCATGGATGGGATCGCGGCGGTTTGCCAGGAAACACAGACACCGGTGGTGCTGATGACCGTGGCATCGAACTGGAGGTGGCTGGGACGCAAAGACCTCCCCGCAGACTGGTTGGATGAGCTCGTGCCGAGCAAGGGGGTATCCCTGGCTGAGCGCTATCGTCAGGCACTCGCCCTGCTGACGGAGCGGATCGCATCCAGCTCCCTCGACGAGCGCTATGAGTGGCAATTCAAGCGTGCGGCGGCTGCGGAGATTCTGGGTGAGTTTCAAGCCGCTCGCGACGACTATCGTGCGTCCATGAACGGCGACCCGCACCTGCGCCGTTCCCTGGACGCCTTCGCGGAGCGGGTGCGGCGAGTCGCCGAAGACCGGGGGGTGCCATTGGTAGATGTGGTGGAAATGCTTTCCGCGCAAGCCACCAACGGCATTGTCGGATTCGACGAGTTTTACGACTATGTCCATTTCACCCCGCGGGGCGTGGTGCTGGTGGCCGCAGAGGCCTTCCGCATGATGCTGCGCGGCGGCATCCTTCCCGACCCGGCAAATTTCGCCCCGGGTGATTACGTACAGGAGCGATTCTCCTGGCAGGCCGGATTGACCGAGGACCCTCTCGCTGTGGGGGAGTGGCTGGGTTTCGGGTTCGATAGCGCCGGCATCGCCGACCGCGATCTGTGGAAGTACGACAAGCTCCTGAAGACGCTGGACGAACGGATCGACGCGAAACCTGACGATCTGCACGCGCTGATGTATCGCGGTAACGCCTATGCCTTTCGCGTCGGCGGCGCAGCCCAGGCGGACAGTGACTACCGCGCCGCCCTCGGTGTTGCGGGTGATAACCCGGAGATCCTGTCCAATCTGGAGCGGCTACACTCCGAACGGCAACCGTGAATCGGCGGATGCAACGACGAACGATTAGGCGGTACTCTGTGATTCCCCGTTGGTTGGCCCACGATGGCGCCCATCAGCTATTCGAGGCGATGATCGGCCTCGAGCCAACCGCCAGACGGCAACTCGGAGAGGTTGCCCGGCAGCGGATCGCCAACGAGTCCGCGTTGGGATGGTCCATACAACAGTACAATCGGCGGTATCTGGCATATTCTTTTCCAGTAATCGCCTAAGCAGCATTTAATCCGCCTGCAATCTCAGCCAGCACGGCCTCACGAACCCGCTGACCGGCTTGTCCGTCGGAATTGAACAGCCATTTGTCCAGAACACGCGCCGTGGTGGCGGGAAGGTCCGCGCTCGGCTGGCGCCTTTCCCGAGCACGCCGGACCAGCAGCTCGGCGAGCTCGGCGGGGCTTTTGGCATACTCCACCGCATCCTCCAGGTCTACCAGATAAGGTTGCATCTCCGCCTCCAGTGCCTCGGCAAAGCGGGGCACAACGACCGGCTTGCCAGCGGCCAGGGCCTCGAGCAGCGAGGTGCTGTTGAAGCCACAGACCACATCGTGCTGGAATATAAGCCCTTGAGGACTGCCGCCGAATACGACGTGGATGTTGTCCGGCAAGCGATTTACACCCATCAGCTGTTCCAGAGTGGCGCTGTCCTTGTCCGATTCCGCACCTTTCGTCTTGATGGTAATTCGCAGGTCCGGATACTGGGTGGCCATGGTGTGGATGGCTCCCAGTGTCTGCTCGACGAGGTGGGTCCACCCGAGGCGATCCAGGCGTTCGTCGATCTGCTCCTTGCGCCGGGTGTACGGCCACCGGCTTCGCTTCCTGATCAGCACGGGAATGAACGCCTTGGGGCCGAACATAAAGAAAAGGATCCCGGGCGGTCCGGTGTGTGCAGCTCCCGCCGCAGCAGCCTGGCGGCGCATGCAGTGGACAAGGTCCAGACGGGGCATGCCGGTGATAGTGACCCGCTCCGGATCGACGATACCGGAATTGACATCCACGGAGCGCTCGCTCTCGCCGTAGACCAGGATGCGCCTGCCCGTGAAGGGTCCCCTTCTTTCCCGGTAGACCTTGGTCCAGAACCGTTCATACCCCTCGTTTTTGATGGATTCCTTCATGATCACGATAAAGGGAATCCCCAGTTCCTCCAAGGCTCCCGCGAGCTCGCGCTCGGCGAAATAGGCGAAATTTCCGGTCAGGACCGCATCGAAATGCCTCCGCCGATCCAGCTTGCTCCAGAGTTTGACCAGGAACCGACGGTAGGCGCGCGCCCGGGCCGCGTCTCTGACCGAAACATTCACATAGTTGTTCTCGTCCATGTGGGCAGGGAGAAAGGCCCGGGACAGCGCCTTGACCGAATTGCGGCTCACCTTGGAAACGCAGGCCCCCGGGTCGTCTTGGAAGCTGGCCAGGACGTCTTCGGTAACCATTGCCTTGGACAACAAAAGAATGTCATAAACGGCTTGGCCGTTATCGCCGTTCGCGGGCTTCAAGATGCTTACGGTTGCGCGAAAGAAGAAGGCGGCGCCACCGGCCCACCTCAGCCTGGCACATAGATAAATGAGGGGACCCAGCGCTTCTTCCGCTGCTCGCTCAAGGATGTAGTCGCGCGGCAGTCGCCGGGCTCGAAGGAGTCGCCGTAGCATGAGTCTGGTGAGCGGTTGGGGGTAGGTGAGGGCATGCTAGCGGATCGCTTGGGGGTGTCAAGACAAATGCGGCGCAAGGGGAGCGCGGGCGTTCTGTCCACAAAGCGTACGAAGAACGTGAAGTAATCGACAGTACCGCACGCGCTTTTTTCTTTTTTCCTTAAGATGACAACAACCCGTTGGAACAGCCACTCGGCATCATGAAAACGTGCTTATTTTCGACTACCTGCAGACCCCTCTCTCAGGAACAGATAGCTTCAACAGACTTTTCGGCCCGGGAATGGCCGAATGACCAGATTCCAATTCCGTCCAGCTTGGCCACCGCCTCCGCGAATGCATATCGGCTGGGAGATGACCTAGTTGCGTCCTGTGCCCAACCCACCTGGACCAGCAACTGATTGATCTCACGTCCATTGGCATACAGCCGGATCTGCTGTAAACCGTCCTTCCCGAGCCCGACCGGCTCGTAGGTCAGATTCCCGTGCAGCATGGTATTCAACGCCTTGCGGGCTTCGGCGCCGCCCGGCTGGCAGTGTTCCGGGGCATCGATGTCCGCCAGGTGGGCAAGCTGCCCATCGACTACCACCTTGTCCCCACCCACTACCTCGACGATGGTTGCATGACATTCGTTGGCAAACGGAATAAGCAGAAGCAGGGACGTCAATTTGCGTTTCATCTCAATATGTCTGATCACGGTCACACAAGCAACAAAATCCAACGCCCAGCACTATGTGACTACCCGGTAGCCTCATTGCCTCTGCTAAAAAAGTCTATGCCCCAGGCTTTGGCCTGTCCATGGCCAAAGCGGGAAAAGCACTGAATTGTTGTGCTCGGTCAATACATTGCGATGAGCTTTATATAACACCTGAATCCTTGACGAGACCCGGTGTGAGCTCGAATTTGCCAGAATCCCCTCGGTGGCACTCGATCTGCTGGTTCGCCCTGTTAAACCATTTCTGCGACATCCGCCCATCCGTTATGTCGGGTTAGTGGCTCCTGCACGCACATCGCAGCCAGTTGCGAATATTGTTTTGACCGCGGTATGCTTCGTAGCGCATGGGCAGGTACGTCCGGGAGGAAAACATGGCGTGGCTCTTGGTTGTAGATGGCTTCATCTTGTTGGTGTTTGCTGCGATAAGTGCGTTTTCAGTATTCAAGGTCACGAACGTGCAGCATATGCCGGTCGTCGGTTGGCTGGCAAAAAACGGAAAGGTAACTCGCGCAAAACTCGCAGCCCTTGGTGTCGCTCTGGTAACCGGGTCTCTCGGTATTGTTTCCGTAAACTTGGGGATCCTTTACCTAGTTGACCAGGTATAGGGCGGTGTCTGTCAAATAACATACCGTATCACCCGGATTTTTGACCGTCTGCTGCGTTACGAAAACAGTTACATGTTGCAGCTATGCGCCTGTTGTCAAACCTTGAAGACGGACAATCCCGGCGCTACGCCCCTGCACTACCCAATTCTGCTTCGCTTGCGTACCAGCCCAAGCCGTCCATGGCTTGAGCGTTTGCTACTCGACCGTAGCTCACCCCTGCTTCGCTTGGGCACAGGTGTTGGGCTCCTGCCCAAGTCGTTCATTGCTTCGCAATTCACCCGGCGCGATCTTTGGACGATTATCCTAGAAAGAGCAGTTGACCGCTTCGTGAATATGATAACGATATGAGTAAAAAAATATGCCTACTCGATGTTCACCCGATGGGTGAGGGCGCTACGGGGCGGATTGCACGGTTGTGGCGGCGCATGGCGGCGTTGCTCCTCCTTGAATAGATTGACTATTCGGCGTC
>RCNG010001234.1_pt1 | contig 12642 bp, 6 predicted proteins | sample 2041371 | NCBI WGS metagenome assembly RCNG01 (sample SAMN09708227, study PRJNA481090) | Marine sediment metagenome, whole genome shotgun sequencing project. | biome: marine sediment; feature: ocean; material: sediment; isolation source: Sewage treatment plant 1 marine sediment (STP1) ... | reverse complement strand
CCTCGGCCACCATGCCGTCGAACGCAACGATGCGCGTCCGGACGCGGATCTTGCCGTCCTGGCTCTTTTTGATGACGGCGGTGTGGCACTTGGGGCAGTGGGTCATTTGGGCCTCGTGACCAGTTTGGCCCAGATCTCCTTTGGCCCTTCACCGGTGACCATCCCCTGCCGCAGTCCTCCGCGACTCTCGGCCCAGGACTTGGCCTCGCGGTACAGGTTTGTGGCGATCCCTGTCCTTCGGTGGTCTGGGTCCACGTGCACCTGACCAACGATCCAGCCCTTCCCGTGGTTCTCCAGCAGGATGTACCCGATCGACTTCCCGGCGTCCCGCACTGACCACATGACCGACTCTTTGGCCGTGCTAAGGGCGTCTCCGGGGAGCGGGCCCTTGATGGTCGGCTTGGCCATCCCCCCCGCTGGCTGCCATTCGTAGGTGTCGCCCTGGCCGCGCGCCCACCCGCTGGGGGTCTTGCGCCACCCTCCACCCGGGGGAGCCTTTCCGCCAGGTGGGGGCACCTTGAGCCGCCGCGTGGGCGCGGCCGTGGGGGTTCCAGCGCCGGCGCCGCCGGGCTTGTCCGAATCCGGGCGCTTGGCGATCGTGCGCTCCGCGGGGCGCCGGGCCGCCACGGTCAACTTCGGCCCCCCAAACAGGCTGAGTTGATCGGCCTTCTCTAGCACTTCGTCGAGCCAGCGGTCCCAATTCATTGTCTAGTGTCCTGTGGGTGGATGGTGAAGCCGCCCAGGTCGCGGCGCTCTGCCCGCTTCTCTTGCTGGTCGTCGAGCCACTTCCTGTTGCGCTTCGTGTCGAGGAGCTCGGGCGAGGTGGCGTCCTCGATCTTGGGCTTGTCCCGCACGTAGCCGTCAACGTAGCTCACCGGGGAGATCGAGACTGCCTCTTTCTCCTTGGTCCGGTCCCGCTTCTTGCGCTTCTTCTTCTTCTTCTTCTTGCGCGCGTCCGGGCCGTAGGGGTGGTCCGTCGTCGGCTGCGCCGCGTAGGGGTAGGCGTTGGCGCCGGCGGTGCGCGCGGGCTTGCCAGCGTTGCCCATGGTCCCCACCGTTCGCCTGCTCCCCACGTAGCCAGCAGTCCCCCCGAATGTCTCGCCGGCGGCCTTCACGAGCTCGAGCCAGCGGCCGCGGTAGCTCTTGTCGTACCGCCCCATGAGCGCCTCGAGGCCGGAGCTCTCCGGCGGGATGAACCGCTCGAGCTGGAACTCCTTGGCCTGGAGGTAGCGGTCCAGGGTGCCCGGGTGACGCTCCTTCTTGGCTGTCTCCTCGAGGTAGCCCGACACCGGCTGTTGCTCGGCGGTAAGCGCGTGCTCCTTGTGGAGCATGACGGCGCGGTTGACCGTGCTGGTGTCGAACTGCACCAGGTCGCTGGCCCACTGCCTGAACGAGCCTTCCTTCTGGTCGAGCTCGAGGTCAAACTCCTCGGGCTTGGAATCGAAGTAGTCCACCCAGGCCTCTGTCTCGTCGAAGTCTGGATCGCCGCCGGCGCCGGCCCAGGCCCGCATCTTGGGCTCGAGCTCGGCCTGGGCTTCGCTGGTCAGCACGTCCTTGGCGCTCTTGACCTTGGAGATCCCGCGCAGCGCCGCCTTGGGTGAGCTCGCGAGCTCGAGCACGCGCGCCTCGGGCAGGCCGCGCGCGCTCCAGTAGGCGGCCGCCACGAGCTGGACCGTCCGCTCTGCCATGCTCTCCGGCTGGGAGCCGCCCAGGAAGTGGAGCTTGGGGAACCGTCCGGCCTTGTAGAGCTTGGTCACGAACGGGATCATCACGTCCATGGGCATGGGCTTCTTGGCCATCGGCAGGCCGATCGTGAAGGTCCCCTCGCCAAAGGCCTCCGAGGCCGCCACGTAGTCATGGGCGAGGCCCTCGGCGGTCCGCGACTGGAAGGGCACGATGAAGTGCACCCCGCGCGCCATGAGCGCCTGGACGCGATCGGCATACTTTTGGCGCAATTCAGCCGTTCTTATGCCGTCCCCGATCTTGTCCGGCGCCACCACCGTCAGGGTGCCCGCGGGGAACTGGTCGGCAAGGCGCTCGTAGGCGCCAAACACCTGGTCAAAGTCGAGCGGCAGGGCCTTGGTCTGGAGCTTGACCAGCTTGGCCTGGGCCTTGTCGAGCTCCTCGCCGGGCTCGAGCGCGGCGATCTTCGCCTGCTGGCCGGGGATATCCCGCTCGGCGGCGAACCTGGGAAACTCTCCGCTGTCCACCATGAGCTTGAGGCCCTCGGTCCGGGCGTGCCGGGCGAAGCGCATGATGGCCTTCTTGCCCTTGGGCACCTCGTGGGCGGTGATTTGCACGCCGAGGTTGCGGCCGCCCAGGCCGCTGATCCCCTCGAGCGGAACAAAGCGGGCCTTCTCCCCGCCGCCCGACACGTTGAGGTAGACGGTGGAGACTGCCGCGATCGGGTCGGCCGCCATCTTGCGGTTGACCTCTATCTGGCGCGCGAAGTAGACCCGCTGGCCGCGGTGAGTCTCTGGCATCGTGGGCGCCTCGAACTCGGGATACTGGTACTCGTACCCCCCGCCCGGCTTGCGCCGCCTGTGAGCTCCCTTCTTGGACCCGGGCGCCACCTCCCAGCCGAACGTGCGCTGGGGGGACAGCTTGCGCGCTGGCGCGGCGCCGCCGGCCTTGGCGAGCTCGAGCTCGTGGACCTTGGCGTTGGGCTTGAGAATGACCTCCCTCTCGTGGCGGAAGCGCTTGCTGTTGAGCCAGCTTTCCGGTTGTCCCCAATGAACCAGGATATCCGAATGGTGCACGCGAAAGGCGTGAACGTCCGTGGCTTTTCCTCTTGTGCTCAGATCCGTGGTGGCCGACATGCCACCCATGGACTTGGGATCATCCCCTGGACGCAGTGAACGGTAGACCGTGATGTACTCTGACCCGTGGTGGCGCTTGACGGCGTGCTCCGCGTCTGCGGCGAGGGCCGTTTTCTCGCGGTCGGTGAGCTCGGCATAGGTGTTGAACAGGCGCGTTTTGGCGCCGCCCTCGTTATCGAATACCCACGCGGACACGTCTGGGTTGAGCGCCTCGTGAGCACTCCGCGCCCACATTTTCTCGCCCACCTTGAGCTCGCGCCAGGGGATGGTATGGGCGGCGTCCGCCCACTTGCCACCGCGGGGCCCAATGAACGGACCCCCACCCTTGCGGATCGCCTGGCCATCGCGGTACTCGCCGCCCAGGGCGTGGTCCACGAACTGCTGGATCGGGATCACCGTCATGCTGCCGTAGAACTTCGGGCTGTCGAAGTGAAGGAGGTAGGCCTTCTTGGCCGCGCGCGCCGTCAGGAACCCCAGCATCACCTTGTCCTCATCTGGTTCCTTGAACGCTGGCGACTTCAACTGGTGGATCACGTAGACGCTCTTGGCGTCCTCGTGGGCCCCCATGAACACGTCCACGTGGTCGCCGTCTGCGCCCTCCGTCATCCGGATGTAGCCGTAGGGCCAGCGCATGAGCGTCTCGCCCGTGCGCTTGGTGGGGGGGTCGTACCAGTAGCGCTTGGAGCCGCGTCGGTTTTCGATGCTGATCGGCAGGCCGCGGAAGGTGGTCTTGTAGTGGAGCTTGCGCGCCTTGGACAGGCCCTCGGACCGCACGAGCTCGGTGGCGGCCGCCATCAGGGCGGCGGGGGTGCTGGCGGTCCTGCTGAAAGCCTCGGCGGCGCCGGCGGCCATCAGGCCGGGGCGCGTCTCGACCAGGCCGGCGAGCGTGGCCTTCCACGAGCTCACCCTGTCGTCCCACTTCTTTTTCCGGACCACCTTGCCCACCGGGGTAGGCTCCTTGCCCGGGTGGACCACCGACGGCACGAACGGGCTGTCCTCGACCGTCGGGACGTTCTCGTAGTGGCCAGCCACGGCCGCGGAGATCGGACCCCGATGGCCGGCGCGGCGCAGCGCCAGGGCGGCACCCTCGAGGGTCGCGCCGCTGGTGAACACGTCATCTACCAGCATGATCGGGGTGTCTGGGTGCACCTTGCCCAGGTCGGCCGCCATGGTCTTGGAGTGCTGATCCGCTGTAAGTCCCCGTTTTCCTTTTCGGCGCCGTTGACGCGCGCTCTGGACGGCCTTGGTGCGGCGCATCCCGCCAAAGGCCTGCCCCACGCCCTGGAGCGTGAGCTCGCGCGCGAGGCCGGTCAGCGGGGCCTTGCCGGCGCCGGCGCCGGGGACCGCCACCACCAGGCCGCGAAACCCCTTCATGCCTGGCATGAGCGCCATGATCGCGGCCGCGGTGCGGGTGGCCTCGGGGTCGCCCTCCTTGACCCCCTGGATCATGTCCTGCACCTTGTCCCACTTCGTGCCCAGGCCGCGGTGGAGGGTCCTCGAGGCGTAGGAGGTGGCCGCGGCGACCGGCTTCCACGTCCCGTCGGCCTGCTTCTTGTGCCAGCCGTCCTTCCACTCCCTCATCTCGCCGGGGCGGGCCGCGGTGGACTTCTCGATCGACTCGAGCGGCACCACGTCCCAGTCCTCATCGAACCCCCAGCCCGCGGGGATCCTGACCACCTGGCACTGACACCAGGGGTGCATGGCGCCCATGACGGGCCGCCAGTCGGCGCGCTTGAGGCCGTAGTTGGCGACCCCCTGTTGCTGCCACCACTCGACCGATTCGACCCGCGGGCGGCCGTCAGGGCCCAGGTAGAGCCGCTGGCAGTCCGGGCAGGCGTTGGGCTCTGGCATCTTGGCGAGCTGCTCGCCCTGGCCGTAGCGCGCCGCCACGTCCTCAATGAACCCCACCTGGTGGGCCATGTGGCTCTCGGTGCTGGCGATCCGCCCCCAGTCCCGGGCCCAGTCGTCGCTCATCTGGCGCAGCTTGGTGGTGAGGCGCCCGACGGTTTCCCGGCGCAAGGTGCTCTGGGCGCCCTCATCCTGGAGGGTGTAGCGGAAAGCCTCGGCGAGCTCCTGGTCCATGTCCGCGGCGGCGAGGGTGAGCTCGCCCTCGTAGCGCGTGCCCAGGCCGACGCAGAACTGCCCGGCGCGGCCCTGCAAGAACTCGAACGCGCGCTTCTCCTGGTCGGAGAGCTCCACGGGGTTGCGCGCGAGGTGGTTGACGAACTTCTGGTAGGTCATCTCATGGGCGCGCGGGAGCTGGGCCATGAGGCGGCCGTACTCGTAGCTGTCGAGCACCACGTTGTGCAGGTCGTCGGGATCGACGTAGCCCTCGGTGACCAGGCGCTGGAGCTCCTCGGTGGACACCTCCATGCCTGTCGTGCTGATCGCCACCGATGTCGAGGCATCCCGGATGATGTCCCGGAGCCTGGCGAGCTGTTCTGCGGTGAGCAGTGCCATCTATGCCTCTCGCGCCTCTCGGAGCACCTCGAGCATGGAAGCCAGCATCTTGCCCCGGATCCGCTGGACCGTCTTGGAGCTCCGGTCCACGCCGCCCTGGAGCACGGGGAGCTCGAGCTTCCGCGGGATCGCGTCCTTGTTCTGGGTCAGGCCGGCTTTCTCGAGGTGGTCGTGGTCGCAGTCCTGGTGTCCCGCCAGCTTGCGGATCACCCTCACCACGTCCTCGACGCGCTCCTCGAGCTCGCCGGGCCGCCCCTCGACCCGGACCTTCACTAACCCGCCACGTAGTAGGTCAGCAGAGCGTCGGTGGCCCCCGCGTTGCTGACCAGCAGCGCGGTGAACTCGCCTTCCCACATGAGCTTGGCCTTCTGGCCGCTGGTGGGGGTGAGCTTGAGCACGTCCACCCCGCCGTTGATTTTGAAGGTGAGCTCCTGGTCGCTCTCGAGGTAGAGGATCTTGCCGGTGGCCACCCCGCCGAACTGGATCACGTCATCCACCGCCGCGCCGGCGACCACCTGTGTCCCGGACATTTCCTCGGTGATGTCCTCGCGGGTGGTGGTGGTCGTCACGTCCTCGGTGCGCCGGAACCCGATCTGGTTCTTGGAGCTCGTGAGGGCCGACAAAAGCTGGAACTTCAACTCTGCGTAAAGGCTCATAGCTCAATCTCGTAGGTCTTGGTGTTGTCGGAAAGGGCCTCGCGGACCCGCGCTTTTTTGATGTCAGCCTCGAACCACCGGCCGCCCTTGGCCGCCCCGGCCGCGCCGCCGAGCTCCTCGGGCCAGCCGCCGGCGTCATCTTCTCCGGCAGTCTGGGGGCCGCCCTGGTCGGACTCCTCGCCACCCTCCTCCTCGCCGCCCAGCATCTGGTCCCAGCCGCCCTCCTCGCCGCCCTCGCCGCCCTCCATGCCCTCCTGGTCCTTGGCCTGGGCGAACTGGAGCCACGTCGGGTCCAGGATCACCTCGCCCTTGCCATCCTTCATTGGCGGCAGGTCGTCAACGGCGCGGACCTCATCGACGGTCATCTTGTAGGTGACCTGTTTCTTCTCCTGGTCGATCACCTCGGAGGCGTCCCGCGGGTTCAGACCCACGAAGTCGATCTCCATGTCCGGCTCGATTGGCCAGATCAGGTAGCGATTGATCCAGTTGCTCATGGACCGCAGTAGCGGGCGCAGCCCCCGGTCCTTGGAGCTCTTTACCCGCTGCTCGGCCGGTGCCTGGAACATCTGGCTGGTTTGTCCACTGTTCCCATAGGAAAAATTTATTTCCGCGGGGTCGAATTGAAAAACTGCTGCCGAGATCTTGATGAGGAAGTCGAAAAATGCAGAAAATTCCATGTCTCGGTTTGAGGCGTGGAGGTTGATCCACTGGAGCTCCTCGGCGTTCGTGATCGGGGTCCGCCAGGCGTTCTGGACGCCGTTGATCATGGCGTACCAGTGTCGCCTGAAGGCGTCGAGCTTGGCGTCCGGGATGCTGCCCTTGAAGTTGAGCACGCCCTTGGTGGCGCTGCCCTGGGAGAAAAAGCGCCGGTTGTACTCGAAGGCCCACAACATCGCCGTCACGGTGGACAGCAACATCTCGAGCTCGGAGAAACCGTAGCCGTTGAGCCGGATCCCGGTCCGGGGGTTGCGCGTGCCGAAGCAGAGCTCCTGGATCGCGAACTCAGCGATCACCACGTCATCGTAGATCTGGACGTAGCGCGCGCGGTCCGGGTCATCCTGAAAATCTGCGCCGGGGGGCAGGTCGGCGATACGGATGGTAGCCGCGTCAACCGCATAGAAGTCGGCCGGCTCGCCCTTGCGGTTGGGCACCACCTCGAAACAGGCCTGGTCGTAGGTCAGGCTGTCCCTGACCAGCTTCCGCATGAACACCTCGAAGGTGTCCTTGCCCAGGGCCTGCGAGCTCCCGGTGTTCAGGAGCCAGCGCGCGATGTCGTCGGCGCGCTGCTTTTCCTTCTTGGTGGGCGACCCTTCCTTGTCCCGCATCTTGATTTGGAACCCAGGCTCTCGGTCCGTCGGCTGGAGTACCGAGAAATTGGCCACCTGGTTGATCCGGGTCTGGACGATCGCCGCCACCACCGGCACCCGCCGGCACATATCGGCCAGGGTGTAGTAGGTGATCCCGCTCGGCCGGTCCTTGTAGCCAAGCTGGTCGATGATCGCAAACGGATCGTAGAGCAGCGCCTTGGGGTCATCCTTGGCCGGCTCCGGCAGTCCCGCGGGCAGGTCGCCAGGCATACCGTCCTGGTTCGGGTTCGGGTTGCGGTTTTTGGCCACGTCCCTCGAGGCTTTATCGAAGGAATCCGCAGCCACGTTGCCGACGAAGCCCAGCGCACCGCCCACGGCGTCGGATACCCGACCCCCAAGATTGTCAATCGCGCCCATGGTGCCCTCCGGTTATTTGGTACGCTTGGCGTCCCGGTTGTAGGCGTAGTCGATGTCCGCCGCCGAATGGTCACGTGGGTCAGCCTGGTGGAGCCGGCGGGTGTAGGGATCGGAGTCGTCGATCACATTGATCGCGGGCTGCTGGGCCTTGGCCATGACCGCCGGCGCCCGGACCATCGGCTCCTGGGTGCTCTGGGCGTCCTTGAACCACTCGGGCAGGCCACCGTTGCCACAGTTTCCGGCCGGGTCCATCCGGACGATCTCGGCGTCCTGCTGGGCGCGCGCCACCGTTTCGCGATGGTCCTGGCCGTGCTCGCTGTAGCCCTCGCCGCCGACGGACTTCCGGATCATGGCCTTGCTCGAGTGCGTCCGGGCCACCGTGCCGATGCCCATGTGGCCATCCTCGAGGGCCTTGGACAGGGCCTGGTCCGGGGTCAGGTGCACCTGGCACGACCCCACCATGACCGACTTGAGCGTGTCGTTGCCCTCGCCGCCCTTTCCCACGGGGAGAGGAACGGGCGCGACTGCGGCCTTGGTCACCGGGGTGGCCTTCTTGGCCTCCTCCTCCTCCTCCTTGGACTTCTTGGACTTCTTGGTGGGAATAGGGACTGGGCTGTTCTTTCGCATCGGATTCTCCTCTGACTTGATCATGAGCTCGAGCTCGAGCGCTCTCTGGCTCTTTTTGATACCGTGCTGGTCCCGCAGCTTGCGGGCCTGGGCGATGTGCTGGTCCCTCTTATCCCTGGCAGACTGGACGTGATCTCGGTGCTGGCCCTGGTCCAGGCGCTTGCTGGTCTTTTTCTGCCACTTGTCCGCCTGCTGGTCGTGGTGGGCGATTTCCTTCTTGGCCTGGTGAGCCGCGGCTTGCTTCTCGCTTCCGCCGCTCTCTCCCATGCCAGGATACCAGTAGGACCAGCGGCCGCCCACCATCTTGCGGAAACCGCCTTTCTTTCCGCCCGGAACGGGGGTCCAGCCGGTGCCCTTGGGCCGGCGGCCCAGGGCGGAACCGATGCGCTCCTTCAGGCTGGGCTTGTCGTGGATCGGAGCGTAGGCGCTGGGGCGAGCTCGGCCGGACCGCGCCGCCATCGCCGACATGGCGCTCTTGCGGAGCTCCGCGCCCTGGGCGGCCCACTCGCGCTCGAGCTCGGCCATCGCCTTCTGGAGCTCGGTGCCAAAGAACTTCTTGAGCGAGGCCGACTTCGCGGGCCCCGTCATGGCCTGGATCTCGGTGAGCCGGGCCTTGGTGTCACGCATCACCTGGGCGTAGCGCTTCTCGGTGGGGTGGTCGCCCTTGGGCGGCGACCATGCGAAATCGATCCCATTGCCAGCATCGCCGACCCTCACCCCGGGGGGCGGTGGCTTCTTGTCCAGGGCGTCTTTTGGCCCCTTGCCGTAGTCCTCGAGCATCTTTCCGAACTGCTTGTCGGTCTGGTCGTCGCCGAAGATCTCGCCGATGGCCTTGCGGGCCGGGCTCTGCTCAACGTCCACCGTCATGTCGCCCGACTTCTTGTTGAACGAGAACGTGGGAGCTCGCCCGGCCAGACGGCTGACCAGGAACTTGGGTGTCATCGCCCCAACCTCGTTGACGGCCTTGGCCAGCAGCGCCTTGGTGCGCTTGGGCAGGTCGGTGCGGGCTTTCACGGCGTCCGCGAGTTGACCCTTGACCCCCCCGATCAGCGCCTTGAACTCGGCCTTCTCCTCTGGGGTGCGCGTCATGACGGTATTCCCGTCGTCATCGACCGTTTCCAGCGACTTGGGAACAACATCGTCGGCGAGCTTGATCTTGGTCATCACCTCGATTCCGGCGTTGGTGTCGAATAACACCTCTGGCATCTTGTCGGCGAACAGGTGGCTGTTGTCCGCCAGCCGGACCGCGGACCCCACCGGATCCTTTTTCCAGTCCACCGCGCTGCCGGAGTGAGTCTCCACGTGGCGCATGAACTCCTTGAACCCCTTGGCGCCGAACAGCTTGCGGTACTTGGCGGCCTGTTGCTTGACCAGGACGGCCGAGGCCTGGGGGTGGTACTTGTCCTTGATGGCGAACCCACCCTTGGCGATCACCGGGATCGTGTAGCCCATGTCGTGGTCCAGCATGACCTGGCCAGCCATGAACCGCTGCATCGGGGTGATCTTGATTCCGCCGGCGGCGAGCTGATCGAAGATGCGGTTGGCCTGGTGGGCGTTGACGGCGAGGTGGCGCACGCCGTGGTCGCCCAGGGTCCGCATGGACGACTCAACCTCCTGGTGGGCGAGCTTCCGGACGTTCTCCTCTAGCAACGAGGCGAGGGCTTCCTTCTTGATCCCGGCCTTCTCGCCCTCGCGTAGCTGGGTCAGGATCATGCCCTTGGCCCGGCCCGTGTTGGCCGGCACGATGTGGCCGAGCTCGGCGAGCTCGTCAATGTGCTCGGTGATGGCCTGGGCCATGTCCGGGTGACTCATGTAGTCGCCCTTGGTGTAGTTGGACTCGAGATCTTCCCTCACCTGGTCCCAGTTGGCGGTGAGCTTGGCGCGCTCCATCTTGTCCAGCTTGTTGAAGCCCTCTGGCACCTTCTTGGGGTCGGTGATCACCTCGGAGCGGGCCTTCTTGCGCTTTTCCTCCTTGGCCGCGGCGCGGGTTTCCTTCTTGGCTGCGCCCACCGCCTTTTTCTGCGCCATCTTGTCGCGGAGCTCCTTGGTGGTCATCGGCGCCTCGCCGGGGCGCTTGATCTTGACCTCGGGGACCTCACCCTCCTTGCCCTCACCCTCCTTGGCCTTGGCCTCCTTGCCCTTGGGGGGCTTCTCCGCGGCCGCGGGCTTTTCGTCCTCGCCGGGGACCATGCCCTGGAGCTTCTGGTAGTGGTCCATGATGTGGCGCGGCACGTCCTGGGGGCCGGCGGGCCAGGCGTTGCGGATCGCTGCCTTGGTGTGCTCGAGCTCCTCTTTGCTGATACTGCCCTTGGCCTCGAGCGCGGTGATCTGGTCCATCACGTGCTTGGCGGTTTCCTCCTGGTGGGGCGTGGCTTCGGAGTCGGCCTCGTGGGCCTGCCCGACGATCCCCTGCCCGGGATACCAGTAGATGTACTTTCCGCCGCCCATTTGCTTGTGGTAGCCGCCCTTCTTGCTGTGCGGGATCGGGGTGAACCCGGCGGGGGGCTTCACCACGCTGCCCTGGACGGGGCCCGGCGCGGGCTTGTCGCTGGCCGGCCTGGGCTTGACGGCCATCTTCTCCTTGCCGGCGCCGCTCGAGCCGAACTTCATCCCCTTGGGGATCGGCTTTCCGCCCTTGGGCAGCGCCGCCGAGGGCTTGGCCTTCTGGAGCCTGTCCTGCATCCGGCCCTCGAGCGACTTGCCGAACTTGTATTTGATGTCGTGGCCCGTCCGTTGGGAGATCACGTCGAGGTAGGTCTGGGCGTCGATGTCTCCGGCGGTCACCTTCTTTGCCGCGGCGGTCAGCTTGCGCTTGAACGCTGTTTTCTCCTTGGCCGTCATGGTCCCCCACTGGCCGTGCTGGTCGTAGAGCGCCTTGGCTTGGTGGCCCACCTTGGTCCGGGTATCCGGCTGGGCGCCCTTGGGCGGCATGGTGAAGCCAGCGTCCCGCAGCACGTCGGCCTCGCGGTCCCGCAGCGAGATACTGAACTCCTCGCCCACAGAGCGCTCGGTGGCGTGCTCCGAGGCGAGCTCGCCGGCGGTGCGCCAGTGGTCCTCTGCCAGTTGCCGCAGCGGCTTGACGGACATGTGGCTGGCGCCGGCGGCCTCCCTGGCCTCGACCTCACTGGCGAGCGCCTTGGCGCGGCGCTTGTGCTCGTCTGCGGACATGGACTTGGGCTTGCTCACCCCTGTCTTGTTGCCGTCAAACCACTTCTCCTCGCCGGCCCAGTGCTCCCTGGGAAGATAGTGGTTTTCCGGTGCCTCGTGATCCTCCCAGGCGTTGGCGATGGACTCCCATCGCCGGCGCTCCTTGGTCGATCCGATGCCAAGATGCTTGGCGGTGTCGATCAACTTCTGGGCGTGTTCTCGCTCTCGTGGGGGCAGGGCATCGAGGCTGTAGCGGATCCCTCGGCCCTCGGCCAGGGCGATGGACGCCTCATCCTCGAAGTCCCGCAGCGTCAGGGCGACGTACATCTTCTTGCGTTCTTGCTGGGTGGGTGGCTTACCCTCAAAGGACTCCGGACTGTGATAGTAGTAGCCGGTGTCCTCGTTCCCCGTGTCGCGGTAGTAGCCGCCGCGGGGGTCTTTCGGGTCCGGCCTGGACTCCTTGGGCGCGCGGGGATCTCGGATCTTGTTCGCAACCTCCAGGTTGGCCAGGGCCGCTGCGGCTTTGTCCTTTGCCTCTCGCCGCAGCTTTGACTCTACGGCGGCAACCTCGTTGACCCTATCGTGGCGCTTCTCCTCGTAGGTGCGCTTGTCCCACTCGGCGCTCATCTTCTTGTCCTGCTTGATCGCGTCGGCGTGGTGCTTGTCGCTCTCCCCGTGGTGGTGCTTGGCCTGGTCAGCGAGCTTGTCAGCCTCCTTGGAGGCCATGTCGGTGAGCACCGACTACTGGCATGACGAACTCATCGCGGTCATCAAGGGCCGCGGGATCACAGAGCCAGAGGACTACTACGCCCTCGACCGCATCGGCCGGCGCACCGTGCTCCGCCGACCCCAGCGCGAGGCGGTCTGGGACCTCTACACCGAGTACGAACGACTCAAGACCGAACGCGGGACCCTCGACTGGGCCGCGGACGCCAGCTTCAGCGTCGCCTCATTGTCCGCGTGTGTTGAATCAGCAATCAGTGGCCGTCCATCCGCATCGACCATCCAGAGGTGCGGGCCGCAATCCGGGCAGGCATTCGGCTGCGCGTGGAAACGGCGATTGGCCGGGTCACCATATTCACCCTGACATGCCTTGCACATCGGGAAGACGCGCATGGTCGTGTTCGGTCTGTCATACGGAATATCGGCAATGATGGTGAAGCGGGGTCCACAGTTGGTGCAGTTGGTGAAGGGATAGCGATAGCGCCG
>RCNG010004491.1_pt1 | contig 12644 bp, 11 predicted proteins | sample 2041371 | NCBI WGS metagenome assembly RCNG01 (sample SAMN09708227, study PRJNA481090) | Marine sediment metagenome, whole genome shotgun sequencing project. | biome: marine sediment; feature: ocean; material: sediment; isolation source: Sewage treatment plant 1 marine sediment (STP1) ... | reverse complement strand
CCAGATGAAAAAAATCGGATCGGCGCCCGACCACCCGGCAAAACTCACCGCCCATTCCGCAAAAAACATCAACATGATGCCGACGATTAAGCTGTGGAGCACGATAAGGGCGAGGAGAACTTTTTCTACGGTCACCGTCAGGCGCATCTTCACTCCCACCAAATATCGAGTTCGGCCGGAGGATCCCGGCGCGTCGGAGCCACTTCAAGACGATCCAATTCGCGAATCACCGAATCCACCACGGAGGGGATAACCTCCATCAATGTCGCTGTGAGGCTGGTGCCCTGATCGGTGCTCTCGGGGATGACGCCAACAAAGAGGATTTCATCCGGGCTCGAATCGGAGAACTCGGTGGCCATCAGCGCCTCGCGGAGACCGGGCTCGTGCGGGCTCATGCGCGATGGCGGCGGTTTGGCGACGATTTCGCGATCGCGCAACAACCTTAGCGTCCCCGGCGGTTCATCGCCACGGACAGTGTCGATGACGATCACCATTCGAGCGTCGGCCAGATAAGGTGTCAGGTCCATGCCCGGTGTGCCGAGATCGTTGATCTCGACCCCGGAAGGGAACTCGTACAAAGACTCGAGGACTTTGATCGCGTAAGGACCGAGGCCGTCATCGGTGCAAAGGACGTTGCCGACCCCGAGGATGCGGATGGATTTGGGTTCGTTCATCACAGGATCATGCCAGAACGGGACGCCGTTGGGTAGGGAAAACGCGACAAATCAGTGTCAGGCCGGCTATTGATGCTGGATTCTGGATGCTCGATACTGGATTCGATCACATCGCGCATCAAGGTGTGGGTGGACACATCCAGCATCCAGTATCCAGTATCCAGCATCAAAAAAAGGGCCGGGACTTTCGTCCCGGCCCGATGTTAAGAGTATCCGCCCTCAAATAACTCTGACCTTCGACACCTCGTTCCCATCCGGATCGTGGGTGTGGATGGCGCAGGCCAGGCAAGGATCGAATGAGTGGATGGTGCGCAGGACCTCGAGCGGGCGCTCGGGATCGGCGATCGGGTTGCCGATCAGCGACGCCTCGTAGGGCCCTATCTGGCCTTCTCCGTCACGCGGCCCGGCGTTCCATGTCGAGGGCACCACGCACTGGTACCTCTTGATCTTGCCGTCTTCAATGACGCACCAGTGGGACAGGGCCCCGCGCGGTGCTTCGTGGAAGCCGTAGCCCTGGATCTCGCCCCGCGGAAACTCGAACGGGGTGAAGATGTCGGTGTCGCCCGACCCGATGTTGGCAATCAAACGCTCCCATTGCGCAAGGGCACGACTGGCGATGACCCGAGCCCGGATGGCTCGCGCCCCGTGCCGGCCGAGCGTCGAGTGGAGGACAGCCGGGCTCAGCTTTACACCGGCCACTGCGCCCGCGAGATCGAGGAACTCGGTGGCGTACTGAGTGGTCAGTTCGTCGCCCGCGGCGAGACCCGCGAGCACCTGGGCCAGCGGGCCCACCTGCATGGGCTGACCCTCGAAGCGAGGAGACTTGACCCACGAGTAACGGCCCTCGTAGTCGAACTCCGAGTACGCCGGGACCGTGTCCTCTTCCCATGGGTGCTTCGTCCAGTCGCCGTCGTACCACGAGTGCGCTATCGACTCGGCGACGTTGTCGCGGAAAAGATCGTCGTTGAACGAGGTAATGGGTCGGTAGCCGCCCAGATCCTTGTTCATGATCACGCCGCCGGGCATCTCGAACTCGGTGCCCTCGACATTGGTCGGAATATCGGGTACCGACAGGTAGTTGGTGACGCCCGCGCCGTAGCCCAGCCACGGTGCATACATGGCGGCGATCGCGGCCACATCCACAAAGTAAACCTGGTCTACAAAGGCCTTGACCTCTTCCAGATAGTTCTTGATCTGGTAGAGCTTGGCCATGTTCAGCGTCGCCTCGTTGTCGAGATTGATCGCGTTGGCCACCCCGCCTACGGCGAGGTTCTGGATGTTCGGGGTTTTGCCGCCGAGGAGCGCCACGACCTTGTTGGCGGTCTTCTGCGCCTCGAGGGCCTGCAGGTAGTGCGATACCGCCAGCAGATTGACATCCGGCGACAGATCCATCGCCGGGTGGCCCCAGTATCCGTTGGTGAAGATACCGAGTTGGCCTTTTGAGACGAAGCTCGCGAGCTTCTCTTTCACCGCTGCCAGGTCCTTGACGCCGTTGCCGGGCCACGGTGAAAGCGATTCGGCCAATTTGGCGGTGGTGGTCGGGTTGCCTTTGAGGGCCGACACCACATCCACCCAGTCAAGAGCCGAAAGGTGGTAAAAGTGGACGATGTGGTCGTGCAGCGCGTGGGACATAATCAGCAGATTGCGGATCAACTGCGCGTTGAGCGGCGGGTTGATCTGGAGCGCGTTCTCGACTGCCCTGACCGAGGCGATCGCGTGGACGGTGGTGCAGACGCCGCAGATGCGCTGGGTGAAGACCCAGGCGTCGCGTGGATCCCGGCCTTCGAGAATCTTCTCGATGCCGCGCCACATCTGACCCGAGGACCACGAGTTTTGAACTTTGCCCCCGTCGACCTCGACATCGATGCGCAAATGACCCTCGATGCGGGTGATCGGATCAACAGTGATCATTTTGGCCATCAGGCCCCCCCTTCTAATGAGCCGTCCCGGCGACGCGGGTGCCGCTCAGGATCGGGTAGCGTTTGACAATAACGATATAAAGGAAGATCTCGAATGCGACCGTGCCGAGCGTGATCAGCATTTCGAGGCTCGTCGGAAAATACGACCAGCCCTCTCCCGGATTGAAAGCAACGAGGTACGTGTCGAAGCGGTACAGCGCACCGCCGAGCATGATCAGCATCGATGCCTTGAAAATGGTTCCGAAGTTCGCCCTGTCCTTTGCACGCATCAACATCACCATCGGAATGGCGAAAAGGGCTATTTCGATCCAGAACATGATGCTCAAGATGCCCGAGTTGAACATCAATGCGGTCTTGCCGCTGATCAGAATATCTCCGATCCGCAGCACCAGATACAGACCCAGGACCACGACCATCGCGCCGGAGAGCGAGATCAGCATGCTGTCCTCGCGCTCGCGTTTGAAGACCCGGCTCGAAACCGCGGACTCCCAGACCACCACCGCATAACCCATGCCAATGCAAGAGATGAGATAAAGAAGGGGAATCCAACTTGTGCTCCACAGGCCGTGCAGTTTCACACCGCCGAGCAGCATCAATACGCCCAGGGATGACTGGTGCATAGTGGGCAACAGCACACCGAGAGCGATAATCCAGATCAAAGCCTTGTCGTAGAACTTGAGACCGGCCTTGGCGAACTTGACCAACCCCTGCTTTTTCGAAGTGGCCTGCCATTTTTCGAGGAAGGCGGGACCGAGCTCAATCCACAGAACGCCGACATAGGCCATGACGCACAACGCGACCTCGAGCAGAGCCGAGTTCCAGTTGTACTTGCCCATATCGGGGAAGCCACCCAGAGGAATTCGCCAGATGCTCCACCACCGACCCACGTCGATGATGATCGCCAGCGCGGCCATCGAGTATCCGAGGGCACTGGTGAGAATCGCTGGTCGTACCAGCGGGTGGTATTTGCCCTTGTTTAGAATGTAGCAAAGGATCGCAATCGCGTATCCACCGCACGCCAGGGCGGTGCCGGTAACCACGTCAAACGCAATCCAGATGCCCCACGGGTAGCCGTCAGTGAGACCGGAGACCGTACCGATTCCTGTTGCAAATCGGTAGACCAGAATCAGCACCCACAGACCGAGGAACATCACCAGGAATTTCGTGAATCGGTTAAAAACAACGGGCCCGCCGACGGGTTCAGCGTGGTGCTCACTCATCGGAGCCCTCCTTCTTCGCCGAACGGCGATTCCGCCACAGCACGGCACCGAGAATGCCGTACAGGGCCACCGGGGCGATGAACCCCTGGTAGACCCCGTGTTGGATGTTCCGCGCCTGGGCTGCGACACCCTCGTCGCCGAGTTCCGGCAGACCGAGTTTTTCGAAGTCCACTCCGGCCAGGTACAGCACCTGCGTCCCGCCGCCTTCGGTATCGCCGTAAATCTGAGGGTCGCCGGCCGGGTAGTATCGCTCGGGCCGGTCTGCGATGCGCTGTCTGGCCTCCGCCAGCAACTCCTCGTAGGTGCCGAAGATCACGGCCTCCTTTGGGCAAGCCTGGACGCAACCGGGTTCCTCGCCACGAGCCAGCATGTGATTGCACAGTTCGCACTTGACGATTTCCGGTACCGCCGTGTCCCACTGGAACTTCGGAATGTTGTAGGGGCACGCCACCTGACAGTAGCGGCAGCCGATGCAACGATCCTTGTCCCAGGTCACGATGCCGTACTCGCGCTTTTTGAAGGCCCCGATCATGCACGCGTTGACACACCCGGGGTCGATGCAGTGCATGCACTGCTGTTTCATATAGGATTTTTCACCGTCGCCCTCGTAGAGCTTGATGATGTTTTTGGTTTCACCGTTGAGGTCGTTGGGCGGATCGTAGAGATTGCCCGGCATGTTGTTGGCGGTCTTACATGCTGTGACACACGCCCGGCAGCCGATGCAAAGGGTGGCGTCATACAACATACCGACCGCGTCCGGTGGCGCGACCGGGCGCGTCGACGATGCTTCGACGGATGCAGCGGACGAAACCGCAGCACCGGCGCCGACCGCGGCGGCTCCTTTCAGCAGAGTTCGTCGATCCATGGTCATGACGACCCCTCCTCCTCGCCCCCTTCCGACATCTTCTTCGAGGCCATGAGCCCCGCACCGACCACGGCGCCGCCGACGAGACCGGCAACACCCGCGGCAGCCGCGGAGGGGCTGGTCCGATGGTCGGGATGGATGGGCGGAACAGCGTTTTCGGGCAGCGTCGCCTCTTCGTGCATAGCTTTGTGGAATACGACGCCCTGTTCGGTGCACCCGATGCACGGGTGGCCGATACCGATCGGCCAAGCATTAGAGACCTCGCCAAACGGCATCACTGAGCAGTTGGCGTGAGTCTCAGGACCCTTGCAGCCGAGTGCAAACAGGCAGTAGCCGAGCCGATGGCCCTCGTCGCCGTACTGCCGTGCGAAACGGCCGGCGTCAAAGTGTGCGCGGCGCGGGCAGTGCTCGTGGATCGTACGGCCGTATGCAAACAACGGACGGCCCTTGTCGTCGAGCGCCGGGAGTGAACCCAGCGCCACGAACTGCAGCACGGTGCCCAGGAAGTTGTACGGGTTTGCCGGGCAACCCGGGATCGTCACAACCGTCGTGCCCTCGAGAATCTGAGGCGCACCGACGGCGTCGGTCGGGTTCGGGTCCGCCGACGGGATCCCGCCCCACGAGGCACAGGAACCGATGGCGATCACCGCAGCGGCCTTCGACGCCACATCGTTGAGAATATCGATCGCGGTCCGGCCACCGATCTGGCAATAGATCCCGCCCTCTGCTCTCGGGATCGCGCCTTCCACCACACAAATGTATTGGCCGGCATTGGCCTCCATTGCCTGGTGCAGGGCGTCCTCGATCTGGTAACCCGCAGCGGCAAACAGAGTCTCGTGGTAGTCCAGCGACACCAGGTCGAGAATCAGTTCACCGATCCCCGGCTGCGACGTCCTGAGCAGGGACTCGGTGCATCCGGTGCACTCCTGGAAGTGGAGCCAGATCACTGACGGTTTCAAACCTGCTTCCGCAGCCTCGGCCCATTTCACTCCCACGGATGCGGGAAGTCCAACGGCCGCAGCTGCCATCATGCAACCTTTAACAAAATCTCTTCGGTCCACACCGTCCCCTTCAGCGGAACCGACGGGCGCACCTAACCTGTCAAGCCTCCAACCCATCATGGCCTCCTTTGAAAATCATGGATTCAACCAATAGAAATATTCCCTGCTTTTTGACCGCCCCACACTACGAAGGCACAAAGCGGATTGTCAACAAGATGTCCGGAATTTCTCTTGATTCTCAAATTCGATTAGGTTTGTGAATGCGAATCATTTGCAACATTTACCTCCCTAATTCCTGCTGAATATCTATATGGAAAAGCGGAGATGATCAGAATTCGACTCTGTTGTCCGAAAATCGACAACAATGTGCACCTCTTCGACATCGTCCACTCCCAGCAGCCCGAGCTACCGGCACTGGTGTCAACCAACTACGCAGCAGTTTCGCCTCACCGCGACCACGGTTGGCCAACGAGACTGAGTTGCCGAATGTTTTCCGACGTTAACTAAATCGGCTGGATCCTCCGCCCTCAGCTCGTCGCGCCCGGCGCCGCTCCCGCCGCCAGAATTTGGATCTCCCGCACCACCGGCGCCACGGCCGCCGTCACCGACGGACTCAGGGCCGGCCGGATCGAGACCCGCGCCGGTTCCACGCCCCACAGTCGGAAACGTGCGCACGAAAGGTCCGGGTTGGCGTGGAGGAGCCACCGCAGACACACACCGAAATCGAGATGGTGGGCTGACCCGGATCGCACCGGCAGGCCCAGCAACGCGTCGTGTTCGAGGCGGTGGATCGTCCCGGGAACGTCCCCCGTCGCAACCGCATCCACCATCCACACCGCCCACTGCCCCCGCCAAACAGACCACAGGTGGAGCACGTCGGGCACGACTGCGACAGTCAATCCCCGGTGAAGCCCGAGTGGTTGCAGGGCATCGATGACTGCACTCCCAAAACCATCGTCCGCCATCAGCGGATTACCGAGGCCGACCACGAGCACAGCCGACTCGAGGTCGAATCGGTTCAAGAATCCACCCGCACAACGTGCACCGAACACGAGATGCACGGGTCGTAGGCGCGGACAACCATCTCCAGATTGCCCTGCAACTCGGCGTCGCCGCAGGGAAGACCGGTGAGCAGAAGGGCTTCGGCCGCGGCGCGAAGATCGTCTTCCACGTTGGCGAGGTTTTGGGCCGTCGGCGTCACGATATTGGCGGCCACGACCGTGCCGTGGTCGTCGATCTCGTATTCGTGGAAAAGAATTCCGCGCGGCACCTCGATGGCGGCGATCCCGCGCCCCGCCCGCACCTCGAATTCGATCGCGTCGCGATCAGTTTCCGGCACCGAGATGAGTTCGTCGCAGAGGGCTACCCCGCGTTCGAGGCAGTGCACGATCTCCACCAACTGGGCCCAGTTGTTGAGCAGGACGTTCGGCTGAACGCCATCGGGGAAGAGCCGCTCGTAAGCCTCCCGGGCCCGACCGCCCAGCCGGTCGCCTAGCAGCCAGAGCCTCGCCAGCGCGCCGACCATATAGGTCCCGCCCGACGCCAGGGCGGCGTGTTTGGCGTGCGAGTGTTCGACCGCATACTCCTGGACCACCTCGCGATAGGATCCGGCCGGATATTCCTCGCCGCGTGAGGTACAGAGCGTCGATCCCCGAAACCGATAGACGGCATCATCGGGCCGCAGCGCCATGAACACCGTTGGGTTCGTACTCCAGCCCGGCAACTCGAGAGTGACTGCAAGGTCGACAAAACGCATCGCCGAGTCGATGGCCCCCGCAAGCTCCTCACGGAGTGCGCTGAGCTGCCGGTGGCTGGGCAACCGGCCAAAACCGCCGACAATGGGATTGATCGGGTGCACCGGCCGCCCACCGACCAGCTCCTGGACCCGATTGCCGAGCTGTTTGAGCTGGAGCGCAGACGCCACCTCGGTCGGGTATTTTTCGGACATCGCGATGACCGAGTCGAACCCGAGGTAGTCCGGCAGGGCGAGCGCGAACACGTGCAACGCGTGGGACTCGATGGCGGCTCCGAGCAGCAGCAGGCCGCGCAAACGCTGCACCCGTTCCGTCTCGGGAAGACCGAGAGCATTTTCCAGCGCCATCAGTGCCGCCACCGTGTGGTCGGCCGAACAGATCGCGCACACCCGGGTGATGATGCCCTGAACCTCGAGGTAGTTCTTGCCAACCAGCAGTCGTTCGTAGAAGCGGCTGCCTTCGTGAATGTCGAGGTTGACCTCGACCACCCGATCGTCGACGATCTTGAGGAAAATTCCGCCGTGACCCTCGACCCGTCCGAGGTGGGGAATCGTGATGGTTCGGCTGGCACTACCGTTCATGGTCGATGACTCCCTCGAGACCCATCCGCATCCACACCGGAGCGGAGAATTTCCGCATGCGGGCGGAAATATCGACCCACGAGATCCCGCGGTCGCCGAACATCGTGGCGTTCGCGTCGTAGTGCGGCTCCTCGACCGGGCCCCGGCAGCCGCCGCACGCCACACCGTGCGACGGACAGCGCGCACCGCAGCCGCCGCGCGTCATCGCGCCACAGCACACCTCGTCGTGCTCGATCACACGGCACACGTTTTCGCGGGTCTTGCACTCCAGACACACTGGGACCGCCGGCAGCTCCGGCACGGTACCGAAGAGCAGCGAATTCACGGTCGCAAGGAACTCGTGACGCTCGATCGGACAGCCCGGCAAGAGAAAATCGAAGGGCACGAAATGGGTGGCGGGGAGTGCCTCAACGGCGTCGAGAACCGTCGGGTCACCAGCCCTGGCGACCTCCCGATCGAGGACGCCCTTTGGGATCTCGTTGCGCATGGCGGGCAACCCGCCCCAGACCGCGCACGTGCCGAGGGCAACCAGGAATGTCGTCCGGGCGCGGATCGTCCTGAGCATCTCGAGATCGAGTTCGGTGGCGACCACACCTTCGACAAAAGCGATATCGAGCCTGCAGCTGTGGTCGTTCTCCGATTTCACCATCACCCAGTCGACGATGTTGATCGTGCCGGCCAGCCACAACAGTTCATCCTCGCAGTTGAGGATCTGCAGCTGGTCTCCGGCACATCCCGTAAGACCGAAGATACCGACCCGCGGCTTGGTGTTGCCGGTTGTCATCCGTGCCCTCTCATTGGTAGATCAGCTCCGGTAGATTGACGGCATCCCAGCATGAGAAGACCGGGCCGTGGAGGCACGTAAAGGTGTAGCCCACGGCGCAGTGGCCGCACTTGCCGATACCGCACTCCATCCGACGCTCCAGGCTGAGGAAGATCCTGTCCTTCGCAAAGCCCCTCGAAACCAATTTCTCGAGCATGAATCTGTAAAAAATCGGCGGACCGCACGCAGCTGCAAATGTCCGCCGAACATCGATCTCGATATCGTCGAGCAACTCGGTGACGACGCCCTCCCGACCGCTCCACGGGCGGCCGTTGGTGGCATCGACCGACAACAGGATCTCGGCGTCGCTGCGGCGGACCATGGTCTCCAGTTCGTCCCGGAACAGAACCTGGTCGGGAGACCGGCTGCCGTACAACAACACGACCCGGCCGAAGCGGTCCCTCAGGTCGATCAGGAATTGCAGCAGACCGCGAATCGGCACCATCCCCAGGCCACCTGCGATCAACAGCACGTCCTGGCCGACGAATCGCTCGATCGGAAAACCGTTGCCCAGAGGCCCGCGCAGACCGACCTCGTCGCCCTCGCGCACGTGGTCGAACAGATAATTGGTGAGAACACCGGCGCGGCGAACTGCGAGCTGGAGGATCCCCGAACGGGTGGGAGCGGATGGCAAAGAGAAGGGGCCCTCACCCACCCCGAGAACCGACAGCTCGATAAACTGACCGGGACGCCAGGCGAACCGCCGCGCCAGCTCAGGATCCGAGAACCGGAGATCGAAGAGGCGCACATCGGCGATCAACTCCTGGATACGCAGGACCCGGGCCGGGGCCGGCATGTAGGGGTTGCCGCCGGTGATGAGCTCACGCTTGGCGTGGCGGGGGGGCTGCATCGGAGGAAGATCCAGGCTCATATGCCCCCCCTGACGTGCTGAAAGACCTCGACGACGTTGATGCCGGTCGGACAATTCTCGATGCAGCGGCCGCACCCGACACAGGACGGCATCCCGAACTCACGCACGAAGGCCTCCTGCTTGTGGTAGTAGCGGTTGCGGACCCGCTCCCCACGATCGCCCCGGAAGTTGTGGCCGCCGGCGACCATCGCATAGTCGCGGAAGAGGCAGGAATCCCAGCTCCGTACCCGGTCGGCCCCACCGTCCGCCGCGACCTGATCCACGACGTTGAAGCAGGAGCACGTCGGACACACCGTCGAGCACGAGCCGCAGCACAGACATTTCCGGCCGAGTTCGTCCCACACCGGGTCCTCGCGTTTGAGTTCGAGAACGAAGGGCAGGTCGGTGACATCGAGTTCGAGCGTGAAGGCTGCCTCCCGTCGACGCAGCCGCTCCAGGTATTGACGGGTGTCCTGGCGTGTCGCGGGCTCGAACAGGTGCCGATTGGCGCACACGATGTCGTCGCCTACGGAGCTCCCGACAACAATCTGAAAGACGTTGTCGAGAGGGGTCAGAAAGAGGTCGAAACCGTCGTTTGCCGACGATGTGTTCAGCGACTCGCAGAAGCACCGCTCGTCCGGCCAGCAGCCGAACCCGATCACCACCAGCTGTTCCCGATTGCGTTGGTAATAGGGATCTGGATAGTCCGACAGATAGAGCAGATCGAGGATCTTGAGCGCGTGGACGTCACAGGCGTGGGCGCCGAAAAACACCTGTGGTCCCGCGTCGTTTTCGCCCGATTCGATCGCCGCGCCGCCAGCAACGGACCTCAGCATCGAGAACTTCGGCTTCAAAAGGAGCTTTTTGAACGGCACGATGGTGCGCAGTGCTTCGGGCCGGGCCCTCGAGACGTCGTCGTCGACGATCTCCAGAGAGAACACGCCGCGATCGCGTTCGACCGGCGCCCAAACCCTCCCCCACGAACGCAGCCCCTCGATCAGCTCGCTCAGAAGGCCTGACTTCATGCGGAGTGTTTGCATGTTTCAACCGAGAACGTGAAAAATATCACAACCCTTGATGCTCAATATGAATCGCAATGTCGAAAACTTCAAGCCCCTCTCCAGAATATTTACACGAAGGCGCTCATCCTCCATCAGAACGGTGGGAGAATGTCGCGTGGGCGCATGGAATCGAAGCGTCCGTGGCGGAGCATCGGGATCCGCAATCCGCAACAGACTCGCGCACGGGAGTGTGGCTCACTCAGGGAGGCAGCATGAGATCAATCGATATCCGAGCGACCACCGAGGCCTTGACCGATCTCATCTGGGAAAAGGACCGCGTGGGTCTTTCCGCGTTCGTCGACAATCTGCCTCCAGCTGACCTCGCCCTCATTTTTTCGCGGCTCGGTACGAGCGACCGTTCCGAGTTGCTCGAAAACCTCGATCCGGCCGATGCCGCCGGTCTTCTCCTCAACTTGAAGGAACTGTCGCCCCACACCCTGCTCGCGAACATCCCACCCGGGGCCGCGGCCGAGATTCTCCATGAACTTCCAAGCAACGTCGAGACGGATTTCATCGCGGCGTTGAAGCCCTTCGTTGCCGATCGGATCCTGGAACTGCTCCCCGAGCGGGAAATGGACGATGTCCGGGCCCTCGCCCGCTATGAACCGGATGTGGCGGGCGGTCTCATGGCAACTGAAATCCTGCACTACCCGGAAACCGCCACTGTCCAGAGTGTGGTGGAGGATCTACGACTCAATGCTCCCGTGTATGCCAATTACAACGTTCAATACATCTACGTCACCAAACCTGATCACTCGCTGGCGGGTGTCCTCAGGGTCCGTGACCTTCTCCTCAGCGCCGGCGAGACCGTTCTCGGCGGTCTGATCGTCAAGGACACGGTCACCGTCAACCACGTCACCCCGCTCCAGGACATCAGCGATCTACTCGACCGGCACCGCTTTCTCGGGCTTCCGGTGGTCAACGACGAAGGCCAACTCGTCGGCGTGGTCCGGCGCGCGGCGGTCGAGGAGGCCATCGCCCAGAGAACGGCCCGCCAGTTTCGACTCGTCCAGGGCATTGTCGGCGGCGAGGAGGTTCGGACCATGCCGGTGGGCGTTCGCTCCGGGCGGAGATTGGCGTGGTTGAGCGCAAACATCGTCCTCAACGTTCTCGCAGCAAGTGTGATCGTGTATTTCGAAAGCACGTTGACCCGTCTCATAGCCCTCGCGGCCTTTCTACCGATCATTTCCGACATGAGTGGATGTTCCGGCAATCAGGCGGTCGCGGTCAGCATGCGTGAGCTGTCGCTCGGGCTCGTCCGACCGCGCGAGACCCTGCGGGTGTGGGCCAAGGAGGTCAGTGTCGGGCTCATCAACGGCGCTGCCCTCGGAGTGCTGCTCGGCCTCGTCGCCTGGTTGTGGCGCGGCAACCCGGTTCTCGGGGTGGTCGTCGGTGTGGCCCTCGCTCTCAACACCGTCATCGCCGTCTCGATCGGCGGCACGGTGCCCCTCCTGCTCAAGGGGCTCGGCGTCGATCCGGCGCTGGCATCAGGCCCGATCCTGACCACCGTGACCGACATCTGCGGCTTTTTCCTTGCCCTCGGCCTCGCCTCGTTCGCCCTCTCCCACGGCTATCTCTGATTCGCACCTTTTCGAGACCGGAGCGCCGCTCCATCACTGCTGCGGCGGCTCCAACTTGCCCTCGTCGACGTACTCGTGCACCCAGCCCTTGACCAGCCCGGTCAAGAGGAGGATCGAAATCAGATTCGGGATGGTCATCAGACCGAGCGCCAGATCACCAAAGGCCCACACCAGTTCCAGCGAGTACACAGCGCCCAGGAAGTTGGCAATACAAAAAACGATCCGATACGGAACCACCCACCGCGGGCCCAGGAGATATAGGATGGATCGATCGCCGTAATATGACCAGCTGATCGCCGTCGACAGACCGAAGAAA
>RCNG010001307.1_pt1 | contig 12648 bp, 9 predicted proteins | sample 2041371 | NCBI WGS metagenome assembly RCNG01 (sample SAMN09708227, study PRJNA481090) | Marine sediment metagenome, whole genome shotgun sequencing project. | biome: marine sediment; feature: ocean; material: sediment; isolation source: Sewage treatment plant 1 marine sediment (STP1) ... | reverse complement strand
CCCTGATGACGGGTGCAATCGGCATGATCGTCTTCGGTGTGTTGACGATGGACGAGGCGTACAAGTCCGTAAGCTGGAAGACGGTATTTCTTTTGGCTGGGCTTCTACCGCTGGGCATCGCCGTGCAGTCCTCAGGAACTGCCGACTATCTCGTGCAGCATTTGCTGGCGCGAATCGGAACCGTGTCGCCAATATTTCTGCAGGCGATGGTTGCGCTGCTCGCCGCAGGCTTTTCCCTGGTCATTTCGAACGTTGGCGCAACGGTGTTGTTAGTACCGTTCGCTATTAACCTTGCTTTGGCAACAGGTGCCGACCCCTCCATGTTTTCGCGCTGACCGTGGCAATCTCGACGTCCAACTCCTTCCTGATCCCCACCCACCAGGTTAATGCCCTGATAATGGGACCCGGTGACTATAACGTTTCCGACTTCCTGCGGGCGGGCAGCGTTATGACGATATTGTTCCTCGTCGTTTCGTTGACGATGCTGAATCTTGTGTTCTGATTCCTGGAATATCGCCGATGGAAGATTACGGCACGCCCGTTGCTGTAAGTGCCTGACTTTGCATGTCGGTGCACAACTGATCCCCGTTGCTCCTTGCGTTCCCAATTGGGCTCGACTACGGTCTTGGACATCCGGACCGTCGCCGCTCAGGCAGTGGGGGGACCTAACGGCCAATTGAAGCTTGCCGGATCCGGATGTGGCTCTGGGAAAAGTGCCAGAATTTACGTGACGCTATTAGTACAACAAACAACAATATCTCTAGGAGTCAGATATGACAAAACCAGTCATCGGTTTCATCGGCCTCGGCCTCATGGGCGGCAACATGGTTGAGAACCTGCAAAAAAACGGCTTTGAGCCGGTAGTGATGGATCTCAATAAGGAGGCTGTTGCGGCCGCTGTCGCCCGCGGCGCTACAGAGGCCAGCTCGGCCAAGGAACTGGCCGCGGCCAGTGACATAGTAATGCTCTGCCTCACAACCTCAGCCGTTGTCGAAAAATTGGTCTATTCCGACGACGGCATCCTTGCCGGCATCAAGGAGGGCGCGGTGCTGATCGATTTTGGAACCTCGATCCCGTCTACCACCGCTAAGATTGGCGCCGACCTGGCCAAGAAGGGCGCCGGCATGATCGACGCCCCACTCGGCCGCACGCCGGCCCATGCCAAGGACGGGCAGCTCAACATCATGGCCTCGGGCGAGAAGGAAACCTTCGACAAAGTGAAGCCTGTTCTCGACATTCAAGGCGAGAACATCTTCTATCTCGGCGCGCTCGGCGCGGGCCACACGACTAAGCTGATCAACAACTTTGTGGGCATGACGATTGTCTGCGCCATGTCTCAGGCATTTGCTGTGGCCGACCGCGCCGGCGTCGACCGCCAGCAACTCTTTGACATCATGTCGACCGGCCCGTCCAGCTCGCCCTTCATGCAGTTCTGCAAGAACTACGCTGTGGACGGTGTAAGCGACCTGGGTTTCTCCATCGCCAACGCCAACAAGGACCTGGGCTACTTCGTCAAAATGGTCGAAGACCTTGGTACCCGCGCCGAGATAGCTGAGGGGACCTCATCGAACCTCCAAGCCGCCTTCGATGCCGGCATGGGCAACGGAAACGTTCCGGAAATCTTGGACTATTTCCTCAAGCTCGATAAATAATCCGAACCGCAGGCAGAAGGCGTTTACGTTGCGCAGTCGTTGTTCCCAGTATCATTGCGAGGAGCGCAGCGACGAAGCAACCTCCGGCCGATGGGCGAGCACAGCGAGTCAATCGAACCTGTGAGTTAGCTCTGTCCACAAACACGAAAGGCCCCTGTTGGGGCCTTTGAGTGTTTGGTGGCCAGGGCGGACCGATTCGCAACAAATCGGCTTTGCCGATTTGGACGCCAAAGGCGCCCCGCAGGGGTGACGAGCGAAGCGAGGAATCCACCGAATCAATCGAACCACCGGCACTCGGATTTTCAGTCCGGCAGTGGGCGCTCCCTAACTATTTGTTTCAATAAGTTACCGGGGCGTTCGTTGCCTAATTTGCATGACAATGCAGGACGATGCACAGCTGATCCACGCAGAATTCACGCGTGATTTTCATCGCGAATGCCGCCTGAGACTTGAATCTGTTCTCGCTGATCATAGACCTATAGATTGCAGTCGACAGTAATCGCACCGTCAATGCTTGATTCGTCGAGGACCAGGAGCGTGCCGGTGACTGTAAAGGAACTACCGTTTCTTTCGACAGCGGGTTCCGGCGTTCTGGCGGTCCCTATAAGAACGCCAAAACCTTCGCGCGCAGAACTGAAGTTGCCCACCGGCTTCGAATTACTCAGCGTATTTATACCGATAGTCAGCATCGGGTCGCCGGGGGCGATGAACGTCAGGTCGTCGCCGGACGTCTCACAGTTGCCGGTAATGCTCCAAGTCTGATTGAGCATCGTCACCGTTGCTTCGCCCCCGCCGAACGACGACAAGCTCTCGCCACTGCCGCAGCCATGCACGCAACCGAGTGACACGAGCAGCAAAATGGCTGTCACAAGAACGACAAAACTTCGCATTGTGTGGCTCCTAGTCGTAGATGATGGTGGGCGAGAACGCCGCGAATTCGCGATCGAGGCCGTCGCCCAGGCACCGCGATGTGTGCGCGCTGTTAAACAGGTCAACAACCTCGGCCTGCGGCCAACCGTCGAAGTTCAGCGGACCGACCGGACCAAAGTGCACGTGTGCGAGGTAACGTCCTGACTCCTGCATGTTCATCAGTCAATCCGTTACACGGTTTATGACGCAGCCTCACAACTAAGGCTCAACGCGAGCTCTTTACGTCCACTACTGCCATCAGCCTCGCCCTTCCATTCCAACCTCTGGTTCTCTAATCGCGGCAGGTCCGAATGGATGTACGTCTCCCAATCTCCAGCACCCTTGAAACTAAAAGAGACCACCACTCTTTTGTAGTGGCGATCGTGGACGACGGACAACATGCCAGCACGCTTATCTGGCCCTTGCTGCGCTTGAATATCGAATACGTAATTGCCAGCTTGGTTCGTATCGCACTGGGTTATCTGCAATTCGTACTCATTGCCTTCAACCGTTACGACAGCCTTGCCAAAGCCTGCGTTCTTGGCTTTGAATTCGAGCATTGCCTGCTTACGCTCATTGGCCTCATGATCCCCCGCCTGTTGCATAATCCCCGTGACAAAATCACCAGGCCCAAGCACTTCATCGGGATCCAGACCAGCAGCCTTCAATTGCTCCCGCATCTGCAGCTCTGCTAACTCCTCTGCACTTTGTGCGTGGGAGGACTGAATAAGCCCAGCTGCCAGAATTGACAAGAACGCAGCACTCAACAATGCAAATCTGCTTGTTTTCGACAAGTCGAAGAATCTGTTATTCATGGTGTGACCTCAATGTAGTCGGTGTGTTACTCAATACTATTAGCATTCGATTTGAGCTTCGAATGGAGGAATGTCATTTATGGGCCGGACATCATCCTGCACAGCCCCTTTGGCAAGCGATTCTTCCATGTCGATCTTCCAGCGCCTGCCCTCGCGACGCATTAGCACGTTGATCGCGGCGGGCTGTCCGAATTTGGTGTGGCCAACGATCAGCAGTATTGATTCATCCTCGACATTCAGAAGCGGCTCTTCATGCAGCCTCTTGATGATCGGCCGTGAACCCTGAAACTGAGCCAGCCAAGCATCGCTTCTTTCGGCCTTTGAGCGGAGAAGGTCGTGCTGGTCTTCGGTATAGCAAGACAATAGATCCTTGACTGACGCTGCTTCGGCTACCTGGGTGTCACAGGCAACGTACGTCTCGTAGGATGTGCGAGTGTCGGAACATGCCGAACCCGCGAGTGCCAGCAACGCCGGCACCAGTGCCCTGTATGGTGCTCTTGGTTTTCTGTAGGTCTTAAGCATGTTCGCTCTCGGTTTTTCCCCTTCGGCCATGTAATACGTCGTTTGCTCAGAGAAACCGCCACTTGTCTGGTCAAAAACGCGCCAACGTTAGGTAACCGACTGATAGTATTGGCGAGAAGAGGTCGAAGGAGATGACTGGGTGGACGCGAGCGCTAACATAACCAGACTGATTGAAGCCCACCGGGATGGAGACAGCGGTGCCTATGATCGGGCGGTGGAGCTGATGTATAGCGAATTGCACAGCCTTGCCCACCACCAGTTGGCGAAGTTCCACGGTCAGGCGACCTTGCATACGACTGCCGTCGTCAACGAAGCGTATATACGGCTTAAGGAATCTTCAGCGGGTGCGGTCGACCGCAAGCACTTTCTTGGGATCGCTGCCAAAGCGATGCGACATGTTGTCATTGACTATGCGCGCAAGCGCTCCGCCACAAAACGCGGCGGTGACCTCATCCGTGTGGAGCTCAGAGATGCCGATGCTACCGTTGCGGCTCAGGCGGACCAGTTGCTGCTGATCGAAGAATCGCTAAGGGAACTGGCCAAGACCAGCGACCGGCTCGTAAGAGTATTTGAATGCAAATTTTTTGCCGGCCTCGACGATGACGAGACCGCCGCCACGCTGGAACTCTCGAAACGAACTGCACAGCGTGACTGGATGAAAGCGCGTGCGTTGTTGGCTGAATATCTGTCGCACCGGGAATAATCGCTGGCGGCCGCGGCTTTGTTACCGCGTATAACAATAAGACGCCATACAAGAAGTGAAGGCGATGCACGTTGACGATATAGATTGGGAGAGACTCGAAGCTGCGCTCGACGAGTTGCTCGATGCGGATCCGCAACATCGGATCCAATTGCTCGACAAGCTGCGCGTGCGTGATCACAAGCTCGCAACGCGCGCTGAGGCATTGCTCGAGCTGGCCCTCGACGAGAACGCTCTGCCAGGCAGCCTCGATGATGCGGCGCCCGACTTGTTTTCAGCATTGACCGAAGAGGATGTGCGCGCGCATCTGGGCGAACGTCTGGGCCCCTACCGTATCGTTGAAATCATCAGCCGTGGAGGCATGGGCATTGTTTTTCGTGGTGAGCGTGCCGACGGCGCCTTCGAACAGTCGGTCGCCATCAAGGTAATACCGGCGTCTATTGCGAGCGAACGCGCCAGTGCGCTTTTTGATCGCGAACGGCAATTTCTCGCTCGGCTTGAACACCCGAACATTGCTCGCATCATCGACGCAGGCGTAACCAAGGCCGATACGCCCTACTACATCATGGAATACATCGATGGTGTGACCATCGATGCTTACATCCACGGTCAAAGGACGCGCCGCAAGAAGATCCTGACGTACTTCATGCAGCTCTGCGATGCAGTTGCCTACTGCCACCGCTCAATGATCGTGCATGGGGATATCAAGCCCGGCAACATCCTGGTGGCGGACGACCGGGTGAGGCTGGTGGACTTTGGCATCGGCCGCCTGCTCGAAGACAGTGAACCGGGTGATGGTGGCGCGCGACTGCATGCGTATTCGCCGGGGTTTGCGGCGCCCGAGCAACAGCGAGGTGAACCGGCGACGATTCAGTGCGACATCTATTCCCTCGGAGCGGTACTCAGGCGCTTGCTCTCTGCGCCGGCGGAGGACCCGGCAGCTCGAATCACCGAGCCACTACCGTCGGATATCGAAGCGATAGTCAAACGCTGCGTTGCAGAAGATCCGGCGCAGCGCTACGAAAGCGTTGGTGCGCTGCGTGATGACGTACGCAACTACCTGACCGGCTACCCCGTGTCGGCACAAGAAAAAACGCGCCGTTACCGGGCCGGAAAATTCGTACGCCGTAACAAGCTCCTGGTCGGCGCAACGATTGTCATACTTATATCGTTAGGTGCTGGTCTGGCTGCAGCACTGTGGCAATACGACATCGCGCGTACACAGGCTGAGCGCGCCGAACAGGTGAAAAACTTCCTGACGAGCCTGTTTGCGCAAGCGGACCCAATTGTCGCTGGAGAACGTGAAGTTACGCTCCGCGAGATCGTCGAAGACGCTGCGGCGCGTCTCGATACCGAATTATATGAGTTGCCGGAAGTCCGGGCCGAGCTCACGCAGCTTATTGGCAATGCCTATTTCGGTATCGGCGACTATGACAAGGCTCTACATTTACATGAGCAAGCTCTGTCACAGTGGCGGGCGGGCGAGTCGGGCCAGAGCATTGACATTGTAAAAGCAATGAACGCCGTCGGCGCCGATTACACGAAACGCGGCGAGTATGGGAAAGCGGAGGCGCTACACAGGGAAGCAATTAGACAGCTGGACTTACTCGGAGTGCTGAATTCGGTGTACGCGGCCGACAGCTGGACGCATCTCGGTGCCGCGCTGCTGCAGGCCGCACCTACCCAGGCAAGGGAAGCGATGTTGCATGCGCATCAGATCAACCTGCTTATTCGGCCTGACGACAAGGGGGCGATAGCTCGCAGTCTAGGCAATGTCGCAGCGGGCTATCGCGCCGAACGCAACATTGAGGAGTCCGCAAATTATCATGAACAGGCACTCACGATCGCAGAAGATAATGGTGAATGGCTGGCGCCGGAAGTCCTGACGATTCGCTGTAACCTGGCGCTCGATTACGGCACGCTCGGCCGTTACGCGGAAGCGCGCTCCGCGCAGCAGACCTGTATCCGGCTGACCATGGAGCGCTTCGGATCCGATCATCCGGCGAACATATCCAACCTCAATAATTTCGGCGCGCTCGACATTGCTACCGGCCGTCTCGTCGAGGCCGAGCAAACGTATTTGGAGGCACTACGACTGGCTGAAGAAAAGCTGCCGCCAATGTCACTCGAACGCATGGCCACCGAGATCAACTATGCCGTCGTGCTATGGCATTCCGGTCGCGCGAATGCGGCTGAGGCGCGATTGACAGATTTGTTGCAGCGCATGGAAGGCTCAGTGGGGGCCGCTCACCCGGCATCGGGGAGAGTTCGTTCACTCCTTGGCCGAGTCATTCTGGATAGCGGCGATGCGGCAAAGGCGAAGCGCTTTATAGAGAATTCGCTGCAGGGATTGACTCCATATTGGCGCTCGGACGCGTTGTTATGGCTGGCAGAAACCAAATTTGAGTTGGGAGAAGCGGTCGAGGCGGCCAAGCTCGCAAGGGAGAGTCTCGACCTTCGAAAATCAATTCCTCACTTTACTGAATGGCAAATTGCCGAAGCGGAGTTTGTGCTCGGACAAGCGGCGGGAGACAGCAACCTGCTAAATCAGGCGAATGCCCAATTCACGCAGGATCTCCCAGTGAATCACTTCAGGCGACAGCATCTGTGATTCTTCCACGACAGAAGCAAATGTAATGAATACCAGCATCTGTTGGGGGTGGCCCATCTGTCGAATGCAGCATGCCGAGTTGTGGATCTTTCGTCCGCGACTCGATAAATACGCTGGGGCTTTTTGAGAGAAGCTTGGAAACGGCCTAAGCCGTTGAAAAGAATGGTGGCCAGGGGCGAAATCGAACCACCGACACGCGGATTTTAAGTGAACGGTTTTCACAATCCAGTGTAACCTGAGATAACCCAAGAGCACGTAACGCGTCGGATTCCTAACACGGTAGGTTACCTCGGGTTACGGTAGATGATCCTGGTTTGGGCACCAAAGTGGGCACATGCCGACATATGTGTCGAGGATGCCCCTGGGAACCTTTACTTCGATTCGCTCGGCCATCAGCGGTCGTTCTGCGTTTAAGGCTTCGACGGCCCACCGTATTCTGGCGGCATGGCTCGCCATTCTTCCAGCAATCCAATTTTTTCAAGGAAAATCGGGTAGCGGGAATCATTTTCGAGACCCCTACTCCACTCATTGCCGAGGGCATTGGCAAAGGACACTCCTTGTTGGAAATCCATTTCCAACCATTCAAATGCAGCGTCATTCTCACCACGCCAAGCATAAACAGAGGCCATCCTGCCCGGATTTTGATGGGCCGTGGCAAGTAATTCTTTGATTAACGCCTGTGATTGCGCCTCATTGCCCAAAGTAAAATGTAGTCTGGCTTTGAAGGCAGCACTAAAGAGGCTTGGATTCTTCTCTAATTCGGTCAAAGCGCGTTCTGGGTCACCTTTCAGCAGGTATGCTCTGGCAAGAGTCATAGGTCCACTGGGGTATTTCGGGTTCAGTAACATAATGCGTTCAGCGAGTTTTATCGCCTCGTCGTAGCGACCCGCCCTGGTGTACGCCCGCGAGAGCATTCTCAGGCCACCAAGGCTAAGTGGATCAAGGGCAGCGCCCTGCTCGAGTAGGGCTAAGGCCCTGGGAAATTGTCCTAGTGTGCTGGCTAAAGATGCGGCCACACCGCGGACACTTCCATAGTTGGGATCCAGCTCGATAGCGCGTTCAATAGCGGCTTGGGCACCAGCCCAGTCTCCGTCAAACGTCTTCAACAAATATGCCCGCGCGGCCCAGGCCGAGGCCATGTTGCTATCAATGGCCAGCGCCCTATCTACGGCTGTATGTGCTAATCGGACCCCTTCCGCTTTTGTAAGTGTGTCATTGAAGGTCAAATAGCCATAAGTAATGTTGAGTTCGACCCAGGCCGGGGCGTAATCGGGGTCAATAGCCAGCGCCTGTTTCAGAGTGGTGAGGGCCTTTTGCACGCTCTCATCATCCCTTTGATGATTGAAAAATTTGCCCTGCAAATACAGCGCATAAACCTCAGGATCCGTTTTTTTCTGCGTCGGTGTGGCACCCAGAATGCTGACCTTGAGCTCTTTCACAACTGACGCGGCGATTTCGTCCTGCATTGCAAAGATATCACTAAGGGTGCGGCTAAAAGTTTTCGACCACACGCGGAAGCCGTCATCGGTCTTGACGAGTTGCGCGGTGATGCGTATTTGGTTGCCAGACTTGCGCACGCTGCCCTCGAGTACATGGGCAACGTTAAGTTCTTCACCGATTTGCGCAATCTTTGTATCCTTGCCTTTGTAGGAAAACGAAGATGTTCGTGCCACCACTCTGAGTTCAGGTATTTTTGCCAGCAGGTTGAGGAGTTCCTCAGACAAGCCTTCTGAGAAATACTCCTGCTCCTCGTCAGAACTCATATTGACGAAGGGCAACACGGCTATAGAATGGCTGGAAAAATCTGTTCCCGTGGCTTTTTGCAGCGCCTGTTCCGCCCCAGCTTTTGCCGAAGTTTGTGCGATCTCCGCGTCCCTGGCAGGGTCAAGCACGAACTTGTCAAATGCAAAGTAACCAAGCGCCATTGCTAGAACTACCATGATAATGTGATCTAGCCTTTTCCGCGTCTGCATAGTGAAGGATTGACCGCGGTCAACCTCGTCATCGCGCTTGAGACCTTCCGGCGTCAGTTCAAAAACCCAAGCGAAGATCACCGTGGGAATAAAAAGAATGGAAAGGGTAATGACGACGATACGTGCAGGCGTATCGTCGAAACCGAAGAGCGGAAAAATGGTCTCTGCCACCTGGATCAGCAACCACGCCACGACGATGTAGGCTGCTGTTACGCGAAAGACATTCCTGCGTTTCAATTCCGCATAGAAACTCAAAATTTTCGCCTTTTTGCCAATTTCATCGCTTCGGGAGTATAAGTGGAATCCGAGGACAGTTTACTTAATTAAACCAACAGCCGGCGATCAGGTATTGATTAGGTTGCTGGAAGACTCGGGACGTCGCAATTTGCGGCCTTCAACGCCAGGTCGAAAGACAAACAGGTAAACTGTCCCCGGAGCTGCCTAACTTCGCACGGCTTGACTTCGCTGGGAACATTAATGAAAAACAATTTGGGAATTCCTATTGTTATATTTCAGTCACTAAAAAGACTGGGACAGATTTCGCTCGCGGTGCTCGCACTGCTTGCCCTGCCTGTTGCGGGATTCGCACAAACAACCACATCCAGCATCCAGGGCAACGTCGTCGATCCGGGTGGAACCGCGGTCGCGGGAGCGGAAATCGTAATTGTGCATGTCGCTACGGGCACCACGAGCACGACGCAAACAAATTCATCGGGTAATTATAGCGTTCGTGGTTTGCGCGTCGGTGGCCCCTATGTCGCGACCCTTAGTAGATCATCCGAGTTCGGCGAAGAACGGATCGAAGATATATATATTTTGCTGAGCGAATCCTACGTCCTTAATCTTGTAACAAGAACTACGGAAATTGAAGAGATCATCGTGTTCGCGTCGCAGCAGGAAGTGTTTCTGCGCATAGGTGCTGCTTCCAATTTCGACTCCCAAAACATTGCAGGACAGGCGAACGTCAATCGCGATTTTAAGAACATCATTACGCAGGATCCGCGCGTCCTGATCGACTACACGAACAAAAACGCGATTTCTATCGCCGGCATGAATAACAGAATGAACAGCCTGACCGTTGACGGCGTTCGCCAGAATGACGACTTCGGCCTCAACAACAGTGGCTTCCCGACGCAGCGAGCACCGATTTCCATCGACTCGATTGAGCAGATCTCAGTGCAAATCGCGCCATTTGATGTCACTTTTGGTGGATTTACCGGCGGCACGATCAACGCGGTAACGAAGTCTGGTACAAACGACTGGAAAGGATCGTTCACTGTCATGCGTTCGGACGACAGCCTGCTCGGCGACAAGACTGAGACTGACAACGTCGATTTCGGCGATTTCGATGAAGACACACTTGCCGCTACACTTTCCGGCCCGATCGTCAAAGATCGATTATGGTTCTTCGCGAGTTACGAGGAATGGACTGCATCTGATACTTCATCGCTCAATTTTGGTCCGGCAGGTTCCGGCCGACCCAACGAGATTGCGGAAGTAACGCAGGCAGACATCAACGAGGTCAGCCGGATCACGCGGGATACCTACCTGTTCGAACCCGGAGTTCTGCCGGACAGCGGCGAGGACGTTACGAGCGAGACGTTTCTCCTGAAGCTCGACTGGGCAATTAACGTCAACCATATGGTGTCCGCGACCTACCAGGATGTAGTTGGCAAGGACATCAGTCCGCGGGGCAGCTCAACTTCCAGTAACCGACTCGGGTTGCCGTCGAACTGGTCCGACCGATCCGAGGACTTCCGGTCTATATCAGGGCAATTGTTCTCAACCTGGACGGATGCATTTTCGACCGAAGTAAAGATCGCATCGCAGGAACGCACGACCGGGTCGAATTCCCTGCATGGCAGCGATATGGCGCAGATGGAGATCGACACCCCAGGAGGAGGCTCCATCCGTGTCGGCTCAGACCGATTTAGTCATGGCAACCAACTGGCAAATGATCAGTTCCAATGGAAGATCAAAGGCGACTACCTGTGGAATAACCACACAATTACAGCCGGTATCGAACGCGACAACCTCGAAATCTTCAATCTGTTCAACCCGGGGTCAAACGGCGTCTACGTATTCGATTGCATAAACACACTTGCCACAGATCCGGTTAATGGCTGTGCGAACTCCTATGAGGGACGGGTAGCCGCGGAACTTGACACCTATTCGAACGCATTTTCCAACGTCAAGAATGACGCTGCCGCGACATTTGAATACCAGGTCAATAGTATCTACCTGCAGGATGTCTGGGACGTCAGCGATCGACTAACGCTGCAGTACGGGGTGCGTTATGACTGGTACACGGGGGACGATACGCCTGCCGCGAATGCCGGCTTCCAAGTACGAAACGGCTTCAGCAACACGGAGACACTGGACGGCCGTGACGTATTTATGCCGCGACTCGGCTTCATTTATGATTTCGATGGCGGGACGACATTGCGCGGCGGCGTCGGCTTGTTCTCGGGCGGCAGCCCGGGCGTCTGGATCTCTAACTCCTTCTCGAACGACGGCGTGACGGTCGTCGCGCCGGACGATTCTGGAGCGATCGATCCGACTTGCGCAGGGGTTACCAGTTCAATCGCGGCCCTGACCAATGTTGACGCCTTCAACGTTGCACAAGAGGTGCAGAATTGCATGTTCTCCGGTGCCGGAAATGTCGAGGCAACTGATCCCGGCTTCGACATTCCGTCAACCTGGCGTTACAACCTTGCCGTTGACCACGAGTTTGACCTCGGCTTCCTCGGCGATAGCTGGTTTTTTACCGCCGAAGCGGTCATCTCCGAAAACGCAGATGCTGTGGAGTGGTTTGACCTGGCGCGCACACAAATTAGCCAGGCTCCGGACGGCCGACCGATCTATGATACGCCACCCGCATACGATGTGATTCTGACAAACACCAGCCAGGGTTTTGCGCGCACTTTCTCGCTAAGTGTCGACAAGGCGTGGGAGACGCGCGCCGGACTATTCGGCATGACGTTGCACTACACCCACATGGATGCAGAGGACGTAAACCCGGCACAGAGTTCCACCGTCGGCTCGAACTACGGCCGCCCGGCCACGTTTGATCGTAACGGTCGGGCCCTCAGGCCTTCCGACTTCCTGATCGAGAACCGTATCAATGGCACGCTCGACTGGAGCAAGGATTTGTTCGGCGACAATATGACTCGAGTGAGCATGTTCTTCGAATACCGCAGCGGCAAGCCCTTCAGTTACACGATGCGGGAAGGCACAGGCGATACGTCCGTATGGGGTGGAGAATCAATATTCGCGCGGCGCGACAGCCAGCTGATGTATGTGCCGACGATCGGTGACCCGAACGTGATCTTCAGTAACACGACTGGCTCCCTGATCAACGATTCTGCACTGGAAGCGAACTTCAACAGTTTTGTCGCTGCGGTCTAAAGTGATTATTAATCACGCCATGGCAAGCTAAAAATCGTTGTGCTTGAGCAATGGATTT
>RCNG010001231.1_pt1 | contig 12649 bp, 10 predicted proteins | sample 2041371 | NCBI WGS metagenome assembly RCNG01 (sample SAMN09708227, study PRJNA481090) | Marine sediment metagenome, whole genome shotgun sequencing project. | biome: marine sediment; feature: ocean; material: sediment; isolation source: Sewage treatment plant 1 marine sediment (STP1) ... | reverse complement strand
ATCGCCACATACCGAAGGCGATGTCCGCCATCGCCCCAAGTACCACCGGATAGTCATAGGGCAGCCCAAGCTCCGGCATCGATTCGAAGTTCATGCCGTAGATACCGGCAGGCAGCGACAGCGGCCACCTTCGCAGGAAAATGGTATATTAGGGTTTTTCCGAACAAGTTCTCCTAGCCGTATGAAAGCAATCGTTTTGAGCGCGGGCCAGGGACGCCGCCTGCTCCCGATGACCGCGCAAGCACCGAAATGTACGCTGCCTGTTCATGGACGCGCCCTGATCAATTGGCAACTCGACGCCCTTGAGCTGTGCGGCATCGAGCGCATCACGGTAGTTGCGGGCTTCGGAGCGGAACATGTCGAGGCACTGTTGAAGCAGCGTAGCGGAAACACAAAGACAACCCTGTGCTACAACCCATTCTTTGGAGTTTCCGACAACCTCATGAGCTGTTGGATTGCGCGGGAGGAAATGACGGAGGATTTCGTCCTGTTGAACGGCGATACCCTGTTCGAACCCGCGATTCTTGAGCGTCTGCTCACGTCACCCCAACGCCCGGTGACACTGGCAACGGATCATAAGTCGATCTACGACGCAGACGACATGAAGGTACGGCTCTCCGGAGAACGGCTGCTGCGGATCGGAAAAGACCTCCCCCATGAAAAAACGGATGGCGAATCCATTGGATTGATGTTGTTCAGGGAACAAGGTCCCAAGCTGTTCAAGGAGTCACTGGAACAAGCCGCACGCGACCCCAGTGCTCTGAGGCAGTGGTACCTGTCGATCATCGGCCAAATCGCGGCCTCCGGGCATGTCTGGACGCGGTCCATCGCCGAGCTCAACTGGGCCGAGATCGACTATCCGCTGGACCTCTTGCGAGCCTCAGCGATGGTTGCCGACTGGTGCTTCCCAAGCGAAGAGCTGCCATTGCAGGAATGCGACGATCTGATGATGACAGGCTAATGCTGAGCTGACCACTATTCGGTGTCACTGCTCTTTCTCCGATCAAGGATCCATTCGACATATTCCAGATCGGCCGGTTTATCGACGTCCACCGCCGCCGCCGGGAACGGCAGCAGAACCGGACGGATACTCAGGCCAAGCCGGCTCGAAAGCATTTCCAGTGTCTCGCCCAACGTGAGGCGCCTCGTCAGATAGGTCACCAGGGGCAGCCAGCCCAGCACCTTGATCATGCGCCAAGGATGCTTACGCTCCTGTTCGACCTGGCGCCAGAAGTCAGCCACCTTCCTCGCCTCCGGCGTCAGGAAGGCGTAAAGATTACATCCACAATAGGCGCCGTCACGAAAGCGTACAGCAGTCCGACGCATGCCGGGAAAGGCGGATATAACTTGTGCATGCGGCACAAAGGCGACCGCAAGATCGCATTCGGCCTGGCTCGCCTGAACACAAAAGTAATCCACGACCTCCTTGTTGAGCAAAGCGTGGTCCGCGGTCGTCAGCAACACCGGTGCGTCATCGGGAAGCGATTGAAGCGCCGCGTAGGCACTGGTACTTGGCGTCGCCGCAGGCTCCCGCCATCCCCATTGTTCACTGGCAACCCCTTCCTGAAGCCGCCGATTGTGCCCCACATGCCGTTTGTGCGGACCACTGAGGACGATCGCACCGATCGCTTCACTCTCTGCAAGCGCATCCAAAACCCGCAATAGCATCGGCGTTCCGTCAACCGGACTCAGTGCCTTGCAGCTTGATCCGGTGGCCTCGGCGACCGGATCCTGCGGCCTGCGGTCGCCCGCGAGCACGAGCGCCGTAAACGCCGTTTGCGGCTGTGTGTCTTCTTCATTCATCGGATGTCGATCGCAAAAAGCCCCCAAACCATCACCAATCTCTTGACAGACCTCGCGCCAAGGCACAAGGATTAGCAGAAAGAATATACGACCTGGTCAATTTGGCGCGCAATAGACATCCAGCTCCTGCAACTTCCAGCTTTTCATGGCACCATTGGACGCACACAGTCTTCTTGAAAATAGACACGAGTTCGTGCCTTTACGACCCATGAAGCAAGCTCCGTGAGACCAACGACCACCAAATCGTTGCAATCTTCCCAAGCCTAACCGCGCGGAGTATAGATCAACAGCAAAAAAGCGACAGAGCATCCATGAGCATTCAAGTGCACCAAGTATCGAATAGGGCCGACCTGAAACGCTGGCTCAAGATTCCCTACGAATTGTACGAGGGACATCCTTACCACATCCCTCAGCTCCTCTCCGACGAGCTCGATTGTTTCGATGAGCGCAAAAATCCGGCGTTCGAGATCTCGGATGTCAGACTGTTCATGGCGACCGACAACGATAGAGTCGTAGGGAGAATCTGCAGCACCGTCAATACTCTGGAAACGGAAAAACTCGGCTACAAGCGTGGCAGATTCGGCTGGTTCGAGTCCGTCGACGATCAACGGGTAGCCGACCTGTTGTTGAACACTGCCAAAGACTGGTGTCGCCAAGCAGGTTGTATCGAAATAACCGGCCCCCAGGGGTTCACGGACCTCGACGTGGAAGGACTCCTGATCGAGGGCTTCGATCACCTGCCGACCATCAGCGGAAGCTACAACCATCCCTACTATCGGGAGCTCATCGAGAGCAATGGCTTGAAAAAAGACGCCGACTACGTGGAATTCCGCTGCCGAATTCCGGAGACATCGCCATTGCTCGAGCGGTTGCGCAAGCGCTACGCCGGAAACGATGCATACAAGGTGGTCACATGCTCGAACCGTAAGCAACTGCTGTCCCACGCGGATGCAATCTGGGAGCTGCTGGAAGCCTGTTTCGAGCGGCTTTACGGGGTCACGCCACTGACCAGGAAGCAAACCGATTTCTATACGAAAAAGTATCTCGGCTTCCTAGACCCGGACTATGTCAAGCTGACGTTCTCAACGCAGGGGGAACTGGTCGGCTTCTTTATCGGCATGCCCAACGTCAGCCGCGGTTTCAAGAAGGCCAACGGACGACTCCTTCCCTTCGGTTTGCTGCACATACTCAAGGAATACCGAAAGCCGAAGACCGTAGATTTTCTCCTCGCAGGCGTCAAACCAGGCGAGCCGTCAGGCCTGATCACCGCCATCACCTTCCTCGATATGTACGACACGCTCCGCCGGCGCGGCATCGGATACATGGAGATCAATCGTATGTTGGAGGAAAACACGACTGTGGCGGGCATCTGGTCGAAGTTCGATACGGATTGGTCCCGCCGCACCCGAATCTACCGCTTGGACCTCCGCTGACATCGAGACATGTCGACAGAAAGAGGGGATGAGTGGGTTCTGGCGCACTTGTCCGATCCCCATCTCACGCGCCTGAACGACCTCTCGAAAAGAGAGCTGCTCAACAAGCGGCTGCTTGGGTATCTGTCGTGGCTGCATCGTCGCCGTCATGAGCATCTGCCCGAGGTGCTGGACGCGCTGATCGCCGACATCGAACAGATCAAGCCCGACCACACCGCCATCACCGGCGACTTGACCCATTTGGGAACCCCGGGGGAATTTGTTCAGGCAGCGGCCTGGTTGCGCCGGATCGGTCCCCCGGAAGACGTAACCCTCGTTCCTGGCAACCATGACGCCTATGTTTCGACGCCTTGGATGGACACCTTCTCACATTGGACGCAGTACATGGCCTCGGATGAAGACCACGGTGACGTCAATGGGGGTTCCATCTTCCCCAGCCTGCGACTCCGCGGCAGATCCGCCCTGATCGGGGTCAACTCAGGCGTCCCGTCCCCGCCTCTCCTCGCCGTCGGTCATCTCGGGCAATCTCAACTCAGTGACCTATCACGAATGCTCCGAGAGACCGGCGCAGCCGGCCTGTTCCGGGTTCTGCTGATCCACCACCCACCGGTCCCGGGAAGCATCAAGTGGCGCAAGCGCCTAACCGACGCCAATGGATTGGTGTCAGTCATCGAAGAGCATGGGGTGGAGTTGGTGCTGCACGGGCACGCCCACCGGTCTTCGCTATATTGGATAAAAACGCCTGGAGGGAAGGCCCCCGTCATCGGTGTCGGCTCGGCGTCGGAGCTGAGCGAAAGCACCTCTCGCCGCGCCCAATACCACATCTACCGACTGACGAACCGATCCGGGAAGCCGGAGATGACCGTTTCGGTCCGTGAATACTCCCCGCAAGCAGGTTGCTTCGAGGAAGTAGGCGGATGGGAAGACACTGTGGAAACCTGGATTCCGCTGCGCTTCATCCAGGCTACAAACCGACCACTGACCACTATTCGGTCTATCACCTCGTGAGCTGCTGGATCATCAGGCGTGCGACCTCCGCACCGTCTTCGGTCTTGGAGATCTGCACCGGTAGATATCCGAGCTCGGACGCATGCCAAAAGGTTGTGATCTTGTTGCTGCCCGGGCGTTGCTGACTGACCATTTGCGTCTCAAGCTCACCCAACGGAGTTGTCATCCTGGCATTCCCGAGCGACCGGGTACGATAGGTCTTCAACCGATCGCTGGAGATGACGCTGTACTCCTCGACATTTGTACCCGTTTGCAGGTCCAGCATGGTCAGAAGATGCAGCGTCAAAGGATCGACGGTGCGCGGTTGCAGGGCTGGAATGATCTCCTTCCCATTCTTGGTTGCGACCACATCGCCACGGGCCCAATCGAATCGGAGGCTCACGGTGCGGGCCTTCTTACCATTGCGCTGCGATCGATAGGTCAGAGGCCGAGGCATCCCGTCGATCACCTCACCCTCGACCTCTTCTTCGACACTGTCCGCGAAAAGCAGACTCGCCAAACCGGTCAGGCGGAGATTGGAACGCATCCGGTAGTGGTCTTTATCCTCGTATTCGAGCTGCAACACGGCCTCGCCAACAGTGATGCCTTCGCGATCAACCCTGTAGACAACGTTAAACGGCTCGATCTCTGTCCTATTTTCGGCCTGAACCAAAGGGATCAAACTCATCAAGCACAAGGCAAATAGATACACCGAATAGCATTCAGTTTTCAGTGGACAGTGGTCAGTAAGCATTTGTATTGACGATGAAAACCTGTGTCCAAAAACGAAGAACCAAAGACGCATAGGGATACCCCAAACCAACAAAACCTTTCTCAGTTACTCGTATAGGCGCCGCGCGTGATCGAGAACAGCCGGTATGCACGAGGATGATCCCGCGCAGCCTGCTCTGAATCACCCAACCAAGACTGCAAAGGCCCGCTTCCCATCCGGACGATTGCCCCATGAGCCAGGCGCATGGTCAAAACGGCGGTTGTAACGGCCGTCCACAAGGCCACGCCGACGAACCCCCAATCGGGCCGACCCACTGCAACCGATAGGGTCAGCAGGATCATACAGGGATTGCGCCTTGCGGTGATCAGCCGAAAGTAGGCATCGAACGGCCGCCAACCGAAGATGCGGCAGGTGCCCAACGTATGGAACAGCACCTCACACAGGCGCCCGCCGATGTAGCCAATGACGATCATCCAATAGAAATCCTCCCGACCGAGCCCCAACACTGGCTCGAAATCTGTCAGGGCCATGCCCCAGAAGATGTACCAGAAGGGTGGATGCACGAGATCGATCCCGTGATCGAAGATATTGCCGAAACGGCTCGATTGGATGGTCACTCGGGCGAGCTTGCCGTCGACCGTGTCGAGAAATGTCATGATCCATCCCGCCACTAACCCCAGCGCGAAATGTCCCTGTGAAAACAGCTGACCCGCCAATAACACCAACCCAAATCCGATCGAGGTCACCATATTCGGGGTTGCCCCCAAATTGGCGCACCAACGAACAACCCGCTTGGCGGGTTTGGGCCAGAAAAATTTCGTCACCAGGTCCGTGATGCCTTTGTAGGCATTGCCGTAAAGCAAATTCTCCAAACGGCTGCTCGTCTGTGCCGACACGGGCTCCAACAGTGGGGCGGCCGACCGGCGCAGAGTCTCGTCGAAGACGTCCAGATCCGAAGGCTCGATCACCTGCAAGGGCTCCGGAGCAACGGCGGGATCGCCCCGCAGCAATGCATCGGCCTTCCCCGCATTCGCGGCAGACACGAAAGCGGCAGCGAACCGACCATCCATTGAGCAGCGCAGCATGGTGTCGGCGCAGGTGATCAGTCTCTGAAAGGTGCGCACCTCGGTCACATAGCCACTGTGGACGATAAGCACCGATGCATCTTCGGGAAGCTCACCAAGATCGTCGATGGGACCTGCATCCGTGATCCGCCGAATCTGCCTGATGAGCCGCTCGCGGGGCGAAAGGCCCCAGATACTGAGCTGCTGGTCACCGATAATGTGAAAGAAAGATCCAGACATATCTGTTACGACTCTGCTCGCTGCGCGGTTTGCTGATTCGGAATAGATGCTGAGCCTACCGATGCCCGGTGGCTCTCCGCGAGATGTCCGGCCAACCGGTGGACAAGGGCCACGATCGTCAAGTTGGGATTGGCCCAGCCGGCGGTCGGAAACACCGAGCTGCCGGCAATGTACAGATTGTGATAGCCATGCACGCGGCAACGGGCGTCAACCACGCCATCCTGCGGAAGCCCGCTCATCCGCGTCGTGCCGATATGATGGTATCCACCGATGGGGTGATTGCTGACCGTTTCGTCGACAGGCCACTGAAACGATTCCCGGTCAATCCAGTCGCTTCGGGGCAACCGACCGATACCAAACCGTTCGAGCTCTCCGCTCAACACATCCGCGAGCACTCTGACGGTGTGCTTGTCCAATGCGGTCATCTGCCAGCTCAGACTCGCCCGCCGCACCCCCAGCGCATCTCGTTCCGCCGAAAGCTGTATCCGGCTGTCCGGATTTGGTGACTGCTCGGCGCGAACCATCGCCGATAGCCCGACGGTGCCGGCCCTGACGCGCAGGCGTGCGTAGTATGGGCGAATATGCCGCAGCCAAGCCCGAACATGGCGATAGCCATGCCAGATCCGCCGCCCGGCCCGTGTCGGATTAATCCGGTGTTTCAGGCGAAAATAGAGCGCCTTGTCCAGCGCTACACCTCTCTGCGGATCACGCTGCAGCTTGAACGTCAGGGCGGTGTTCAGGATGCCTGATTCCTGCTGCAGCCTCCTTGACGGCACAATCAATGGGGCCAGCGGCTCGCCATTGCGGCGAAAGCGCTTTTGAAACATCGCCCATAGCGGGTACACCTTCCGGCTCGGCACGAAGCCCGCACGACCGTGCGGGTGCTCCATGAAGTAGCGCCCGACCTGATCGCTCGAATTGCCGATGCCGCGGACCTCGACGTCGTTCGACGCGAGAAGCAGCCGCGGGTTCTCTATTCCCCCGCTGGCCAGAACGAACCTGCGGGCGGTGACCGTCCCTTCGCGCCCTTCGAGGGTCTTGATCCGAATTTGGTCGACCGCATTGGCATCGGCGTTGGCCTGTATGTGAACCGCGTTGGCATGCAAGACGATTCTGACATCGGACGCGGTGATCAAGTCACTACAGGCGCTCAGATTGAAGCGGTCATCGGTCTCGTCGAACCGCCAAAACCTGGTCTCGAATCGGCTTGGATCGAACGGCGGTGGTTCGACGCCTAGCTCCCCCCACAATCGCTCGTCATAGATGACGGGGCCAAGCCCCAGCGTTCGGTGAGCCTTCTCGTAGAAGGGCGTCAAGTCATCCAACGAGATGGGCCAACCACTGTGCGGGACCCAATCGCGTTTTTCGAAGTCGATGCGGTCCAATGGCGTACAGCGCCCCCCCCAAACCGTCGTCGTGCCGCCGAAGAAACGCAGGCGCGACTCCTTCAGCGGATAATAGGGCATGCCGATGTTGGGACCAGAGTACAGATCCTGCGTCGCTGACTCGAAGTCACCGCCACCACTCTCCAGCAGGACGATCCTGAGCCCGCAACCGCTCAACTCGCGGGCCAGGGTAATACCGGCGACACCGGCGCCAACGACACAGAGGTCCGCCTCAAGTGACACGCCATCGGGCAGCTCACGCAGATCAAGTAACATTGAGATCACCTCCAGGGTTGGGAATGCTCTGTGCAGGGACCAGGACCCCATCTTCCAGCCGCAAGACTCGATCCGCAATGCCGGCAAGCCCCGACTGATGCGAGATGGCAAGGATGGTTATCTTCCCCCGTAACTCTGCCAGTGTCGCGCAAACGGCGGCCTCATTGGCCGGGTCCAGCGCGCTCGTTGCCTCGTCGAGGATCAACAATCTCGGCTTTCGCACAAGGGCACGCGCAATACACAGCCTCTGCCGTTGCCCGCCCGACAACTTGCCGCCGCGCTCGCCGACCCGGGTTTGAAGCCCCTCCGGCAAGCCACAGACAAACTCCCAGGCACCCGCTGTGCGCAGCGCCTGTTCAGCATCGACCTCGGTGAGTCCCGGGTCACCCAGGGTCACGTTCTGCAGTATGCTGTCGTGCAACAGCAAGGTCTCCTGTGGCACATAACCGATCATTCCGCGCCACTGATGTAGGTTGTACTGATACAGCGGCAGGCCATCGACGAGAACCTGGCCTTGCGCGGGCTTCAGCAGGCCGGTGATGATATCGACTAGCGTGGTCTTCCCGGAGCCGGAGCTACCCAGCACTGTGGTGAAAGAACCTACCTCCAAAGCCAACCGAACGTCGGTCAACACCTGTTTTTTGCCGAAATCAAATCGGATACCGTCAAGCTGTATCTCCTTGCTGAACACCGGTGCGTAACCGGAAGATGGAGCCTCATGGGCCTGGTTGGCATCGTCGATCGTTTCCATCAGCGACCAGTATGCACTCTCGTTGGTCACCATCGACTGGTAATGACGCTGGGCCTTACCAAGCGTTCCGAAAACGCGGACCAGTAACACGATCAGGACCAGAACACCGGCAATCGGTATGTTCAGATGGGTGACGGACACAAAGAGACCGACCGCAATTAGGATCACGATGATCGGCTCAAAGAGGGCCCGCAGCACCGCTGCGCTGAACACCTGCCGCCGCAAGGCATCACGCAGTTGACCGGTTTCCGCGGCCAATATGCTGTTCGCGCGGCTCTCGAGCCCCATGGATTTGAGGGATTTCACTGACAAGAGCGTATCCGTCAAACGCTCGAGCAATGACTTCAGCAGGACCGTCTGACGCCTCCCCGCACGGCGCGAGATGCGGACCAGGTGGGTGAAACCGAGGACGACGAGGATGATGGCTCCGAGCGCGACCAGCGTAGCCTGCCAGGCGACCATCAGCGCAGCAATCATGTAGACCATCGCCTCGATCAAAAAGGCCGCCCCTCGTGCACCACTCAGGTAAGCCAATGCGGCCCGCGTCGGCTCTGTCGCCATCGCGTTGGCCAGGGTGCCGATCCGCTGCTCGAGGAAGTAGTCCCAGCGCGCCTGCAACAGGACACGCAGCAAATGAACACGCAGGTCCGTCTCCATCTGTGCCACCGTATAACCGACGTGGCGGTTGGCGATCAGGACCAGCACCGCCTTCAGCGAGATGGCGAGAACGATCAGGCCCAACAGCACACCAAGCGTCGGCGATAGCCCCGCCACCTGGAGCAGGTCGACGAGCAGGACGCCGTGCCCCCCACCAGACGCCGACACCGGATTCATCGCAAGGTCCAGGACCGGCAGCAGGGCGGACAGCCCGATGCCCTGGAACACACCGGCCACGAGGAGCGCAAAGAGTGTCAACAGCGTTCGCGACGGATAGGTCGCGACAACCCTCAGCATGAATTGCATAGACTTCGCGATCGCATGTTGAACAAAAAAAGCTGAGTCCGGAGTCCGGAGCCCTGCTGTAAAGCGCAGATTTCCTCATTCATCTGCGTCAATCTGCGTGATCTGCGGGCTAAACATCACTCGAGCAACCCGATCAAGGCCGCGGCGATTCGATCGACCTCGACATCGGTGTGGGCGGCGCTGAGGCTACATCGAAGGAGACAACCACCCGTCGGCGTCGCCGGAGGGAGCACAAGATTGACGTACAGGCCCCGTTGCAACAATTGCTGCCACCAGATCAATGCTCGCTCTTTGCTCTCCACCTCGATTGCAATCACCGGGCTCGGGTGTGGACCGAGCTTGAAGCCGGCCGCTTCGAGGGGCTTGTACAACCGTTTCACGTTGTTCCAGAGACGGTCCCGCAACTGGTGTCCGTCTTGCATGATTCTCAGCGCCACGCGGGTCGACTCGATGACAGAGGGTGCCAAAGACGCGGTGAAGACATAGGCGCGGGTCTTGTAACGCAGCAACTCCAATTCGGCGTGGCGGCTAGTACAGAAGCCGCCGACGGACCCGAGACTCTTACTGAAGGTGCCGACGATGAAATCCACTGCGTCTTCCACCCCGGCTGCCTGGGTCAAGCCCCGACCGGTTGCCCCAAGTACGCCGAGCGAATGTGCTTCGTCGACCATCAGATAGGCGCCGTAACGACGTTTTAGCGCCGCAATCTCGGCCAGCGGAGCCAGGTCGCCGAGCATACTGTAGATACCCTCGACCACGATCAGGGCATGCGCGGCCCGATCACCCAAGCGGCGCAGACGCCGCTCAAGATCATCGGGGTTGTTGTGTCGGAACCGAATCACCTCGGCACCGCTGACGCGGGTGCCCTCATAGATGCTGGCATGACAATCGGCATCGATCAGGATCGTATCCCCGGGCCCTGCCAGGGTGCTCACAACGCCCATGGTGGCGAGAAAGCCGTTGGAGAACACAATGGCCGATGCAGCGGCGTAGAATTCCGCCAGCTCGTGTTCCAAGGCAAGGTGCCCGGCATAGCTGCCATTCGCCAAACGGGAACCGGTGGTGCCGGTACCCTGCTCAAGCAACGCCCTTTGACCCGCCTGAATACAATCAGGGTCGAAGGTCAAACCCAGATAGTTGTTGGTTCCCGCCAGTAGCACCGGATGGCCGTCAACGACACCTTCTGTCGGGGAGGATACCTCCTCGATCACCGCCCCGAAGGGCATGATTCCGAGCTCCGAAAGCTCGTTGACGCCAGCGGCCACATCTCGAAATTTGTCGAAGATACTCACTTAGGATACCGTGCGCTGATCATGCCGGGACGGTATGATCTGGTTCTCTAGAACCGGATTGTATCAGGATGATACACGTAAGATACTTCTGCAACACTACTGCGCGCCTTCAACAGAGCTATACTTCGCGCGGCCAACTTTGAGACTTTTTGGACGGCTGGTGGATATTCGAGCGTACTACGCTGTCCGGTCAGCCGGGAATCGCACAAAGTATTGTACCTAAATTAAAACACTATTATCTTGAAAAGCTTACATATACTACGCGCTTAAATCAATGACCAAGAGGCAACCAAAACTTGACATACAACCAATAGTGAAAAAATCTCAGATGGGGCTGCGCGCAGTATAGTGATCATCACGCATTACGTCAGTCGGGAGATCACCCGGCCATTCTTGACGATCATCGGCCTTTTCTGTGTGATCTTCACCAGTTACAGCACTGCGGTGGTCCTCAATGACGTCGCAGCCGGCCTGCTTCCAGTCGACACGGTCGCCAAGATCGTGCTGATCAAGCTACTGATCGCATCGGAAATCCTGTTGCCCGTGTCCCTCTATTTCGGTGTTGTCGTCGGGCTCGGGCGTCTGCACTCGAACAGCGAGATCATTGCGCTCTCGTCCTGCGGTATCGGCGAGATGCGCCTCGTGTCCATCGTGCTGCGGCTTTCACTGATCATCGCCCTGGTCGTCGCCTGTATTTCATTGGTTGCGCGGCCTTGGGCCTACCAGCAGCGCTATTTGCTTCTGGCCCAAGCGGAAGCGGAATTCGAGATCGACGACATGGAAGCCAAACGGTTCTTTGTCAACCCCGACTCCGACTATGCGATCTTTGCCGATAGCGTCGACCACCCGACACGGACTGCAGGGAGCGTCATCGTCCAGATCCGGCGCGACGAGACGATGCAGGTCATCGTCGCGGAACGGCTTTTTCAGCCACAGAGGGACGACACCGAGCCTTTGGTCTTCACCTTCGAGGAAGGCTCGGTCTACCATCTGGACAAGGCCGGTGGCCGCGACCTTATCGGCAGGTTCAATCAGCTACAGCTAACGCTTGCGGCACCTGAACCCAGGATTGTCGGCTACAAGAGCAAGACGCAAACCACCCTAGCCTTGCACGGCTCTACAAGGCCCAAGGATCTGGCCGAGTTTCAATGGCGCTTGAGTACGCCCGCCGTCGCCGTGCTGCTCACCCTGCTCGCAGTTCCGCTGAGCCGGACACAACCCCGCCATGGGCGTTTTGCCCGGGCGCTGGCAGCCATTCTCGCCTATGCGGTTTTCTACAACCTGATGGCGTTTGCGAAAAACATGGTGCAGGAGGGACTGATCGGTGCAATCCCCGGCCTTTGGTGGCCCCTCGTATTGCTGGCCGTGCTCCTGTTGGTCTTGCTCTTCAGACCGTGGCGTTACCGTCCATCGCGCCGCCTCGCCACCCATCACCCGCGTTCCTCATCCGGGGGGGCGAAGCTTACCGAAGAATCGCAGACGCGGCCCCGAGCAGCACAATGACCCTGCTCGATCGCTACATCGCCAGCGAGCTCGCAAAGGCATTTTTCTTTGTCATGTTGGCGCTCGTGCCCTTATTCAGTTTTCTCGACCTGATTCAACAACTCGACGACGTGGGCTCAGGGCACTATGGGTTGCTGGATGCTGTGTTGTTCGAGCTTCGTATGCTGGCACCCCGTGCTATCGATCTGCTGCCATTCGGTGCCCTGATGGGCAGCACCA
>RCNG010001230.1_pt1 | contig 12649 bp, 11 predicted proteins | sample 2041371 | NCBI WGS metagenome assembly RCNG01 (sample SAMN09708227, study PRJNA481090) | Marine sediment metagenome, whole genome shotgun sequencing project. | biome: marine sediment; feature: ocean; material: sediment; isolation source: Sewage treatment plant 1 marine sediment (STP1) ... | reverse complement strand
AAATACCAAAGTGGTGCAAAGACCGTCAGCGAATCTCTACATACTCGTTTTTCGACACCCTCCACAGGGGAGAAGGAATTCCCGGGGCCCAAGGCATTCCCGCCGGAGCCTGCCCCCGCAATCTTTAGGCGGGGGCGGACATGACAGATAACCCCCGGGGGTTCCCCCCCAATGGCACCGATGACCACCTTCTCGATTCTTCCTTTCCCACTACCTGAAAGCAGTGACACGATCCTTTGCCCCGCTTCTCGTGTCCGGCTGTCCTCAGCCTTGTTGAGCAGCACCAATCTTCCGGCCTCGGCAGGACACCCCTTGAACAGGCCCTCCGGGTGTTCGATCACGCAAGCGATCGACTCTTCTGTAACCGGTGAACCCACCGGCAGGCCGGAGATGCGAGAAAAGAGATCGTGCCTGAACACGTGACGTTCGTCCAGAGGTTGGCCCACTCCATCCAAGCCCACGACTCCGACAACCAACGATGAACATGTGGGAAGGACCGGCTCGTAGTCGGCCGGTGCCTTCAAGGGCCGCCCGGCGGCCCCGTCCGCCTCCACCAGGATCCAACGAAACAGCCCGGCCTCCCGGATCTGTTCGATTTCGGACGGGTCGAAACCTGTCAACTTCTCCTCGGGCACGAGATTTCCCCGGCCTGCCGTTACATGTGAGTGCGTGGCCAAGCACTTCTCTGCTTTCTTGATGACATCTCTTACATCGGCCGACACAACGACGTGGGCGGATTGCCCTTCCGTGGGCCAGAGGATCTTCGTGGTGGTCGTTGTCAGAACCCGTTCACCGTTCTGTGCCAGTTCCCCGGCCAGTCGAAACATCAGGGTCGTCTTGCCCCCCGCCCCTACCAGGCTGACAACGCCCCCTGCCTGCGGAAGAAAATGTTCACGAACAGATCCCATAGCTCACTTGTTATAGACCCTGAGGATCGCTTCGAGCACAGCGCCGCCGATTGCCCTGGACTTCTCCGAGATCGTCGTGCAGTAGCTCTCGTCCCCTCGAGGATCGATATCTCCCAGCTTGAGGCCCTCGCTCACTAGGCACCCGGAGGCGATCAACCCCCTTACCATGCCATCAATTTCTGCCCGCACTTCGTGGGCATCCACGTCACCGAGAAGATCACCGCTCCGGACCTTGTCTCCGATCTCAACGCGCGCCGTAAACCAGCCGCGCACGGGGGCCCTGATCACCCTCTCCCCGGCGTATCCCCCGATGACTCCCGGCACCCCGGTGTTGGCCTCGGCCGATCCCTCGAGGATGATCCTGCCAAGGTTGTGGCCCCGGTTCGTCTCAATGACCATATGCGCGTCCCGGCCGGCCGTGAAGCCCGGGCCCAACCCGATCACGAGGGGCGCGTCCTTCATACTCGTGCCAAGATTCCGTTTGGCCAGGATCGAATCCACCACCACCACCGGACACATTTCCTCGATCATGGTCCACTTGGGATCCACGATCACGGCAAGCTTTCCCTGCTCCCATGTCTTACGGGTTGCCTGAGCTCCTTCGGTCCTGACCGCCTGAACCCCTTCCACGGCCTTCTTGCCGTGGAACACGGCCTCCGAGAAGCAGACTTCCCTCCTCACGGCCAGGGGTTCGGGAATCTCCATCAGGAAGAGCTTCCGGATGTTGGCCTCGTACAGACGCCAGGCAATGCCGCTCGCCATTTCACCGGCGCCCTTCAGACCAACGACAAGTTGATTCAACCCGGCTCTTCCCATCCTTCGCGCACCCTTCCATCAGTTACGGATATTGCGAGCGAAGCGAAGCAATCCCCCCGCTCAATGGCATTCTGTGCCGGGGGATTATCTCGTCGCTGTCCTTCCCCGCGCCGCCCCTGGATTCCCACTTTCGTGGGAATGACGGCAGTTGGGCTCAGAGGTCCCCGCCTGCGCGTCTCACTTAGGGGACGTTGTTTAATTTGTTAACCTGCGAAAGAAGTCAACAAATTAAACAACGTCCCCTATTTTTCTGCATTCCCGCGTTCGCGGGAATGACGGACTGGAGGGAGTAGCCGGGTCTGACCCCTGGCCCCTGACCCCTGATCCCCTAATCGGAGTCATCGGCTTCCTTCTCTGCCCTTGAGCTCTTCGTAATCCTCCCATGTGTCCAGGTCGAAATGGATCGAATCGTCTTCGACATCGATTTCCACGATTTCTTCCGCGTATTCCCGGAACAGAACTCTGGCCCCCACATCGCCCGTAATCGACTCGACCCGCGCAAAGAGCGTGCGGTCTATGACGACCGGGTTGCCCCTCCTTCCCCTGTGTATCGGCAAGACAATGGGCGCTCTCGTGCGGCAATACCCGTCGATGAGCGCATTCATCACCTCAGAGCCCACCAGCGGCTGATCCCCCAGGATGAACATCACTGCGTCCGTATCTTCGGAGACATTCGACAGCCCTGCTCGCAATGATGTGCTCTGCCCCTGCACGTGCTCTTCATTGATGACCACCCTTACGCCCTCGAATCTCAACGCCTTCCGTATATCGTCGCCCCCATGGCCAAGGACCAGGATCACCTCGTCGAGCAGGGACCGGCTTGCATTCTTGATGACTTCTCCAAGCAGGGTCGTCTGCCGAAATCCCAGGAGTTGCTTGACCTCCCCGATTCGTGACGAGCTTCCGGCCGCCAGAATAACCCCTGCGACCCTGCAATCTCTTTCCCTCGCCAATGCACTCTTCCTTGCCCAGCGTGGCACTGTGGAGGCCTTTAGCGCACACGTTGGGGTCAGGTCGCAACTGTCAATCCTGATCTTGGTTGATAATTACGACCTGACCCCACGATTCTTCTAACTGGTGTCGCTTCCCTTCCCGCCCCGCCCCTGGATTCCCACTTTCGTGGGAATAACAGCGGTTAGACTCGGGGGTTCCCGCATGCGCGGGAAGAGGCCTTTAGGGGTCAGACCTACACATCTGACAGATTTCTGTCAGACCAAGATAGTACGCGGTTTTTGTCAAATGTGTTGCTCTGACCCCTCTTGTCTGACAGGCGGTTTTGTCAAATGTGTAGGTTTGACCCCTCCTGTTCTAAGCGCCTTTTATTTCCTTCGCGGCCCTCGTCTGGATCAGTTCTGCTACGATGCTAACTGCAATCTCCTCCGGCGTTTCGCCGCCGATGTGGATTCCGATGGGAGAGTGCACCTGATCGATCGTTTGCTCCGGCACCCCTTTTTCTCTCAAGGCCTCCCGGATCAGGGCCCACTTCTTTCTGCTCGAGATCATTCCGATGTATGCAGGCTCTGTCCGAAGGGCGGCCTCCAGCACGATCCGGTCGTGCGTGTGTCCCCGGGTCATGATCGTCAAGTAGGACGAGCCGGTGACCGTGATTCCTTCTAAGGCCGTGGGAAATTCCACGATGTGAATCTCGTCAGCGTCCGGGAATCTTTCCGTGTTGGCAAAGTCGGGCCGATCGTCCAGCACCACCACCCGAAAGCCCACCACCTTTGCCAGGGGCGCAACAAAGGTTGAAACGTGCCCGGCACCGAACAGAAAAAGGACCGGGTCGTCCTCCACGGGCTCCACGAACACGCTCATGCCGAGTTCCGAGATCTCGATCAGACGGGGCCTGGAGAACCTGCAGAGCCCTCCCGCCTTATCCATCAATCCCTCGATCTCACCCCTAACGACCGCCCCTTCTTCAAGCAGCATCCTGCCTTTGCCCTCCAGGGCGGGCGTTCCGTCGGCGATTCTTGACAAGAGGGTCCCGTGACGGCCGCTTTCGATCATTTCCCGGATCGATCGGAACAAGTCGGTCGTGTGCCGGTTCTCCGGAAACAGGGGATCGAGGTACACCTCCACGTTCCCACCGCAGATCATTTCAGAATCAGCTACGTCCTTGCCGCTGAGGAACAGGGGCAGCACGGCAGAGTCGCCTTGCCGGAAGATTTCCTTGGCCCGTTCGAGGACCCTGTGTTCCAGGAGCCCGCCACCGATCGTTCCCAGGAGGCTTCCGTCGTCCAGGATGATACATTGCGAGCCGACCGCGCGGGGGGCGGACCCGGCCCGACGAATGATTACGGCCAGTACCACTCGTTTCCCGGCGCCCAGAAGCTCATCGACTTGGAGGAAGATTTCTTTCTTCATGTCTTCTGCCACATCATGGCTACGATCTTGCCCCCAGCGATCCCGATGTCCGCCTCTATCACCCCTTCAGAGGTTGCCAAGGTGCCGTTCACGAGTTTCGTGTCAAGCTTTTCCACGGGTGACCCCCTTGGGTGACCCCCTTTCGTTATTTCCCAACAGCGTTCATGGCCAGGAGGGCGTAAACCTTGATTGCGTCCAGGTACTGATCGAGTTCCAGGTTCTCGTTGGGCGTGTGCGCCTTCTTCGCGGTTCCCGGCCCGATGATGATTGTGGGAATCCCCTTTTCGGAAAAGAACCGCCCGTCACATACCTGCTCGTATCCGAGAAGATCCGCAGGGCGGCCCAGCTCCTCCATCGTTTCTTGCGCCAGCCTACATATTGTCTCGTCCGGCGAGGTTTCGAAAGGAGGAGCGGCGACCAACTGAACCAGGCTCGCGTCCACCTCGGGATCTTCCTTCTTGACTTGGTCGATCACGTCCTCGATCTCCTGGGTGATCCCCTCGATCGTTTCGCCGGGAAGGGTCCTGCGGTCGATCACGACTTCACAGGTGTCCGCAACCACATTGAAGCTGACACCCCCCTTGATGGTTCCGATGTTCATGGTCGCCGGGGGCAGGAACCCTGAATCGCGCCTGCCCAGGGCCGGAACCAGGGTTGTCTGCAAACGGTGGAGAACCTTGACCATCTTATCGATGGCATTAACTCCCACCCAGGGAGTGCTCCCGTGGGCGGTTTTGCCCTTTGTGGTCAATACATAGACGATGATCCCCTTTTCCGCGATGGCGATCCCGCTGTTGTTCGTGATCTCACCCACCACAACCATGTCCGGCGAGTAATGCCCCTGCTCCATCAAGTAGCCGGCACCCTTCGCGGCGCCCGTCTCCTCGTCCCCGACAAAACTGAGGACCAGCGAGCCCTTCAATGGGACATTCTCGACCGCAAGCACCTTCGCCGCCATCAACATGGCGGCCACGCCCCCCTTCATATCGGCAACGCCCCTGCCGAACATCCTGTTGTCTTTGATCACCGCCCCCAACGGGTCCACATCCCAGTTGGCCTCATCCCCCACCGGCACCGTATCCAGATGGCCGTTGTAAAGAAGTTGAGGGCGAGCACCCGGGTTCAGGGTGACGAAGACATTCGGAATCGTTTCATCACACGACACGACCTCCACGTTTTCCGTGAAGGTCCCGGCCTTGCGCGTAATTACTTCCACCGCCTTCCGGGTGTCGCCCGGCGGGTTCACGCTTTCGGCCTTCACCAGGTCGGCGAGCAGTTCGATCGCTTCGTCTCGTGAATCCTCGATTCCCTTGAGAACTTTTTCTTTCATGGCGTCCATACATTCTTCCCTCTTCCGGGGTTGTCAGGAGTCCTTGCACCGGCAAGTCACTTCTTCCTCTTCTTGCCACCCTCTTCTCCCCAGCGCGTAAACAGGTCGTGCTCGACCCCAAAGAAATCGAGGATCTTGCCGACAGTCTGGTCGATGATGTCGTCGATCGTAACCGGCCGGTGATAGAAGGCCGGAATCGGCGGCAGGATGTGGGCCCCCATGTCGGCCGCCTGGCTCATCAGCCTAAGATGGCCCTTGTGAAGGGGTGTTTCCCGAACCACGAGCACCAACTTACGCATCTCTTTGAGGGTCACATCCGCGACACGCTCGATCAGGTTGCCTGCGTAGGAGTTGGCGACCCCGGACAGGGTCTTCATCGTGCAAGGAGCGATGATCATGCCGCCTGTCAGGTACGAGCCGCTGGCTACGGGTGCGGCGAGATCCTTGTCGTCGTACGTGTAGCTCGCCATCGCCTCCACATCACGCACTTCGTAATCTGTCTCCAGCTCGATGACCTGCTTGCCCGCCTCCGAAATAATCAGGTGGGTCTCGAAACCCTTCTCCTTTAGCAACTGGAGGCTTCTCACGCCGTAGATCGCGCCGCTGGCCCCTGTGATCCCGACAATGATTCGCTCGGACACGGTCTTCTTCATGGTTTTCCTCCGGTGGCAGGGGAAAGAGATTCGGCCTCGATCCGGTCCACGACAAGGTCGAGGAGTACCCGGCTGTGCCGGATCACTTTTTGGATTCCCTCTTCGCTCAAGTTGTCCCAGTGAATTCCGGCCGTGACGACCACACGGGTGTTGAAGGAGGCGGCCAGTTTCTCGGCGGCATGCTTGGCCAGGTCGTCCTCCTTGTGGCCAACGTAACAGATCACGGATGCCGTGGCGCCCGTCACGGTGGGGTCCTTCAGGCTCGGCCGCGGTTGCGCTGCGGCCACGGCCCCGATGTGCGGTTTCTCCCCGCCGCTTATGGCCACCAACAAATCCTCGCCGATGGACCGAACGTGCGCCTCAATGTCGTATTCGCCTTGGTTTGTTGCAACATGGAATTCCATAGGGTTGTTTCCCTCCGGTCGGATATCTTTGCCTCATGCTTGCAGGCAAAGCCGCATTCGTCAAGAAAACGTAGGCCCATATATTTGAACCTAGCTCAGATCTTAGCTCGACATACGGTTAACACCTCCCATCTCTTCGTTTTCCGGGAGGCTAAACCATTAAAATAGTTCAGGAAAACAAACCCAGGCTACCCTTTGAGATTTAAGGTTTTTGCTCTATGATAGAAGGGTCAGTCTACCATCCAAGAAGAAAAGGAGCTTGCCCGAGATGGGATCAGGAGCGGACGGCATCGTCACGGCACTCAAAGAAGCCGGCGTGGACACCCTGTTCGGCATTCCCAGCATACACAATATCCGGCTTTATGAGGCATTGCGACAGGAACCGTCCATAAGGCACATACTCTGTCGCCAGGAGGCCACGGCCACGAACATGGCCGACGGCTACGCCCGGGCAGGCAACAGGCTCGGCGTGGTCGCAGCCTCCACCGGACCCGGAACCGGGTACGTGGTACCGGCAATCCAGGAGGCGTGGGGAAGTTGTTCACCCGTGCTCCTGATCACCACGAATATCCATGCGCCCAAAATCGGGAAAGGGTTGGGCGTGCTACACGAACTGGAGGATCAGGACGGGCTCTTCAAGAACATTACTAAGGCCAGACTCAAGGTCCGGGAGGGGGACAACATCCATGCCCTGACAGGGGAAGCCATTCGTATCGCACTCTCCGGAAGGCCGGGACCCGTGTACCTCGAAGTACCTACTGATCTTCTCATCGAGCCCGCCTCCGATGCGGGAGCCCCCGGATCCGAAGACGCTCAAGGTTCCGTTCCCGACTTGGACCCGGCCCTGTCCATGCTTCGTAACGCGAAACAGCCGCTCCTGTTGGCAGGGACGGGAGCGGTTCGGGCGAACCTCGCCAATGAGGTCCGTCAACTTGCGGACGCACTGACCGCCCCACTGGTCACGACAACGAACGGCAAGGGCATCCTCGCAGAAGACCACCCCCTCGCCTTTGGCCATGCCGCACGAGGGGGGGCCGTTAGGGAGATGGTTCAGGCGGCGGACGTATGCCTTGCGATTGGAACGAGGCTGAGGGAATCGGACGTCAAACAGCACGGCCTGACATTGCCCCGGCTCATCCACGTTGACTGGGACGACAGGTGGATAGGCAAGAACTACGAGACGGAAATCGCCCTTACGGGCCACGTCCCCGGCATCGTCAAAGGGTTGTTGAAGGGCCTGGAGGGGCATCCCACCGCCGAGGATCGCTTGAATTCCGTTCGTGACATGCGAACCGGCTTGGAAGGCGAACTCCGTCAGATTCGCAAGACGCGGATCGAACTGGAGTATCTCGATCGCATCCGCGACTGCCTACCCAGGGAAAGCATCCTCTGCGTCGACAACACACAACTCGGATACTGGGCAGAGTATTTCTATCCCTCTTTCTTCTCCGGAGCCCTGATGGGCACAAAGGGGAGCACCACGATCGGCTTTTCCTTTGCTGCAGCCGTAGGCGCCAAGGTTGCCTGCCCCGACAAACCGGTCGTTGCGCTCATCGGCGACGGCGGCTTCATGTACAATTCGCACGAACTCGCCACATGCATGCGGCACGACATCGGGTTCCCGGTCATCGTGTCAAACGACAATGCCTACGGCATCATCGCCTTCCTGCAACGCGGATTCTACAACAACGAGCACGAATCGAGATTGTCCAATCCAGATTTCGTGGCCCTTGCACAATCCTACGGTGCGCAGGCCACACGGGTGGATTCACCGTCCGGGCTTGCAGAGGCCCTGAGAGGGTCTTTGGCATCGGGCAAGATGTGGCTGATCGAACTAGCGGCCACATTTCCCGAGCCACCGTTCTGGCTTTATTGACAGCCGTCATCCCCTCAGCACCACTCACTGTCATCCTCGCGAAAGCGGGGATCCAGGTGGTGCGTCGGGAATGGGAGCAACCCCAGCCGGGAGATTGCTTCGCTTACGCTCGCAATATCCGACATGTAAACGAAGGGCACCTCTACAATCTGATCTCAACCTTGCCCTCAAGGAAGTCCTTTACCTCCGAGATGGGGACTTCTTCCCTGTGGAAGATGCCGGCGGCCAGAGCGGATTCGGCCTCGGTCTTGGTGAAGACGTCATAGAAGTGTTCGGAACACCCGGCACCGCTCGACGCGATGACCGGAATCGTAACGGCCTTCTTCACCCCATTGATGAGTTCGATGTCGAACCCCAGGTTGGTACCATCCCGGTCGATACAGTTCAGCAGGATCTCGCCCGCGCCCAGTTCCTCGCAGGCCCGTGCCAGCGTCATGGCGTCGACTTCCCTTCCCTCGCGACCTCCCTTGATCGTGCACTGATACCAGCAGAATCGCTCCCCCTGCGGTCCGGGAATTGTGGTCTCGATCACCTGATGTTTGACATCCTGTGGTGATTCCACGTAGACCCTTCGCGGATCGATCGAGATGACCACCGCCTGGTTGCCGTAGACACGGGAGATCTCTTCGATGGCGCTCCGACCCGTCTTGCGGCCGGTCTTCAGGTACTCCTCGACGATCAGGACCGCGTCGCTGCCGATCGAAACCTTGTCCGCACCGGAACGAAAATACTCGGCCGCCACCTCGAGGGCCGTGTATTCCCGTCCGTCCTTGTCCGTGTAGTCCCGGATCCCGCCCCCGATGGTCAGCGGAACGAACACATTCTCCGAGGTCTGCTTGAGAACGTCGATCATGGGCATGTCTTCCAGGGGGAAATCCCGGAACCCTGTGATGTTCAGGAAGGTGATCTCGTCGGCGCCTTCCTGATAGTACCGTCTCGCCAGTTCCACGGGCTTTCCGAGGTTCCTGACGATCCCCTCTTCCCTGACATCGTACTGGTCCCCCTTGGTCACGACGAGGTCGCCCTGGTCGTTCGAGCGGACGTCCAGGCAGGAGATGATCCTCTTGGCTAGCCGCGTCTCATCCGACACATGGAGGGGGCTCGTTTCCTCCGCATGGGTCTCGAGAAAATTCTTGAGTATGCGGAGCCCGGCCTCCCCGCTCTTCTCCGGGTGGAACTGGGTCGCGATGACGTTTCCTCGCTGAATGCTGCTGACAAAGTCGCGTCCATAGTCCGTGGTCGTCAGGACATCCACGTCCTCCTTCGGGACCACATGGTAAGAGTGGACGAAGTAGAATTTTTCGTCACCACGAAGGCCGTTGAACAGCCGTGACGGTTCTCGGATCTTGACGCCGTTCCATCCGATGTGCGGTACGGACAGGTCGGTAACGAACCTCTTCACGGTCCCCGGAATGAAGCCCAACCCCCTCACGCCGGGCGCCTCCTCGCTTTCCTCGAACAGGGCCTGCAGGCCGATGCAAATTCCAAGGAACGGCCGGTTCGAGCGAAGGTACTCCCGCAGAGGCTCGATCAGCTTCTTCTCGTCGAGGACCTGCATCACGCTTCCGAAATTACCCACCCCGGGAAACACGAGTCTTTCAGCCGACGCGATTTTCTGAGCATTCGTAACGATCTTGACCTGCTCACCCAGGCTCTCGAGGGCGTTGATAACGCTCCTGACGTTGCCCGCTCCGTAGTCCAAGAAAGTGATCATTCTTCAACCCTTTCTGCCCCACCAATCCTGTCGCAAACCTTCATTGTACCACGTCTGCGTGGACGAGTCTTCGAATCAGGCGTCGCGACTTGGGGCCTCGTACAGAACCGGCCGCCCTTCTCGCAATGTTCCCGCGCCCAACGATTCGGACAGAAACGGGGGGTACTCCTGGAGCACCATCCAGCCCCAGTTGCTCGAGATCCTCAGCCAGGTAAACAGCCACTTGCCGTCCCTGAGTTCGAGCGTGGCCTCGTAGAGACCACCCGTCACGCAGTAGTGGAGCGTTGTGAGGAAATAGGCACTCATGTCCGCCGTCTTGCCGTCCGGCCGAACGTTCACTGTCACGTTCGCGGAGTGATGACGGGTCATGATGCCCCGATGGTCCTCGTAGATTGGACGGATCTCTTCGCGCCCGTTACACTCCACATTCTCTCCCGTACTGGGCGGATAGTCCATGATCTCGAGGCGGGCCTCCGGAACGAACAGGCCGACCAAATCCTCGACGAATTCACCGTCCAGATAGTGCAGGTACTCGTTGAACGTGCTGATGCAGGCCTCTTTGGCCTCGATCCGGGTCACGCGGGCAAGCAACTCCTCGAGCACATCGGACATGTCCCTACCCTCCTGTTCTTTGCCTGAGCTTATTCTCCCTACGGTCTTTATATGACACCCTCCCAGGGGTGCGTCAAATCTGAAAAACAAGCCGTCATTCCCAAGACTGTCCATTGTCCAGACTTGACCCCTTTAGCAAGACTGTCCATTGTCCAGACTTGACCCCTTTCGTCGGCTGCATAAAAAACCCCCGGTAACCATCAGGCACCGGGGGCTCTCTGTTGCTGGCGCTCTACTCTTCCTTGACTACATGTCATTCAGGTCGAAGACCATGATCATGTTCAATGGATAGGGGTCAGCGGCCACGTCGCCCCCGTTTACGATTACTTTGGTGCATCCGGGGCCCAAATCGCGGAAAGAAACAAGATCGCCTATGCCGGGCAGTGGTCTTTCTTCTGTCGCGTTCGTGACGTCATCGATGAAACCGTTTATGTAGTAGATGCCGTTGGGTACAGGATCAAAATCAAAGGTGAACTCACTACCCCCGGCCGAAAGGTCTACCTCGTCGAAAGCCCGCTCGGACCATACTTGCCCGGGATTGCCGTCCGAACTAAAGCATTCATCAAGCAAAGCAATACCCAATGGCCCTATACCATCCGTCCCCCAAAATACCCAGTGCAAAAAGGAAATCTCTACGTCTCGGATCACAGTCGCGGAAACCGTGTAGGTATTGCCATCGTCCACGGGGATCGGATCAGCCTCCTCCTGCTCATCGCACTCTTCAGAATCCATGGGAAGTGCAAAGGGCATCACATCCCCGAAATCCGCGATTATCCCCGACACATCGCCATCGTCCACGATCACTTCCACGCACTTGGGTGCAGTCTCCCCAAACATTACCAAGTCCCCGGTCTCCGAGATATCCGGCGGGTTGAAGATGTTGGGTGCGTCGTCCACCAAACCTGATAGGTAATAGGTCCCATTCGGTAGATTCTTAATTTCGAAAGGGATAGACGCCCCGTCTTCGGACAAATCTGCGTCGGGGATTATGGCTTCAGCAATGATTTCTGGTAGACATCCGCTGAGCGAGGGGCACGTATGCATCAGATGGAGATAGATATCCCCCTTTGCGTCGCACTTCTCCGGACCGAACCCACTAAACAATGGCGCGTACTTACATATCCATAGGCTTGGATCGAGGTCTATCGAACGGGTCACCGTACCTGAAATGGAATACGTCTTCTGATCAGAAGGAGGACCTTCCTCTTCCTCACCGCAGCCGAGCAGGGCCACAGCGAAGACCGCACACAACAGGAAATAGAGCCCTTGTCCTCTCGAGCGCATGCTTTCCTCTCAAAGTCGTTTTTCTAAAGTTGCGAATCTCTGCCATCCAATCGTCTGAGTATAGATAGAAACGTGGTTCTATGTCAAAGAAAAACTCAGAAATCATTCTTTCGCGTTGCGTTAGACAACCTTTTTTCGTTCGCCGCGAAGTCACTTGACGCGGCTTTGTCGCTGCCGAGCGTTACGCAAACCCAGTCAACGGTTGCATATTTTGTATGAGAAATCTGGTAGAATCGCCATCCGGAAAACGAACGGGGCGAAGCAAGAATGAGTATTCATGTCTCCCGTACTATCTTGGCGGGTAACGGATTGACCCTCACGAATCAAGGGGACATTAGATGGAAGAAGACATCCTGATCAAGAACGGGATGGTCATGGACGGCCGTGGCGGCCCAGCTGTCAGAGCGGATGTGCTTATTCGCGGGGACCGCATCGAGGACGTAGGGAGCTTCCCGGATGCCCGGGCTTCAAAAACGATCGACGCGGACGGCCTCGCGGTTGCGCCGGGGTTTGTGGATGTGCACACCCACCTCGACTTCTTCCTCACTTCCCCGAGGCATCCTCAGGTCATGGAGAGATGGGTCCGCCAAGGGGTGACCACCATCGTTGCCGGGAACTGCGGCTTCAGCCCCGCGCCCATTTACCCAGACGCCCAGGATACGGTCAGCAAGTACTGGAACTTCGCTTT
>RCNG010001228.1_pt1 | contig 12656 bp, 14 predicted proteins | sample 2041371 | NCBI WGS metagenome assembly RCNG01 (sample SAMN09708227, study PRJNA481090) | Marine sediment metagenome, whole genome shotgun sequencing project. | biome: marine sediment; feature: ocean; material: sediment; isolation source: Sewage treatment plant 1 marine sediment (STP1) ... | reverse complement strand
GGCATAATTTAACTCCCGGAGAGCAAAACCGCAAAGGCAAGCAGCACCGCCAGGACCGATCCCACCAGGATCAGCACTTCACCGGGCAAACGGCGCCGCAGAACAATGGGCAGGCCCAGACCAGCCAGCACGCCAAACCACAGCATTCCATCGTGCACGGGCATTCCGGGTCGGGTCAACATGGCCAGGTAAGTGCCAGCTGTTATGCCGGTTAGCAGCATACCCAAACGCTCGGCGAGGGCAATCCCCCGGTGCCAATGCCGATGGTTTAGCAACTCCACCAGATCAAAGCCCAGGTCGTAGCCCCGGTCGAGGCTGCGCCAGCGCAAAACCAACTGGCCGATCGCAAAGATTCCGACCAGTACGATCACGGCGAGCATTTGCCCGTGCAGGCCCAACAGACAGATTGCCATGGCCATGGCCGGCCGGATGCCCAGCCAGAACAATTGGTCTCCCAGGCTGGCAAAAGCACGTCCCAACGAATCGCGGAACATAGCAGTGGTGCCCGGGGCCAGGTCCTGCGCCTGGATCCGGTCATCCTCCAGCCGGACCAAACCGCCGATCACGAAATTGGCCAAATAGGGATTGGTGTTGAAAAACTCATAATATCGCCGGCAGAAAACACGGTCCTGATTCAGGTCCCGCCGCTGCGTGCGGGCCCACGGCAACATCACCGTCAGCAGGCCGAGGTTCTGCATGCGCTCATGATTCCAACTGGCCTGCAGGCTGAGGCTGCGCACAAAAAGCCGGAGTTTCAGGCCGAAGGGTAATCCACCGGACCGGGCGGTCGATTTTCCGTCGTTCCTGCTCATAATACAAACCTCGTCACCACATAGGAGATAGCCGTGCCCGAAACCAACCACGGCCAACTCGAACGCAAGCCGTATCGGTCGATGAGATTGCCGATGCCCAGGCCAGGCAACAACAACGGCAACATTCCCAGGGCCCCGAGCAGCAACAACGGCAGGTGATCAAACAACGGGATCCACAGGCGTCGCAACACCAGGAACATGATTATCGCGGTGACGAACCCCCGCAGAAAAGTCGCAAACAGGCAGCGGGCGTGGATGTATTCGATTCGGCTCAGCCGCCCATCCCGCAACGTGCGGTGGCCCTCAAGCATCCAGGCGGAATGGGCGCGGCGTTCGATCTGGATCAGAAAATGGCCGGCGCTGCTGAGCACGCCCACCGCTACAACCATCCAGCCAATAAAAGGAATTTCACTGAGTGTTTCGGCGCCCATCGCCAGTCCCAGTTCGCGACCCGACAGGACCACTGATCCGATCACGGCCACCAACGCGGTCACGTGGTCACCGGTGAAGGTCTGCCCCACCGGCAGGTTACCCGCCAGGATCAGTTGCACGGGCAGGCCAATGGCCAGGCCCACCAGGGGATCTCCACAAAAGGCGCCCGTCAGTACGGCGACCGGCAACGGTTGGCTGAACCAGGTCTGGGCCAGGGCGGTGTCGTCCAGGCTGAGCAGGCCCGCGAGGGCTCCCAGCAACAGAATCGAGGTCCAGGATGGGTCAGCAGCGGGCGCTAACCCCAGGACAGCCAAGGGGATTGCGGGCAAGGCCGACAGCGCCGACCCCAATGCCAGCGAAGCCATCAAAAACCAGCCTCCATCTCCTCCAGGCGCTCGCGGTCCAGGGTGTACTCACGCCCGCCGGGCACTTGCTGCGCCGAGAGTGTGGTCCCCATGTCCAGCAGGCGCCGAAAAGCCTTCAAGTCGGGTTGATCGACAAAAACAAAAGGGAGCATTTCCTTCTTGCCCGCGCTGAAGTGCAGCCCGCCCACGTTGACCGTGGCCACCGGCGCGCCGATGCGCACCAGTTCGTTCATCTCTTCGGCCGAGCCAGTCAAAAGCAGAATACGTTCATCGAGGTTGGCCGGGTCAGCCAACTCGGCCGCCACTCGCGACACCGGCAGGATCGAAACCTTGATTTCGGGGGGGACACTGCTGGCATAGACCCGACTTTGCCAGGCATCGGCGGCAATGGCGTTGTTGGCCAGGATGATGCGATCGGGCCGCAGCTGGCGGCTCCATCCGACGGTCACCTGGCCATGTATCAATCGGTCGTCAATTCGGGCGAGAACGACGGGCATCAACGGCCTCCTACAAGGATGATGGCTTCGCGGCCCTTCTGCACCAGCTTGGCCGCCAGTTCGCGATGGTCATCCCGGTCGCGCCATGTCGTATAGGCCAGCAGCATGGCCAGATTGACCCCGCTGATGATAGCTCGTTGGCAGTTTTCGCCGCAGGCAAGAATGGCCGCATTGGCGCAACTTCCCCCATAATCGTCAATGAAGATGAGCTCGCCATCTTCGCTGTCACCAGCGTCCAACCAGGCCTTCACATCAGCCTGCAGGTCAGGCCCGGATTTGCCCCCGTTACTCAGGGCGGTCAAACCCTCGACCGGACCGAGAATCAACTCGACCACCCGCACCAGTTCCGCGCCGATGTTGCCATGTGTCATGACCAGGCACCTGATCATTGTTGTCCTTCCAGAGCCGGGCTACTCCCGGTCATGATCGAGGTAGTTGTGCAGTCGGTTGCTCGAGCGCATCGTGTCCAGAATGCGGTCATTGAGAACTTGCGCCGCATCGTAGCCATATATCTTGAGCATGAAATTCAGGGCAATCACTTCACTGATCACCGTGATATTCTTGCCGGGAAACAACGGTAGCGCGACCTGGGGTATATTGACCCCCAGAATTTCGGTGTACCGGTTCTCCGAACCGATTCGTTCGTAGTCGACCGTATCATCCCACTCCTGCAGCTGGACTTCGACCTCCACCCGCTTTTGCATCCGGATGGCCCGGATGCCAAACAGCGCCTGCACATCGATCACGCCCACCCCCCGGATCTCCAGGTGGTGCCGCAAAGCCTCACGGTAGCGGCCGATCAACACATCCTCGTTGGTACGGGTCAGCTCGACGATGTCATCGGCCACCAGGCGGTGTCCGCGTTCGATCAGGTCCATGGCGCATTCGCTTTTGCCGATCCCACTGCGCCCGGTGAACAAGAGCCCGACACCATAGACATCAACCAGCGTGCCGTGCACTTCGGTGCGCGGCGAAAACGCTCGTTCGAGATGATGAGTGATTTCGGCCATGAATTCGACCGCCGGCAAGGCCGAACGGATCAGCGGGAATTTCTTTTGCCGCGCCAAACTGATGATCACTTCGGGCACCGTCTGATCCATCGCCACAAAAATGACCGGCGGATCCAGGCCGAGCACCCGTTCGACGGCTTCACACTGGGCCGTGGTATCGAGGGTATTGAGGTAAGCCATTTCCGACTCGCCAAAAACCTGGATGCGGCTGGGCAGGAAATTATTGGCATAACCCATCAGGGCCATGCCCGGGCGATGCACATCAGCTGCGCTGACGGCAATCGGCTCGGCAGGCAGGGCCGCCAGCAGTTCCAGCAACAGGGACTCCTTGAGCTCGCGGTAGATCCGTTGGACCGTCACTCCGCTCATGGAGTCCCCCTATCCGAGGCAGCGTCTGGGTTTTTCTCTGCGGTCTTCAACCTTCCACCGACTCCATATGTCCCAGGCCGCCGTCTTCCAGCCGATAGATCACCGCGACGCGACTGTTGGCCACGTTGCGGAAGACCAAAAATGGATCATCGGCACTCTGGAAGCTCTCCTTCGCCGTGTCAATATCCATATCCTTCAGGACGAAGGCCAGCGGCCCGTCGTCACCGCCGCCAACACCAACCAGATCGCCCATCATCGCCCGGCCCAGGCCACCGTCGGCACCCTTCTGCTTGCCGCTGGTCTTGCCTTTGTACTTGCTCAACTGGGTGCGCAGGTTTTCGATCATTGCCGCCACGGCAATTTCGGGTTCCATACCATCGGCATTGGCCCGGAATTCGTGGGCTTTCAAATGCAAAACGGAATCGGCGGTGAACCGACCAGCGTCGTGATCGATCGTCAGGTTCAGGGACTGCACCGGCCGCGGGCTGAATTTTTCCAGCTTCTCCAGGGCCGCTTCAATATTCTCGCGTTGCTCTTCTCCCAAATTGAAATGACGGGCCTTGATTTCCATCTGCATCGGCGTCCTCCTCGGCTTAGGGACTTTATGATCCCGGTCAGGCTAAAACTGCTTGCGCATCCGCGCACTCAGAATGCCCATCTGCTCCCGGTATTTGGCTACGGTCCGGCGGGCGATCTTGAGCCCGCTTTTCTGCAGCATATCGACAATTTTCTTATCGGACAGCGGCTTGGCCGTATTCTCGGCCTCGATGATTTCCTTGATCATGATCTTCACCGCTTTGGCCGCCACTTCGGTGCCGCCTTCGGAATCCAGACCCGCACTGAAAAAGAACTTCAAGGGGAAAACACCCCGCGGAGTCTGCACATACTTCTGCCGGGTCACCCGCGACACTGTTGACTCGTGCATACCGATGGTCGAAGCCACCTGTTGCAGGGTCAGCGGGCGCAGGGCGATGGCACCCTTTTCGAAAAAATCATTTTGCTCAACGACAATGGCTTCCATGACCTTGATCATCGTGCGCCGGCGTTGCTCGATGGTCTTGATGACCCACTCGGCATGGCGCTTCTTCTCATCGATGAATTTGATGGTGTCTTCGCTGCCCTTGCCGGCCCCTTCATAGGCTTGGCTGACCCGCAACCGCGGCAGGTTTGAATCATTCAGGTAGACGGCATATTCTTCACCGTCGTCGTCAACCTTCACCACTTCGAGATCGGGCACGACCGCGCGGGCCCCTTCGACGTTCAAAGACAAGCCGGGCCGGGGATCGAGCTCCCCGATGCGCTGGGCAATTTCCTGCACATCCTTGGGCGTGTTTTTCATTTCCTTGGCGATGTCGGCGAACTTGCGGTTCTTGAGGGATTCGAAATGGTTCTTGATGACATGGGCCTCGTCCGAGTCCTCGTAGCCACGGGCCTCCAGCTGCAGCAACAGGCATTCCTGCAGGTCACGCGCGGCAACGCCGGCCGGGTCAAATCCCTGAACCACGTGCAGGACCGCCTCGACGACTTTCTCTTCCACTTCATAATAGGCCGCGATCTCACTGACCGGGCAACCCAGCAGTCCGTCCTCGTTCAGGCAACCGATGATGTACTCGCCGATGCGCCGTTCGATGCCTTCGGGCAAGGCCATCTGCAACTGTTCGGACAGATCCTCCTGGCCCGAGGGGATGTATTTCTGCGGGCGTTCAAGATCGTCGTCTTCGTCGTAGCTCGAATTGTTGGTCGCCCCGCGAAATCCTTCATCCCAGCTGTCGCCCCAGTCGCGCTCCTGGTCTTCAGAATTCATTTCCGTTTCGCGTTCTTTTTCATCCATGGCCGCGATATCGTCTTCGTGCCGAATTTCATCTTCGAGCTCATCTTCGGGTTCAATTTCTTCCAGGAGGGGATTGCCTTGCAGTTCGTGGCGCAGGATCTGCTCAAGTTCCAGGGTCGGAACCTGCAAAAGCTTGAGAGCCTGTTGGAGCCTCTGCGTCATCACCAGGTTTTGGCGCAACGAGAGGGATTGTCGTAATCCGATATTCGCCATGGGGTCTTGCCTTCCTCGATCAGCCTGCCGCCCAGGATCCTTCCCGGGCCATGGATATGACTACAGCCTATTAAAGCCTGAACTTTTCGCCCAGATATATTTCCCGGGCCTTGTCTGACGAGACAATTTCCTCGGCGGTGCCTGCCAGCTCGATACATCCTTCAAACAGGATATACGCTCGATCGGTAATCGTCAGTGTTTCTCTCACATTATGATCGGTGATCAATACGCCCAGCCCCTGGTCCCGCAATTGAGATACGACCGATTGCAGATCGGCCACCGCAATGGGGTCAATGCCGGCAAACGGCTCATCCAGCAGCATGAACTTGGGTTCGGTGACCAGGGCGCGGGCGATTTCCACCCGCCGGCGCTCGCCGCCGCTCAATTCGTAGCCCTTGTTCTTGCGAATATGGGTCACGCCCATCAGGCCGAGCAGTTCGTCTTGCCGCCGGTGCCGCTCCTTGCGCGACAGGCCGCGGCTCTGCAGAACCGCCATGATGTTGTGCTCAACCGACAACTGGCGGAAGATGCTGGACTCCTGGGGCAGATAGCCGATGCCCAGGCGGGCCCGCTTGTACATGGGCAAACGCGAGATATCCCGGTCATCAAGATAGACCTGGCCGCCATCGGGCGTGATGAAACCCACGATCATGTAGAAGGAGGTGGTCTTGCCGGCACCGTTGGGGCCAAGCAGACCGACGATCTCGCCCTGCTTCAGTTGCAGGTCGACCCCATCGACCACGGCCCGGTTCCGGTACACCTTGCGCAGGCCGGTGGCCCTGAGGATGCTGGAATTCGTTCTGGAGTTCGGGGCCGTGCTCAAGGTTGTCCGCCCTCGGATTTGGGGGGTGTGCCCGCCTCGCTCTTCAGTTCAGTACTGTCGTCAACTTCGGCCTGCACATCACGTTTCAACTCAATGTACTCCAGATCAGGAGTGGCCTCCAGCCCGATTCCGGTCATCACGTCAAATTGTCGGGTAAAACGATTGAAGACGTCGTTGTGGATCAGTTCGGTCTCGTTGTTGAAGTACAGCTGTTCAGTCTCCAGTTTGCGGCCGTCGTCGGTGATGATCACGACATCGCCCCAGGTGTGGATATTTTTGGTGTGCAGATTGGCCCGGCCACTGTCAGCTGTCAGGACTGAAAAGTGTTCCCCGTCCTGGAAAAAATCCATGTGCACATCGACCAGGATAGCGTCGCGTTGGCCGGTGAACTTCTGCATCTCGGCACTTTCGAGCACCCACTGGCGCACGCCCGCGTTGGACTCGATCAAGCGGTAGTCAAAAAATTGCTGGGCGGGTTTTTCGGCCACGGGCTCGTCGGTCTCCGTGGTCGCCGTTGCGGTGGTTTTGGCATCCGGTTCGCAGGCGCTCAGCACCAAGACCAGCAGGCCCAGGAGGGCCGCAGTTTCCAGGATTTGCAGGGGTCGATTCGCGGTCATCGGTTGTTCTTCCTCGTACGCTGATTGCCTGTTATGGCAGTATCGCCACTTGTCTCAAGATAAGCCATCACGGCTCGGGATTCCATCGTCGATGAAACCAGACCCATTGCTCAGGGTTCCGCCGAATAAATTCTTCCAGGGCCCCGTTGCATCTCGTCAGAAAGCCCAACTGGTCATCCGGCGCAAATTCTTCGGGCCGGATCGGGGGCTGATGATGCATGACCACCACTTGCCGCTGCTCGTCCCACACGCCAGCGACCGGCAGCACCGGCACCCCATATTTCAGGGCCAGGGCAGCCATGCCAGTGGGCGTGGGCGCCGGAATACCAAAGAAGGGCACGTCCCGATTGCGCACGCTCGTGCGCTGATCCTGCAAAACGGCCACATAGCCCCCTGCCCTGAGCAGGCGAATCAAAGGCGCGGCCCCCTGCTCGCGCGGCAGGACTTGAAACCCCAGAGCGCGCCGACGGTTCTGAACCAACCGGTCCACCGGCGGGTTGTGAATCGTGCCGGTAATGGCTGCCGCAGGGCCCAGCCCCTGGGCGGACAGAGTCTGGGCAATCCAGCCTCCGGCCAATTCCCAGCAGCCGATATGACCGGTGAGAATGAAGACACCCCGACCGGCGGACCCCAGCTCGCGCAGGAGTTCGGCGATCGATTTGTTATCGGCACCAGACGGAATTTCTTCAATCACCGCCCCCGGTTTTCTCAACAGCCGCGGGGCAGCCAGGGTATTGAACAGATTGCGTCCCAGGTAATCGGCGGCATCACGCAACAGCTTTTGGCGTTCGGCGAGCGACCGCTCCGGCAACGCGCGGGCGAGATTAGCCTCGGCCAGGCGGCGTTCCCGCCCTCGCAACCGCAGCCCCAAGCGGGCCAGCCCGGTGCACAGACCACGCCCCCAACGCAGCGGGATGATCGCCGTGAGCACCAGCAATTTCCAGGTCAACAACCAGTAGAACCGGCGGCGCAGGCGGCGCCACCAGGGGAGGCGGGCAGGGGTCGTCTGGCCGTTGCCGCTCAGAGCAGACCCGCCCGCAGGACGTCATGAATGTGCAACAGGCCCACCGGGCGCTGGTCATCGTCCACGGCAATCAGCAGGGTCACCGGGCCGCGCTTGCGCTGTTCCATCATGCGCAGGGCATCGATGGCCAGCATCTGCGGCGTGATTGTGGTCGGCCGGTCGTTCATGGCCTTGGTGATCGAAAGATCCAGGGCATTATCGTATTCCAACAGCACTCGTTTGACGTCGCCATCGACCACCAGACCAGCCAGGCGGCCATCCTGGTCCACCACGCAAACACCGCCGAGGCGCTTGGCGACAATTTCCGGCAGCGACTCGCGCAGCGTCAGGCTGTCCAGCACCACCGGCAATTCGTCACCGGTGTGCATCAACTCGTCGACCTTCATCACCAGGCTGCGACCCAGCGTGCCGCTCGGATGGAAGAGCGCAAAGTCTGCAGCCTCAAAACCGCGCAGACGGATCAGGCTGGTGACCAGGGCGTCACCCATGGCCATGGCAGCCACCGCAGAGCTGGTCGGCGTCAGGTTCAGGGGGCAGGCCTCCCGCGCCACCGGCGTGTGCAGAACAAAATCCGCAGCCACCGCCAGATGGGATTTACCACCGCCGGTGATCGCCATGGTCGTCATGCCGAATTGGTGGCAACGCTGAAGCAGAGCCACGACCTCGTCGTTGTTTCCGCTGCGCGAAATGGCGATCAGGATGTCCGCGCCCCGCACCACGCCCAGGTCGCCATGGGCCGCTTCGACCGGATGAATAAAATGACTCGGCGTGCCCGTGCTCGTCAGGGTGGCGGCCAGCTTGCGCGCCACGATGCCCGACTTGCCCAGCCCCGTCACCAGGACCCGCCCACTGCATTCGAACAGGGCCCTGACCGCACCGGCAAACTCGCCCGACAGGCTGGCGCCGACAGCCCGTAAGGTTTCGGCTTCCTGGTCGAACGTTTCGCGGCCCATTTTGATCAGGGCTTCGTCCTTCAATTCAGCGGTGGCCGGTTGCCGGCGGGGCTTGTTCATCATGAATCCATCTTTCCGCGCTCGCCCGGTTGCCCCGCATCGGAGGACAGCTCTTTTTGGGTCGGATGCCAGGCCTTGTCCAACAGACGTTCCAAAGCCAGGGTGTACAGGCCGGAGCTCTTGAGCACCAGGTCGATGATCTCGCGCACGGCGCCCTGCCCGCCGGCGGTTGTCGTCACGTAGCAGCTGTTCTGGCGGACTTCAACCGGGGCCGCCGGCACCGCCACCGGCACCGCCACAGCGAACATGGCGGGCAAGTCGATCAAGTCATCACCCACGTAAAGGGTTTCTTCCGCCTTGCAGCCGGTCTCGGCCAGGATCTCCTCCAGGGCCACCACCTTGTCGAAACGTGCCAATTTGATGGCGTCGAAGCGCAACTCGGTGCAGCGACGGGCCACGATGTCGCTGTTGCGACCGGTCAATACCGCCAGCTTGATGCCCGCCACCCGCGCCATGACGATGCCCAGACCATCGTGGGCATGAAATTCCTTGAGGGCTTCGCCATCCGGACCATAGATCAGGTTGCCGGGAGTCAAAACGCCGTCGGCATCAAAAACCATCAGGCGCACGGTGCTGAGCTGGTCAGCGAGTTCTTCGCCCAAGCGCACGACCGCTTCCTGCCGGTAGTCGGTGTCGGTGCGCGGCGGCCAGGTGGGGTCCGGTCGGGTCTCAGTCATGCTTCACCCTCCAGGAACAGGTTGCGGTAGCGGATCAGGTTGGCCACCAAAGGCTCGAAAGCCGCCAGGGGCAATTGGCTGCCCGCGTCGCTTTTGGCCCGGGCCGGTGCGGGGTGCACTTCCAGAAAAAGCACGTCACTGCCGGCGGCCATTCCGCAGCGGGCCAACATGGGAATCAACTCGGGCGTGCCACCGGTGGTGGTGCCGGTGCTGCCGGGTGATTGCACCGAATGGGTGGCGTCGAAGACCACCGGGTGCCCCAGCTCGCGCATGATCTGGATGGAGCGGAAATCCACCGTCAGATCGCGGTAGCCCAGGAAGGTGCCGCGTTCGGTGAACATGATGCGCTCGGCGCCCGTGCTCTGCAGCTTGCCCGCGGCATGGGCCATATCGGCCGCCGCCAGGAATTGTCCCTTTTTCACGTTCACAACCCTGCCCGTGCGACCGGCAGCCTCCAACAAGCTGGTTTGCCGACACAGGAAAGCGGGGATCTGCAGGATTTCGGCCACCTCGGCCACCGCCTCAGCCTCTTCGGGGTGATGGATATCCGTCAGGATCGGCGCGCCGATCGACTCGCCGATGCGCTCGAGCAGGGCCAACCCCTGGTCCAGGCCGGGGCCGCGGTACGAAGCCGAACTGGTGCGGTTGTCTTTGTGGTAACTTGCCTTGAAACAGTAGCCCACGCCCAGCCGATCGCAGGCCGCAGCAATGGTCTCGGCCGTCTCGAGCATTTCGTCCGGATCTTCAAGCACGCAAGGTCCCGCTATGATATAGAGCGGTTTGCCCTGCCCCACTTCGTGCCGGCCGATGGTGATGGGTTTCGCGATAGCCATGACATTCCCTGTCTGCTGGGGCCGTGTTTAACCAGCGGCCGTTTCCTCGGTATTCTGGATTGCCGGCGGGGCCGACTTTTCGTTTTTGTTTTCTGGTTTCGACTGCTCTTCTTTTTTCAGCTTCGCAACCTGCTGCCGGACCAGTTCCTGATGCGCGACAGCCGCCGCGACAAATTCGCGAAACAGCGGATGCGGGCGGCTCGGACGGGACTTCAACTCGGGATGGAATTGGACCGCCAGGAAGAACGGGTGGGTCGGCAGTTCCAACATCTCCACCAGTTCACCATCCGGTGACAGGCCCGAAAACACCACACCCTTTTCTTCGAAGGCCTCGCGGTAGGCGTTGTTCACTTCATAGCGATGCCGGTGCCGCTCGGCAATTTCCAGCTCGCCATAGGCGTGGTAGGCCCGGCTGTTGGGCTTGACCACACAGGGGTAACTGCCCAACCGCATGGTGCCGCCTTTTTCGGTGACACCCTTCTGCGACTCCATCAGGTGAATGACCGGATGGGTAGTCGAGGCGTCGAACTCGGCGCTGTTGGCCATCTCCAGGCCAGCCAGGTCACGCCCCATTTCGATCATGGCGCACTGCAGGCCCAGACATATGCCAAAAAACGGAATCTTGTTCTCGCGCGCATACCGGATGGCGTTCACCTTGCCGGGAATGCCGCGATCGCCAAAGCCGCCGGGCACCAGGATGCCGTGGCAGTCGTCAAAAATTTCGCGCAGTTTCCGATCGCCGACTTCGTCCCCCTCCAGGGATTCCGAATCGACCCACACCTGCTCGACGCCCACATGGTTGGGAATTCCCGCGTGGATGAAACTCTCGATGATGCTCTTGTAGGCATCCTTCAATTCGGTGTACTTGCCGACGATGGCAATCCGAACCTTATCCGGCGGATTGAGAATCACGCTGACCATGCGTTCCCAGTCGCCCAACTCGGGCTCGGTGGTGTCGAAACCCAGCCGTTCGCAGAGCAAACGATCGAAGTGTTGCTCGTGCAGGTTCAAGGGAACCTGGTAGATTCTCTCGACATCCCGGCCGTCAAAAACACTTTCGTAGGGCAGGTTGCAGAACAAGGCAATCTTGCGGCGGGCCTCTTCGCCAATGGTGTGGTCGGCGCGGCACATCAGGAAATCCGGTTGGATGCCGATGCTGCGCAACTCGCGCACCGAATGCTGGGTGGGCTTGGTCTTGATCTCACCCGCGGCCTTGATATAGGGCACGAGAGTCAGGTGCACCGAGGCGGTGTCGATGACTGGTTGCTCGAGACGGAACTGGCGGATGGCCTCCAGGAAAGGCAGGCTCTCGATATCACCAACGGTGCCGCCGATTTCGGTGATCACCACATCGACATCCGGTTGCTGCTGGGCCGGCAATAGAATGCGGCGCTTGATCTCGTCGGTCACGTGCGGGATGACCTGCACCGTGCGCCCGAGATACTCGCCCTTGCGCTCTTTGGACAAGATCGTTTCGTAGACCCGACCACAGGTCAGGTTGTTGATCTGCGACAGGTTCGTATCGGTGAAGCGTTCGTAGTGCCCGAGATCCAGGTCGCATTCCGCGCCATCTTCCAGGACAAAAACCTCGCCGTGCTGGAACGGGCTCATCGTGCCCGGATCAACATTCAGGTAGGGATCAAATTTCTGCATGATCACGCTCAGTCCGCGCGCCTTCAGCAGATTGCCCAGGGACGCCGCGGCGATCCCCTTGCCCAGAGCGGAAACCACCCCACCGGTCACGAATACGAACTTGGCCATTTTGCCCTCTTCCTGATCCTCGCGGATCGGTCACGTGTGTCGTTGCAGTCCTACGGCCAGAGCCGACGGACCTCTTCGAGATCGGCCGGCGTATCGACACCGACAGGAGCTTGATTGATCCGGTGCACCTGGATACTCATGCCATTTTCCAGGGCACGCAGCTGTTCCAAACCTTCGGAAATTTCCAGGGGTGTGCGTTCCAGATCCAGGAACCGCAACAGTGCCGCACGCCGAAAGGCGTAGATCCCCACGTGCCGCAGAGCCACCTCGTGGCCGCGGACTTTTGCCCCCGGGAAAGTGCCGGGAATAGGCGCTCGCGAAAAGTACAAAGCCCGCCCCCGCTGATCACAGATCACCTTGACCGCGTTGGGGTCCTGCC
>RCNG010001227.1_pt1 | contig 12659 bp, 7 predicted proteins | sample 2041371 | NCBI WGS metagenome assembly RCNG01 (sample SAMN09708227, study PRJNA481090) | Marine sediment metagenome, whole genome shotgun sequencing project. | biome: marine sediment; feature: ocean; material: sediment; isolation source: Sewage treatment plant 1 marine sediment (STP1) ... | reverse complement strand
TCGGTGAACCGGTTCCAGCGGATTTCGATGTCCTCGCTGCCCCCCTTCGATTGAATTGCGTTGGCCGACAGGTCGTGGAAGAGGTTGCGGGCGAGCAGGCCCTGATGGCAGCCGACGTGATCGACCCCGCTGCCGGAGGACCCGCCGCCGCACATCGAGAACTCCGAGAGTGCAACCGTGTAGTCATTCAGACCCGACAGCTTGAGGCAGTCTTCATTGCCGCCGGCGCCGATGTCGTGGATCTTCAGGCCGTGAAAGGTCAGGTGATGGGTGGCGAGCGGGTCGTCGTAGTCGCCGCCGTCGTCGCAGTTGATGCCGTTGTATGCGGCTCCCTGGACCTCGAGGTCGTGCACCACCAGATATCGACAGCGTGTCAAGTGCAGTCCCTCGCCGCCGCCCTCGATCACGGGGCGCTGCTCCCCTGGACTACCGCCAATCCAGATCGGTGCTGTGACGGTGCCGGCGAGGTCAGAAAGGGAGATGCCTCCTGAGTAGGTGCCCGCGTGGACCCGGATAGCCGTGCCCGGTGTGGCGTCGGCAGTCGCGCGTGCGATCGTCGCGTATGGGTTGCCGGGCGAACCATCGCCACCGGGATCGCTGCCCGTGGTCGCTACGTGGATCTCACCTGCAGGCGTGGCCCACCGACCGAACGCTTCCAGTCGGTCGCAGCGGGTCGGCACGCCCGTATCCCAGTCGGCGGCGTCGCCCCACTCAAAATCACTCGAGAACACGTCGTCCTGGGCCGAACCGGAAACAGCCATCAGGAGAATTAGGGCCGCGATCAGAGGTTTCATGAATCCAGTCTACGGAGTCCGATCTGAGGATGCCGTGACGAGAGGCACAGCTCCCATTTCATCCGAGAGTGCTGGCGGTGAGTCGTATTCCCCGGGGCTGTTCTGGAGATGCTCGACCAGCCGCTGTGCCTCCTCGAGCCAGGCGAGCTTTTCTGTGAGTGGCAACTGGGCGAGCCTGCGGAGCTGGGCCTCTCGATGCCGTTCCCAGCCCGGATGATGGGGTGGGCACCCAGTGCTGTGAGGGTCAGGCATGGTGCCGTTCCTTTTGCAGGCGTAGCAGCACTTCGATGTCCAAGAGGTCTTGGGGTCGGCCCGCAGCCCGCTTGAGCCGAATGAGGTCCTCGAAACCGACGAATGTGGCCTCTGCTTCCGGTCCAACCTCCATGGATTCGGCCCGGGTGTAGGCCTCGTCGAAGCCGATCGGGTCTTCCACGAAGAGGTCTATTTCCGTCGCGGGATGTTGATCACTGTAGAGGGAGAACACCGTGAGGCCCTTTTCCCTGATCCATGTCGCCCGGGTTTCCGCTTCGGCGAAGCCGTTGAGTTGCACCGGAGCCCTCGGGCGGTAGCCGAGGTTGTGCAGCGCAGCGAGCGCGCGCCGGACATTCGTTTCCTCAAGATCGAGGATGATGTCGACGTCTGCTGTGAACCGAACGTGCCCGTGTGCGACCACGGCAAGACCGCCAACAACGAGGTACCGCACCCTGGCCTCGTTGAGCGCAACGATGATTGATTGAACGCTCGAACTCGTCACGCTCTCCAATGTACATCATTGCCGGGCCACAAGGACTCTTCGCTCCTGCGTCTCTTAATACCGAAATTGCAACTCGAGCACGACCGATCTCCTCAAGATGTCGCCGAACACGTGCTGGAGCGCCTTCTCGTCGAGGGCGTTCATGACCTTGATCGAGGTGGTGATGCGTCCTTCTTTCCACCTCTTGCCAAAGGTCAGGCCGACGAGGGTGTAGGCATCGCTGTAGCCGAGGTAGAACGGGTTGAGGCCCTCGCTGAAGAACGCCCGGTCCGAGTAGTTCACCGTGATACCACCAAGGTAGTCCGGCCCGTTATAGTTGAGCCCGAGGTTGAAGCGGTGGGCCGGCGGCACGCTGACCGTCTCGGAAAGCGGACGGTTGGGGTCACCCACCGGGTCGAGCAGCTTCGGTTCGTCCTGGTAGGAGTAGTTGGCGAAGGCCGACCATCCGCCGCGGAAGAACTGGCTCGCAGACAGCTCGATGCCGCGATTTCGCACCGCGCCGAGGTTGAGCATCTGTTTGACCGTTGGGAACTGAATGCCCATCTGGGCGAGGAAGTCGAGCACGATCGGGTGCAGGGGCCATCCCGGAGGCGGGTTGTCCGACGTGTAGAAGGGGTCGATGCCGGCCTGCTCCAGGGCCGCTGGCGGTGGGTTGCCGATGATCAGATCGTTGGTCTCAGTATGGTAGATATTGAGGTCGAACCGGGTAGCGCCGTGGTTGAGCATCAACGAGTAACCGATCTCGAAGGCGTCGATGGTCTCGGGCTGCAGGTCGGGGTTGCCGATAGTCTGGACGACGATGGGGAAGTCATCCTCCAGTCGGGGGTCGAACTCGCTGACCGGGAAGTATCCACCGATGATCGAGATGTCGACATAATTGTCGATTGCCGAGGGAGTGCGGAAGGCCCGATTGTAGGAGGCCTTGAAAGAGTGACCGGCGACGGGCGTCCAGATCACCGCCAGTCGGGGCGACAGGTTGATGCCGTCGATGTTCTCGAAATCGTCCGCTCGCAGGGCCAGGGCGAGCCCGACCTTGCCGAGGTCGATCTCATCCTGCACGTAGACACCGGCCTGCCGGTTCGAATCGGCTTCGGGCGCGATCGTGATGTCGAAAGTATTGAGGCGGAAGTTGCCGCCGAAGGTCATGAGGTGGCGATTGAAGAAGAGCCCGCGCCAGCCGAGGTCGAGGTTGTAGGCGCCGTTGGAGAAATCAATGAGCAGGGGCTCACCGTCACCGCTGAGGGTGACCAGAGCCGGGGCTTCGCCGGAGATGTAGTTGCCAAAGACCGAGGCGTGAAAGCCGCCGCGGGTGTAACTGACCTGGCCGTAGCCGAGCTGGGTGTTGTCGCGCAGCTCGAAGGGGCCGATCGGGCTGTGGAGAATGCCCTGGGTACCGGCGTAGCCGGCGCTGTAGGTGATCCTGCCGTCTCCGCTGATCTCCTGGTCGACCCGGAGGTCGAACTTCGGTTGTTTGGTGCCTTGATTCTCGTAGACGACGTCGTCGTAGGAACCGCCACCGACGATGACCGGGGGACCGATCGGCGTCTCGATGACGGGCAGGGTGCCGGTCGGCCGTTCGAAGGGGTCGCTGGCCGCGTAGCCGACCGACAGTCGGTAGGCGACCGTGTCGCTGAAGGCGTCGGTCCAGCTGACGGCCGCGCTGCCCATGGTGCCGAGGCCGCCGGCCTCTTCGCTGCGGGTCATGGCGCCGCCGCTGATGAGGACCTGTAGACCCTGGGAGTCCCGCGGCACTTTGGTGACGACGTTGACGACGCCGGTGGTGGCGTTGGCTCCCCACATGGCCGAGGCGGGTCCGCGCACCACCTCGATCTGCTGCACGTCGGGTGTCGAGATCGAGAGCAGATCCCAGAAGACCACGTTGAAGAAGTCGAAGAAGAGGGGGCGACCATCGACCAAAACGAGCTGAGAACCGGTCAGCAGACCGCTCGAGTGACGGGTGGCGACGTTGACGTCGCGGGCCGAGGACTGGATGACGTTGACGCCGGGCACCGAGCGCAGGAGGTCGCCGACATTGCGAGCGGCGGACGTCTCGATGGTCTCTTCGTCGATAACGCTGACGGTGGTCGGGGTGTCTTGCAGGGCGACGCCCGAGCGAGAAGCCGAAATCACGACCGTTTCTCCGAAGGCCTGCTGCATCTGAAAATCGACCACGATGGGTTCGTCGCCTGCGAGTTCCATCTCTTGCTCCGAGGCAACGAAGCCCGGCATTGTTGCGGTGACGTGGTAGAGCCCTGCGGGCAGGCCGAGAATCCGGTACATCCCGTCGACGCCGGTGAGAACGGCCCGTTCGACGGGGCCCGTGACCGAGACCGTGACCCCGGGCAGGGCGATGCCGTTGTGGTCGATGGTGCGACCCTGTATCGCAACATCCGCCGCCCATCCCGGTACCGTGAAAACTGCGAGCCACATCAGGCAGAAGAGGATAGTTTCTGTTCTTGTCAATTCAGGCTCCGTTGTTGTGCCGCTAAATCCGGTGAAGTGGGTTCCGCTGCATCGTGGATCCCCGAGCAACAGTTTAACCCGGTGAAGAGTGCGGGCGACGCGGCGCTCCCCTCAATACGGGAAAATGAGGAGAGGTGTTGCGTGGCCAGGTCCGTGACGGTGACGGTCACCGAGCCCGTCACGGTATCAGTCGGTCACGGTCGCTGCGGTCTGACGCTGAATTTGACAGCTTCTCGTCAGGACTTGACCACGTTTGTGGCCACCATGCCTCCGTCGTAACGACTGTCCTGGTGGGAGCAGGCGTCCCGCCTGCGGAGAGGAACCTCGACCGGCGCCGTACGCTGCCGCTGCCGCTGTCTGCCGACCCTGTCGCTGGATGCCGCCCCAGCCCACCGGCGGATTCAATACGGAATGACAACTTTCTGTCAGGACTTGACCGTTGTAGAAGAAATATGTTCGGCGCCATCCAGATCATGCTGCAGGCGAAGCCGGCGAAGAGGGCGTTGAAGACGAAGCTGAAAAGCCTGCTCGAATCAGCCTGACGACGAATGTCGAACCCAGCGTCGTCAACCCAGACGGCATGCTAGGCTATTTCATAGACTGGGAACAACAGGTGAAACCGACTGAGCTACAGACAGGAGAGAGTCCCCTCCCTTCGATGCGCCTGGTACATCGGGAGGGCGCTCAATCCATCGCTGCTCGTATTGACGAGGGCTCGAGTTCCCCTTCCGGGAGCCTGTGCAAAGCGCCTGACGTGGACCTGATTGGTGGCGGCCTCGGGTTCGTCTGGCGTTTCGCGATCGGAGTCGTGGCCGGCCTGGCCACCGCGGCCATCGGGGAAATCCTCGTCGCCTATCCCCTGACAGGCCAGCTCGAGCCGTGGGCGGTCCTGAGCGTTGCGAGCGGCCTCTTGCTCGGTCCGGCGGGCGTTGTGGGATCAGCGATAGCCCACTTCGTCATATCCCTGCCGGAGACCTCGAGCCCGATCAGAGTCCTGATCCAGACGGGCGCTTACATTCTGGTGGGCGTCCTGGCGTATTCGATCTTTCGCCTGGTTCCGAAGCTCGACAGGGGCCTGACCGACCTGCGCTCCCTTCTCGGGTTTCTGGCGGCGGCAGCCGCAGGGTCGTTGGCGCTCGCCGGGATCGGCAGCGCAACCCTCTTCTGGGGAACCGCGAGGAGTAGCGCTTACTGGACAGGGGTCGTCTACTGGTTCAGCAGCGCGTTCACCAGCCTGTTGATCGTGACGCCGTTCCTGCTGGTGGTGGCGACGTGGAAGCTTCGCCGGTGGCTTGTCACCATGCCGGGAGAGAGCCCGCACTCGGGGGTGCCTGGTCTCAGGTCAGGGGTCAGTCAGCGGGAAGCGAGCCGAATGATCCGCCGAGATATCGTAGTCGGCACGGCGATGGTTCTGGGTCTCACAGCCGTAGTCAGTCCGTTGGTCCATGTCAACCCGCACTATGGAGGTTGGCTTGCGCTGCTTTACCTGGTGCCAATCTTGTGGGGGAGCATCAGCCGGGGTCTGCGTGGGGGTGTCCTCGTCGCTTCGGGTTCGGCAGTTGCGTTCCTTGTGGGCAGTGCGGTGAGCTCGTCCTTTCTGCCTAGGGCCGTGAATCATGATGAGGTTTTGGGGCAGTTCGTCGGTCTGGTGATCCTGTCGGTGGTTGGTGCGATCACCGGTGTATTCCAACAGGCTCGGTTGCTTGCCGAAGCGGCTCTTTTGCAGTCGAAGCTGGAGGTGGAGAGCCGGCACGAAAGCCTCGCTCTCGTACACGGCCTCGCGGATCGACTCAAAAGGACGCTCGACATCGAGACGATCGCCCGCGAGGCGGTGGAGGCGCTCAACCAGTTGAGCCAGCCTCCGTTGGTTGCCGTGCACATTCTCGATGAGTCGGGAACGACCATGGACCTGAAAGCCCACCATGGTTTTGACGAGGCGGTTCTGGCTGCGAGTCAGAATCTCCCTGTTGAGGGCAGCCTGAGCGGGGCGGCTCTTTCCCTGCGTGAAATCCTCGTCTGCAACGACATAGCGACCGACTCTCGACTCGAACCCCAGACCCGTTCGCAGATGGTGCAGGCCGGTTTGCAGTCTGCCGTGTCCATTCCGCTGGTCTTTGAACGTGAGGCGCTGGGGGTTATCAACCTCATCTATCGCGACCGCTCGACAGCGGCTCGTCAGGACCGACAGGTCCTGGCCACGATTGGGCGTACCGTGGCTCTCGCCATCGTCAATGCGCGCCACGTCGCTCGGCTCGAGCACCTCGCTTTCCATGACAGGCTGACTGGGCTGCCCAACCGGGAGGCATTGCACAGGTGGTTCGCAGAGTGTGCCCATTCGGGGCAGAATGGATACCAAACTCTTGGTTTGGTTTTTCTCGACATCGACCGCTTCAACGAGGTCAACGACGCCCTCGGACACTCGGTTGGGGATCAGCTGTTGGCTCAGATCGGCCCGAGGATCGATGCGGCGTTGATCGATCGAGGACCGTTGGTCTATAGCCTGGCGGGCGACCAGTTCGCGGTGATCCTCCGTGACCTGAAAGAAAAGCCTGCATACGAGGCTGTGACCGGCGAGTTGGTCACGGCTCTGGCGGCCCCCTTCGAGGTCAGCGGCATGGCAGTACAGATTGAGGCGAGTGCCGGAATCGCGCTCTTTCCCATCGACGGATTGACGTCTTCGGAGCTTCTCCGATGCGCTGATGTGGCGGTCAATCACGCCAAGAGAACATCAAACCGAATCGTGTGCTACCACAGGTCGCTCGACCAGCACACACCGGAACGGCTGGCGCTCGCCGCTGACCTCGGTAGAGCCATTCGGGATGACCAGCTCGTCCTCCACTTTCAGCCGAAGGTGATGCTGGCCGGCGGGCATGCGGTCGGATTCGAAGCACTGGTCCGGTGGAAGCACCCGACCCTGGGACTGCTGCCACCGGATCGGTTCATTCCGTTGGCCGAGGTCGGCGACCTGATTCACCCGCTCACCTACTGGGTCGTCGAGCACGCTCTCGAACAGCTGAGAGAGTGGCAGCGTTTCGAATCGAGACTGACGATGGCGGTGAATCTTTCGACCCGGAACCTGCTCGATCGATCGTGTGCCGAGACGCTGGATGGGCTCGTGAAGCGCGCGCAGATCGACCCCGGCACGGTCGAGTTCGAGCTCACCGAAACCGCCCTGCTCATAGACCCCGAGGCCGCGGCTGCAACGCTGTTGGAAATCACCAGAAACGGTGCGCGCGTTGTCATCGACGATTTCGGGACCGGCTACTCGTCGATGGCCTTTCTCAAGAGGTGCCCGATCCATGCCCTGAAGATCGACCGATCATTCGTCGGCGACATGCGAAGCGACGTGCAAAGCCGCGCCATCGTTCGCGCCACGCTGCAGCTCGCCGACGATCTCGGGCTGGCCGTCGTCGCCGAAGGGATCGAAAACGCGGGCACCGTCGATGCCCTCTCCGACCTGGGGTGCGACATGGGGCAGGGATTTTATTTTCAGCGGCCGGCGCCGGCAAATCTCCTGGAGCAGCATATTGCGGGTTGGGGAGCAAAACGGGCCTGAGACTGTCGTCGACGCCTTTTCGGTCTTTTTAAGGCCAGTGTAATTCGCTATTTGAGTGGCCTCGACGATCTCGATGCAGGCGATCCGCTTGGCGTCGAAGAATCGCCGGTATCAGGGTTTCTGCGGGTACATGAAGTTGATCTGGAATCGGAACTGATTGTCTGCTGCGCCGTCCGGGCGGGTCACGTTGGAATAGTAGCCGAGCAGCAGGTTGACCGGTTGACGACCGAAACGGGTGACCTTGCTGACCTGCAGACCCCAGGGTACGGTCCACTCCTGGCCGGACTCCGCTTCCCAGTTGGCGGTGATGACCGGCGCCGTGCCGACCGCCCAGCCACCTCCGACGTTGTAGTTGACGAAGTACTGGGCGAAAAACACATTGGTGTCGGCCCGGTTGTCTTCGCCGGCCACCGACCATGTGTTTGAGGCCACCATGCCCATGGTCCAGTGGCCGGTCGGGTAGAAGAGGACGACGGACGGGCCGAGCCCCCACTTTCCGGAGCCGAGCACCTCGGGGTTGGAGGCGGTCGGCAGACCGAAGATGGGTCCGACGCCCCAGATGAGCTTGCCGGCCTTGGCCGACGACCAGAAGAGGGTCAGGGTCGTGTCGCCGATGCCGAAGGTCGACTCGGTCTCGCCCTGTGGCACGCTCATGATCGGCATGATGGCGCGGGCGATGACATTCCATTTCTTACCCTTGAAAGGAACGACCGGCTGCACGTTGAGGGTGAATTGGGTGCGATCGTACTCGCCCATGCCGTTGTTCCAGTTGAACTGCATGGCACGGTGACCATCGTCGCGAGGGGGTTCTGGGCCGCCTTGGCGAGGTCGTCGGCCGACGGGCCGCCCTTGTCCTGAGCCGAAACTGATCCGCACAGGGTGAGGCCGAGAACACAAACGATGAGAGTTGTGTTTTTTGCGGTTCTCATGAGGTGCTCCTTTGTTGCCTGTCTGGCCGAATCGGGAAGGTCAGGCCGATGGCCATGATCGTGGTTCGCGCAAACGGTTTCTTGGTGTTCATTCCGAAAGACGATTGTTGCACAAGGGGCGACCCGGGACAATGGGCGGGGGTTGGGTTTGCGTCGGCAGGATTCGCAGCGCCCTCTGGCGTGGCTTGATGCGGATCGGCTAGGATCTCTGAAAGTCAACGATTCGAGGTGGAAGGGATTTTTGTGAAAATTGAGACGAGATCTCTTGCGAAGGCGACCATGACGCCGTTGGCCTCGATTTTCGGCAGCGGATTCCTGGTCATTGTCCCGATTCTGGCTGGAGCCGTCGGTTCGATGTCAGTTCTGGCGATGGCTGCCGTTTGTGCCCTGGCGCTCGCGGTCGGGGCTGTCATTCGTTTCAATATCAAATATGCGGAGCCGGTGTTGGCCGGAACACCCGGCGAAGCGACGATTTCGTTCGAACGGGCTTCGGACCTCTCGCTCATCCTGGCCTATGTGATCTCGGTCTGTCTCTACCTCCATATCCTCTCGTCGTTTGTCCTGGGTGGTTTGGGGAAGGACTCCGCCTTCAACGAAAACCTCTTGACCACCGCGGTGATCGTCTTGATCGTCTTGATCGGAGTCATCAAGGGTCTGAACATGCTCGAGGCACTCGAAGGCTGGGCCCTTCTGATCACCCTGGTCATCATCGGCCTCCTGTTTCTGGGGTTTGCCCATTTTGATTGGACAGCGTGGAAGTCAGCCGTCGGCCTGCAGATGCCGAAGAATCTCAACCACACGCCCTGGCAGGTGTTGACGATCGTGGCCGGCACGCTGATCGTCGTTCAAGGGTTCGAAACGCCGCGTTACCTGGGCGGCGAGTTTGACGCCCCGACGCGTATGGCCGCCTCACGATGGTCGCAGATCATCTCGACCGCGGTCTACGTCATCTTCGTGGCCCTTGCCCTGCCGGCGGTCCATCTGCTCGAAGGTCAGTACGACGACAACAGCCTCATCAAGTTGGCCGGGTTCGCCTCTGCAATGTTGGTAGCGCCCCTGATCGCCGCAGCCGCGCTGAGTCAGTTTTCGGCGGCGGTCGCCGACACCATGTCTGCTACGGGAAACATGGAGGAGTTGACGAAGAACGGGCTCAAGGAAAGGTGGGGCTATGTCATCGTCGGGGTCGGGGCGGTCATGCTCACGTGGTCGGCAAACACCCTCGAGATCGTCGCTCTTGCTTCGCGGGCGTTTGCCCTTTATTACCTGCTCCAGTGCATCGTGGCGATCACCATCAGCAGGTCGACCGTGCAACGCATCGGTTTCGCTGTGGTGGCGCTTGTGCTCGGGTTCATTGCCGTCTTCGCGGTTCCGGCGAGCTGAGCTGCGAACAGCGTCATGACTCGAAGGTCTGGAATACCCGGCGTGACGTCTTTTTGACGCGAGTTCCTATTCCACCAGGATCTCGTCGATGAAGATAAACGCCTCGCCGCCGTGGCCGGGATGCCAGTCGGGGATGGCGCCGTAGTTGCGGGCGTGGACTCTGACGAACCGACCTTCGGTGTCTTCGAGGTCGGCGACGAGCTCGCGGCGGATGCATCCCTCTTCGTCGTCCGGCAGATCGTTTGTGATTCTTACGGCCTCGGTGAACGCGACGCCGTCAACGGAGACCCAGAGAGTGATCTCGGTCGGCATCCAGATCCAGGAGCGCACGTCTTGCATGAAGCTGGCGCCGGCTCGTGAGATGGGTCGCACCTTTCCGAGATCGACGACGGCTTCAAAGTCGGTGTCCTGGTAGCCCTGCCAGCCGCCGAGGCGCCAGTCGTCGGGACCGCGCAGGCCATCGACGAGGGCATCCGGTCCGCCCGCGGTGTACTGGGCGTTGGGCACGCTTGCGACCTCAATCTTCCATCGTTGTTGGATGCGGTGAAAAGTGGAGCGAACGGTCGGGCTGGAGTGCCCGTCGACCTCGGCGCGGAATAACACGGAGGTCGTATCCTCGAGCACGGCGGGGCCCGGCCAGAGGCCCTCGATGTCAGGGGATGGCTGTTCATCGAAGGTGAAGTGGACCTGAGCCGAAGGGGTGGCGCTCACGAGGTCGATGGTCAGGTGCTCACGGAAGGTGTCTGCGGTCGTGACGGCGTAGGGCGCGGGCACCACCTGAACGCCCTCCACCCTGGAGCGTGGTCGGTCGGCGGGTTTGTATCCCCATTCGGAAGTGTCCGGATCGCCGAGTTTCAGTTCGAGCAGACCTCCGGCGGTGATCTCTTGATGGTGGAGAAAACTGCGTGAGAGATTCTGGCCGTTGAGTCGGGCAGATTGGATGACGGGGGTGCCCTGACATTCCGTGCTGCGAGTGATGAAGGTGGCGCCGTCCTCGAGATGGATCGTGACCTGGGGGAACAGCGGCGCGCCGATCACGTAGTCCGGGCTGCCGGGGCTGACAGGGTAGATGCCCATCGCGCTGAGAACGTACCAGCTCGACATCTGACCGCAGTCCTCGTTGCCGCTGAGGCCGTCTGGGGTGGCGGTGTAGAGGGTGTCGAGGATCTCGTGCACTCGCCGCTGGCCCTTCCCGGGCTGGCCCGCAAAGTGGTAGAGCCAGGCGACGTGGTGGCTCGGCTCGTTGCCGTGCGCGTACTGGCCGATGAGCCCTGTGATGTCGGCCTGGTCGCGTCCCGTTGTCTCGGTGTCGGCGCTGAAGAGGGCGTCCAGGCGTGCAACGAAAGCCTCGTCTCCCCCGAGTTCGTCGATCAGGGACTCCAGGTCGTGGGGAACGAAGAAGCTGTATTGCCACGCGTTGGCTTCGGTGTAGTTGAGGTCCACTCGGCGTGGGTCGAAGTCCGAGATCCAGCGTTGGTTAAGGCGGGCCCTCATGAAGCCGGTCTCGGGGTCGAGCAGGTGGCGCCAGCCCTGGCTGCGACGGTCGAACTCGCGAGCGGTCTCTTCGTTGCCCATAACCTCGGCCAACCGGGCGATGCACCAGTCGTCGTAGGCGTACTCGAGGGTCTTCGACACCGACTCTGGCTCGTCGTCGGCACCGATGAAGCCTTGCCGCCGGTAGGCGTCGAGGCCGAAGAGGTCGGTCGTGGCGCTGTGCACCATCGCCTCCAAGGCGAGATCAGCGTCGAAATCCCGAATGCCCTTGATATAGGCGTCGGCGATGACCGACACCGAGTGGTAGCCGATCATGCAGTCGGTCTCGTTGCCGGCGAGTTCCCACACCGGCAGGCGACCGCCCTGTTCGTACTGGGCAAGGAAGGTGTTGATGAACTCGGCCGTGCGTCTCGGCTCGATGATCGTGAAGAGGGGGTGGGTCGCCCGGAAGGTGTCCCAGAGCGAGAAGACGGTGTAGTGGCGTCTATTTTGGGCCTGGTGGATTTGTCGGTCCATGCCCCGGTAACGCCCGTCGACGTCGGAGAAAACATTCGGCGCCAGCATGCTGTGGTAAAGGGCGGTGTAGAAGATCGTTCGCTGGTCGGGGGTGCCGCCGTCGATCTCGATAACCGACAGGGCGTCGTTCCAGGCATCGTCTGCGGCGGCCCGGGTCGCGTTGAAATCCCAGCCCGGCATTTCGGCTTCGAGGTTGCGGCGGGCGCCGTCGATGTCGACTGCGGAGATGCCGACCTTGACCAGCAGCTCTCCGCCCGAGTCGCCGAATGACAAGGCTGCTTTGACCGTGGCGCCCGATGCTTCGGTGGCGCCTGAATCGAGAATGTCTCCTGATTTTAAGGTCGTCTCCGAAAACGGTCGGGAAAAGCGCGCAACGAAGTAGACGGCCTGGTCCCGGGCCCAGGCGTTGGAGCGGCGCCAACCCTCGACCTCACGATCGCCGACGAGGCGCAGGCCGGAGTCGATGACGCGGTCGCGGTGCTCGAGGTCGATGATGAGGTGGCCTGTTTGCCCTTGCGGGTACCGGTATCGGTGAAAACCGGCGCGTTCGGTGGCCGTCAGCTCGACGTCGATACCGTAGTCCTCAAGGTGCACCGCGTACCAGCCCGGGGCCGCTTTTTCGGTCGCCTTGTCAAAGCGTGAAGCGTAGCCCTCATCCGGCGAATCGCCGTGGCCGTTGTCGAACTGAACCTCACCGGTGATCGGCATGAAGAGGATGTCGCCGTAATCGGACACTCCCGTGCCGCTGAGGTGGGTGTGGGAGAAGCCGTAGA
>RCNG010001226.1_pt1 | contig 12661 bp, 9 predicted proteins | sample 2041371 | NCBI WGS metagenome assembly RCNG01 (sample SAMN09708227, study PRJNA481090) | Marine sediment metagenome, whole genome shotgun sequencing project. | biome: marine sediment; feature: ocean; material: sediment; isolation source: Sewage treatment plant 1 marine sediment (STP1) ... | reverse complement strand
GATGTGTCAGGTCAAGGACGCGCCGATCCAGAACTGGGTGAAACTGGCTGTGACGAGAGCACGAGTCAGCGGTTCACCCGCCATCTTCTGGCTGGACGAGGAGCGGGGCCACGACGCTGAGATCATCGACAAGGTCAAGAAGTACCTTCCGGATCACGACACGAGTGGTCTCGACATCCGCATCATGAAGCCGGTCGACGCGATGAAATTTTCCCTCCAACGAGTCCGTCGCGGTGAGGACACGATCGCAGCCACGGGCAACGTCCTTCGAGACTACCTGACGGATCTTTTCCCGATCCTCGAACTCGGCACGAGCGCCAGGATGCTATCGATCGTGCCGCTGATGAACGGCGGCGGGCTCTTCGAGACCGGCGCCGGCGGCTCGGCTCCAAAGCACGTGCAACAATTCCTGGCTGAAGGTCACCTGAGGTGGGATTCGCTCGGCGAATATTGTGCTTTGGTGCCATCCCTCGAAATGGTTGCCGAAAACACCGGCAACGAAAAGGCCACGATCCTCGCCGAAACCCTCGACGAGGCGATCGCAATGTATCTGGAGAACGGAAGGCTTCCCTCGCGCAAGGTGCATGAGATCGACAACCGGGGCAGCACTTTCTACCTGGCTCTCTACTGGGCCCAGGCGCTGGCCGCCCAGACCAAGGACGCGGAGATGCGGGTTCGTTTCACCGACGCGGTGGCCAAGCTCCAGGAAAACGAAGCGAAGATCTCAGAAGAGCTGCTCTCCGCTCAGGGAAGACCGGTCGATGTCGGTGGCTACTATCTCCCGGACGATACGATGGCCGAGAGGGCGATGCGCCCGAGCCCGACCTTCAACGCTGTCATCGACACCCTGGTTTCGGCCTAGCCCCGGCCCTCACTGAGAATTCGTTCCAGCTCCTGGCGAAGGTCCGCTGCGGCCTTCTCGGCCCAAGACCAGATATTCACCCACTCGGCGCCGGCGTCGGGAGGGGTCACAGAATCGCCGGCCTTTCGGTTTTCCCGTTCTCACCGACGCGAGCCAGCAGGAGGCCGGTCTCCGCGTCGATCAGATCGAAAGCAATGTTCCCCTGGACAGAATAGGGTTTTGGAGTCTTGCCCGACTTCCCGGACTTCGCTGCGATATCGGTCACGATATCTGTGATCGTGGCCCGCACGAAGAGCGTCTCCGGTCCGCCTTCTTCAACCAGTTCAATGAGTTCGCAGCTGCCCAATTCACGCACGAAGGCATCGGTGATGAGTTGCCTGAAGGTCGCCAGATCCTCGTCCTCGGGGATCGCAGCGCCGCGGCTCCGCTTGCGAACCATGGAACCGGTGGTCGCTTCATCTTGCGGTGGGTCTGAACTGCGGAAACGCAGCAAAACCCTTCTTGGGCAGAGCTTACTGTAGCCCGAGAATTCCACGTCCGGATCGATCAAAGTGATCTTGAACAGGCCCTTCTGTTTCGTCAACTCGTCGAGCCCCTCAGACCCATAAACGGCGCCCGGGTTCTTTGCAAAGCTGATTCCTGCAGCCAGGGAAAGAATCAGAACGAGGAAAACCGCTTTTCTCACGATCAACACCTCCAACATAGAGCCATCTCAACGAGAGTACGATACGCCAGTTCGTCCCGAGAGTTTCGCCCACAGTACGAGTTTTTGCCACAACCATGGGAGCCGTCGCATGAATGGTTGCCCTATTGAGAGACGGAGCCCCCAGACTCGAGTCAAGCCAATGTAAACTAAGACCGATTCAGGTTGGACCGGAGGGAACATGAGGCGGGCTCGTTGGATCTGTCTGTTCTTCATGGTGAATGTGGCGGCGGTGTCGTTTGCCGGTGACATCCAGGTATTCTGTTCGACGGGTCTCCGGGTGTACCTCGACGACAAGTTGATGGGGACGTCAAACGCGCACGAGGACGGCCTCTTTTTGTCCGCCGTACCATCCGGCGAGCACATGATTCGGGTCGAGAAAGATGGATTCCTGACGAAGAATATCCAAATTGAGGTGTCGGATCGTCCTGTCGAAGTCAGGGTGGGGAATCTCTCCCCCCAACCTTTTGCTCAGAGCCAGAAGAAGGCCGAACCCGAAGAGGTCAAGCGACTCTTCGGCGACCTTATCGTCACGTCAGCCCCCCAAAACTGCGTTATCGAGTTCGATGGAAAGTCGGAACCAAAAGAAATCCCGGAGCTCGATTTCGGGCGCGTCATTTCCGGCAAGCACACGATCTCCTTTTCCAAGCCCGGCTACGAAACGATTACCAGGGAAATCAATATTCATCCTGGAGCGGAGGCCACCGTCCGAGGAGACCTGTTCACAGGAAAGGTAGAAGTTCTCTACGAGGGACGGGGAGCGCTGCGTGTCAAGTCGAATCCGATGCGGTGTACTGTTCGATTTCGCGGCAAAATCGAGGAGAAGGACCGAACCTACTTGAATCTGACGCACATCCCCGCCGGTGAGTATCCGATGGTCGTCGAGATCAAGGGCCGAAAACTTCAAACAAACGTACTGATCATCGATGGACACAGGACAGTCATCGAGGTGAGCTTCGTGAAAGGAAACGAACCGTTCGTCGTTTCCTATGTATCGAAGTGAAATATGGGTCCCTTCATTATTGAGCGTTGCTGCACATGGGTGACACCGGTATCCTTCGAGCAAGGGAACCAGGCAATATGGATCCGGAATCTCCCCTTCGGCCGATCGGCAGGTTGATCGTGTCGGTTCGTGTATCTCTCGTCTGTCTCGTGATCATCGCACTTGGGGTACTCCCCGCGTCCGCGCGTCCTGACATCGCGGTGATCACGCCCGATGAGCTGCTGGCAGGGGTTCCCCTCGCCGTAGAGGAGGACTTAGTTGCAATCGTCGACAACGAGGAGGTTCTTGCCGTCAATGCCGAGATGCGGGAATTCCTGGTTTCCCACGTCGGCCGCAGGGTCAGCGACTACATCAAGCTACACGAGCTGCTCCACGCGATTATTAACGAGGGCACCTTCGGGTTGGAGTACGACGAGACAACCCGCACCGCCACAGAGACCTTTGTGCTCCGACAGGGCAACTGCCTGTCATTTTCAAATATGTTTGTCGCCATGGCCCGTGAGGTGGGTCTGGATGTGGAATTCCAGGAAGTGGATATTCCGCCCGACTGGACATATCGAAATGACGCGTTCGTGCTCAACCGGCATGTCAACGTGCTCGTAGATCTGGGGACGGCGGGCGATCAGGCGGTAGATTTCAATATCGATGATTTCAGGACCAGCTACGACAGGCGCACGATCTCTGATCAGCGGGCGCTGGCTCACTACTTCAACAACATGGGCGTCGAGCGCATGCAGTTGGGTGACACGACGTCGGCTCTTTTGTATTTCCGAAGGGCCATCGCCGAAAATGACCGCGGGTTTTCACCGGCCTGGGCCAACCTCGGCATTTTGTATCTGCGAGAGGACCATCCCGCTTATGCAGAGGCTGCCTTTCTGGAGGCCGTGAAGGCAAACCCCGGGGATTACGTGGCCATGAGCAATCTCGTCAGCCTCTACGAACAGCAGGGGAACCAAGACCGAGCTGAGGTTTATCGCAAAAAGGTGATCCGTCACCGCAACCAGAACCCCTACTATCGCTACCAGCTTGCCCGTGATGCATTCTTTGCCCAGGACTACGATGCGGCCATCAATCACCTCAAATACGCCATTCGCAAACGGGAACAAGAGGATCAGTTTTGCTTCCTGCTGGGTCTGGCCTACCTGCAAAAGGGGAACGAGGGGGCAGCCCGGCGCTGGTTTGCCCGGGCCGAAGAGATAGCCGCGACCGACGCCCTGAAACGCAATTACTCCAACAAGATCGATATGCTCCTATCGGCGACGGATTGAGATCTGCCGGCAGGCGCCGACGATCTTCTTTTTGAGTTTCCCGGGATCGTTGATCGTTTCGTAGAAGCCGTTGATGTACTTCAACGCCTGCTCACGGTCTTTCGAGTAGGGAAGGTCTTCGCGGCTGAAAAGGGCCTCGATCTGCGACCGTTTCTCGTTGAAAACGGCGATCGCGCCGGCAATTTCGTCATTGTGTTCGCAAAGCCCGCGGTACTTCCGCTGAGTTACCCGACGGATTCCGAGACTGAGGTCGGGCGGGGCAGCGTAGGGTGGGTTCACCAGCCCGGTCTGATCGAAATCGAAGGGCACGACCGTGTTGAGGTCAACGCCCTCTTGACCGAAGACGGCGACGTTGTGGCAGCACCGGTCATCGGACCGGCCCTTGACCGCCGACCAGTCGGTGTTGCCTACCATGTACTGGAACAGGGTCATCAACGTAAGCTGTGCTGGGTCGAGGTCACCGGTCCGCTGCGATTGAACGTCAAGCCACACCTGACCATGGCGTGCGGCGGATTGCCCGATGTCTTCGATGAAGAAGGCGTACCCGTTTTGGCCGCGAGGCGATTTTTCACTGCTTCGAAAGTTCACATTCACCAAACGGACTCGAAGCGCCGGATCAGCGATCACCGCGTAACCCTTGTAAACCAGGTATTCGAGCATCGTGTATTTGTCGTTTTCTCCGCGCAGGCGACACGGTGTCACCAGACGGAGGATCTTTCGCCCCTCAAAGGGCGTGCCGTCGGCTTCATTCACATCAACCGTGATCTGGAGAGAAGCCAGATCGCATTCGCGCAACCGGCTGATGCCGTACTTGTTGCATGACATTAGCACCGATGTGCCGTCTGACAGCTCCAGAGTGCCGGACACATCCGGATCGTCCCCGGTCTGCCGCATCAACCTCGAAAACGGAGCGTTGATGGTGAGGTCGAAGATTTCGTCATCGGTGAAGAGCGACCCTTCAGCGCCGGCGGAAGCGGTCCAGGCGACGCACGCCACGTATAGCAGCGTGACCCTGAGCCTGTAGGCACAGCATCCCGATAATCTGGATTTCATGTCCTTAGTATGGCGCAGATCTCGCGCCATCGGTAGGCCCGATCGAAATTCCCATTTCGTTTCGATGAGGGCCGGAATGCGAACCGCGCCTGAGGCGCTTCTTTGCGGGCCGGAAAGTCGAATGCTTCCGCGATATACTCTCGCGGACGATAGGCTCGCCTATCGTATTTGAGACGGGCGCGCGGTTCGTACTTCGATGGTGTGGCAACGCCGCGGGCGTCACCACAAGTCAAAAGATGGAGGTGACCACAATGCATACAAAACAACGTACGATCGTGTGGCTCCTGGTTGTGATCCTGGTGGTTCCGGGGCTGGCCTCCGCGATCAGGAAGGGGAGGCTGATCGGCAGGGTCGTCGACCCCGAGGGCGATCCCATCCCAGGAGTGACCGTCACGGCCACGTCAGCGGAGGTCCCGGGTTTCAACGTTGTTGAGACTACCGACAAAAAGGGCGTCTTCAAGATCGACTTCGACGTGATCGAAGTGGAGTATCGCTATCAGTTCCAGAAGGTCGGATATCAGAGTACCGAGGCTACGCAGACGTGGCGCAAGGACGGCACCGCGCGTCACGATTTCACAATGCAACCGGGAGAAACGCGTGCGGTGAGCGGCTCGCCCGCGGTCTCGACCTCGAATCAGGCAATTCTGGCCTTCAACGCCGGGGTCGCAGCCTTTGAGGCCAAAGACTACGCAACCGCCGAGGCGAAGATCGAAGAGGCTCTAGGGCACGACCCCGAGCTGCGCCAGGCGTGGGGGGCGCTCAGCGTTATCGAGCTCGAACAGGGGCATTACCAGGAGGCGGTGGAGGCGGCTGAAAAGGCCATCGCCCTCGGCTCCACGGACGAGGTAATCCTGCGGACGCGGTGGGAGGCCTACCGAAACCTCGGGGATGAGGCCAAGACCGCAGAGGCGCGAGAGGATGCTGAGAAAGCCGGCCGCCTGACCGAGGAGGCGAAGAGGATCCACAACGAGGCGGTCACACTTTCGAAGGCCGGCAATTACGAGGGCGCCTTTGCAAAGTTCCAGGAGGCGGTGGAGGTGGATCCGAACCTTCAGGTCGCCCTTTTCGGTGTCGCCACCACCGGCCTCAAGATCGATCGCAATGCTGAGGTGATAGCCGCAGCAGAGGCGATCCTCAAGGAGGATCCCCAGAACGAACAGGCGATACGGATCCGATACAACGCTTCCCTGAAGCTGGGGGACGAGAATCTCATCATCGACGCGCTGGTGAGTCTGGCCGTCGTGGAACCCGAGATGGCACGCGACGGCCTCTGGCTCCTGGCCCTTGCGGCCTACGATGCCAGTGATATGGCTCGGGCCAAGTCGCGATTTGACAAGGTCATCGAAGTCGATCCGAACCGTCCGAAGGCGTACTACTACCTTGGCCTCATCTACGTGAGCGAAGAGGCCAACGCGGAGGCGATAAGCCACTTCGAGCGCTTCCTCGAATTGGCGCCTGACGATCCAGATGCCGCCACCGCCGGCGATCTCGTCACATTCCTGAGAGGATCCTGACCGCAATACTGTTCATTGCATCCGATTGTGCAGCCGGGACGCCTGCACAATCCGGGGTCCATTGAAGAGCATTCGATTCAGCCCGGCATTCTCAGCGTGTGAGGAAAGCCGACATCATCGCCGTGTTCAACTGCAGATATCTCAAAAGTTCCATATTAAATTAGATATCATTCTCAATAACAACTACGATATCTCGTGCATTCCGTCCGACAATCCGTACACACTCCGACCCAGCACAGCCCGATGACTCTCCTTGCCATTCCATGCGGCCGTAAGGGAATCCGCCATAACCGATCCGACGCCAATCCTCGAAAATAGTAGCCGGTGTCCTAAGGTGTCTTTTCCCAGATATTTACGCGTTCCGTAATTCAGCCCTTCATCGATACAAGAATCGCCCGGCGATCTGCGAGGTCATGCGCCATGCGTAAGGACTATTTACCCTAAAATGGTACGTCTTTTGCATGCTTGTTCGTTGGGGATTCATTCTTCTTGTCATCGAACAAAAACCGCAGTGCCCGCCAAGCCCTCAAACTCCGAGTCGGGCTCTTCGTTTGTGGGCGATCTCGACGCGGACGAGTTCGGGCTGGTCTTAGCGCGGGTCTCCAACCACTCCACCACAACGCGAGAACCTAAGAGTGTTGAAACAGGCAAAACAACGTGTTCGCTGCCGCAACTTTGATTTTGAGTTAAGTATTTGTGAGGTTGAGTGAGAAATTGAGAATTGATTTAGATTTCTCCAGTAAAGAAACCATGAATTGGAGGACCATGGGGTAGCGATTAGTTTTTCGAACCGAGATTTATCGTTCAGGTAGGGAGGAGCAAGTTATGAGTTCGAGAAAGACATTTATCGTTCGGCCGACATTTTGGGTCGGCATTCTAGTCACCTCGATGGTGGTTGGCTACGGCCTACCCGCCATGGCACAAGAGGCCGAAGAACCATCCGAAGATGACCTCATCGCAGCGGCGATGGAAAAGTCCTTCGAGGAGGAGATCACCATCACCGGTTCGTTGATCCCTCGAGCAGACCTGACGGCTCTGAGCCCCGTGACGGTCATGGAAGTTCCGCAGGAACTCACCTACTCGGGGATCGTCCGGATCGAAGATCTGGTCGTCAGCTTGCCACAGGTCTGGGCCGGGCAGAACTCGACGGTCGCAAACGGTGCGACCGGCACGGCGACGATCAACCTGCGTCATCTGGGCACGGCCCGCACGCTGGTATTGATCAATGGCCGCCGCCTGGCGCCAGGTGACGCAACGGGTGCCTGGGCACCTGACATCAACGTCGTCCCGTCAGCGCTGGTCAAGAGGGTCGATGTCCTCACCGGCGGCGCTTCGACGGTCTATGGTTCCGACGCTGTCGCCGGTGTTGTCAACTTCGTCATGGACACCAATTTTGAAGGCGTCCGAGGGGGTGTCCAGTACAGCGGCTACCAGCACAACAACAACAACATGGTGGCACGGGAAATCAACCTGGCGCGGGGCTTCGATCCTCCGATGGGGAGTGTCACGGATGGCAAGGCGTGGAACGCCAACGTTGCAGTCGGCGGCAAGTTCGCCGACGGTAAGGGCCACGCTGTAGCCTATATAACGTATCGGAATATCAACGCGGTTCTCAAGGGCGATCGCGACTATGTCAACTGCGCCGTCAATGCCGGTACGACCGGCCCAAGTTGTGGTGGTTCATCCACCCTCCCGATCGGACGTTTCACCGCCTTCAACGCGGACGACTCCAGGATTGGCGATTACGTCCTTCACACGACCGGAGACGGCGGTGACGGCCATTCCTTCCGACCGCGAGACTCAGCGAACGACGTCTACAACTACGCCCCCTGGAATCACCTCCAGCGGCCTGACGAGAAATGGAATGCCGGCACATTTGCCCATTACACCATCAATGACCACTTCGAGCCGTATGTCGAAGCGATGTTCATGACCAACTTCACGGATGCGCAGATCGCACCGTCTGGGAACTTCAACCGCGTGAGCGTCATCAACTGCGACAACCCGATGCTCAGCGAGCAGCAATGGGACACCGTCTGCGGGGAGGGGACCGGATATGGGCCGACCGACATCGCCAGCGTGTGGATTTATCGGCGCAACGTCGAGGGCGGCAACCGGACCAATCAAATCGGTCACGACAACTACCGTCTGGTTGGCGGTATGCGCGGCGACATCAACGATCAGTGGAGCTATGACCTCTACTATCTGAACGCCCAGAACAACTCGTTTGAATCCTACGTCAACGATCTGAACGTCGGCCGCATCGGGAATGCTCTGGATGTCATTGGTGATCGGGATGACCCGAGCACCTGGGAGTGTCGTTCCGGTGGCAATTGCGTTCCCTGGAACATCTTCACCGAAGGCGGTGTGACTCCGGAAGCGCTCGCCTACATTACGACCAACGCCGTGATGTATGGACGTACCAAGACTCAGGTGGCCAATCTGACCGTAACAAGTGACTGGGAGGACTACGGCATCATTATTCCCAGCGCGAGTGAGGGTATCCAGGTCGCTATCGGTGGTGAGTACCGGAAACAGTGGCTGTTGAATAAGCCGGACGAGGTGTACGAGTTCGGCCTGCGTGCAGGTTCCGGTGGTCGGACGCCCGCAGTCGACGGTGAATACTCTGTGGCTGAGCTCTTCTTCGAAGCACTGATCCCGATCGTTCAGGATGTACGCGGGTTCCGGGATCTGTCGATGGAGCTCGGTTACCGCTACTCCGACTACAAAGGCACTGGTAAATACGACTCCTATAAGATCCAGGGAAGCTGGGCTCCAAACGAGTCCTTGAGGATCCGTGGCGGCTACAACCGTGCGGTTCGCGCGGCCAATATCTGGGAGCTCCTCCGTCCGCAGGGATTTGGTCTCGGTGGTGCCGCGGATATCTGTGCGGGCCCGAATCCTTCAGCGACCCTCGAGCAGTGCATGAATACCGGTGTCACCGAGGCCCAGTACGGCGACATCTTCGGGAACCCGGCCGACCAGTACAACACCCTGTCCGGTGGCAACCCGAATCTGGTCCCCGAGATCGCCGACACGCTCACCGCCGGTATCGTGTGGACTCCTCAGAGCATTGCGGGTCTGTCGATCACCCTCGACTACTACAACATCGAGATCAACGATGCGATCGGCTCCCTCGGAGCGGATGACATCATCCAAACCTGCGCCACCACCGGCGATCCCGTGCTGTGCGCCCTGATCCACCGTGACCGGCAGGGCACGTTGTGGGCCACACAGGAGGCTTACACCGAAACGACCAGCCAGAACATCGGTCAACTGGTTGCGGAAGGTGTCGACCTGAACTTCGGCTACATGATCGGACTTGGCAACGCCGGATATCTCCCGCTTGACATGACGGGAACCTATATGCTGCAGAACAGGTTCTCCAACCCGCTGACCGATTATGACTGCGTCGGCTACTACGGTTTCCAGTGCGGTCAACCGGATTCGGTATGGCGTCACAAGCTCCGCGCAACCTGGGAGACCAACTTCAACATGAATATGTCTCTCAATTGGCGCTATCTCGCTGGCGCCGAGATTGACGATGCCAGTCCGAACCCGGCTATCGGAGACCCCAACTCCATGGACAAATGGATAGCCAACGGGTCTGACAAGACAAAGGCCTATAACTGGTTTGACCTTGCCGCATCCTACAGCTTCAAGGCTGGCGTCAGGCTGACGGCTGGTGTGAACAACATCTTCGATGAAGAACCGCCACTGATGCCGGGATTGGCCGATGAGATGAACATGTATGCTTCGTTCGATCCCCTCGGTCGCTATTTCTTCCTGGGTATGCAGTTCGATTTCTAAATCGACCTTCATAAGCTGAGACTGGCGGTCCCCTCGGGGACCGCCTTTTTTTTGCGATAATAAGAGGCCATGAGAGTGACCCGGCGTACGCTGGCATCGCTGTTCGTTCTGATCGTGACGATTGCAGGGACGGCGTGCACCTCGACAAAGGAAGTTGAAAAAATCGAAGGCTCACCGATCGCCGAAGATGCATGTTTCAACGTTCGCGATGTCCGCAGCTTCGACGCCATCCATGACCGGTTTGTCTATGTTCGGTGTCTCCGTGGCAAGCACTATCTGCTGACCATGGAAAACGCGTGCGTGGGTTTGCAGAACTCGTTGGCGGTTGCGGTGTCGAGTGGTTTCAACCGGGTTTGTTCGTACGACCGGGCCAGCTTGACGTACCGGAATTTCAATCGCACCTTCCACTGCGGCATACTACGGGTCGAAGCCGTCGATGACCGGTCGGCGGCCGCCGACCTGGTTAAGCGCCGCACGAAACCCGAGACTGAAACTGAAAAGTAGGTAGGCGGTCTTCGCCCGCGCGACGAACCCGGTTATTATTTCGCCTTTTTGTGCGCTTTTTCCAGAGCGCGGCGCACGTCCTGGCCAACGTCATTGGCCCAGAGCTTGACGTCCGACCACACGGTAGCGGAGTTGGCCGGCACCCTGCTCACTTCGTTCATTCGTCCTGGAGGCTGGATTCTCCGACGTTCCGCGACTCGGGCCTGAATCACCCCGGTCTCGGCATCGAACAGCTCGAAGACAAAGGTCGCTTCACCGACTGCTGCAAGGTAAACGTCGTTGACACCGGTACGCGTCGGCGGCACATCGGAGACAATGTCCAGGACCGCGGCGCGTACGATGAGGGTGTTCGGACCCACTTCGTCGACTACCTCGAAAATCTTGCTCTGTCCCAGCGCCTTGACGAAGGAGTCGCTGACGACCTGTTCGAACTTCTTCTTGGATTCATCGCGAACAGCATACGGGGCCTGGTCGCCGCGCGACGTCCCAATTGTCGTTCCACTGCTTGTCTCGCCTCCCTCGCGAAACTGAAACACCGCGTCCCACAGATAGAGCTTGCTGTAACGCGTAATATCCGCATCCGGATGTATCCAGGTCCCGGCAAAAAAACCCTTCTCCTGGACCAGTTCATCGCCGGCCATTACCTCTTTGGCGGGAGGGGCCTCCTGGGCAAAGGGCAGACCCGAAATCAAAAGTGTGACCAAGAAAAAAAACACTGCGTTTCTCATTATTTCGAGCCTCCAGCTATTTCTCAGCACTTTGTCAATGAACACATTCTGCCTTCTCGAGTGATACGCGTCAACTGCATTCATTGGTCTCACATTGTGGTCGCGATTCCAATGTCGGATCATCCTGTCCTACGGGCCTCACCAACCTCGGCACTTGAGATTCAACCGGTTCTGGCGCCTGTAAATTCAGTTACCCCAGTCGGCCAACTCGGACCCAGGTGGTCGCAGGTTGAAGATCACGGCGTCCTCGCCGTGTTTGTCGATTTGCTTCTGGATGTGCTGGATCAGCTTGCGTCGCCTCGACAACAGCCTCGTAATCTCCTGGCTCTCCAGATAGGGCTCGAGATGATGACCAAAGGTCTCGTCGTCTATCTCGCGCAGCGATCTCCACAGCTGACGGTCGCATGCCGTTATCCTTCCCCGATTCAGGAGTTTGGAGGACCGCTTGAAGGCTCGCGTGTGATCAATGAACCAGATATTCCAATTTCGATCAATCAGCAGATTGCCCCGGTTGCGATCGGAGTTGGCGATCAGGGCGTCAAAGACGAACATGATCTGCTTCTGCTCGCGCCACCGCACAATATCCGGTGGTTTCAGTTCGTTTTGCTCGATCAGCTCGACCTCGGGACGGGTGTCTTCCACCCAGATCTGTACAGTGCCCTGCTGCGTGCCGATACTGCGCTCGACCACCGGCGGGACCCGGCCGATGCCGAGCAACTCACTCAGCTCGTAGGCTGCGCTTTCGAAGATCGCCGCGTCCCGGTACTTCATCGTCGTCTTTCGCACACCAGACGCCGGGGGCACCCGCAAACTCACATCGATGCTCCGAAACGCGGCGTGGAGTCGAATCCCCTCGTGTTCGAGCACGAGTTTCTCGACTCCCGCAACACCCCGCCCGACGCTCTCCCGGCTGATGACGTTCGCCGATCGCATCCACTCCTGGATCGTCGCGTGATCCTGAAACGGCAGAGGTTCATCATTGACGTCTAGCCAGATATAGCCGTCGATTCCGGTCGGTGACTCGGAGTGCGCATACTGAGCAAAGTTGCACGACAACGCGACGACGGCCGTCAGCGCCAGGATCCTGGCGTTAAAGAGATTATTACTCAAACTCATGTAAGACAGTATACGCAAAACCCGGCGCCGAGTTCAGGTTGTCATTTCAACAGCTGAATTTTTTGCTCCGGCATCGGTGAATACTCATTGAGCCGCCCCA
>RCNG010001225.1_pt1 | contig 12661 bp, 10 predicted proteins | sample 2041371 | NCBI WGS metagenome assembly RCNG01 (sample SAMN09708227, study PRJNA481090) | Marine sediment metagenome, whole genome shotgun sequencing project. | biome: marine sediment; feature: ocean; material: sediment; isolation source: Sewage treatment plant 1 marine sediment (STP1) ... | reverse complement strand
GATCCGGGGGGTCGAGAAGATTACGACGGATCACGGTACGGTCGGGGCGATCGACATCCGGCTCGACCCCGACTTCGCCCTTTCGTCGCGGGACACCACGGCTCGCGACGTGATGCTGCCGCCGGAGAGGTACCCGCACTGCCGATTGAGCTGTACGATTCGCGAGGCGATCGTGGCCCTCAGCGCATCGGCCGTCAAGCTTCAGGACGGTTACATCATGCTGCCGCGCTACGTGCTGGTTCTGGATGACGGCGACCGTCTTGTCGGTGTCGTCAGCCGGCGGGAGCTCCTCAAGGGGCTGATCCCCCACCTTCGGGACGATCGCGAGACCGAGGCTCACATCAAAGAGTTGGTCCCCTTTGGCGGCAGCACGCCGTCAGAGCTCAGGATACGTTGGACTTCTTTGTTTTCACCCGCAGCGATCGAGGCCTCGAAGACGCCGATCCAATCGGTCATCGTCCCGATCAAGGGCACCGTCCAGGTCGATGACTCGCTGTCAACGGTCATCTCGACGATGCTCTATCACGGAGTCGACCTGGTGGCGGTCCTCGACGGCGAAAAAGTGGCGGGCGTGGTCCTGATGACCAACATCTTCGACATCGTCGCGCAGTTCATCATGGAGTACGGACAGCCCCTCGGCTCCGACATTGGCATGGACGGCGATGATGGTTGAATCCGTACCAGCCGCCGCTACCGGCGATGATTCGAAACCCCGCCGCCGCTGGACGATCCGGTTTCGGAGAAAACCCGAAACGCCCGTTGACTGGAAAAGGGTCTTCTTCCTTCTTCTGGGAATCTCGCTGTTCCTCGCCGTCTACCTGTCGCCGCCGTGGCCCGATGCCGTCGATCCAATGGGGGAGACCTTCGAGCTCAGCCACCAGGGCAAGGCGGCGCTCGGGCTGTTTCTCTTAGCCGCGGTGTGGTGGGTCTTCGAGGTCATTCCGATTGGCATCACCAGCATCACGATCGCCGTCGTCCAGGTGCTGTTCCTGATCCGTCCCGACATCATGTTGATAGGCGGCCACGCTCCGATCGGCGGCCCGGAGTTGGCGTTCAAGGAGTTCATGCACCCGTCGGTCTGGTTCATCTTCGGATCGATCGTCATCGGCATGGTCTTCACGAAGACCGGGCTGACCAAGCGGCTGGCCTACAAAATGCTCGTGCTGGTGGGCGAGAGAACGAGCCGCATCTACCTCGGCTGCTTCGTCATGACCGCCACCCTGACCCTTGTCATGGCCCACACCGCGGTCGCGGCAACGGTCTTTCCGCTGCTGGTCGCCATCTATCGGCTCTACGACGAGGGCGACGAACCGACCAATTTTGGGAAAGGGCTCTTCATGGGAATGGCCTACGTCGCCGGCGCCGGCAGCATCATCACCCTGCTCGGTGCCGCCCGCGGCGCGGTCGCGCTCGGCTTCTATAAGGAGATCACCGGCCAGGACGTCACGTTTTTCGGCCTCACCTGGTTTATGTTTCCGGTCGGCTGGACCATGGTTTTCGTGCTGTGGGCGTTCTTCATGGTCTACTACAAACCCGAGCGCGCATTCATCCCCGGCCTTCGCGAACGTGCCCGAGATCTCTACAAACGCTTGGGGCCGATCAGCGCCAAGGAGATCCAGGCGGCGGTGATCGTCCTCGTTGCGGTTTCGATCATGAGCTTGCGGTCATTCGTACCGGCGCTCGCGAACGTCGACAAGAGCGGGGTGATTCTGACCGCGACGGTGCTCTTCTTCGTCCTCAAGATCCTCGATGTTGGAGACCTGGAAGACGTGCCGTGGAACATCATCCTGCTCTTCGGGGGCGCCATGAGCTTGGGCTACCTCCTGGTGTTGACCGGAGCCGCCGACTGGCTCGCCATCAACACCGTGTCGATGCTCAAAACGGCGCCCGCAACAGTCTTCATCCTCGGAATGGCGTTCTTCGTGATGATCATGACCAATCTAATCATGAACGTCGCCGCGATTGCCATCTGTCTGCCGGTCGCCCTCAAGGTCGCACCCTATTTGGGGGTCGCTGGGGAGGTGATCCTGTTCAGTGCGCTGGTGGTCGCCGGTATGCCGTTCCTTCTCTTGGTGGGCGCGGCGCCCAACGCCATCGCATACGAGAGCAGGCAGTTCACCTCAGGCGAGTTCTTCAAGGCCGGTATTCCCGCCAGCCTGTTGCTGATGGCGGTAGTCGCCATCTTCGTGATCTTCATCTGGCCGTTAATGGGAATGGAGGTGATGGTCCCCATACCCTGAGCTGGAAAAGGCCTACGTGGAGCTAATTTAACAGGGAGGTGCAGGTTGCCGACCTCAAAACTGATTTCCGGGCATCAACAATTCAGGGAGAAATTCGCCTCCGACCGCGAGGTATTTGAAAAGCTCGCCGAAGAGGGCCAGAATCCGAAGGTTCTGTGGATCGGGTGTTCGGACTCGAGGGTGGTTCCCGAGCTGATCACCGGCGCCGATCCCGGCGAGCTCTTCAATGTACGGAACATCGCCAACGTCGTACCGCCCTCAGCCTCAGCCGAGTGTGCGACGGGGGCGGCCATCGAATACGCCGTGCTTCACCTCGGGGTGCACCATATCGTGGTCTGCGGCCACACCGACTGCGGCGGCATCAAGGCCCTCGAGTCGGACCCTAAACCGGAAACGCAACCGCATATTGCCTCCTGGCTCGAGCTCGCCCGGCCGGCCCGTGACCGGGTCCTCGCCGCCGGTGTTCCCAAAGCCGACCGCTACCTCGAGACGATCAAGACCAATGTGCTGATGCAGTGCGAGAACCTGCGATCCTACTCGTGCGTGGTTGACCGAGAGCGATCGGGCGGGCTGTCGATCCATCCATGGTTGTACGACTTGCGCACCGGCAGGATTCTGGCATTCGACGAAGGCGCCGCTGAGTGGGATGCAGTGGCCGAGCAACAGTAATGATCCAAACCTGCTCATCAAACCGTGAACCGTGGCCCGCCCGTTGCGCTATCCTGGCCGACACGTTTCGACGAGTAGAGGAGAAGAGATGACACCGGCGAAGGGCGCAGATCAGGAGACCGCACCCCGTTTCAGTGTTCGACTAGCGGTGGTGGTACTGGCGCTCATGATCATCGCACCGCTGGTCATCTCGGGGGCGGTCAATTTCTACCAGTTCCGAAAAGCCTATCGGAGCAAAGTCTCGAACGAGCTCTCGGTCATGATCGAGCGACACAGCCTGACCGTCGACTCCTTCATTGACGATCGGCTCTCAGACGTCCGCGTGATCGCACGCGAGCACCCCATCGAAAGGTTGGGTCAGCCCGCTTTCCTTCGCCTCGTGCTCAACATCATGCGTGAGGAGTACCACGGCGCGTTTGTCGACCTCGGCCTGGTGAGTTCGGACGGCATTCAGGTGGCCTATGCAGGACCGTTCAATCTGCAAATGGCCGATTACTCTGCCGCCCCCTGGTTCCAAAAGGCCATGGCAAGCGAAAACTTCGTCAGCGATGTATTTGCCGGTTTACGCGGGTCGCCCCACTTCATCGTCGCCACCCAACGGAAGGTCGGCGGCCAGATTTTTGTGGTCAAGGCAACCATCGACTTCGAGGCCTTCAACGCCCTGGTCAAGAATTTACGCGTCGGCAGCACCGGCTTCGCCTTCATCTTCAACAGGGAGGGCGATTTCCAAACCAGCCCGCGCTTCGAGGTGGCGCTCAACCGGTCGCCGTATGTGGACCTCCTGGAAGGCCGGATCCGAACAGATCGGATCATCGTACTCGAGGGCGAGGACGTCTTCCGGCGACGGTCGATCTTCGCCATCGCACCGCTCAAACAGGGCCAGTGGTTCCTGTGTTATCAACAAGAGACTTCGGACGCCTTCGCTGAGCTTCGCCACGTCCAGGAGTCTGCGGTCGTCATATTGATCATCGTCTCCCTCGCCGCGGTTTTCATAGGCTATGTGATCTCGCGCAACCTCGCCCAACGACTTGCCAAGGCCCACCACGATCGAAAAATGATGGCTCACCAGGTCATCGAGACTGGGCGGCTCGCTTCCATCGGTGAGCTTGCCGCCGGCATCGCTCACGAGATCAACAACCCGGTAGCCATTATGGTCCAGGAGGCGGGCTGGATCGACGACCTTCTCGGTGAGGGAGAGCCGTGCTCCCCCGAGAACCTCGAGGAGATCGAGCGCGCAGTCGGCCAAATCCGCACACAGGGCGACCGTTGCAAGGAAATCACGTACAAGCTGCTGAGCTTTGCGCGTAAGACCGATCCGACGGTCCGAGATGTCAACCTCAACGAGGTCGTCGACGAGGTCATCGGGCTCACCAGCCAAAAGACCCGGTACGCCAACGTTGTCATCGAGACCGAACTCAGCCCGGATCTGCCGACCATCCAGGCCTCTGCCTCTGAGCTCCAACAGGTCCTCCTCAACCTGGTCAACAACGCCATCGACGCCATCGACTCCTCGGGAGGCGTCGTTACCGTAGCCACTCGACCCGCCGGGAATGAGGTCGTTCTCGAGGTGCGCGACACGGGGAAGGGCATCCCGGAAGCCAATCTGGCCCGAATCTTCGATCCCTTCTTCACCACCAAACCGGTCGGTCACGGCACTGGCCTCGGTCTCTCGATCTGTTTCGGAATCGTCGAGAAAATGGGAGGGAGAATCACGGTGGAGAGCGAAATTGAAAAGGGCAGCACCTTTACCGTGTTCCTGCCCCGGGAAGCTCCCGCAGAAGGGGGACATGCTGAATCCGACCTCGAGGAGGAGGGATCATGATTGAAGCATCGGTGTTGCTCGTCGACGACGAGGTCCAATTCGTTGAAACGCTCGCCAAACGCCTCGTCAAGAGAGACGTTCGTGTCGATGCCGCCTACAGCGGCCAGGAGGCTCTGGAGAAGCTTGCCGCCAGTGGGCCGACGAGGACCGACGTAGTCATTCTCGATGTCAAGATGCCGGGAATGGACGGCCTCGAAACACTTGCACGGATCAAGGAGGAGCACCCTCTCATCGAGGTCATTATGCTCACCGGCCACGCCACCGTGGAATCGGCGATCGAAGGGATGAAGCGAGGCGCCTACGACTACCTCATGAAACCATGCGAGCTCGATCTGTTGATGGAGAAGCTCAGCGCGGCAACCAACAAGAAACGCGAGCACGAAACAAAGATCCTGGAGGCTCGTGCAAACCTCATCTCACTCAGAAGAGGGGATTGAGAGAGACGCCATGGCGGAGCACCCGGAAGCGATCAGTTTGCTGCTGGTGGACGACGAGGTGGGGTATCTCGAGGTGCTGTCCAAGAGACTCACTCGACGCGGCTTCAAGGTCACGACAGCCTCGAGCGGAGCGGAGGCGATCCGCGCTCTGCGCGCCTGGGATTTCGACGTTGCGGTCGTGGATCTGAAGATGGAGGACATGGACGGCATCGAGGTGCTCAAGGTGCTCAAGAGAATGGTCCCCGCCCTGCACGTGATCATCCTCACCGGCCACGGCTCGGAACGGGCCGCAAGGGAAGGGATCGCCCAGGGTGCCTTTGACTATTTAATCAAACCAATCGGCCTCGACCCGCTGATCGCGAGGATCCATGCCGCAATGAGCTTGAAGACTTCCTGAGAATAATGGAGGATCTGCCGGTGACAAATGCCTCGCTGAACCTGTATCTGGCGCCACATCGTGTTCTCTTTGCAGAAGGGGGGATATCGTGAGCTTTTTCAAGGCCTGGGGGGAGTTCATGATGGTTGCAACCCGCGCCCACGCCGAGTGGGAGCTGGAGACATCGAACAGGATCATAAACGACCCCAAACGGTTGTTGGTCCTGGCCCTGCTCGTGGTTCCAATCTTCGTCTTGGGGCCGGCTGTGGCGGCGCAGATGATGGATCAGGCCGCTGCCGCGGGCGACGTGCTGCCCGACATCCTCGGCGGCAAGAAGGCCTACAGCCCTGCCTTCTACTCGACCGGGATCTTCGTCGCCTCGATCCTCATCGGGCTCTGCGCCGGCCTCATCACCGGCTGCATCGGCGCCGGTGGCGGCTTCATCATCGCGCCCGCCCTGATGTCGGCCGGTATCAAGGGAATCCTCGCTGTCGGCACGGATCTCTTCCACATCTTCGCCAAGGCGATCATGGGTAGCGTGATCCACCGCAAGCTGGGCAACGTCTCGATGCCGCTCGCCTTCACTTTCCTCATCGGCGCCATTGGCGGCGCCACCCTGGGCGGGGTCATCAACCGGGTTCTCTACGAGATCAACCCGGTGCTGTCGGACGCCTTCATCACCACGATCTACTCCCTGATGCTCGGCAGTCTCGGCGCCTACGCCATGGCCGACTACCTCAGAGCACGCAAGAAACCCGACGCCGGGGGCGACGCCCACGGCGGCCGCTCCGAAGGCGCAGATCTCGGGAACTTGCCCCGAAGGCTGCAGAATTTCAACCTACCGCCCATGATTACCTTCGACCAAAACCTGGTTCCCGGCGGCCGCCGTATCTCGGCGTGGTTCCTGATCGCGAGCGGCTTCCTGGTCGGTTTCGCGGCAGCCATCATGGGCGTCGGCGGCGGCTTCCTGACCTTCCCGATCTTCGTTTACACCCTCGGGGTTTCGTCAATGACCACGGTCGGCACCGACATCTTCCAGATCGTCTTCACCGCCGGCTACGCCGCGATCAGCCAGTATGCGATCTACGGTTTCATCTTCTACACCCTGGCGATGGGCATGCTCATCGGATCGCTCTTCGGGGTCCAGGTCGGCGCCATGGTGACCAAGGTGGTCGAGGGCACGACCATCCGCGGTTTCTACGCAATGGCGGTGCTCGCCGGCTTCGTCAACCGAATCTTCGCCCTCCCGGGAAAGCTCAGCGACCTCGAGGTGATCTCGCTGTCGCCGGCCGTCGTACAGATCCTCGACGGAATCGGTATCTGGGCGTTCTTCCTCATCATCGGCGGCTTCGCGATATGGGTGTTCTACACATTCCTCACCAACCTCGGCCGGCTGCGCGGGGTGGAGGTGTCGTCATGACCGGTATCAAGAAGAAGGAGCTCGGTATCGGGGTCTTCCTCCTGGTGACCTTCGCGATCGTCATGGTGATGATCTTCATGCCGATCGTGGACGGCGGCAACGCCCTCAACTACCTGGACAACCTCTACAACTCGATCTCCAAGGGCTCGGCCTATTACATCCCGAAGGTCGAGCACCTGGTCGAGGAGCATGGCCGCGAGGTCGTCACCCTCAACCTCAAGCTCAACGATTCGCGCGCCGCGCTGGCGGCCGAGCCGCTCTTCAAACGGGCCGGTGCCACGACGGCGATTGAGGGCGCCATGTTGAAGGTCACCGGTGACATCGAAACCATCTTCGGAACCTGTCTCGAGGATGCCGAGTCGGCCTACCACAACCGAGGCGAAGACCTCGTGGCCCGCTATGACACGAATGCGCGGACCACGCTCTACAACTGGTGGCAGGCCCTCGGGGCCATGGAGAAGGATCTCAACCGACAAAAGCTCTTCGACGCCGCAAAGCTCACCCATACGGTTCAGGCAAAGACGGTTGAGTGTGCCTACAACTACTACGGCATCGAGTCCCAGGCGATCAAGGATCGCTGGGGAACGGTGCTGTTCTCGCTCGTCTTCTACGTGCTCTACACGATCTGGTACGGCTACGGAATCATGTTCGTATTCGAAGGGCTTGGATTCGCGCTGTCGGCGCACTGAGGGCGGGTTTCCCGCCGGCCCGGTGTACCCTTGATGGCGAAGATGCCCGCGACGAGGCACCATGCCGGCGGGTCAAGGAGGAGTTGACGATGGCCATTTCGGTACTCCTGGTGGATGATGAGGAGGGTTTTGTAGAAACCCTGGCGAAAAGGCTGGCGCTCCGTCGATTTGATGTCTTCACCGCTACCACCGCGAATCAAGCGTTCACGACTCTCGATGAGACGCCAATCGATGTCGTCGTACTGGATGTCCAAATGCCGGACATGGACGGCATTGCGGCCACCAAGGCGATCAACAACGCCCATCCGCTGGTCGAGGTCATCCTGCTCACCGGCCACGCCAGCATCGAGGCATCGCTCGAAGGGATGGAGATGGGCGCCTTCGACTATCTCCTCAAACCCGTGAACATCGACGAGCTGGTCTACAAGATCGAGGACGCGCACCGTAAGAAAGAGCTCCAGGAGGAGAAGATCCGTCGCCTGGCCGAGAAGACCGACGACGCCGGTGGCGAGGAGTGACGCACCGAAACAGGTACCCATGAACATGCGCGGACGCAATTGGTTTCGACGCCTCATTGAACGCGTGCGGGGCGCCCCCGCGGCGCCGCAGGACGCCGAGGCGGCGCACAGCCTCTTCCAGACCCGTTACCACGCGCTACGGCTGCTGCTCGCCGCAAATACCAAGGCTCTCGAGTTGATGGCGACGATGGAGGGCGCCGCGAACGGCGCCGACCTCTACGGCATGGCGTTCGTTCGCTCCCACTGCACGGCGTTCGGAGTCTCGGTCTTTCAGATGGTGCGGCATCTGGACACCCTCGCGCCGGAGAAGTATGACCGGCTATTCGACCGTCTGCAGGATATCCAGCAGCAGATTGACCAGGAGCTGGCCAGCGGTCGACAGCCGAGCCTGGCGCCGCTGGTGGTGCCCCTCGACGAGGTCGATTGCCAATCAGTCGACTTCGCCGGCGCCAAGATGGCCAACCTCGGTGAGGTCGCCACCGTGGTCGGGATGGCGGTGCCGGACGGTTTTGTCATCTCGTCAAGTGCCTTCGAGCTTCTCATCGCCGACAACGACCTCCAGACCGAGATCGACCGTCTGATACAGGTGCTGAAACCCGAGCGGTTCGACGAGCTCTTTGCCCTCAGCTCGCGTCTCCAGCAGCTGATCATGTCTGCCAAGATCCCCCAGGAGTTGGCGGCCGCCATCGAAACCGCCTGCGTTCATCTCGTCGAGGCTACCGGTGCCTCCACCCTTGCCCTGCGTTCGAGCGCCATCGGTGAGGATTCGGTCGGGGCCTCGTTCGCCGGCCAGTACCAGTCACTGCTCAATGTCCGCCGCGAACATCTTCTCGAGAGCTATCTCGAGGTGGTGGCGAGCAAGTACACGCCACAAGCGATGGTTTACCGGTACCGGCGCGGCCTGCGCGACGATGACGTGGCGATGAGCGTCGGTTGTTTGCAGATGGTCGACGCCCGCTCCGGCGGCGTTGCCTACACCGGCAACCCCGGCGACCACAGCGACCCCAACGTCTTTATCAGCTCCGCCTGGGGGATGCCGAAGGCGATCGTTGACGGCCGTTTCGCCAGCGACCTCTTTGTGGTCGCGCGGGAGGCGCCGCATCGGGTCATCGACCGCACGGTGGGCGCCAAGATCACCCAATTCGTGATCGATCCAGTCGAGGGCGTGCAGCGCGGCGAGGTGCCGATCGAGAACCGAGACGAGCCGTCGCTGAGTGACGACGAAGCTCTGACGATCGCCGATCACGCCCTGCGCCTGGAGGATCATTTTGGGACACCGGTCGATGTCGAGTGGGCAATGACCGCTGCCGGTGAGGTTGTTATCCTCCAGTGCCGGCCGTTGCTCCAATCTGTCTCTTCCGGTCCCCGTTCCGCGCCCGCCGACACCCCTGAGGCGCTGGCCAGAGGCGGCATAGCGGCGAGCCCGGGAACGGGCGCCGGGCCCGTCCACTGGGTGCGCCAGGACAGCCAGGCCCTGAGCTTCCCCGAAGGGGCGGTGCTCGCCGTGGAGCAGCCGCTGCCGCGGTGGGCGGCGCTGCTCGGTCGTGCCGCCGCAGTCGTTGCCGAGGAGGGTGGGGTTGCCGGTCACCTCGCCACCGTCGCCCGCGAGCTCGGTGTGCCGGCCATTCTCGGTGTGGGTTCGCTCGCCGCACTCGTGGAGGGCGCCGAGGTCACGGTCGATGCCAGTGGGAGGGCAGTCTACCCGGGCCGCATCGAGTCCCTGCTCACCGATCCGGTGGAACCACGGCGACCGATGGACGGCTCCCCCATCCAGGAGACGTTGCGAGAAGTCCTGCAGCACATCACACCCCTGAACCTCATCGATCCTGACGGAATCGACTTCAGACCCGCCAACTGCAAGACCCTGCACGACATCACACGCTTCTGCCACGAGCAGGCGGTGCGAGAGGTTTTCGCGTTCGGCACCAACAATCCGTTCCCGGAGTACGCCAGCAAACAGCTCCACCACAATGTGCCGATGCAGTGGTGGGTGCTCGATCTCGAGGACGGATTCAAACATCCTGTCACGGGTCGCTATGTCCATCTCGAAGACATCGCGTGCGGTCCCATGCTGGCGTTGTGGGACGGGATGGTGGCGGTACCGTGGGACGGACCGCCGGCAGTCAGCGGCCGCGGCCTCGCCTCGATCCTCTTCCGGGCCACAACCAACCCGGCCCTCGCCACCCCCTTCAAGAAACCCTATGGCGACCGTAACTACTTCATTATCTCCAAGTACTTCGTGAATTTGCAGTCGCGTTTTGGTTTTCACTTTACCAACGTGGAGGCCCTCGCCGGACCGCGTGCCGAGGAAAATTACCTGAGCTTCTCCTTCAAAGGCGGCGCGGCCGATCTCGAGCGAAGGGCGGCGCGTGCCCGTTTTATCGGCGACCTACTGACCGACCTGAGCTTCGTTGTCGAGATCACGGAGGATGTGGTCACCGCCCGCCGTACCGGCCTCGATTGGGCCGTCGTCGAGCAGGCCCTACGAGTAGTCGGCTACCTCCTCATGCACACCCGCCAGCTCGACATGGTGATGAACCAACCGGCCGCGGTGGAGCACTATCGATCGAAGATGCGTGCTGATATCGAGGGTCTCCAGACGACGACCGGTCGCGTCTGATCGTCGGCGCCCGAGACGCCCGATATACGAGCTAACGGATGGCGAGGCCTTGCCAACTCGGAAGGCAGGACCGATACTGATCATAGGAATGTGAAATAATTCACGAGGCGGATCGACCCAATGCAGACTCTGCAAATGAACTCCACTCTCCTACCAGAGCTTCTCGAGGCGCTCAAAGGGTGGGGGAGAGTCTGGGCGCCGGTGGAGCGGGCCCCCGGCGTCTTCTCGCTGGAGGTGATCGATGACGACGTCACACGGGCCCGCCCGGAGGCGCTGCGCACGATCGTGCCCTTCAAAAAGCTGCTGTTAAAGCCTCGGTTCACCATGCTCTCGGGGCGCACGGGAGAGGCGCCCACCGATTCGCTCGACAATGACGCCGGCGCCCAGGTGCTCTTCGGCGCCCACGCCTGTGATGTCCACGCCCTGAAGATCCTCGATCTTCTCTACCTCACGGACTACGCCGATCCCTACTACCAGCACAACCGCGAGCAGCTGGTGGTCATCGGCTACGGTTGCTGGCCCGACGAGCACTGCTTCTGCGAGTCGATGGACACCTCCTCCGTCGACGATGGTTTCGATCTCTTCCTCACCCCGCTCCAGGGCCGTTTCCTGGTGGCGGTGGGGACCTCGGTGGGGGACGACATCGTGCGCGCGAACCCGCATCTCTTCGAGGCGGCAACCCGGCAAGATACCCGCGACTATCTGCGGCGCCTGCGCGAGCGCGAGGAGGCATTCTCTCTCGAGATCGACGTCACCGATCTTCCCTATGTCCTGGAGCTGAAGAAGGACGATCCGGTGTGGGACGAGCTGGGCAAGAAGTGCCTATGCTGCGGTTCGTGCTCGATGGTGTGTCCGACCTGTTCCTGCTTCAACGTCATGGACGAGGTGGGGCCCGGTGGCGACTCCTCACGGGTCAGGATCTGGGATGCCTGTCTCTATCGCGATTACGCGGTGGTTGCAGGTGGCCACAACTTCCGCGCCGACCGTGCAGACCGCGTTCGCCAACGCTACTACCACAAGCAGGAGGCCTTCGTGCGCGAGTTCGGGATGCCGTCCTGTGTCGGCTGCGGACGTTGCATCGAAAACTGTCCGACCGGGATCAACGTGGTCGAGGTCTTCCAGTACGTACGAGGTGACGCATGAGCGCCAACGTTCAACTCCCTCCAATCCTCCCTGTCCGCAGTGCGCCGCGCGAGCTCGCGACCGGCGCCAACCCCTACCTGCCGGCGCCGGCGCGGGTGATGCGTCTCGAGGATCTGGCGCCGGACGTACGGCTCTTCGACCTCCGCTTCTCAGATTCCAGGTTGGCCGGGCGATTCACCTGGAGGCCTGGGCAGTTCGTCGAGCTGTCGGTGCTCGGGGTCGGCGAGGGGCCCTTTTCTCTGCCGTCCTCTCCCACTCGTCCCGGGGTTCTCCAGCTCGGGATCCGGCGCGCGGGCACCCTCACCAACTACCTCTTTGACCATATTCGCGAGGGGGACGAGCTCGGCATCCGCGGACCGCTCGGAAACGGGTTCCCGGTGGAGCGCTTCAGAAACCACGATGTTCTCATGATCGCCGGTGGGTTGGGAATGGTGCCGCTTCGCGGCCTCCTGCACTATTTGATGGACCTTCGCTCGACTTTCGGCCGCATCATTCTGCTCTATGGCAGCCGCTCACCCGAGCAGGTGCTCTTCCGCGACGAGCTGGAGTCGCTCGCGCGTCGCGGCGATGCCGAGATTATGCTCTCGGTCGATTCGACCGGTGGCCACCCGTGGAACGGAGATGAGGGCGTGGTCACTGAGCTCCTCGACGACGTGGAGCTCGAGGTCGATCGCACCTTTGCCGTCGCCTGCGGTCCGCCGGTGTTTTATAAGTTCGTGCTCGATAA
>RCNG010001224.1_pt1 | contig 12663 bp, 9 predicted proteins | sample 2041371 | NCBI WGS metagenome assembly RCNG01 (sample SAMN09708227, study PRJNA481090) | Marine sediment metagenome, whole genome shotgun sequencing project. | biome: marine sediment; feature: ocean; material: sediment; isolation source: Sewage treatment plant 1 marine sediment (STP1) ... | reverse complement strand
GTCGTAATCGTTTCAGCATGCCGGACGGCTATAGGCGCATTCGGCGGAAGCCTGAAAAACAGCAATGCCGCTGTTTTAGCCGGCGTCACCATGAAAGAAGCTATAAAAAGAGCAGACATAGAACCGGAAGTTATAGATGATATACGGTACGGCTGCTGCATGGAGCCTGTGGATGCCCTTAACGTAACACGCGTGGGCGCACTTCTTGCCGGTCTTCCGGATACAATTCCTGCTGTAACGATTAACCGCGTTTGCATATCATCAATGGAAGCTGTAATCTCCGGCATGGCGATGATTCAGGCAGGCATGGCCGATGTGATACTTGCAGGTGGTGTCGAGCACATGTCCGGAGCACCATACACCGTGCCCGGCGCAAGATGGGGTTGCCGCCTTCAGGACAGCGTTTTTGTCGATTCCATGATCCACGCCCTTCACTGCGGGTCACACATCATACCCCATCCTGAAGACGGGCCGGTAAACGCAGATGAACCCCCCTTGAGTTTTTTCAAGGGAAAGCCATACATTATGGGACATACCGCTGAATTCATAGCCCAGCACATGGATATTTCCAGAGAAGAAATGGATGAACTTGCACTAAGAAGCCAGAACAATGCGGAAAGGGCAACAAACGACGGTTCATTCAAGGATGAAATAGTGCCCATTGAAATCCCGGTAAGAAAAAAAGATCCAATTATCTTTGACAAAGACGAACATTTCAGGCCCGGTTTGACAATGGAACAGCTTGCTAAGCTTCCGCCTGCCTTTCTGCCCAAAATCGGCAAGGTGACTGCAGGAAATTCCAGCGGTATCAATGACGGGTCTTCTGGTATGGTAATCATGTCTGCTGAAAAAGCTAAATCCCTGGGAATTCATCCTCTTGCCAGGATAAAGGCGGTGGGAAAAGGTGCATGCCATCCTTCAGTAATGGGCCTTTCTCCTGTGCCTGCTGTAAAGGATCTTTTTAAAAGGAGCAGTTTAAAAATAGAAGATTTTGAGCTTATAGAGCTAAATGAGGCCTTTGCCGCTCAGTACATAGGCTGCGAAAGGGACCTGGGACTAAACAGGGAGATCACAAATGTAAACGGGTCCGGAATCGGACTGGGGCATCCTGTTGGTGCGACAGGCGCCAGGATCATGGTAACTTTAATACATGCTATGAAAAAAAGAGGTGAAACTCTCGGCCTTGCCACCCTTTGCGGCGGTGGTGGAGTGTCAATGGCGTGTGCAATAGAGATTTTATAAAACAAAAAGAGGTGTGCAATGAAGGTAGGAATCTTAAAAGAAATCAAGGCTGAGGAAAACCGTGTCTCCATGACGCCGGCAGGGGTGGAAGTTATGAAGCAAAATGGACATACGGTTTTAGTGGAAAAAAACGCGGGTATGGGCAGCGGTTATGAAGACAGCACATATCTCAAAAGTGGAGCCGAAATAATCGACACACCGGCAGAAATATTCAACCGTGCCGATATGGTTATGCATGTTAAAGAACCCCTGCCACCGGAGTATGATCTTATCAGGGAAAACCAGATTGTTTTTACCTATCTGCACCTGGCAGCAGCGGAAGAACTGACCAATGTGCTTATTAAAAGCAAAAGCATCAACATTGCCTATGAAACCATCCAGAAAGAAGACGGCTCCCTGCCCCTGCTAACCCCCATGAGCGAAGTGGCCGGTCGCATGGCCATCCAGCAGGGGGCAAAGTACCTTGAAATGGCTTATGGTGGCAGAGGACTTCTGCTGGGCGGCGTTCCCGGAGTAAACCCCGGAACAGTTCTGGTTATCGGCGGTGGAGTAGTCGGAACCAATGCTGCCAAGATGGCTTGCGGCATAGGAGCCAAAGTTTACATCCTCGATTTCAATCTTGACCGGTTGCGCTATCTTAGCGATATAATGCCCGCTAACTGCTTTCCCTTGATGTCGAGCCCGGCTACTATTCGTAAAATTGTTAAAGAAGCCGACGTTGTGGTAGGCGCTGTTCTTATTCCCGGAGCAAAAGCACCAAGACTTATCACAAAAGAAATGCTGAAAACCATGAAAAAAGGGGCTGTAATTGTTGATGTCGCCATAGATCAGGGTGGGTGCTTTGAAACATCAAAAGCGACAACCCATTCAGACCCGATTTACACGGTGGACGGCATAATACACTACTGTGTAGCAAACATGCCGGGAGCTGTACCAAAAACATCCACAAACGCGCTTACAAATGCAACATTGCCTTATGCCGTTGAAATAGCAAACAAGGGCTGGAAAAAGGCAATAATTGAAAATCCGGAAATTAAGCTCGGTGTAAACGTTGCCAAAGGTAAAGTGGTTTACAAAGGGGTTGCTGATGCATTCGGCCTTGAGTGCGTTTCTGTTGACGATTTGTTGTAGACGCTTCGGGACTTAAAGAGCAGCCTTCGGCTTTGAGGAGCAGCCCTTCGGGTTTTAAAGAACGGCCTTTCAGGCTTCGCCTCTGGCTACGCCGTGACAAGCGGCCTTGAGTTTTAACCTCAAGCGGAGCGCTCATCAAGCGAAGCGCTCAATTTATCCTGGTTAGGTTTACGAGGTAATTTCTTTGGATTCCCCTCTCACATGGGCAGAAATCGATTTGAACGCTATCGCACACAATGTGCGGGAACTACGGCGTATTACCAATCCAAACGCCCGTCTCATGGTTGCTGTAAAGGCAAATGCATACGGCCACGGTACTATCGAAGTGGCCAGGCAGGCATTGAAAAGCGGTGCAGAAGCGCTTGGGGTGGCAAGGGTTGACGAGGGAATTCGGCTTAGAGAAGCCAGCGTAGATGCCCCTATCCTGGTTTTCGGTTACACGCCGCCATCTGATGCCGCCAGGCTTAATGAGTTTGACCTGCTCCAGACCGTTTATTCCTATGAAACAGCCCGAGCGCTTTCCGACACAGCATCCTCCTTGGATATAAAAATCAAAATTCATCTTAAAGTCGATACAGGTATGGGAAGACTCGGCCTACTGCCGGACAGTCGCCGCGCAGTTCCTGCCGACAGTGCTGTTGAAGAGGTTAAATCCATCGCAGGACTTTCAGGTCTTAAACTTGAAGGGATATTTACCCATTTTGCAACAGCAGACTGGGCTGACAAGTCATATGCCGAAAAACAGTTTCAAATTTTTTCAAATTTTTTAGACCGGCTTCACAAAGCCGGTTTGAAATTTAATGTAAAGCACGCAGCCAACAGCGGTGCGATTATAGACATGCCCCAAACCCATCTTGACATGGTGCGGGCGGGCATCGCAGTTTATGGTCTTTATCCATCTGATGAGATTGATAAAAGCCGCATAAAACTTATGCCTGCCATGTCTTTAAAAGCAAGGATTATTCATCTTAAGAAAGTACCTGCCGGTTTCATGGTCAGTTACGGCATTACCCATAAAACAAAAAAACCGACAACCATTGCCACAATACCCGTAGGTTATGGAGACGGATTCAGTCGTCTGATGTCATCTAACGGCTATATGCTTGTACATGGACAAAAAGCGCCCATTATTGGCCGTGTTTGTATGGATCTTACAATGCTTGATGTAGGCCACATCCCGGAAATTGAAATCGAAGATGAGGTGGTCGTTTTCGGCCATCAGGGCAACGTATCCATTACAGTCGATGATGTTGCAAGATCTACTAACACCATCAACTATGAGGTTGTAACCAGGATATCGGATCGCGTGTCAAGGGTGTATCTTTGAATTATTAAGTGACTAAAGTGATATCTCTTTTCGTGTTTTCGTACTTTCATAATTGCAGAAAATCTTTTACTCGCAGCATAATATCTTCCGTATGATCCGATTCTGTCCACACAATTTCAGGATCTGCATTAAACCATGTCATCTGCCGCTTTGCATACCTTCTTGTATCCCGCTTTAAGGTTCGGATTGTCTCGTCTAATGAAACACGCCCTTTAATAAAATCGACCATATGTCTATAGCCGATGGACTGCATGGATTTGAGGTTTTCCGAATAGCCCCTTTCCAGCAAGCCGCTGACTTCATCCACAAGTCCTTGCTCTATCATCACATCAACTCTTTGGTTTATACGATCGTACAGCGCTTCCCTTTCCATTTGCAGGCCGATTTTCAAAACCCTGTATCGCTTATCTGCAAACTTGTGTTCCCCATGGTGCTTTGAAATCGTTTTGCCGGTTGATTCCGCCAATTCAAGAGCTCTTATTATTCTGTATGTATCATTTGGATGGATTCTCCCGGCCGCAACAGGATCGCGTTTAGCCAGTCTTTTATATAGAAAACCGCTTCCATGAGCATCAGCTTCCCCTTTAAGTCTCATGCGTATATCATAATCAGAAGGGTCTGCACCAAAAAGTCCGTGGATAAGCGCCTTGATATAAAGCCCTGTCCCTCCTGCAACAATCGAAACAATACGCCTTTTATCAAGCTTAAGCACCTTATTGTGAGCAATCCCGGAAAAGAGTGCAGCATCAAAATGCTCGTCAGGATTAACAATGTCTATCATATGATGGCGAGCCCTGGTCAGCTCCGCCGGTGCAGGTTTGGCCGTGCCAATATCCATATGCCTGTAAATCTGCATCGAATCCGCACTAATTATTTCACCGTTAACGGCTTCGGCAATTTTAATGGCAACAGAAGTCTTTCCGATTCCCGTAGGTCCGCATATAATAATAACTTTTGGTTTTCTGCCGGTAGAATTCATTTTTTTATTTTTTAGAGCCTGTTTCGAAATGGGACGTTTTGAAATTGGCTCTTTAGTTTTCCGGTAATGTTTTTAACATGCCTTTTCTCAACACAAAGACACCAAAAACACAAAGAAAAAATAAAAGATGCCCATATTAAATAAAATAATATAGGTTGCTCTGTTTAAATCAGAATTTTAAATGGGCTGTTTGGAGGAAATTTACAATTATGATTTCGGTTAATTATGTCCAACTTTACCTGTCGGAAAGCCTGTGGGTGATTTGGAAAAATTTAATCATAACTTTAAGTTTTATTGACAAGTTATTAATCGGCATATATTAGAATTCAGCTTAATCTTAGTTTTTAGGTTTAACAAAGGAGATTAATTAAGATGACAAAAAAAGTAACGGGATCAGTAATGGTTGTAGGTGGCGGTATCGCCGGTATGCAATCGGCACTCGATTTAGCTAATTCAGGGTATTATGTTCACCTCATAGAAAAATCATCGTCCATTGGCGGGGCAATGGCTCAGCTCGACAAGACATTCCCCACCAATGACTGTGCAATGTGAATTATCTCTCCAATACTGGTCGAGGTCGGCCGGCATTTAAACATTGAACTGCATACCTTATCAGAAATCAAAGAGATTAAGGGAAAACCGGGAAACTTTCAGATAACCCTTCACAAAACACCGCGCTATATTGATCCTGACAAATGTACCGCTTGCAATGATTGTACGGAAGTCTGTCCTGTGGAATTGCCAAGCGAATACGATGAGGGTTTGGGCAGCAGAAAAGCTATTTATAAAAAATATGCCCAGGCTATTCCTGGTTCTTTTGCCGTACAGAAGGCTGACAAAGCTCCATGCCGTCTTGCCTGCCCTGCGGGTTTGAATGTTCAGGGGTATGTCCAGATGGTGGGACAGGGGAAATATAAGGAAGCTCTTGATATTATAATGGAAGACCTGCCGCTGCCGGGAGTCCTTGGGAGAATTTGTCCCCATGGTTGTGAAGACGCCTGTCGCAGGTGTGAAGTTGATGATCCTGTTGCTATCCGGGACCTCAAGCGCCTGGCTGCTGATCAATTTGACCCCCGGAATATAGAAATCAAATGCCTGCCGACAAGAAAAGAAAAGGTTGCAATTATAGGGTCAGGTCCTGCAGGACTTTCCGCTGCCTATCAATTGGTACGAAAGGGAGTTTTATCCACTATTTTTGAAGCCCTGCCCGAAGCAGGCGGAATGCTGCGAGTCGGTATTCCTGCGCACCGACTGCCAAGAGAAGTCCTGGATAAAGATATTGAGGTAGTGACAAATCTTGGTGTAGAGATTAAGACCAATACACCCCTTGGGCCGGAATTAACTGTGGATGATCTGTTTAGCCAGGGCTATAAAGCTGTTTACATAGCAATCGGTGCTCATGTGGGAATTGAACTTGGAGTTCCTGGTGAAAAGGCAGGTGGTGTGCGACAGGGTGTTGATTTCTTAAGAGAAGTAAATCTTTCCGGCAAAGCCAAGGTGGGAGAAAGGGTTGGCATCATCGGAGGCGGAAACGTGGCTATTGATGTAGCCCGTTGCGCTGTTCGGCTGGGGGCAAAAGAAGTCAGCATTATCTATAGACGGTCCCGTGCAGAAATGCCCGCCTGGGAGGAAGAGATTCTGGCTGCAGAAGACGAAGGTGTTAAAATTACATACCTTTCAGCCCCCCAGGAAGTATTAACGGAAGATGGTAAGGTCGTTGGTCTCCGTTGTATCAGGATGGAACTTACCGAACCCGATTCATCAGGAAGAAGAAAACCTGTTCCGATTCCGGGAAGCGAATATGATATAAATATCGACCAGCTTATTCCTGCCATCGGCCAGAGACCCGATCTTTCGGCCATAGAAGATATAGCGGACATGGAGTTTTCCAGATGGGGAACCACCGAAGTTGACGCAATTACCTATGCCACCGGCCGAGAGGGAGTTTTTGCCGGAGGCGACGTACAAACAGGCCCGTGGGTTGCCATTGGTGCGATTGCAGCCGGTAAGGAGGCAGCGGAATCTATTATTAGATATATTGACGGGCAGGATATGGTCAAGGGGCGCGAACCGATTGTTAAGGATGATCCGGTTTATCGCCCGATTCCGAATGATGAGTCACGTGCAGCCAGGGCAAAGATGCCTGAAATGCCGCTTAAACAGCGCAAAGGCAACTTTAAAGAGGTTGAGTTGGGTTATGCTGAAGCTGATGGACAGGCTGAGGCAAATCGATGCTTAAACTGCGGGTTTTGCTGTGAGTGTTTTCAATGTGTCGACGTATGCAAAGCTGAAGCTGTCACCATTGAGACTCATGCCGAGAAGGAAGAAACTGTATCAATAGATGTCGGCAGTGTTATCTTAGCGCCCGGTTTTGAATCCTTTGATCCTTCAAATCTCGATACATACAACTACTCAAAACATTCTAATGTAATCACTTCCATCGAATTTGAACGGATTCTTTCTGCTACAGGACCCTTTCAGGGGCATCTTATCCGCCCATCTGACCGAAAGGAACCTAAAAAGATTGCATGGTTTCAATGCATAGGTTCAAGAGATTTAAACAGGTGTGACAATTCCTTTTGCAGCTCCGTTTGCTGCATGTATGCCATTAAAGAGGCGGTTGTCGCCAAAGAACATGCCGGCAGCGACCTTGATTGCACCATATTCTTTATGGATATGCGCACCCATGGCAAGGATTTTGAGAGATTTTATGAATCAGCCAGAGACCAGCATGGTGTCCGCTTTATCAGAAGCCGCGTACACACCATAGATCCTATTCGCAAAACCGATGACCTTACCGTTCGTTATATAACTGAAAACGGAGAGCTTCAATCCGAAAACTTTGACCTGATTGTTTTATCAGTCGGCATGCAGACACCTGACGAAGTTATCGAACTTGCGAATAAACTTGATATTGAATTGACAGATGGCAATTTCTGTAAAACAGATTCCTTTGAACCTGTCACAACATCTAAGGAAGGAATTTATGTCTGCGGTGCCTTTCAGGGGCCCAAAGATATCCCCCAGTCAGTGGTTGATGCCAGTGCAGCAGCATCCGCAGCCGGTGAAATACTAAGTGATGCTCGAAATACCGTAACAAAAACTCCCGAAGTCATCCCCGAAACAGACATTACAGGCCAGGCTCCAAAAATAGGCGTTTTTGTCTGCAAATGCGGCATTAATATAGCCGGTGTTGTCGATGTGCCGGCCGTAACTGAATATGCAGCCTCACTTCCTTATGTGGAATATGTTACAAATAGCCTCTTTACCTGTTCCCAGGATACCCAGGACGTCATGGCCCAGATTATCAAGGAGAAAGGGTTGAACCGGGTTGTGGTTGCTGCGTGTACGCCAAAAACCCATGAACCACTGTTCCAGGAAACCCTTATTAGTGCCGGTTTAAACAAGTATCTTTTTGAAATGTGTAACATTCGCAACCAGGATTCATGGGTGCATAAAGACAATCCTGATCTTGCTACTGAAAAAGCAAAGGATCTTGTCCGAATGTCTGTTGCAAAGGCTGCCCTTACAGAACCCCTTGAGGAGGCCGAAATCGCTGTCAATCAAACCGCCATGGTTTTAGGGGGCGGCATATCAGGAATGACGTCAGCCAGAAGCCTTGCCAGACAGGGATACGATACCCATATTATTGAAAAAAGCTCAAATCTTGGTGGACAGGCTTTAAATCTTTACCATACCTTTGATGGCCAAGACGTACAGAATAAGCTTTCAAAACTTGTCGATGAAATCATAACGGATAAAAAGATTCATGTTCATCTAAATACTACTGTCACCGAAGTTGATGGATTTGTAGGCAATTTTAAATCGACCATCTCCAATAACGGTAGCCCGGAAGTTTTAGAGCACGGCATAGCTGTACTTGCAACCGGTGCAAAACAATTAGAGCCTGACGAATACAGTTACGGGAAAGATTCCAGGATCTTATCAAGCCTTGAGCTTGACAGAAAATTTATAGAAAATGATTCTCTGATCGATTCGCTGAATACAGCGGTATTTATCCAGTGTGTAGGGTCAAGAGAGCCTGACAGACCATACTGCAGCCGGGTTTGCTGCACACATTCCATTGAAAATGCACTTGAACTTAAAAAGCGAAACCCGGACATGAGCATCTTTATTCTTTACAGGGATATAAGAACATACGGTGAGCGCGAATACCTTTATAAAGAGGCAAGAGAAAAAGGAATTATCTTTATCAGGTACTCCCTTGAAAGCAAACCACAGGTAAAAGTTGCAAAAGATTCTGTTAAGGTTACGGTATTAGATCATATTTTAGACCGGCCAATAGAAATTGACGCAGACTTGATAACGCTTGCTTCTGCTATTATTCCTAACCGGGATGAAAAACTTGCTAATTTTTTCAAAGTGTCGCTAAACAATGACGGATTTTTTATTGAAAGGCATGCCAAACTGGGGCCTTCTGATTTTGCAACAGACGGTGTCTTCCTTTGCGGCATGGCACATTATCCGAAACCAATAGATGAAGCCGTTGCCCAGGGCAGAGCGGCCGCATCCCGCGCAATAACACTTTTGGCCCAAGAAACAGTACATACCAGCGGCACAGTGGCTAAAACGGAGCAGCCCATTTGCAGTTCGTGCGGAGTTTGTATTTCCATATGCCCGTATTCAGCACCTTCTTTTACCGAAGAAGGCCCATTTGTAGGCAAAGCCGAGATCAACCCGATTTTATGCAAAGGGTGCGGCTTGTGTGTGGCATCCTGCCGGTCAGGAGCCATTCATCTCAAAGGATTTGATAACGACCAGATTTTTGCACAAATTTTTGCAATGAATGAAGCGATGTAACGGGTTTGGCGTTACGAGTTTCCAGTTGTGAGGTACGGGTTGCGCAGAAAGAGGTCCCACTACCATACAACGCCAGATTGGAGCAACTGGCACTACCTCAGGTAGAAGACATAATTAAAGCTGTTCGGGAGGTGATCAAATAATGGCGAAAATTGTTGAAATGCCTAAATTGGGGTTTGATATGGCTGAGGGGAAATTGGTCAAATGGATCGTCGCGGAAAATAATCCCATTGAAAAAGGGGATGTCCTTGCTGAGATCGAGACGGATAAAGCGACTGTTGAAGTGGAATCATCTTTCAGCGGTATGGTACATAAACATTTAGCTGCTGAAGGAGATGCACTGCCGGTCGGCACACCCATCGCGGTGATTGCTCAAGAAGGGGAATCGGTTAACCTTGACGATTTGCTTGGCAGCTCAGCAGAAGGAGCAGCGGAAAAAGAGACCGAATCTGAAAAGTCTGCGCCTATTCAAGAACCGTGGAGGACAACATGAGGTATCTGGGGCTCTTCGCGCTGATCATTGTGGGTGCTTTCACCTTGTCGGCAGCTGTTCTTACACCTCCCGACTGGCTTAACGAGTGCAGCGGTGGCTTGAACGACACCGACAACACTACCGTCAAGGTCTTGGCGCCATTCAACGGCACCCTGTACGCCGGCACCATGAGTTCGAATGACCAGGCCGAGGTGTGGGCTCGAGTACTTCTCGGTGACACATGGAAATGGGTGGTGCGCAAACCAGACGGTTTTGGTGATCCAGGCAACCTCGCCGTCTCTTCGATGGTGGCCTACCAGAGTGGCATCTCAGCGTTGTACATGGGCACCTTCAACTACAGTACCGGTTGTGAGATCTGGTTCACCACCGACGGAACAAGTTTCTACAGACTTCATTCTGATGGTCTCGGCGAGGGAACTGCCAATACTGAAGCAAAGTCCATGGCCGTATTCAACAACAAGCTTTATGTCGGTACCAGCAACAGTAATGGCCTGCAGATTCACGAATTCAACGGCACCACCTGGACTGTTCGGGTTAACGGCGGCTTCGATGGTATTTCCGCCAACACCACCGCCATGTGCATGACTGTCCAAGATGGGGCGCTCTTCGTGGGCACGGAAAACTCTGCAACCGGCGGCGAAATCTGGCGCAGCGAAAATGGGATCACGTGGACACGCTACTTGTCTGGCGGATGGGGCCAGACAAGCATCGGAGGGATCACCAGCGTGGGAGGTGCACTTTACGCCACAGTCGCCGGCGACAACGGGGTTGAAGTGTATACGATCGGAGATCTGTTCTCCTTCCAGGTCAATGTCGACGGCTTCGGAAGTGCGGCAAACGTGGCCGCCACCGCTTTAGTTGAACATGCGGGAGTTCTGGTAGTGGGTACGCAGAACTTCTCCGGCGCTCAAGTGTGGCGTCAAGAAGGTCCCATGAGCTGGTCTGCTATCGCGAGCCCCGGCTTTGGCAGTGGCAGCAATTCTTTCATCCCCACTTTTGCGATCCACGAGAACGAGCTCTTTGCCGGGACCAGCAACTCCTCAGGCGCCGAGATCTGGGTCTACCCTGGCATTTTCGCCGATGGTTTCGAGTTTGGCGGTCTCTCCATGTGGTCGGGAGGGTCTTTCTAGGCCTGTACGGGTCGGTGGATCGTTGATTTACACTCGCTGAAAACAGTTTCGAGTGCAAGCTCCGGGAGAAACCACCGGCCCCCTGGAGCGATCAGCAGCTTCACGTCCCGTTCGCAATTGAGGGGGGCCGGCCTACTCATCCCATCTGTCCCCTGCTCAAGCCTGACGGAATGCTGTCCCTGAAATCCGCCTAAAAAAAACACCGGGCCATTTGGCCCGGTGTTTTTGATTGGATGAAGCAAATGGAAGGAGTTAATTCGCTTCAACCTTGACCTTGACCGTCCGCGGCTTGCTCTCCTCGCTTTTGGGCAGCGCCAGCGTCATCACGCCATTCTTGAACGTGGCCTCGATCTTGGTGGAATCCACCGTCGTCGGCACTGTGAACCGACGCTCGAACGCCCCGAAGCTGCTCTCGACCCGGTGATAGGTCTCGCCCTCGGCGACTTCTTCGAACTGCCGCTCGCCCTTGATCGAGAGAACGCCATCCTCAACGGTGACGTCAACTGCCTTGGCTTCGACACCCGGCATCTCTACTGTTATTTCGATACCGTTCTCCCGCTCGAGAATGTTGACAGCCGGCTGCCACGAACCGCACAGACTGTCGCCTTCCTCGCGGCCCTTGAGGCTTCCGCCCCACATTGAATTCATGAAACGCTCCATGTCTCTCGAAGGGTTAAACATCTGCCTCATCGGGTCTCTCAAAGTAATACTTCGCATCTTATCGTCTCCAGTTCCGGAATCGGTTCATCCGATTTCCTTGATGAATTCAGTATAGAACCTGCGTGTGTCATTGTCAAGTTTTAAATTTCAAATAGATTGTTTTTCTGCGTTCTTTTCCATCAAGTTTAATCGACAAGGCACAAAAAAACCCGGGCCAAAAGGCCCGGGAGAAATCAATAATCAATTTGTCAGGCGCTGAATCAGCCCCCGAAATGAACCGCATACAACAGCGGCGCGATGATCATCGCCACGACGCTGATCAGCTTGATCAGGATGTTGATCGACGGACCGGAGGTGTCCTTGAAGGGATCCCCTACCGTATCGCCGGTGACGGTTGCCTTGTGCATTTCATCATAGGCATCACCGTAAGCCCCCAGCCCCCCATCTTTGACCTGCTTTTTGGCATTGTCCCAGGCTCCACCCGAGTTGGCCTGGAAAATCGCCAGGCATACACCGGAAATGGTCACGCCAATCAGAAGGCCACCGAGCATATTGGGATTATAGAGCCCAACGATGACAGGAACCAGGACAGCCATCAATCCGGGTGCGATCATCTTCTTAATCGCTGCGGCAGTAGCGATTTCCACACAATGGGAATACTCTGCCTTGCCGTCTGCGGCATCGATGATCTTGGCTTCATCCGCCGTAGGTTCACGCTCTTCACTCTCGGCTTTCTGGGCAACCACCAGGGCCGGTCGAAGTTCCGGGATATCCCGGAATTGACGACGAACCTCGCGGATCATCTCCTGAGCCGCATCACCTACCGCAACCATGGCCATCGCAGAGAAGCGGAAGGGCAACATGCAACCGAGCAGCAGAC
>RCNG010001222.1_pt1 | contig 12685 bp, 7 predicted proteins | sample 2041371 | NCBI WGS metagenome assembly RCNG01 (sample SAMN09708227, study PRJNA481090) | Marine sediment metagenome, whole genome shotgun sequencing project. | biome: marine sediment; feature: ocean; material: sediment; isolation source: Sewage treatment plant 1 marine sediment (STP1) ... | reverse complement strand
GGGTGGCATCGCTTTCGATGAATTCGAGGTTGCGGTGGGTGGCGTCATCCAGGGCGGCCCGATCGCGCGCCAGGTTGCTCTCCATGATCTGCAGGGCCTCGGACTTGTCCTCCAGCTTGCGGCCCGAAGTCTCAAGCTCGGCATCGATCGTCGTCAGGTTCTCCCTCAGACGGCCGATCTGTCCCTCGATCTCCTTTTGGCGGTCCTCGGCCTCCTGGATCGTCAACTGGTTGTCATTGATCCGGCGCTGGTGTTCCTCCAGGCGGTGCTCCAGGACCAGGACCTGGCGCTCGGTCTCCTGCAGTTCCTCGTCGAAGGCCAGCAGGGCCTCTTCCAGTTGCCGGCGTTCGGCTTCCCGTTCATCGATGGTGGGGCGGGCCGTCTCGATCTTCGCCTGGAGCTCGGCCAATTCCCCCACCCCGGCCTCGGCCTCAGTGCGAAACTCCTCCAGCTTTTCCCGGGCCTCCGCCTCCTGGCGGTCGAAGGAACGGTGGCGGCGGTCCGCCACCAGCATGTCGAGGCTGCGGATTTCCTGGAACAGCTTCTGGTGGCGTCGGGCCTTGCCCACCTGCCGTTGCAAAGACCGCACTTCACGGCCGATCTCTTCGATGATGTCGTACAGGCGCAGCAGGTCGTTGTGGGTGCGGTCGAGTTTGCGCTGTGTCTCCTTGCGGCGGGCCTTGTACTTGGTGATCCCCGAGCCCTCCTCGAGCAGGCGGCGCAGCTCGGTGTTGTTCTCGTTGAGAATCTGCTTGATCATCGACTCCTCGATGATCGAATAGGAGGTGTTGTTCACGCCACTGTTGTAGAAGAGGTCGCGCAGGTCCTTCAGCCGGCACAAGGACCCGTTCAGGTAGTAGTCGCTGCCTCCGTCGCGGGTCGCCTTGCGTTTGATGGCCACCTCGTTGAAATCGATGGGCAGGCCGCGGTCCTCGTTCTCGAAGATCAGGGTCACCTCGCACATGCCGACAGGGCGCCGCTTGGTGGTGCCCTTGAAGATCACGTCGTCCATCTTGCCGCCACGCAGCTGCTTGGCCGACTGCTCGCCCAGCACCCACCTGACCGCGTCGACCACGTTCGACTTGCCGCAGCCGTTGGGACCGAGAATGGCGGTGATGCCTTCGTCGAAATCCAGGCGCGTGCGGTCCACGAAGGATTTGAATCCCTGAAGTTCGATTGATTTGAGTTTCACAAGAAAAACCTTTCCGCTGCACTCCGTTGCATTCGGATGCTGTCTTAGCGTGGTGTATCTGTACCGGTGAGTCCATTGGCGCCAGGCGCCACGGCCATATCCCGGTGCGGAAATCTAAAAACGTTCGGGCTGCGCCCAATCCACCCGCAGCTTGGTCAAGAGCTCGGGCATGGCATCTTTGGCCGCGGACCGCGAAGCAAAACTACCCAGGTAGATCCGGTTCCAGCGACCCTTCTCGCCCAGGTCGACGGCTCGTATATCACTCTTGAACCCGCGCCGCGTTAATCTGGCGACCTGAGCCTCCGTCGCTTCCGGGGTGGGCAATGAATACACGTGCAGGGCCCAACCCTTGGCACCCACGGGTTCCCGGTAGGGACTCATGTCGAATTCCCCGCTGGCGGCGGGGGCGGGTGAAGTTGTTTCCACCGGCTCCGGCTCGTCGACCGGTGGCTTCTCGACCACGGCTTGAGCCACAGTAGTGTCGGTCACCGCTTCGGCCACCGGATCGGCCACGGTTCCGGCGGCCCCGGCTTCCGTGGAATCCCCCAGCGCCATGGCCAGCGAGTCCGACCTGACCAGGGAATCGGCCAGGGCCATCTCGGTCGGTGGGACCTTCGCGGCGTCGGTGGCAGGCGGCTCGGTCTGCTCGGTGATGCCCGTCGGTTCAAAATGTCCCTCAGGGGGCACGTTGATGAACTTGAAATAGTAGACGGTGAACATCGCAATCACGGCCACGGCCACCAGGGCCCCGAACCAGAAGACCCGGGAGGTCGATCGCCCCGGATCCGGGTCGGGCCCGGGCAGGGGCTCTTCCCAACCTTCTTCATCGGTCCGGACCTCGGCCGCCAATTTCTCCCTGGCATCGGCGGCTTCTTCCAGGGGCAGATCGCGCCAACCAGAATCTGAATCAGGTTCTGAATCGGCTTCGGCAACGGCGCCGGGCTCCGACTCCGATTCGGAAATTTCAGGGGGGTCCTCCCCCGGTGCCTCCCGATCGGCATCCGACAGGTCGGACGAACCCGCGGCAGCCTCCCCGGTCCTGGATTCATCCCCGGTATCGATTTCTATTTCCGGAGAGGGCGCATTCGGATCCGGAGCCGACGGTTCCGGCATCTGGTCGCCGGCACCGGCGCCGGTGGAGGTTTCGGTTTCCGCGAGAACCTTTTCGACCAGTTTTTCCTCGGCCGCGCCTCTCTCCTGGAAACTGACGGCCGCGGTCAGCGGGCAGCCCGCCTCCTCGAAATCGCGGGCGATGCCTGCGGCGTCGGATTCGGACAAGGTTTGCCTGTCCCAGCAGAGCACGCGGATGGCCGCCGCCGGCGCCCACAGGCGGCCCAAGGCGTCGGCGGGCGCCACGATAAGAAGATCGTCCGCCTGACGGCGAAGGCGGGTCAGCAGGGTGTCAATTTCCTGGCCTGTCACATCGGTGGGAGCAAATGACCCGACCCCCAACAAATAGCCCCGCCGTCCGACGAACGGCATGGGGATGCCCGAGGTCAGCACCGAAGTTCCGTACCGGGTCAGGTCGATCCAGCCTTCGTCCTCCACGCGGCCGGCCCAACGTGTCAGGGCCAGGTCCTGGTCGTCCCCGTCGAGCACCAAGGCGGCCTGGTCCCGGAAGGCCAGTTCCCGGGCGAAGCACATGGCCACGGCGGTGCTGAGCTCGCCGCGACCGGGTTCGTGAAGGAAAAGCCAGATACGGGGCGAGGACTGGCCGTGCATGGCCGTGTCCAGGCCGCGGGTCATGTCCCCCCTGACGGCGATCTTTTCGATCCGATCCCAGAAGCCCTCCCCGGGCACGAGCTCCAGGTTGCCACCTGCCCAGCCGGAAACGATTTCGGGCAGCGCCCCGGGAAATCCCTGTCGATTTTCCATGACCGTCAATCTCCCGCTTCTGAAGGTGACCCGGACCAGGCGGCCCGAAATGCCGCAACGACCAGAGGGATTTCTTCATCGGTGATGGTCCGAACGTCGACGGCCAATCCGTCCTGGTTCATGCGGCCGACCAGAGCCGGATCCCCCAGCCTAAGGCGCTGGTGACATGACTCGAGCTCCGCTTTTTCCGCCGTCCATTGCACCAGGCGCGATTCGATGCTCGTGGTGGAAAACGACCCCCCACCCACGCTCGACCAGCCCGGAACGACCGCGCCGGACCAACCCGCCGGGGCAGCGGCCGCCAGCGATTTCAACAACCCCTGGGCCTTGACTTCAAGCTGGTCCAGGGACATGCCCAATTGATCCAGCGTCGGGATGGCGGGCCGGGCCGCGGCATCCAGGTAGGAGGTCAATACCGAGTCCAGTGCCGCCAGGGTGGTCTTGTCCACCCGCAGGGCTCGGCGCATGGGGTGTTTTCGGAGCCCCGCCACCAACTCACGATTCCCGAGAATGATGCCTGCCTGGCATCCGCCCAGCAGTTTATCGCCGCTGCAGGTCACCAGGTCCGGCCCGGCCGCCATGTCCTCGACCAGCAACCTCTCCCCGGACGGCAAACCCAGATCCTCATAGGGGAAAAAGGCACCGCTGCCCGCGTCGTAGATCAGGGGACTACCCGCGGCCTGACAGAGGCCGGCCAGATCGGCCAAGGGCACGTCCTCGGTGAAACCTTCCACCACGAAGTTGCTGCGGTGCACTTTGAGGACGGTGGTTCCCGGTTCGAGAGCCTGCCGGTAGTCATCCAGGCTGGTCCGGTTGGTCGTGCCGATCTCCACCAGGGTGCAGCCGGTTTCGGCCAGGATCTCGTGCATCCGGAACGACCCGCCGATGGCCACCACCTCGCCGCGCGAAAGCACCACTCGGCCGCCCTTGCTCAGATGCCGGACCGCCAGCCAGACGGCCGCGGCGTTGTTGTTGACGATCAGGGCGTCGGCGGCGCCGGCCAGCAGGGCCGCCTTTTCCTCGACGAGGCGGCCGCGATGTCCCCGCGTCCCGGACGCCAGATCAAATTCCAGGTCCGAGTTGTACAACGCCACCTGGCGGGCGTCGTCGGCCGCTGCGGTCGGGTGGCAGGAGCGGCCCAGGTTGGTATGCACCACCACCCCCGTCCCATTCAGCACCCGCGTCCAGGCTTTCCCCGTCAGGATCCGGTGCCGGGCCAGGATGCGATCGACCGCGAGGTCCAGGAGTTCCGTGCGCACCAGGACGGGACCTTCACATTCCCGCAGTTCCAACCTCAGGTCGTCGACCACACCCTGGATGACACGGGTCATCCACCCGCGCCGGCGGCCGACCAAAAGTGGCGCGAGGCGCCCGTCCTCAAACAGGACGCTGACCTGGGGAAGCTCCCGGAGGCGGGACTGGAGATCGGACATATCGCTGGCGACCCTCGACGGCGGTTCGAAACAAGTTACAGAACAACAACGGGCCGCAGGCATGCGGCCCGGATATCCGGTCCGGGCCGGAAATCCACGCGGAGCATAAGGTATCAGAAGGAGGCCCCTGTGTCCAGACGACATGCGGCCGGAAACAGGCTTCCCTGCCCGCCGTTCCGGGGTTTTCAGGGACTTCGTCTTGGGTTAATCTCCAGGTGAAATTCAGGAGGCGGGCTCCGGGCGGGCTTAACCTCCCCCTGCCCACGTTCCAACAGGAAAGGATCCACTTGAAACCCATCCTGACCATGGCCCTGCTCATGGGCGCGTTTCTGCTGGCCTCGGGCTGCGGAGGCCCCGCTGTTGAGCCCCCGGTGACGGAAATCCCCGGCTACGAAGCCCTCCGGGAACAATTCGTGGGGCTGGATCTGTTACCCTTGCAGAACCGGCGGATCGTCCTGGACCCCGGCCATGGGGGATATTTCAAGGGCGCCGTGGGCCAGGCCGGCCTGACCGAAGCCGATGTGAACCTCGGGGTGGCCCTGTATTTGAGGGGATTGCTGGAATGGGCGGGGTCCGAGGTATTCATGACCCGGACGGCGGATACCGATTTCCTGAGCCCGTCCGATTCCACTCTGGTCGGCGACCTCGCCTTCAGGGTCAGCTTGACTGATTCACTGCAACCTGATGTATTTCTGTCACTTCACCACAATAGTGTCGCCTCATTGGACCGGACCGTCAATGAGACCCAGACCTATTATCCCCTCGGGGACGACGGGGCTTCCCTGGACCTGGCCCAGGCCATCCACCGGCACCTGGTGCTCAACCTCGAGATCACCCCGGCCAGGATCCTGCCCGGCAATTTCCATGTGCTGCGGGGCGCCACCGTTCCGGCCGTGCTGGGGGAACCGGCGATGATCTCCCACCCGATCATGGAAGGCCGGCTGAGCCTCGCGGCAAGCCAGAGGCTCGAGGCCGAGGCCTATTTCCTCGGACTGCTGGACTATTTCTCCCAGGGGGCCCCCAGATGGGCCGGCGCTCCGCTGGACACGGTCCTGGTCACGGGGAAAGAACCTTCCCTGGAAGTCAGCTGGACTTTTCAGCCCGATGTCTCTGGGCCCAACGGCCAACCCAAGGCGGGCCCCGGCCCGGATCCGGGCACCTTCGAGCTGACTCTCGACGGCCAGCCCGTTTTTTTCCATGTCACGGACGGGGGCCGCCGTGTCCACTGGGATCTGGCCGACCCAGACCTGGACCTGCCCGCCGTTCTGGAATTGCGCGGCCGGAATCTGACCGGGCGCGCCACCCCCGTCCGCCGGACCGTGCTGTGGCCCGGCGGTCATGGCGCGATCCAACTTATGCTGTTTCCGGAATCCGAACCCGACGGCAACGAATGGTACCTGGCCGCCCATTGGCAGGTAAAAAATACCAGGCCTCTGCCCGCCGGCCGTTTCAGGATCCCGGGCCAGGAGGATTGGCCCATCGAAGGCGGGACCTCCGGATCCGCTCTGCTGCGGTTCACCGACCCCGTACCCGAACAGGTCACGTTCCACCCGGAAGATCCGGCACTCCCTTCTCTGGTTTGCGAATTGCAGACATCCCGGCTGCCTGTTCCCTGGCGCTGGCGCCTGCTGGCCGCGGGAGGGGAATCCCCGCCCCGGGCCTGGGCCCTGCGGCGGGGCAACCTGCTGGGGGTCCCCACCGGCCTGGTCGCCCAGGATATTCCCTTGATTCCTCATGACCCGGGACGCCCTGTATTCCTGACCTCTGCTGGTCTGCTTCCAATGGTCGATCCCGACCCGGAGCTGCCCGGCGCTCCCCGCACCGTTTCGGCCAACGACCGAACCTGGGTGACCGAACCCCTCGTGCCCGGGTTGCGCGACAGGGTCATCGTGTTGGACCCCGCCGGCGGGGGCAGTGTGACCGACGGAGTCGGCCCCCTGGGGATCCGCGGGGCCACGCTCAATCTGGAAACCGCCCTGCTGGCCAAGGGCCTGCTGGAAGGGTGCGGTGCGAAGGTTCACCTGACCCGCCAGGGAGAAATCATGCCCCCGCAGGTGGACAAAGTACGGATGGCCGGCGCGGTGAATGCCGACCTGTTCCTGACCATAGGGCGCTCCGGATCGCCCGACCAGTGGATCGCCAGCCATCATCCGGGCAGCGAGATGGGCCGGCTCTGGGCCGGCTTGTGGCTGAAAAGCGTTTCACAACTTACGGCTCCGGGCGATTCTCTGGCGGTGCGATCCTCCTATAACTACCTCCTGCGGCACACCTCCTGCCCCGCCCTGGAGGTGCGGCTTCCAGGAGCAGAGACTCCGAGCCAGGAAATGCGCCTGGCCCACCGGGGCTGGCAGCGGGCCGAAGCCCGGGCGGTGCTGCTGTCGATCGTTTCGTTGTTCAGCGGCCACGAGGAGCTGGCACCGACCCTCAAGGTCGCCGATGTTATCGCTGGTCTGCCCGGCGTCCCGCCGCCCGCCCGAATCGACTGGGCCGAACTGGACGGGAATTTTATCTGGTCCCCCATTCCCGGTCCCGCGGGCGAAACGACCGCGGATTCACTAGATTCATTCCACGACCCGGGCCTGCCCGCGCTGCTGGATCGGCATACGCTGGAGATCCACGCCGGTTCTCTGGGGCAGCTGTGGCTGCTCGAAAGATCCGGTGCCGGTTTTTCCGCCCGCTTGATGATGCGCAACCCCTGAGGTGAAAGTGATCCGACCCGGCAGACCCGATCCATCTCCTGGGGGATCCTCGGCCTTCACCACCGAGAGCCAGGCCCGATCCCGCCGGTCGGGTCGCAGGCGATTCCTCTGGGCCGGTGCCGTCGCGGTGGTCGGTCTGGTCGTGCTGGTCCTGCTGGGTCCCGACGAGCAGGAGATCAAGGAGCGTTTCGAATACTACGGTGCCCCGGGTGAGTTGCAGATCATGCCGGAGATATCCATCGAGGAAGGTCATCAGGATATTCACCAGCTGCCGCGGTCCCTGCAGGTCCAGCCTCCCCCGGCCAACATCGAGATCGAACACGAGGAACCGGACGACGACGGCACCGAATTCATCCCCCCGGTCAATCTTCAGGAACCCAACCAGGTGGAACAGGCCAGCGAGTACCCGCGTGAAGATGCGGAGCTGTCCCAGGACCAGCAGGTCGAGATGGCCATGCCCATGCAGTCCAACCCGGACTACTACATCCTGCACATGGTCCGGCCCGAATACCCGTTTGGTGTCAGTGAGGCCGAGCGGCGGGTCCCGGTCATCATGGTCAACGTGATTCTGTTCGTGGGACCGGACGGGCTGGTCACCGACGCCTGGGTGAACAGCACCACCGGAAGCCGGCTTTTCGTGGAGGAAACGCTCAAAGCGGTGAGGCAGTGGAAATTCGGCTGGAAGGTCGATCCCGGGATCGGGCGGCAGATCGTCATCCCCTGGCGGTTCAAGAGCCCCTACTTCACTCCCGGTGAACTCGGCCGTTGATAAATTCCGGTCTCAATCCGCGCTGCCATTGTCCGGTTCGGCTCCGGAGAAGACTTCCAGGGAATCGGTGACCGCACCTTCGGTCAACAGCCATGATTCGGTGAAGCGTCCCGCCGGGAACGGCACCACCTCTTCGGTCTGGAACATGCGGACGGCCCCCGCGAAGGACTCGGGTCCCGCGGTCTGGAAATCCCGGTTGGCCAAACGACCGCGCAGGGCTTCGGACAACTGTCCCCGGTCGGCGGCTTCGCTCTGGCCCAGGGTGTCCAGAAGCATGCGGGTGGCCTGGTAGGTCTTCAAAGCCAGGGTGGAAGCTTCCCGCGGATAGTTCTCACCGTTCCACCGCTCCCGGAATTCCGAGGTCCAATCGGCGGGAAAGAGCGCCAGGTCATTGGGAAACAGGGCGCGTTCCAGCAAACTTCCGGACCGCTCCCGGAGCTTGTCGCTGTTCCAGTTGCTCAGTCCCAACACCAGCGATCCTGACCGGTAGAAATCCAGTTGGGGACCCACCAGGATCATCTGATCCACGGACGCAGGCACGAAAATGACTTCGGGCCGCAGCTGACGGACGGCCTGGATCTCGTCCTTGAAGTCCGTGCCACGGGAGGGGAAGGCCACCCGGGTCACGACCTCGCCCCCGAGCCCCTGCACCTCGTGGGCAAAAACCTCGGCGTAGCGGAGACCCTCCGGCGTATCGGGGTACAGGATTCCAAAACGCTGCTTCAGCAATACGGTGGTGGCCAGGGTGGCCAGCAGACGGGTTTCATAGTGGCCGGTCAAGTTGGTCTGGAAGACGCCATCGCCAAGTTCCCAGATCCGTTCGTTGGTCGCCGTCGGTGAGACGAGCGGCACCTGCCATTGATCCGCGACCAGGGCCACCGCGGCGGTCGGGTCGCTCATCATCGCCCCGAGAATGGCGATGCTGCCTTCCTCGCGGCAAAGACGCCGGGCGGCCAGGGCCCCGGCCACCGGATCCCCTTCACTGTCTTCGAGCTTGAGCTCAAAGGAGGTGCCCAATTCCGCATTGGTCACTTCGACGGCCAACAGGGCCGAGTCATAGAAGGCGTTACCCAGGACGGCGTAGCGGCCGGTCAAAGGACAGATGACGCCGACCTGGTCGGGATTGACTTCGGCAGCCGGCCCCAGGGCGACCATCTGCGGGCCGCCGCTCAGCAGGGCGCGGGCCGCAGATGTCCAGGGGCTGTCCGGCGCCCTGGCTTCCAGGTCCTGCACCAGCAATTCCGCGGTGTCCAGCTCCCGGTCGGCAACCAGGTTCCGCACCCGCAGCATCTCCAGATAGGGGAAAAGGGCGCTGCGGGTGTTCGCGGCCGCCAGCCGGTTCAGGTCTTCCTGATTCAGCCCCTCCAGATAACGGGCCGCCAACGGCAGTCCGTCGACACCCGTTTGACCACGGGGATCGCGGTCGTACCGGATCACCAGGTAACCGGCGCCGCGCAGAGTGTCCCCGACGGATCCGGCGAGTTCCACACCCCGGACCAGGGCGGCATCGACCTGGTCGCTTTCCGGATGGCTTTCCACGAGGATGTCCGTCAGGTCCAGGGCTCGCAGGGGCTGATCCAGGCGGGCAGCGGAATCCGTGGCCAAAGCCAAGGTCTCGTCGTTGCGCTTGAAGGATGGATGGAGGGCCAAGAGGATCTCGGCCGTGGCCATGGCTTTATCGTACCGGTGGAGCGAATGTTCCTTGGTGATCCTGGCGAACAGGGTCTGGGCTTCCTCGAGGTCCGAGCCCGACAGGCTGCCGGGCCGGCCGTTTGGACCACCCCCGGTACTGCATCCGGACAATCCCCAAATACCCAGACACAGGACGACCAGAAAGACCGCCGCAGCGCCAACTGTCGGGATCCGCAACATGGAGTTCTCAACCTTCGCTTTATTCCACCACTTCAAAAAGGGCCGAACCCAGCACCCGGCCGTCCTGGTCGAGAACCTTGACCTCCCAGGAACCCGTCCAGGTGGGCAGGTAGGTTTTCGAGGACCAGGTCCGCCAGTTCTCCGACCCGACCGGCAGATCCACCCGGGCCATGGTCCGTCCCTCATGGTACCAGGCGTGGGTCACCGTGGTGGGAGGCTGCAGGCCGTGCACGCGGGTCAGGCAGAAGACGCGTTCCCCGGTGGCAGCAAAAGTGCCCGCTTCCCCCACCAGGGCGCGGGTCGTCTTGTCGATACCCGTGCCGAAGGAAATCTCGACCCAGTCACCTTCCCGTACCGGCGGCTGTTCGGCGGCCTCCTCCTGGGCGGCGGCGCCAATCGCTCCAAGACCGGCGATGACCGCCAGGACCAGGGTGAACGCCAGCTTCCCACCGAATCCGTTCCAGAATGTTTTCAACATTTTTCCGCCTCCCTGTGGATCCTACTTGCGAAGTTCCTCGATGCTCTTCGGATTCAGGACATCGGGATTGTAGAGGTTCTCCTTGAGGAATTTTGCATCCTCGATCAACTCGCTGTCGGGATACTCATCCAAGAGTATCATCAGATACCGCTCGGCCACCCTGACGTCGGACCAGGTTTCCAGGGCGGTGAGTGCGGCAATGAACAGGGCATCGTCGGCCCGACCGCTCTGAGGATAGTCGGTGTAGATCAAATTGAGGAGTTCAATCTTCTGCTCCCCGTCGGCCACCGCATTGGCGCGGGTCAGCAGCTCGTCGACACTCAGCCCCTGGCCCGGGGCGAATCGGCCCCGCATCTCGACCGGGTACTGTTTCCGGGCGTCCAGGAGATAGTCCCGGACCAGGCCGTCCTGCCAGGCGGGCAGCATGTCGATTTCCACCTGGCCCCTGGCTTCGGCAAAGGTCATGGGCCGCTGGTTATCCCGCTTCAGGATCTCCACCACCTGCCACCGGTCTGCATTCAGGAAGGGAGGATGAATTCCGATTTCCAGGGGGTAGATCCGGTTGGTCAGTTTCTGCGAATCGCGAATGAAAGGGATGACCCCTCCCTGGTTGAACCAGCCGAGGGTGCCCTCCAACTCCTTGGTTTCCTCATTGACGGTGAAATCCACCATGACCGACATCCAATCGTTGCCCTTGCCGCCGAGGGACAGACGCCGGTAGGCCCCATCGGCATCGGCCTTGGTCAGGGTTTCGATATGCCTGGCGTTGACCACGCCCAGCTGGCGGTACTGGCCCCGGTGGTTCATGAAGTATTCGGTGATTTCCTCATCGGTGGGCCGATGGTCCCGGAGCAGGCCGTAGTTGACCATGCCGGACTGCAGGGCATTCCGCTTCTGGGAGATGATGGTCCGCGCCACATCCGGATCGTTGTAGAGCTTTTTAGCCACTGCGCCCTGCACCAGAAGGGCGAAATCGACCATGCGTTTGAGCAGCAGGCGCTCCCCGTCCGGGCCCGCGTACTTGAGCCGCTGGGAGTCAGGCAATTCGTCGAGATAGAGTTCCAGGTCCCGGGAGGTGATCTCCACTTCGCCCACCGTGGCGATGACCTCGCTTGCGTCGTTGACTCCGTCGCCGAACATGGGCAGCCACTGGAAATTCTTGGCGATGGCGCGGGACTTGACCGGCGCCGAAGACGAGGTACCGTCCTGGCAGGCGGCCAAAAGAAAAAGGACAGAGAGAAGGGCGAGAACAGCGGACAGGCGTCGAACGGCGAACATTGGCGGTACTCCTTGGTCGGGGCTCGTGCGAGCCGACACGGGGTTCAAAGCAGGTCGGTACGACCTTCAGCCTCCAGTCGGGTGATGATCTCCTTGATCCTCTGGGCTTCCGACTTGCGGCACACCAGCAGGGCGTCGGGGGTGTCCACGACCACGAGATCCTGCACCCCCACCAGGGCGACCAGGCGTCCCTCGGCCAGCAGGACGTTGTCCCGGCTGTCGATCGCAATCAGGTCGCCCCGTCCCCGGTTGTCCCCGGGCAGGGCAGGGGCCAGGTCTCCCCATACATCCCAGCTGCCGAGATCCGACCACCTGAAGGCGGCAGGCAGGATCAGGAAATCCGGCAATTTCTCCATGATCGCGAAATCGATGGAGTCGGCCGGACAATCGAGATAGGCGTTTTCCAACGCCAAGTCAAAGCCTTCGGTTCCAAATGTGGCCACCGGCTGGGCCATCAGGTCGGCCACGGCCGGCAGATGGGCGGCCACCGCGGCACCGAACCCCTCCTGATTCCAGACAAAGATCCCGCTGTTCCAGAAATGTTTCCCGCTGCGAACGTAGGTTTCGGCAGTGGCAGGGTCCGGCTTCTCATGGAAAACCATCCCCTGGAGGGGGGTTCCGGGGGCTCCCGGGCCGGCGGATTCGAGGTACCCGTAACCGGTGACCGGCCGCGTGGGCGGAATCCCCAGGGTGATCACCGGTTCACCCTCGGCCGCCAGAGTGAAGGCTTCGGCCAATTGCTGCCGGAAGACCTCGGCGTCCGGGATGAAATGGTCGGCCGGCAGCAAGGCCACCGGAGCCGCGGGATCGATCCGGCCCGCCAAGCCCAAGCCCAGGACGGCGCAGGGAGCGGTATTGCGGCCGGTCGGTTCGGTGATCACATGTTCGGCGGGAATTTCGGGAAGTTGATCCCGGGTGGCGGAGGCCAGGGTGCCGCTGGTCACCACCAGGATGCGGTCCGCACCGACCAGGGGTTCCACCCGATCGAAGGTCTCGCGCAGCAGGCTGCTGCCCGAGGCCAGAGCCAGGAGTTGCTTGGGCCGATCGGCGCGGCTCAGGGGCCAGAAGCGCGTGCCTCGGCCCCCCGCC